>Ga0315271_10000614_pt1 | contig 20246 bp, 18 predicted proteins | sample C3_top_MG_FD_204664 | JGI IMG/M metagenome (GOLD analysis project Ga0315271, IMG submission 204664) | Sediment microbial communities from Yellowstone Lake, YNP, Wyoming, USA - C3_top | ecosystem: Environmental > Aquatic > Freshwater > Lake > Sediment | place: USA: Wyoming | collected 2017-08-01
ATCCACCAGCGCCGGATAGCCCACCAGTTCGCGCCCGCCGCGCTTGAACTTCACCTGCTCGGGCAGGTCGCCGAAATCCCATTCAACCAGCCCGCTGCGCTCGAAGGGGTTGTCCTCCGCACCCCCGCCGTAGGTGATGCGCGCTGCGCCACCCAACTGCTGGCGCAGCGCAGCAAGGTCGCGCCCGCTGGCGAGCTCCTGCGCGCTGTCGTCGACCACACAGAAATTCATCTTCAGGTGCGCGGGCAAATCGCCCGACCACTCGTCGGGATGAATATCGACGCCCGTTTTTTTGCGGATGAAGGCTGTGAGCGCGTCGGTCAGTGTCGCCTCGCCCGGTTTCGCCACGGAGAGAAACGCCGTCACCGTATCGGGCAACGGAATCAGCGGGCGGCGCTTGTCCTTCGGCAGCAATTTAAGCAGCGCGGTGAGTTTTTCGCGGATAAGGCCGGGCACCAGCCAGTCCACCTGCGCCGCCTCGACGCGGTTAAGCAGATACAAGGGCAGCTGCAGCGTCACGCCGTCGAGCGCATGACCGGGCTCGAAGCGGTATTTGAGCGTGCACGCCACGCCGTCGACCGGCATGGTTTCGGGGAACAGCGTGTGATCCGCGCCGAGGCCTTCGCCGAGGATGTCCTCGCGCTGCAAAAACAGAATCTTCGGATTGGCCTGCTCGGCTTGCTGCCGCCATTTTTCGAAGGCCGCGCCGTTGTGAATGTCGGCCGGAATGCGCGCGTCGAACACGCGGAAAATGCGCTCCTCGTCCAGCCACACCCCCGATTTGCGCGCCTTGTGTTCGAGGTCTTCGATTTCCTGAACCAAGGCGCGGTTGTGCCCCAGCCATTTCGCCTGCGTGTCGTATTCACCCGCCACCAGCGCACCGCGGATGAACAGCTCGCGCGACAGCTCGGGGTCGATGCTGCCGTAGTGAATCTTGCGCCGCGCCGCCAGGGTGATGCCGTACAGGCTCACGCGCTCGAACGCCACCACGCGCGCGCCCTCCTTCTCCCAGTGCGGTTCGATATACATGCGCGTCAGCAGATGCTGGCCGGCCGCCTCGATCCATTCCGGCCGCACCTCGGAGACGGTGCGCGCAAGCAGCCGCCCGGTGTCGGTCAGCTCCGCCGCCATCACCCACTTCGGGCCTTTTTTCGCCAGCGCCGAGCCGGGATGGATCGACAGCTTGATGCCGCGCGCGCCCTGGTAATTGCCCTCGCCCGGCCTGGCGCGACCCGCGCCTTCACCTGACCTGGTGCGCGCCTTGACGTCGTCCGACTTGAAACCGATGTTGCCGAGCAGGCCGGTCAGCAGCGCCTGATGAATCACGTCGTAGCCCGCGGCTTTCTCGTTCTCGCGCAGCCCGAGTTCGGCGACCTGGGCATGCAGCTGGCCGTGGATGTCGCGCCATTCGCGCATCCGTCGCGGCGACAGGAAATGGTTCTGCAGCAGCGTCTGCAGCTGGCGGTTGGTTTTCTTGTGCTGCACCTGTTCTTCGTACCAGCGCCACAGCTTCAGCCAGCCCATGAAGTCCGAGCGTTCGTCGGCAAACAGCTTGTGCTTTTCGTCCGCCGCCTGCGCGCGCTCCATCGGGCGGTCGCGCGGATCCTGAACCGACAGCGCGCTGGCGATGATCAGCACCTCGTTGACGCAACGCTGCTGTTCCGCCGCCAGCAACATGCGCGCAATGCGCGGGTCGAGCGGCAGCTTGCCGAGCTTCTTGCCGATGTCGGTGAGCCGCCCCTGCTCGTCCAGCGCGTGCAGTTCCGCCAGCAGCTGATAGCCGTCGCTGACCAGGCGCGAACTCGGCGGATCGATGAAAGGGAAACCCACCACGTCGCCGAGGCCGAGCGTCTTCATGCGCAGGATGACGCCGGCCAGCGACGAGCGCAGCAGCTCGGGATCGGTGAAGCGCGGGCGATTGGCGAAATCGGCTTCGTCGTACAAGCGAATGCACACGCCATCCGCCACCCGGCCGCAGCGCCCGGCGCGCTGGTTGGCCGACGCCTGCGACACCTTCTCGATCAAGAGCTGCTCGACCTTGTTGCGCGCCGAATAACGCTTCACCCGCGCGGTGCCGGGATCGATCACGTAGCGGATGCCCGGCACGGTGAGTGAGGTTTCCGCCACGTTGGTCGCCAGCACGATGCGCCGCGACTGATTGCTTGGCTTGAAAATCGCGTCCTGTTCGGCCACTGACAAGCGGGAAAACAGCGGCAGGATTTCGGTGCCGGGCGGATGGTGCTTGCGCAGCGCCTCGGCGGTGTCGCGGATTTCGCGCTCGCCCGGCAGGAATACCAGGATGTCGCCGGAGCCGAGCCGCGCCAGTTCGTCGGTGGCGTCGAGGATGGCGACGATCTGGTCGGGCGCGTCCTTGTCCTTTTTTTCGCGCTCGCCTTTGGCCGGGGTGGCAGGCTCCTCGCGTTCGATCGGCCGCCAGCGCATCTCCACCGGATACATCCGCCCCGACACTTCGATCACCGGCGCATGGTTGAAATGCTGAGAGAAGCGTTCGGCGTCGATGGTGGCGGAGGTGATCACCACGCGCAGGTCGCTGCGCTTTTCCACCAGCGTCTTCAGATAGCCCAGCAGGAAATCGATGTTGAGGCTGCGCTCGTGCGCCTCGTCGATGATGATCGTGTCGTAGCGGGAGAGCAGCGGATCGCCCTGGCTTTCGGCCAGCAGGATGCCGTCGGTCATCACCTTGATCGCCGCGTCGTGGCGGGTGGTATCGGTAAAGCGAACCTTGTAGCCCACCCGGCTGCCCAGCTCTGGCCCCAGCTCCTGCGCGATGCGCGCCGCCACTGAACGCGCGGCGATGCGGCGCGGCTGGGTGCAGCCGATCAGCTTGCCCGGGCGCACGCCCGCTTCCATGCACATCTTGGGAATCTGCGTGGTCTTGCCCGAGCCGGTCTCACCGCACAGGATCAGCACGCGATTGGCTTGCAGCGCGGCGAGGATGTCGTCGCGGCGCTGGCTGACCGGCAGGTCGGGATAGTGGATGTTCAAGACGCTATTTATTCTGGATGTATTTGACGTCATCAAAGCTTTCCACCCAGTCCGGGCGATAGACCACCATCACGGTGATCACCATGCCGGTCGTGAACGCCTCGCCCCAGCTGATCAGCATGGCATACGGCGTGTAATGCGTGAGCAGATAATCGAGCGGATACGCGCCGGCCAGCGCCATCAGGGCGGTGGTCGCGAGGCCGATCGCCGCCACCGACAACGCCGCGCCGAAGAAACCGTTGCCCAGCACATAAATGAAAAAATGATTCGGCAGGAAACGATCCAGCAGGCGGAACACGCCCCAGCTCATCGCGGAGGGCAGCGCTGCGGTCAACAGCGCATCCGGGCCCAGCGCGGCCCAACTGCCCCGGCCGAAGACTGCGTTTGCAAACAGGATCAGCACGCCGGCAAAGGTGGCGCGCCAGAACCCGAACATCAGCGTCAGCGCCGCCATGCCATACAAATGAAACGACAAGCCCGGCTTCACGCCAGCGCGTATCTGCCACAGCGCCAGCGTCAGCACCGTGGCGCCGAGAAACAGGTTCAGGCGCTGCGGGTCGGCCAGTTGCCGCCAGTCGCCCGACATCAGCCAGCGCCAGGCGAGGAATGCCAGCCCCAGCCCGCCGAGGAGATGAAATGATTCAGGGAGCACGGATGCAAACAAGGCTGGCGCGGTAAAATTCATGGGCAGATTTTACGCGATGCCGCCTCCACCCCGCTGCCACGAAAGCACTTATGCCTGCCATGTCCAACAAGCCGCTGTCCGACGACGAACTGGCCACCTACGCCGATCTCATTCATGACGTGTCCGAGCGCGCCGACCTGCCGCTGTCGCTCGAAGGCATCGACGGCTTTGTCACCGCGCTGCTGGTTGCGCCGCGCTTGATCATGCCGAGCGAATATTTCCCGGTGCTGTTCGGCGAACAAGGCACGACCGTGTTCGAGAACGAAGCCGAACTGGTCACGTTCATGGACTGTTTCAACCGCCGCTGGAACGAAATCGCGCGTGCGCTGGCCGCCCCGGTGGAAAACCTGGCCGACACCAGAGCGCTGGTGCCGCTGATCATGGACTGGGAAGGCCTGCTGAGCGAACTGCCCGAATCCGAGGCCGCTGACGTCCGGCAGGACATGCCGGCCTACGGTCAACTGTGGGCCGCCGGTTTCCTGATCGTGGTCGAGCACTGGGAGGACGACTGGTCGCTGCCGGAAGACAGCAAGGACGAAACCTTCGTCGACGCCTGCCTCGACCCGTTCTACGCGCTGATCACCCCGGAAGCCGACTGGACGCCCGCAGAGCGCAAGCTCAACCGCGACGAACACGTCGCCAGCGCCATCTGGGCCGCCTACGACCTACGCGAATTCTGGCTCGACCGCGGCTTCGTCCCGCACGCCCCCATTCGCAAAGACCCCGAACCCGGCCGCAACGACCCCTGCCCGTGCGGCAGCGGCAAGAAATACAAGAAATGCTGCGGTGCGGACGGCGATACCGTGCATTAAAAGACTGCTTCCGGCAATTCCGGAGGCCGGGTCGCCGGAAACGGGATTTACACCCGGTAGTCGTACTTGCCCCACCAGAACAGCGGGATCTTCATCAGCCGCCGTCGTCCGTTCTGGTAACGCTGCTCGGCATTCGCCTCGGCACGCGATTCAGCTTCCACCCGGCGCACCAGACCGGTATCCAGGTGGAACGGCAGGTCGGGCAGGCCTTCCTGAACGGTATCCAGCGCCGCCCAGGCCTCGCTCATGCGCTCGACAAAATAGTCCTGAGCGCCGAGTGACTGGGGTAAATACTTGCTCCTTGGAAAAATGATCGTAGGGTTGGTATTGATCTCCCAAACCTGGACCTGGCCATTCAACATGCTGTAATCGATCCGCCCATAATCGATGCGCGCCGTGCGAAAGATTTCCAGCAGTTGCTTGCAGTGCGGGTTGGTCTGCAGATAGGCCATCTGCTCGGCGGCCTGCGCATCTGTCAGCAGATCGGGATATTTCTGCACCCATTGGGTGCTGAAAAGAACATGGCGCGGGATCACCCGGTCGCCCACGATAAACGAGGAGTATTTGCGGCACAGGCCAGCTTCATCGGCAATGTCGCAAAATTCGACAACCAGCATGTTCTTCATGTCCGCACGGCGCAACTTCTGAATCCAGAGGGCCTGACGCAGTTCCCTGCTTGTGTGCAACAACAGGGTGGAAGGTCCGAAATGATCGCGGCCATTTCGCAGAAAGACGGGAAATTCCAGTCCACCAAGACCATCGCATGGATGGCGCGCCTCGAACTGGTTCTGCCCTGAAGCCGACAGGGTGCGCAGCAATTCATACCGTCGCATGACCCGGCGCGGATGGTTGTACAGGCGTACGGCCTGACCGCTGCTGGACAATGCTTCCCAGACCTGCATGGCCATTTCCGTGCTGGCCGGGCCGAGCAACTCGATGTCGGAAAAAATATACGTACCCAGTGGCAGACTGGTGGTTTGTGGCAGGTCCTCATAGGCCATGACCTTGAACCGTTTCGCCAGTGCAGGCTGCCATTCGTGCAGGAAACTGTGGATGGTGTACTGGTGTTGTTTGGTAACAAGGTAAACGATCATGACTTGTGGCTCCAGAACCCGTATCAAGCCCTTGAAGGGGACATGCCAAAGATTACATTAATATAGGGTCTCCCTATATCGGCTCTATGGAGCGCGGACCGTGAACCAGCACCCCTGCCAGGCGGCACTTTATGGCGGCAACCCCCCGCAGACGAGCAACGAAAAGCCCCTCATCATCAATACCTGCCTGACCGGAAATGTCCTGAGCAAGGCGCGCAATCCGCATCTGCCGGTCAACACCGAAGAGATCGTCGAGGATGCCGGAAAGGCGATCGAGGCAGGCGCCAGCATGCTGCATGTGCATGCACGGGATGAGGATGGCACTCCTTCCTGGCAACCGGAGCGCTTTGCCCGCATCTTCGAGGGGATCCGCCTTCATTACCCCGACGTCGTGCTGGTGGCCACCACCAGCGGTCGTCAGCACGGCGCCCTGGAATATCGCTCAGCTGTTCTGCAGATGGAGGGCACAGCCAAGCCGGACATGGCCTCGCTGACACTGGGCTCACTGAATTTCCCTGCCCAGCCTTCCATTAATGCCCCGGAGATCATCCAGCAGCTATGCGCCGTCATGCGCGAGCGTGGCATCCTGCCGGAACTCGAGGTATTCGACCTGGGCATGCTGAATTACGGCTTCTACCTGCAACGCAAGGGCTTGCTGCCCAACGACTGCTACGTCAACCTGATGCTGGGCTCCCTCGGCACGGTCCCGGGACGGGTGCAGGATCTGGCGCATCTGGTGCAGGAGATCCCGCGCAACTGGCACTGGGCCGGCGCAGGTATTGGCCGCTATCAGCTTGCAGTCAATACGGCCGCGATCGTGATGGGCGGGCACGTGCGTGTTGGATTGGAGGACAATCCCTACTACGATTATGCGCGGCGCATCGACGCCAGCAATGCGCAATTGGTACAGCGTCTGGTCAGGGTGGCCAGCGAACTCGGGCGGCCCATTTCCACCGGACTGCAAACCCGAAAACAGCTCCGGCTGGGGGATTCCGGCAACTGGTCTGCTACCCGTGCCGTCATTCGCAAGATGAGGCCAGGCGACCTGGACGCTGCCCAGAACATCCTCGCCCAGTGGAACATGGCACCCTCCGCCCCGACGGCAGCGATTCCCGACCCGGAGCGGAACGACATTGAACTGCCCAATTCATTCGTTGCAGAACTGGGGGGGCGCGTCGTTGGCATCGCCAGCTATCTCGTACCGGAGACAGACCTGGCCGAGACCTGCGGCCTCGCGGTGGATCCGGATTACCTGGGCTGCGGCATCGGCCAGATGCTGCAGGACGCCCGGCTTGCAGAGATCCGCAGCCGGGGGTTGACCCGAGTCAGAACCGAGACTGATCGCCCGGAAGTCATCCATTGGTATATGGAAAAATTCGGTTATCGCTGCTCGGGTACACGCAAGAAGAAGCCCCCCTATCTCGGGCTTGCGGATTGTGGCCACTGGACCGTGCTTGAATTAAACCTGTAAGGGCCGACTACCGGCAAATCGTATCGTCATCTACATCCACATCTACAATGAACCTCGTCCTCTTTGATCTCGACAACACCCTGCTCGCTGGCGACTCCGACTATGAATGGGGGCAATTCCTCATCGCCAAGGGCGCGGTCGACGGCCCCCATTACGAAGCCAAAAACAAGGCATTTTACGAGGACTACAAGGCCGGGCGGCTCGACATCTACGCCTTCCTCGCCTTTGCCCTGCGCCCGCTGGCCACCCACACCCGCGCGCAGCTCGACGCCTGGCATGCCGAATACATGGAAACGCGCATCAAGCCGATGATCACCCAGGCCGCGCGCGACCTGGTCAACCAGCGCCTGAACGATGCCGATCTGGTTGCCGTCATCACCGCCACCAACAGCTTCGTCACCGGACCGATCGCGAAGGAATTCGGCATTCCCCACCTGATCGCCACCGATCCCGAGGCAATCGACGGCCGCTTCACCGGCGAAGTCGCCGGCACCCCCTGCTTCCGAGAAGGCAAGGTCACCCGCCTCGAACACTTCCTCGAAGCCCACGGCACCTGCCTCGACCAGCTCGACAGCAGCTGGTTCTACAGCGATTCGCACAACGACCTGCCGCTGCTGGAAAAAGTCCAGCACCCCGTCGCGGTCGATCCCGACACGACGCTGCACGCCCACGCGCTGGGAAAGGGCTGGCCGGTGATTTCGCTGCGGGGCGCATGACGCACAGCCTGCGATCCCGGTGACCAACAGTCCGGGTATCGAATTAGGCCAGCCCGTTTCTGAATGGTTTATTTGTACCAGTTTTCAATATAAGTGGAATAAACCGTATTTATCTCCCGTCTCCCATGTTACGAGCCCCGGCTGAGGGTTCGACAACCGTAACGGAGGAGAATCCAATGAAGAATCACAATCCAAGGGCGGGGCTGACCAAGCAATCCAGTGCCCACAAAATGCGTATCAAACAGCTGTGTGCGGTGATGGGACTTGCCGCAGCGAGCATGATTCCTGCGACAGCACTTGCCGGTGCCGGGACTGGCTCGGTGATCCTGATCCAGACCGGCGACATCCACGGCCATCTGGTGCCGCGGCCCAATCTGCGCAGCGACGCCATCGGCCATAGCATGGAAGGCGGCGTGGCCCGCATGTATACGAAGATCCAGGAAATTCGCGCCGGTGCCATTGATGAAAATGGCGTCGACCACTCGCTTCTGCTCAACACCGGTGATACGGTCCAGGGTTCCGGCGAAGCGATGTTTTCCCAAGGCCGGGTCATGTTCGAAGTGCTGAACAACTTCGGGTTTGTGGCGCATGCCCCCGGCAACTGGGACTTCCTCTACGGCCCGGCCCGCTTCGAGGAGACATTCAAGGGCACCGCAACCACCCCTCCCCTGGCCAACTGGGGGGCTTTGGCTGCCAACCTCTACAACACGAGCCAGCCGGACGCCAATCCGGTGTGCCCGGGTAAGAACCCGACCACGGGTGCCGTGATGAATTTCAAGCGCGTGCTGTCCCCCTACACCGTTAAGCAGGTCGGCGCCGTCAAGGTCGGCATCCTGAGCATGACGACCGCCCGTGCCATCGCCGCCGTCGGCACCAGCGTGACCCAGAACTATGTGTTCACCGACGCGAAGGACGAAGTGTCCTGCTTCGTCCAGAAGCTCCGCAAACCTGTGGCTCAAGGTGGGGAGGGTGTTGACGTGGTGGTCATGATCTCCGAACTGGAAATGGCCCGTGACGTTCAGATCGCCGAGACCGTTTCTCCCGCTCCGGACGTGATTCTCAACTCCGACATGCACGAGCGCACCAGCGCGCCGATCGACGCGGTGAACCCCGCCGTCCCCGATCATCACACGTACATCGTCGAGGAAGGCCAGGACGGTACCGTGATCGGCCAGCTGAAGCTGATGGTGAAAAAAGGCGTCATCACCGACGTGAACTTCAAGCAGCACATCATCACTGACAGCATTGCCGAAGACCCGGTCATTGCCGCCAAGGTAGCTGAGGTGCGCGCGCCCTTCCTGGCAGGACCTGACTTTGGGACCCGCGAGACGACAGTGACGGTGGGGGGCAACACCACCAAACTGTGGCGTCCGGTGGACGAGGTCGTCGCCTTCACCGAGGTGGGGCTGCACCGCTCCAACTTCGTGGATGAGGACATGCCCGGGGTGGTCGAAGGCACCTCGCATGACCTGATCGCCGATGCCATGGCTGCCATTGGTCAGGCCCAGTCGTCGTCCATCCGCGGCTTCCGCTACGGCACCCACGTCCCGGCAGGCTGGCCCATCACCATGGAGGACATCTACCATTACATCCCCATCGCCGCCAAGCTGGGCCGCACCGACAAGGCCTGCGGCGCCGACCTGAAGTTCGCCATCGAGAATTCGATCGGTGCGACCTTCCATTCCGATCCCGTGCAGTGGGGCGGCGGCTGGATGTTCGGCTACAGCGGTCTGAACTACGATGTGGATGCTTGCAGCGGCTTTACAGGTGCCACGCCGGTGAATCCGACGCAGCTGACCGCTGCCGTGCTTGGCACTGCCAATCGCTTCCGGCCCTGGACCACCGCCCGCGGCACCAACATCAAGGTCACCGGCAATCCCGTCGACGACTTCGATGTTTATGACAGCCGTACCACCGTCGGCGGTGTGGCCAACCCGAACTTCCAGAGTTGCCGGGCAGGTGACGGCGCCGACACGCCCCACGGTGGCTACACGGTCGCCGGCTACTGGTATGCGGACGACAAGACCACCATCAACAACTGCGCCCCGTGCCGCGGTCGCACGATCCAGGTCGTGAAGACGGATGGCAGCATCGTCCAGGTCGCCGGCCCGGGCACCAATGTCACGCCCAACAGCCTGGACGTGATGGATATCAGCGAGGCCGTGGTCAAGTACCTGCGTGAAAACCTGGGTGGAACGGTGACCGCAGCCAACCTGCCGATTCACCGCCTCACCGTGAAGCGTCTGCCGACCATCAACCCCCCCGGCTACGACTTCAGGATGATCCAGCCGGTCAAGGGCGCCACGGCGGCAACCTGCCCGACACTGTAAGCAAATAATTACAAAAGTCCTCATGGCCCGGCGAAAGCCGGGCTTTTTTTATTGCCCCGGGGATACAGCCGGGAATTCAGGTTGGCGGCCAAACGCATCGCCCCCCTGCCACACGATCATGCCGCCCTCACGACTTGCCCTTGTAATCAAAGCCAGCTACCGTTCGACCAGCCGGTTCTCGCGTCCCATCATCAGCACTCTGCCCACCTCCAGCAACCCGAAAAGCAACGCCCTATTCGATCCCATGGCCCCTTCTTCCGACACCCTTGCGGACAGTATCTCCAAACAGCGCGAAGCGCTCAAAACCCTGCTGCGCGAACCCCTGGCGCAAGCCGCCCAGGCATGCAGCCAGGTCTGGGGCGACCGCGAGCGCCTGAATGCCGCCCTCACCCAGGCATGGGCGCAGTTCCCCATCGGCAAATATCTGTATGCCATGGACACCCAGGCCATCCAGATCAGCGACACCATCAGCCGCGACGGTACCGTGGCAATCGACCTCGGACGCAACCGCGCCGACCGCCCCTACATGAACGAGCGCGTTCCCAGCGCAGGCTTTCTGCTGTCGCAGGCCTACATCAGCCAGCGTGCCAAGCGCCCCTCGCTCACCGCCATCCAGATCGTGCGCGATGCGAACGGTCGCGTGCTCGGCTTTGTCGGCGCCGACTTCGACCTGCGCAACCTGCCGCTGACCAACCAGCTCTACGAGGAACCCACCCACTGGCGGCAGATCAAGGGCGACCCCGCCATCCGCGGCACGGTGTTTCACCAGACCCGCAGCGACAGCCAGATGGACATCCATCTCGACACCGTGCTGGGGGTGCTCGAGGAACTGATGACCGAACGCGGCGTCTTCCACGTCATCCTGCATTTCTCCAGCAGCCGTGCCGTCATCTGGCTGTTCGACGACCCCTACCGTTACCGCCTGCTCGACATCGATGCGCTGACCGATCCCAACACCTGCCTGGCCTACCCCAAGCGCAGCTACCCCGCCGACGCGCTGGTTCCGCGCGACCAGATCCGCGCGGTGCTCAAGGGCCTGCGCGAACTGCGCTTCATGGACGAAATGTTCTACCTGCGCAACGGCACTCTCAACATCTTCAACGGCGTCGTCGGCCTCACCTTCTCCTGCGACGGTTCGCACTACCTGCCGTGGGACGAATTCCTCAGCAAGGGCTACGATTTCTGGGCCAGCGGCAAGGCGCTCGTTTAGCCGGGGCCACTCGATAGCCTGCATATCCCTGTTGGGAGGAGCTTGAACCCGACGCCTCCCTCAGCGGATAATGCGCGCTTACCCTGAATGGCCCGCTTTGGAAACCTACCTCCTCATCCTCATTTCCACGGTGTTCGTGAACAACATCGTGATGGCCAAGATTCTCGGCCTGTGCCCGTTCATGGGCGTATCGAAGAAACTGGAAGCGGCAATCGGCATGGGGCTGGCGACGACCTTCGTGCTGACGCTGGCGTCGGGCGCGAGCTACCTCGTCAACGAATATCTGCTCGGCCCCGAGCTGTTTTACCTGCGCACGCTGTCGTTCATCGTGGTGATCGCCGGGATCGTGCAGTTCACCGAGATGTTCATCCACAAGTCCAGCCCGGTGCTGTATCAGGTGCTGGGGATTTATCTGCCGCTGATCACCACCAATTGCGCAGTGCTGGGAATTCCGCTGCTGAACGCGCAGGCGCAGCACAATTTTGTCGAATCGCTGTTTTTCGGCGCGGGCGGCGCGCTCGGCTTCACCCTGGTGCTGATCCTGTTTGCCGGCATCCGTGAACGGCTGGAAACCTGCGATGTGCCCGCGCCGTTCAAGGGTTCCAGCATTGCGATGATCACCGCCGGCCTGATGTCGCTGGCCTTCATGGGCTTTTCCGGATTGGTCAAGTAATGCTCGCTGCCATTCTGGTGATGGTCGGCATCGCCGTCGTGACCGGCCTGATCCTCGGCTGGTCGGCCATCCGCTTCAAGGTGGAAGGCAACCCGCTGGCGGAAAAGATCGACGCCATCCTGCCGCAAACCCAGTGCGGCCAGTGCGGCTTTCCTGGGTGCAAACCCTATGCCGAAGCCATCGCCAAGGGCGAGGCCGACATCAACCAGTGCCCCCCGGGCGGCGAAGACGGGGTGAAGAAACTGGCCGACCTGCTGGGGATCGAACCCAAATCGCTCGATGAAACCCACGGCACGCCCAAACCCAAATCGGTTGCCTTCATCGACGAGCAGACCTGCATCGGCTGCACCCTCTGCATCCAGGCCTGCCCGGTGGATGCCATTGCCGGCGCGGCCAAGCAGATGCACACCATCATCGCGGCCGAATGCACCGGTTGCGAACTCTGCCTGCCGCCCTGCCCGGTCGACTGCATCTCGATGGTGCCGATTGCAGAGGACCTGCCGCACTGGAAGTGGAAGCATCCGGTGTATGAAATAAAAGCAGCTGAACTGAAGCGCGTCGCATGAGCCGCGAACTGTTCAAATTCAAGGGCGGCGTTCACCCGCCGGAGCACAAGGACGAATCGACCGGCCGCCCGATCCACGCTGCGCCGCTGCCCAAAAAACTGGTGATCCCGCTGCGCCAGCACATCGGCAACCCGGCCAAGCCAGTGGTCAACGTCGGCGAACACGTGAAAAAAGGCCAGATGATCGCGGCAGCCGACGGCACCGTATCGGCGGCCGTGCACGCGTCCAGCTCGGGCATCGTCCGTGCCATCGACATGCAGCCGGTGCCGCATATTTCCGGTTTGCCCGATCTGTGCATCACGATCGAAACCGATGGCCGCGACGAATGGATAGACCACACGCCGCTCGATTACCAGGCGATGGCGCCGGCCGACCTGCGCATGCAACTGCGCGACATGGGCCTGGCCGGACTGGGCGGCGCGGTGTTTCCCAGTGCGGTCAAGCTCGACCCCGGCGCCGCGCAAACCTGCCCCACCCTGATCATCAACGGCGGCGAATGCGAGCCGTGGATCACCTGCGACGACATGCTGATGCGCACCCATGCCGACGCCATCCTGCAGGGCGTGGCGGTGATGCGGCATCTGCTGGGCAGCAGCGAAATTCTGGTCGGCATCGAGGACAACAAGCCTGAAGCCATCGCCGCGATGCAGGCCGCCGCAAGCCAGCTCGACTTCGCGGTCGAGGTCGTCGCCGTGCCGACGATCTACCCCGGTGGCGGCGCCAAGCAACTGGCCGAAGTGCTCACCGGCAAGCAGGTGCCCATAGGCAAGCGTTCCACCGATGTCGGCCTGCAAGTGTTCAACGTCGGCACCGCGTATGCGATCGCCCGCGCAGTGCATCACGGCGAGCCGCTGATTTCGCGGCTGGTTACGGTCACCGGCCATGTGCTGCGCCCGCAAAACGTCGAGGTGCTGATCGGCACCTCGTTCGACACGCTAATCCAGGTGGCGGGCGACCGTGACAACAGCACCGGCATACTGATGGGCGGGCCGATGATGGGCATGCCCGTGCCGAATCTGGAAGTGCCGGTGGTCAAGGCCACCAACTGCATTCTGGTCAAATCCGCCGAGCTATTTCCGCCGTTGCCGCGTGCGCTGCCGTGTATCCGCTGCACCCGCTGCGCCGATGCCTGCCCGGCCTCATTGCAACCACAGGAGCTGTTCCGCTTTGCCAAGGCCGGTGATTTTGGCCGCGCGCAGGAATATCACCTGTTCGACTGTATCGAGTGCGGCTGCTGTGGCTACGTCTGCCCCAGCCACATCCCGCTGGTCGATTTTTATCGTTACGCCAAAAGCGAAATCTGGGCACACGAAAAGGACAAGCGCGCCTCCGACCTGGCGCGAGAGCGCCACGAGTTCCGTCTGTTCCGCCAGGAACGTGAGAAAGCGGAGAAGGCCGAAAAACTCGCGGCGAAGGCGCAGGCCGCGCGGACGCAAGCCGCGCTGGATCAGGCGCAGCGCGCCGAACTCGCGGCCGCGCCTCCCGGCAAGACAGAGCCGGACAGCGCCGCCCCCAGCGAAGCCGACGCCAAGAAGGCGCTGATCGCCGCCGCGCTGGCACGCGCGCAAGCAAAAAAAGCCGAAGCCACTCCCAGGAACACCGACAACCTGTCGCCCGACACCCAGCACGAGATCGCGGAGATCGAAGCGCGCCGGGCTAAAATCCGCGAACTGGCGAGGAAACCGCTGGAATCCGAAGAGAAGAACACCTGATGCCATCCCCTTTCATTCTCAACCGCAGCAGCGTCACCCAAGTCATGGCCTGGGTGCTGGCAGCCTTGCTGCCCGGCATCGCGGTATACGTCTGGCTGTTTGGCCCGGGGATCCTGATCACGTTGTCGCTCGCCTCCGTCACGGCACTCATGGCCGAAACGACGATGCTGAAAGCGCGCGGCTATCCCGTCAAACCCTTCCTCCTCGACCTGTCCGCCATCGTCACCGCCTGGCTGCTGGCCTTGTCGCTGCCTTCGCTGGCGCCCTGGTGGCTGATCGTCACCGGCACGCTGTTCGCCATCGTCGTCGCCAAGCATTTGTACGGCGGACTTGGGCAGAATATTTTCAACCCGGCGATGGTCGGCTACGCGGTGCTGATCGTGTCGTTTCCAGTGCAAATGACGCAGTGGGCGGGACCGGCCGAACTCGGACCGACGCTGAACCTCGCGCAAAGCGCAGCGGCGATTTTTGGCGGGCTCGATACCGCCACATTCGACGCGGTGACGATGGCGACGCCGCTCGACACCTTACGCACCGGACTGACCCAGCAACTCACGGTGGACGAAGTGATGACGCAGCCGATCTTCGGCCGCTTCGGCGGCACCGGTTTCGAGTGGCTGGCCTTTGCCTTCTGGATCGGCGGGCTGATTATGTGGGGCAAGCGCATCATCAGCTGGCACATCCCCATGGCCTTCCTCGCGGGCGTCTGGCTCACCGCAGGGTTCCTGCATTTCTTCGACCCCGGACGCTTCGGGCCACCCTGGTTTCATTTCTTCGCGCCTTCGGTGGCGCTGTGCGCGTTCTTCATCGCCACCGACCCGGTATCGGGCGCGACCACGCCGCGCGGCAAACTGATTTTTGGCCTGGGCGCCGGCTTTCTCACCATCGTCATCCGAACCTGGGGTGGCTTTCCGGACGGCGTCGCCTTCGCCATTCTGCTGATGAACCTCGCCGTGCCGCTGATCGACCAGTACACGCAACCGCGCGTGTATGGAGAAATGAAAAAAACCGCGAGCGGGGCAAACGAGGGGCCGCGCACGTGAGCTTCAGCGTCGCCAGCCGCAATGCGCTGCGCACCGGCACCATCCTGTTCATCTTTGCGCTGGCCGGCACGGCCCTGCTGGCGTTCACCCACGACCGCACCGAGCCGACCATCGCCCGTGGCCTGCAAGCCGAAAAACTCGCGTTGCTGAGCCAGGTGCTGCCTGCCACGCTGTATGACAACGACCTGTTGGCCACCCAGCAAAGCGTGCCGCCCGACGACCTGCTGGGTACCCGGCAGGCCTCGGCGCTGTGGCTGGCGCGGCGCGGCGGCCAATTCAGCGGCGTGGTGCTCGAAGCCGTCGCACCTGATGGTTACAGCGGCGATATTTTCCTGTTGATCGGCATCGACGCGAACGGCAGCGTTACGGGCGTGCGCGTCACCGCCCACCATGAAACGCCGGGGCTGGGCGATTACATCGAGCACGCCAAGAGCGCGTGGAGTGAGCAGTTTTCCGGTAAATCGCTGACCCAACCCGAGCCCAAACACTGGAAAGTCACCAAGGACGGCGGCGTATTCGACGCCCGCGCCGGTGCCACCATCAGCCCGCGCGCGGTGGTCAAGGCGGTGAAAAGCGCGCTCGATTATTTTTCACGGCACCGCGCAGCCTTTGCCGCGCCGCCTGCTTCCGGGGAAACCAAGCCATGATCACGATGACCGAAATCCGCAGCCTGTTTCACAACGGCCTCATCAAGCAGAACACCGGGTTGGTTCAACTGCTCGGCCTGTGCCCGCTACTGGCGATCAGCAACAACGTCATTAACGCGCTGTCGCTGGGGCTGGCCACCGCGCTGGTCATGGCGGCTTCCAGCGGCGCAGTGTCGGGCGTGCGCCATTTTGTGCCAAACGAAATCCGCATTCCGGTGTTCGTTCTCATCATCGCCGCGCTGGTCACCGTGATCGATCTGGCGATGAACGCCTTTGTGCATCCGCTGTATCTGGTACTGGGCATCTTCATCCCGCTCATCACCACCAACTGCATCGTGCTGGCGCGCGCCGATGCCTTCGCCGCCAAGAACCACCCGCTGCATAGCACGATTGATGGGTTGGCAATGGGCCTCGGGCTCACGCTGGTGCTGGTAGTGTTGGGCGCGATTCGCGAAATTGCCGGCAAGGGCACGCTGTTCTCCGGCATCGATCTGGTGTTTGGCGCGGCAGCCAAAAGTCTGGTGCTGCATGTGCTGCCCAACTATCAGGGGTTTTTACTGGCGATTCTGCCCCCCGGCGCTTTCATCGCACTGGGCCTGCTGATCGCCTCGAACAACTGGAAAAAAGCACGCGTCGAGCAACGCGCCCTCTCGCTTGCCCTCGCCCACGCATGAAGCCGCCGCTGAAAAACCGTGTGCCCAAACCACGCAACCCGTATGTCGCGCTGGCGATTCAGCGGCGCGCGGGCGAGCATGAAAAACCGGCGAGCGCGAAGCGGCAGGCGGAGAAAGCCGTGTTGAAGAAAATGCTTGAAGCCGGTTAATTCGAGAAACATCAATAGCGCTGCGTCAGCGTCATCGTCTGCCCGTCGCGCTTCATTTCCATCCGGTTCAAAAAGCTCATCCCGAGCAGCGGCACATCGAGGCCGCTTTCCACCACCATGCCATCTACCTGATTGAGGACAATGCCGCCGACCTTGACGGTGTTGAATGTGACATGCCAGGCTGGCACGACGCCGGCGGCGGTGCCGACACCGGTGGCTTGTCCGGCCCGATAATCGAGTCCGATGCGGCGCGCCTCGGCGGCGTTGATGGCGATGCTGGTGGCGCCGGTATCGACCAGAAAGGTGACCGGGAAGCCATTGAGCGACCCCATCGCAGCATAGTGTCCGCGCACGTCGGCGGTGAGCGAGACCGTTTGACGCACACTCGCCGGCGCGCCCCCGGCAAACGACTGCCCCATGGCCAGGGTGCGGCGTTTGCCGTCCACCTCGAAGCCGGCGCTGCCGGAATCTGCGGTGATCAGCTTCACGCCCTGCACGGTCTGCCCGACGCTCAGCGTACGCGGCTTGCCGCCGTCGATACTGACGATGGCCTTGTCCTTGAACAAACCCGACACCGACACGCTGGTCGCCCATGCCGCTGTGCAGGCAAGCAAGCCTGCGGCTATGATTGCCATTGAGTTTTTCTTGAAAGCCATCATGCATCCTGTTCTGATTTTTCGACATTCCGTCACTGAAGGGCCGGGGTATTTCACCACGTTTCTGGATCGTCACGGCATTCCCTGGCAGCTGGTGCGCATCGACGCGGGCGACACCGTGCCCGAGAACCTTAACGGTGTTTCCGGGTTGTGCTTGATGGGCGGCCCGATGAGCGTGAACGACGACCTGCCCTGGATTGCCTCCGAGCTGGCGCTGATTCGTCAGGCGGTCGCGGCCGATATTCCGGTGATCGGCCACTGCCTGGGCGGACAATTGATGGCGAAAGCCCTTGGGGGGGCGGTCGATGCCAATCCGGTGAAGGAAATCGGCTGGGGGGATGTCCGCGTCACGGACGCTGACGCCGCACGCCCCTGGCTGGGCGATGCCCCGGCGCCGATGCTGGCGTTTCACTGGCACGGCGAAACCTTCAGCCTGCCACCGGGCGCCACGCGCATTCTCGACAGCGCCTGGTGCGCCAACCAGGCCTATGTACTGAACGGCCGCCACATCGGCATGCAATGCCATATCGAGATGACGCCTGAACTGATCGCCAGCTGGTGCAACCACGGCGCGGCCGAGATTGCCGCCAGCGACAGCCCCGGGGTGCAGTCGCCCGATGCAATTCAGGCGGACATGCTCGCCCGCACCGCGCAACTCCACCAACTGGCGGACAAAATTTATTCCCGCTGGATTCAAGGGCTTAGGCAATAAGCGCTGGCCCACCCCGAGAAGCCTCTAGACAGCCGCATCGCGTGGCGTAGGATAGCGGCGGAATCATTTCAGCCTCAAAAGTACCAACTGCCTTAACGGAGAACTTATGCAAAACGTCGACTACACCAATTTCGACTTCGGCGAACGCCTGAACGGTTTCATCCAGGAAGTAATGAATTACGGTGGTGCGCCCCGCACCGAAGCCGACCTCACCGAAGGCCAGAAAGTCTTTGTACGCGCGGTCAAACGCGAAATGGTCAAATACGCCGACCCCAATCGTCAAGGCTACCCGCATAACCTGCTGGAACAGATGGAATCCTTCACCCGTACCATCGGCGACCTGCATAACTCCTATTTTGATTCGAGCATGCGCAAGGTCAGTGACTGCCTCTACAACCGCTGGAAAATGCTCTACGAAGAAACCAAAAAACTCGCTGCGGCCGGTGCCGACACCAAACCTGCCTGGGTTGACGTGATCAAGACCGAACAAACCGACATGCCCGCCTTCTTTGACGCCTAAGCAATTGTTTCAGGCTTGAAAAGCCCGGCAACGCCGGGCTTTTTTGCCGGCAACCTCAATATCAAACCCGCTTATCCTCAAATAAAAATAAAGCATTATTCAGCCGCCAAGCCCGGTGCTATGCTCCCCCGACTTAAATAACCCCATCACGTCCGAGGAGACAGCATGTCCAAACTGGTACGCCCCCACGGCGGCGGAGAACTCAAGCCCCTGCTGCTGACGGGCGCCGCGCTTGCCGCCGAGACAGCCCGCGCCGCCTCGCTGCCCAAAGTCAAAATGACCTCACGCGAAACCGGCGACCTCATCATGATGGGCATCGGCGGGTTCACCCCGCTGGATGGTTTCATGACTCATGCCGACTGGCAGGGTGTATGTGATGGCTACAAAATGGCCAGCGGCCTGTTCTGGCCGATTCCTGTCACGCTGTCCACCGATGAAATCACCGCCCAGGGCGTTGCCGTCGGTGCCGATATCGCGCTGGTTGACGGCGAAACCGGCAACATCATGGGCACCATGAAAGTCACCGAGAAATACGCCATCGACAAGGCGCACGAGTGCATGCAGGTCTACAAGACCACCGACCTCGAACACCCCGGCGTGAAGATGGTGATGGAGCAAGGCCCGGTCAACCTGGCTGGCCCGGTCAAGGTGCTGTCCACCGGCACCTTCAAAGAAGAATACGGCGACCAGTTCATGACCCCCGCCGAAACCCGTGCTGCGTTCGAGAAAGCGGGCTGGTCCAAGGTTGCCGCATTCCAGACGCGCAACCCGATGCATCGGTCACATGAATACCTGGCCAAGATCGCCATCGAAACCATGGACGGCGTGCTGATCCACTCGCTGCTGGGCGCACTGAAGCCGGGCGACATCCCCGCCGAAGTGCGTTCCGAAGCCATCAGCACCCTGGTCGAGAACTACTTTGCGCCCAACACCGTGATCCAAGCGGGTTACCCGCTTGACATGCGTTATGCCGGCCCGCGCGAAGCCCTGTTGCACGCGCTGTTCCGCCAGAACTATGGCTGTTCGCACCTGATCGTCGGCCGCGACCACGCTGGCGTGGGTGACTATTACGGCCCGTTCGACGCGCAGAAAATTTTCGACGAAATTCCGAAGGGTGCGCTCGAAACCACCAACATGAACATCGACTGGACGTTCTGGTGCAAGAAGTGCGGCGGCATGGCCTCACAGCGCACCTGCCCGCACAGCAAGGACGACCGCATTCTGTTGTCTGGCACCAAAGTTCGCGCGATGTTGTCCGAAGGTCAGGACCTGCCGGTGGAATTCAGCCGCCCCGAAGTAGCCAAGGTGCTACAGAAATACTATGCTGGTCTGTCTGCTGAACAGAACGTCAAGGTCGAGTTGAAAGGCCATTCGGCCGCGTGATGTATTGAATGAATGTCGGCCAGTCCCAAGGGATATCCCTCCGGATAAGGCCGACTTGCAGGTTTTAGGACACGAGCCTACCGGAAGCGGATTCGCGATACGCCCCGGCCAAGGACGGGTTCAGTTCTAATCGGACCGCGACGTACGCGGATTGTTAGCTAACTTTAGGAGACTGTAATGCCAACCT
>Ga0315271_10000616_pt1 | contig 20233 bp, 18 predicted proteins | sample C3_top_MG_FD_204664 | JGI IMG/M metagenome (GOLD analysis project Ga0315271, IMG submission 204664) | Sediment microbial communities from Yellowstone Lake, YNP, Wyoming, USA - C3_top | ecosystem: Environmental > Aquatic > Freshwater > Lake > Sediment | place: USA: Wyoming | collected 2017-08-01
CGCGGGTCCATTGCGGCGGCCTGCCGTGGCGAGGAGGCGTCGGCGTGCGCATTATCGACGGCTACAACGTCATCGGCGCGGCCGGAGAATTCGGGCTCGCGCTCTCGCAGCTGGACAAGGAGGACCGCCTGCTGCGCCTGCTCGCGTCGTTCCGCTCCCGTGCCCGCAGCCGGCAGGCCATGCTCGTCGTCTTCGACGGGCACTACGGCAGGCTGGCGAACGGGCCGCGCCGGTATTCGCAGCTGGGAATCGACGTGGAGTGGTCGCTCGGCGAGACGGCCGACGCGGTCATCGCCCGGAAGGTGCGTTCCGCCGCCCGCGCACGGGAGATCGAAGTCGTCACCTCCGATGAGTCCGTGCTGCGCGCCATCACGACCTGCGGCGCGAAGGGCATCCGCAGCCAGGAATTTCTCGCCGCTATCGCCCGGGCCTTCCCCGACGAGCAGGACGCCGAGAAGCCCGCGGCGCCGGGTCCCGACGAAGTCGCCGCGTGGCTCGATCTTTTTCGTGACGGCCGCTGAAACAGGGCTCCTCTGCGGCGAGCAGACGCAGGGCTTGGTGTATACTTCCGGCCTCAATAGCCGAGGAGGAACGATGGTCGAGACGATGCGCTGGACGAAGGGACGCCTGGATCTTCTGGATCAAACCGTGCTGCCCGAAAAAGTAGTGTACCGCCCGCTGCGCACCGCCCGCGAGGTGACCGACGCGATCCGGAACATGCTCGTGCGCGGGGCGCCCGCCATCGGCGTCACCGCCGCTTTCGGCATGGCGCTCGCGGGCCGCAACGCCGTCCGTCTCGGTTCGGCCGCGTTTCACCGCGAGCTGGTCAAGGCGGAGCGCCTGCTCGCCGGCTCGCGCCCGACCGCGGTCAACCTCTTCTGGGCTTTGGCGCGGATGCGCCGGCTCATCGAGGCCTCGGCGGCTCGCCCGCCCCGCGAGATCGCCGCGCTGCTGGAGGCAGAGGCCGTGCGCATCCTCGAGGAGGACATCGCGATCAATCGCGCCATGGGGCGCCACGGCGCGGCTCTCATCGACGACGGCGACGTCGTGCTGACCCACTGCAACGCCGGCGCGCTGGCGACGGCCGGTTTCGGCACCGCGCTCGGCGTGATCCGGGCCGCGTGGGAGGAGGGCAAGAACATATCAGTGATCGCCGACGAGACACGCCCCCGCTGCCAGGGCGCCAAGCTCACGGCGTGGGAGCTCTCGCGCGACCGCATCCCGGTGACCGTCATCGCGGATACGGCTGCCGGGCACTTTATGCGCAAGGGCGCCATCCAGAAGATCGTCGTCGGCGCCGACCGCATCGCCGCGAACGGGGACGTCGCCAACAAGATCGGGACCTACCAGGTCGCGGTGCTTGCCCACGCCAATCGCGTGCCGTTCTATGTCGCCGCCCCCGTCAGCACGATCGATCCGGATCTTGCGAACGGTGATCAGATCCCGATCGAGGAGCGCCACGCCTCGGAAGTGACCCACCCCGGCGGCCGGAGGTTGACGCCGCCCGGGGTTCCGGCGTTCAATCCGGCGTTCGACGTCACGCCGGCGCGCTACGTGAGCGGGATCATCACCGAGTTCGGCGTTCTCCGGGCTCCTTTCCGGCGTTCCATCGCGCGCTGCCTCGCGGAAGCGGAGGCGTGAGCCGGCCCCGGGCATGAGTCCTCGCCCCACGGGGAACCAGGGCCGGTCGCCGAGTGCGCGCGTCCTGCCCGACGTGCTGCTGGCGTTGCTTGTCGTCGGCGCCCCCGCGCTCCGGCTGCCCCCCGGCGGCTGGCTTGCGGCCGCCGCCGCGCTCTGGGTTGCCGTCGCGATCGCGCTCGCACTCGCCGCGGCGGTGCGCCGCGAGTCGGCAGTGGACGGACAGGCGGGCCGCGATCTGCGATTGCTCGTGATTGCCGTCGCCGGTGTCAACGCCGCGACGGCGGTCGTCGCCGGAGCGGTCGGAGCGGTCGGAGCGGTCGGCGGGACCTCCACCGTGATCGGTCTTGGGCTCTGCGGGGTCGCGGTCATCGTGGCCGCCGCCAAGGTGCCGGGAGTGTGGCCTGCGCCGGCGCTCGCGGCGTGCGCCGCCGCTCTCGTGGCCGCGCAGGTGGCCCTTGCGCCGCAACCGGTGTCGGCCGCTGCGGCCTGGGGCGCGCTCGCCTCGGCCGCCTCCCTCGGCCTGCTGACGCTCGCCGTGGTCGCGATGTTCGCCGGGACGCGCCGCGAGCGCGCGGCATTGCTGGATAAAATCGATGAGTTCCAGCGGATGGACACCGAGGCCGGCGAACTGCGCGCGCGCGGGGTCGACCGCCGCAAGCCGAAAGTGCGCAACCTCACGCCGGAGGGGCGCCGGGCCCGCACGGTGAGCGCCGTCGCCGACCTCGACCGGAACCTCGACCGGGTCCTCAGCCTGGCGGCCCTGGCAATCGGCGCGCGCAGCGTCGTGCTCTTTCTGCTTGCCGATGACGGCGCGCGACTTGCGTTCAGGCGCGCGGCTGAGGGCAGCGGGACGATGATCGACCGGGATGCCGCGCCCGTGGTCGGCGAGGGGGTGATCGGACACGTTGCGAAGACGCGCCGGCCGGCGCTCTTCACGAACCTCGCGCCCGAGAGCCTGCGGCCGCCGCTCTATACCGACGCGACCCCCGTCCCGGCGCTGGCAGCCGTGCCGGTCAGCGCGACGGGCGTCTTCTGCGGCGTGCTGCTGGCGGACGCGGCGACGCCCGGTGCTTTTGCACGCGAGCAGGAACGGTTGCTCGAGGGCTTCGCCGGCGAGGTCGGGACGCTCCTGGAGGAGGCAGGCGCCGCCGCGGGGCGCGCGCGGCTCGGCGACAAATTCGAGACGCTCGCCGCAATCAGCCGGGAGCTCTCCTCGACGATCAAGATCGAGGAGATGCTCGAGAAGATGCTCGACCACACGTGCGAGATCGTGCCGTACGACCGCTGTGCGCTCTTCATCGCCGACCGCGCCGGCCACGCGCTCTCCCTGCGCGCCCAGCGGGGCTTTCTTCCCGAGGGATCCGACGAGTGCCGCATCTCCTTCGACCACGGCCTTGCGGGGTTCGTGGCCATGCAGCTGCGCACGGTGAACCTCTCCGACCTCGCCGAGCGCGGCACGACGATCGAGATCGTTCCGGGCGCCAAGGGGCAGGAAAAAATCCGCTCCTTCCTCGGGCTGCCGCTTCTCGCCCCGGAGGGGCTTGTCGGGGTCTGGGTGCTCGCCTCCGAGAAGCCCGGCAGTTTCGACGCCGAGCACGTCGAGATCCTCAGGATCGTTGCAGCGCAGGCCGCGACCCTGATCTCGAACGCCGTGTTGCATCAGACGGTGGAGCGCTTATCCATCACCGACGGCCTCACGGGGCTCAACAACCACCGCCGGTTCCAGGAGTTCCTGGCCCACGAGCTCGAGCGCGGCGATCGGCACCAGGAACCGCTCTCTCTGCTGCTGCTGGACATCGATCACTTCAAGAAGGTCAACGACACCTACGGCCACCCCTTCGGCGACCGGGTGCTCAAGACGCTCGCCGCCGAACTTGGCCGTCTGGCGCGGCGCGTGGACTGCGTCGCGCGCTACGGCGGCGAGGAGTTCGCGGTCATTCTCGTCAACACCAATCGGCGCGGCTGCCGCGCGAGTGCACAGCGCGTGCTCAAGGCCGTCCGCGACCTGCGCATACCGCACGAGGGGAAGGATTTCACCTTCACGCTGAGCATCGGGACCGCAACCTGCCCGGACAATGCGGTGACCCGCGAGGAGTTGGTGCGCTGCGCGGACCAGGCCCTCTACGCCGCCAAGGAGGGCGGGCGCAACCGCGCCGTCGCCTCCGACAGGACCGCCGCGCCTTCCGCCGCTTGCGAACCGGAAGTCGGCCGGGGGGGGCGGCTCGCGACCTGATGAACATCACCGCGGTGCGCATCTTTCCCTTCGAGACCCGGGAGGCCGGCGGTCGCACCGTGGCCTACGCCGAAATCGAGATCGACGGCGGGTTGCTGCTGCGCGGCCTGCGCGTCATGGAGACGGGCAGCCGCGGGCTCTTCGTCGGCTATCCCGCACAGCGGGCGCGTCGGGAAAAGCTCGTCGAGATGGTCGTGCCGCTGACGCGCGAGGCGCGCCGGGCCGTTCACAGCGCGGTGATCGGAGAGTACAAGCGCGTCTCCGGCTGGCAGTCCGCATCGACGCCGACCGCGGGAAGCACGCCGGCGTGATCGAGGTCGGCACGAGCGGGTTCTCCTATCCGGACTGGGTCGGCCCGTTCTATCCGCCGGCAACCGGCCCGGCCGCGATGCTCCCCTGGTACGCCGGGCACTTCAACGCGCTCGAAATCAATTTCACCTACTACCGGCTCCCCGCGGCGGGTCAACTGGCGGCGATGGCCGGGCGCTGCGCCGACGGCGTGACATTCGCGGTGAAGGCCTGGCAGGGGATGACCCACACCGGCGAGGCGTCGGCGGCCGACGTCGCCGGCTTTGCCGCGGCGTTGGCGCCGCTGGCCGAGCGCGGGGTGCTCGGCGCCGTCCTTCTCCAGTTTCCGGAATCGTTCCGCCCCTCCGCGCCGGCGCGCCGGCGGCTGCTCGCGCTGGTGTCTCGCCTGCGGCCGTTGCCGCTGGTCGCCGAATTCCGTCATCGCTCCTGGGTCCGCGAGGAGACCTTCCGGCTGCTGCGCGCCGAGGGGGTCGGCTTTTGTTGCGTCGACGAGCCGGACCTTCCGGGCCTGCTCCCCCCGGTGGCCGTTGCCACGTCGGACACGGCCTATGTGCGCTTTCACGGGCGTAACGCCGCAACGTGGTATCGGCATGAGCAGCCGCACGAGCGCTACGACTATCTCTACGCGCCCGACGAACTGGCCTCGTGGGTTCCGCGCCTGCGCCAGCTCGACGCCGTGGCGGCACGCACGCTGGTCTTCATGAACAACCACTACGAGGCCAAGGCCGTCACGAACGCGCGCCAGCTCAAGGAACTGCTGGCAGCCGACTCCGGCAGTCCTTGAAAAAATGTGTCGTTCCCGTTCCCGCGACGGCGGGGGCGTCCCTTCGGTCGTGCGTCTGCGCAGCCGCACTCGAGTGCGCCGCACAAGCGACGCGAGCGGCAACGCCGCCGGGGCGAATCAGGGCCTCCTGAATGACCCGGGCTTCCCGGGAACGGGCTAACTCTCCAGGATCAGGGAGAAGAAGGTGCGGAAGGCCGCGAGGTGCCCGGCCTCGTCGCCCTCGCCGTATCCGGAGACTGCCCAGCGGACCACCGGCGTCCACTCGAGCGGCGCTCCTTCCGGGGGCGGGGACAGCCCCGGCCCGGCGACCAGAAAGGGCAGGCGCAGCACGGTGCTGCTGGTTCGCGCGAAGGGGGGGAAGGGCGGGAAGCTCCGGGTGAGGACGATCCCGCCCACTGCGCCGTTGGCGAGCGACTCCCAGAGGGGACGATACGCCGCATCGCCGGGGATCGCGAACAGGACCAGTTCGGTTCCCTCGAGCACCTGGATGGTCCCGACGGGCCCGAAGAGCGCGGCATCCCCCTGCTGGCCCAGCACCACCGAGGCGTCGATGTGGAATTCCTTGAGTCGCGAGATGCTTTCGAGGAAGCGCCGCAACAAGCCGCCGTTCTCGGAAACGAGCAGCACCTTGCCGCTCCAGACCCGCGGCCCCTCTTCGCGGCCTACGCCAAGCTGGTAGCTGAGCTTGAGCGCCGCCTCGAGCGAGAGCAGCGGCTGGGCTGCGGTCGCGCGCCCCGTCTCTTCGTGCGCGGTGACGACTGCGATGATCTTGCGGTCGACCAGCGCCTGGATCGTGCTGCACAGGTCCAGGTCGGGCACGGCGCTCTGGTTGAGGATGTCCTCGAGGCTCGTGAAGTACTCCAGGAGCTTGAGGATCTCCCGCGTCACGGGCTTGAGCCGCTCCGGCGGACCCTCGAAACGCCTGACCAGCTGCAGGTGCGTGTCGGGGGGGGCGAGCGTGGCGCGCAGCTTGTTGACCTCGTCGAGCTGGCGCAGGCCCTCGAGGATCAGGTTCTCCCCGGGCCGCTTGATGAGCGGGTGCACGGACACCGGCTGCGGTCGAAACTCGAATTTGCCGCCCTCCCACTCGAGGGTGCGGAAGAAGGCCTTCTCGCCGCGGAATCGGCCGACCTCGGCGTCGAGGATTTCCCCCTCGCTGATGAAGAGCGTGCCGCGCTGCCCGTCCATCTCCAGTTCGAGCAGCCCGGAGCGCCGGTTCATCCGCAGGATCTGCAGCAGGTCCATCAGGCTGATCTCGGTGAGGGTCCCGAGGAGCCGCTGCTGGTCGTCGACGACCGGCCGCAGCACCCGGCCGCGCGTCAGGATCGCGCCGACGCGCGAGAGAAACTCCTGTTCCCTGACCGGCTTGAGCATGAACTCGTCCGCCGGCCGCAGGTACTTGCCCAGGTCTGCGGAGGTGGTCTCCTTGCTGGTCAGAAAGACGAACGGTATCTCGCGCGTGATCGGGTTGGTGCGCAGCAACTGGCAGAGTTTGAAACCGTCGACCAGGGGCATCTCCGTCGCGGTGACGATCAGCTGCGGGGGCGTGCCGAGCGCCTTGTTGATCGCCAGGGCCCCGTCGGTGGCCACGGTCACCAGGTGCCCGGCGCGGCGCAGGATCGCCTCGATGCCGCTCAGGGTCTCGGGGTCGCTTTCCGCGACGAGGATGAGGGCCGGCGCGTCAGGCATCAGGCGAACCTCTGCTGGAGCAGGTAGCGCTCCTGGAGTTTGCTGATCATTTCCTGGGCGAGGAGCGGGTCGGCGCAGTGGAAGATCCGCCAGCGATCGGGCCCGTCCGGCCGGCAGAGGCAGGTGTAGTAGCTGTATTCGGTGACGCAGAGCAAAAAGCGGTTGGTGGCGATCTGTTCGTCGGCGAGGAACACCGGCGTGATTTCGGGGTGGGTCCAGCCGCCGGCCCCGCGCGTGCCCAGGCAGAAAACCGAGGTCCGCGACCCGGCCAGCCGCGAGAAGCCGGTGTAGGAGAACCCGCCGGACTCCACGACCTGGGCGCCGATGTAGAGCAGCCCGCGGGTGCCGCCGAGGCGGCCGATCTCCTCGAGGAAGATGTTGCGCACCTGGTCGACCTCGGCGGTGGTGAGCGTCAGGAAGTCGCCGACCGGCGGGGCCGCCGCGCCGTCCTCGAGGCCGAGCAGGTAGGCGAACGCGTTCCAGAAGGAGCGCTCGGCCAACCCGAGGGTGCGCACGACGCTCGTGCGGTCCAGGACCAGCCGCTCGCGGGCCCGGCGCAGGATGGTCACGAGTTGCTCGCCGTCGCGCGGGTAGCTCGCCGCGCCCATCGAGGCCCGGGGTTTGAGCTCGCGGCTCAAGTCGACCGAGAAGACCATGCCGCGCAGCGCGCCGCGCAGGCGCTTGATCAGCATCAGGGCCCCGTAATAGTCGGTCTCCGGCACGATGACCCCGAACACGCCTTCCTCGAGCATCGCCACCACGTCGGTTTCGCGGGCGATCTCGAGAATCTTGGCGGCGAACTCCTTGAGCAGCTGGCGCGCCTGCGTCTCCTTGAGGGTCCCCTTCGCCGCCGGATAGGTGTCGAGCTGGACGACCACGGCTGACATGCTGCGACCGTAGCGGTGGGCGACGTTGACCTCCTTGGCCCCCGCCTGGTGGAAGTAGACCGGCGAGTAGGTGCCGGTGAGCGGGTCGTGGACGTCGCGCGACGCCTCCTGTTCGTAGCGGCGGGCGTTCTCCAGGGCGAGCGCGCCGCTCTCGGCGATGACGCGCGCCGTGCTCACCTGGTAGTCACGGTGGGGGGCGTCGTCGCGGCGCGGCCCGACGACGACCAGGCCGGTCACCCTGGCGTGCACGAGCAGCGGCAGGCGGAACCGATGCCCGCCCTGGGCATCGCCCTCCGGGTGCTGCCCCCCCTCGCGGTCCTCGAGCAGGGCGCGCCCGTGGAAAAACTTGTCGCGCAGTCCCGCTGTCTGGAACGTGGTCCCCGGTCGCTCGAGCCGCACGTCGTGGATCCCGCGCCGGGCGGCGAACGCAAAACTGTCGTCATCATCGTGATAGAAATACAGCGCGGCCCAGACCGCGGCGGTCTCCTCGATCAGCAGGTCGAGGAAATGGTCGATGATCCGGTCGGTCTCGAGCATCGCGAGCAGTTCCAGCCCGCGCTTGTGCACCCGCAACTGCTCGTAGAACAGGACATTCTCGCCGACGAGGCGGGAGTGTTCCTGGGACATCGTCTGGCGCTCGATGAGCAGGCGCAGCAGCAGCAGCAGTTCCTCGCCGTCCACCGGTTTGGTGAGGTAGTCCGCCGCCCCGCGTTTGAGGGCTTCCACGGCCTTGCGCAGCGACTGCATGCTCGTGATCATCACGACGTCCTGATGCGGGTTTGCCGCCTTCACCGCGTCGAGGAACGTCAGGCCGTCCTCGGCCCCGAGAACCATGTCGGAGATCACGACCTCGCACGGCTGCTCGCGGTACCGGCGCAAGCCGTCTTCGATGCTCTCGGCGTGCACGACCCGATAGCCTTCGTGCGTCAGGAGTTTCTCGTAGAAGGACGAGTAGAATGCGTCCTTCTCGACGACGAGGATGGTGCCTCTTGACACGACCTGTCACGCCCCCCGCTGCTGTTGTCGTTTCACGATAGCACAGGAGCGCGGGGGAAGGTTGCGCAACGTGCGTTCGCGCACTACAATCCCGGGATTGCGATGGCGAACGACGACAAAGAACAGCCGGCCTACCTGCGTCCGCGCGGGATCTATTGGCGCTCGGTGAGCGCGCTGCTCGTGTTCCAGGCGATCGGCTGGGGGGGCGCCGCCGGCCTCGCCTACCTCATGCTGACGCCGGAACTCGCGAAGGATTACTTCTCGGCGCACCGCACGGTCAAGGCGACCTGGCAGCTCGTCGTCCCGGCGCTCGCGGTCTCCGCCGGCGTCGGTTTTCTCCTCGTCGGCATCGGCAGCGCGCTGAGCGTCTGGAGTCACTCGCGGCGGCTGCTCGAGCCCCTGCGGCGGATGGATGCCCTGTTTGGCGGCCTGGCTGCGGGGCGCATTCCCCGACCCGGCCCGGCCGACCGGCCGGGGAGCGCGGAGCAGGCGGTCGCCGCGGCCCTCGATCCGCTGCGCGCACGCGTGGAGGAGGTCCAACGGATCTCGCGGGAAATGCAGAAAATCTGCCTGGAACTCAACTACCGCTCCGCGGGGACCACGGAGGTCACGCTCAAGGACCTCAGGGTTCTCGCGGGCAAGTTCGATGCGCTCTCAAAGGATCTCACCCGCACCTCCGGCTGGTTCGAAGGCTGACGGGTTGCTGAAAAACTTGTCGCACGGGCACGCTGCTCACCATGGCCCGGACGTTCGTCGCGCGGATACCCGAGGAGTGAGGCGGGCGGGTGCCCGTCGCAGCGACCGGGAGTGAGTGTGACGCCGCGGATCGGCCTCTCACCGCAGCTTTCCCCGCGGACCATCGGGGCGGCAGCCGTCCTGCTGGCCCTGGTCGCCTGCAGCGCCGTCGCCGGCCCGGCGGCGGGCCGGGAGAATCCGCACGCCTTCATGGACGACCCGGCGAAGTGTGCCAGCTGCCACGAAGGGTCACCGCAGCGGGGCAAGGACGACTTTCTCTCGGTCTCATTCAAGGACTCGATCGTGAATCTCTGCGTCGCCTGCCACGCCGGCGAACACCTGCGTGAGGAACACCCTGTCGAGATCCGGCCCGGCTCTGCCGTCCCGGAGGATCTGCACCTGGACAGTTCGTACACCATCACCTGCGCCACCTGCCACAATGCGCACGGCCCGTACGAGGCCGACCGCCCCTACACGCCTCAGACGTTCTGGGAGCGGGCGCGGGCGTTTGTCGGCCGCGAACGGCGTTTCCGCACCCGCTTCCTGCGCCGGCCGAATCCCGGCGGCGAGCTGTGCGCAGCCTGTCATCCCGCGGGAATCGTCAGCGCCGAGGGGGAGACGCGGCACGCGGGGGAGCAGGGATTCCCCGAGTACGTCGGCTCGGCGCGCTGCAAGGAGTGTCATGAAGGGGTCTGGCGGCAGTGGCGCATGACGCTGCACGCCAGAAACTACCGCGACGCGAAGCGCGACCCCGGCGCGGTCCGCGGGGTGTTCGCGGGCGACGAGCCGTTCCCGAAGGCCGAGGTGGTGCGCACCGTCGGCGAGCACTGGACGCAGCGCTATCTGGTCGAGGGGAAAAAGGAACTCATGGTCGTGCCGGACACCTGGTCGCTCCAGGCCGGGACCTGGATGAAGGAAGGCTCGTTCAACCGGCCCTGGCTCAAGTACTGCGCGGGGTGCCACGTGACCGCCCTCAACCCCTTCGACGGGAGTTCCCTGGAGATGGGCACCGGCTGCGAAGGCTGCCACGGGCCGGGTCGGCGGCACGCCGAGAGTTCCGACCAGACGGAGATCGTCAACCCCGCCATCCTCATCGGGAGCCGCCGCGACATGATCTGCGAAGCGTGCCACACCGCCGGCCACGACCGCAGCGGCAACTACCGCTATCCGGTCGGCTATCGCCCGGGGGAGGATCTGGAGCGCTCCTACCGCGGTCTCGTCCCCAAGCCGGGCCAGGACACCTCGAACTATGCGGGCGACAACTCCTACGAGGATCGCCACCGCCAGTTTCTCTTCTGGGCCTCGCGCATCAACATTCTCGTCGGGGTGACCTGTGACGTCTGCTCCGCCGACCGCCGCGCCGCCGCCGACATGGAGGGGAAGAACCCGGAGTACCGGCTCACCCCCGACGAGATGTGCGGCACCTGCCACCGCGAGATCAAGCGGAACCAGCAGTCGCACGCCAACCACAGGCCGTCGGCCGCCGGCTGCGTCGATTGCCACGTGCCGCAGCTCAACGAGAGCCGCACCGGGTACAGCATTCACGACCACAAGTTTCAGTTCGGCGCACCGAAACCGGAACACCTCGCGGGGGGCGACCCGTGCGAAGGGTGCCACGAACGTGTGCGGGGCAAGGGGAAAAGGATCGCCCGCGGGGGCTCGAAGCGCTGAGCGGTCCTGCGGCGGCGCCGACGATTGAACGGACTGCGCCGCCCGGTGTATAAGAGGTGGCGACACGTGGGGGAGAACGGCATGTTCGGCGCGGCGGTGATTACGGCGAGCGACCGCTCCTCGCGCGGCGAGCGGGCCGATGCCAGCGGTCCGGCTCTTGCCGCCGAACTCGAGCGCGTCCCGATGCGGCTCGTGGCGCTGCGCGTGGTGCCGGACACGGTCCGCGCGATCCGGGGGACGCTGCGGTCCCTGCTGAAGGATCCGGAGGTGAGGCTGATCCTCACCACCGGGGGCACCGGGGTGACGCCTCGCGACGTAACCCCGGAGGCGACCGCCCCGTTGATCGAGCGCGCGCTGCCCGGGGTGACGCTGGCGATGCGCTGGGGGAGTTATCGGACGACGCCCTTTGCGATGATTTCGCGGGCGGTCGCCGGGTTCCACGGCGACTGTCTGATCGTGAACATGCCCGGCAGTCCGCGGGCGGTCGCGGAGTGCTTCGGTATCCTGCTGCCGACCTTCCGGCGGCTGTTTGGCGACCATGCGGCGCCCCCTCGCCCCTCCGTGGGAGAGGGCAGGGGAAGGGGCGTCAGAACCGCACCACGGAGACTGCGATGGCCCTGATCGACTATCACGACATGGACGAGCTGAAGAACCGCAACGAGGAAAAGGTCTGGGCGGCGCTGGAGGACTTTCTCGCCGCCAACCCCGCCGTCTGCCGCTGCCGCGACTGTATCCTGGACACGGCTGCCATCACGCTCAACCGCCTGACGCCGCGGTACCAGGTCTATTCATTCCACGAGAACAACCCGGCGGAGGATGCGGCGCACGACAACCTCGTCAGGGAGACGGTGGCGGCGGCCTCCGTCCAGGTCGCCAAGCGCCCGCACCACTTCTAGCAGACCGCTGAAAGGGCCCATCTGCGGCGTCGGGCTTCGCCCTTCGTCGCTGCGGCGTGCAGCGCGCCCCACCCCTCAGAGCTCGCCCGCCGTGCACCTGGCGCCTCTTGAGCGGCCAGGTGCGCGCGTCAGCGCACCTGGCCGGCGGCGGCCGGGGTCCGCTGCCGGGCGAAGTAGCGGTCCGCGTGCCCGCCCAGCAATCTCAGGTACGGCTCGTATTTGAAGGTCGGGCTGTTTTCCGTGCTGTGGCAGCGCCGGCAGATGACCTCGGAGACGCTGCCGCGGATCTTCCCCTTGCCGCGGTGCTCGCGCCCGAAGCCGTGGCAGGCTTCGCACTGCACATTGCGCAGATCGGGGTCCTTGGTCGCCCCGGAACGGTAGCCGACGTTGTCGCCATAGGCCGTGACGTGACACCGGACGCACTCGGGGTTCAGCTCCTGCCGCTTGCGCTCCAGCGCCGCAAAGGCCCTGGCGTGCTTGCTCGCCGCCCACTGGCGCAGCTGCGCGGGGTGGCAGGCGCCACAGGCCGCCGCGCCGACGTACGCCTGATTTGTGGGCGAGGGGGGCGGAGGGGGGGGGAGGGTCTTCTGCTCCGCGAGGTTGCGCGAGTGCAGCTCTTCGCGGTGGTGTTCCAGCAGCGCCGCCAGCGCCGGGTGATCGGGCAGGGAGGTGTTCAGCGGGACGAGGGTCCAATCGTAGAGGCGGGGTTCGCCGCCGCGCGCCTGGGTGCGGGCGGTCCACGCGCCGGCGCGACCCGGCAGGAGCTGCAGGCCCAGGCGGCCGAGCTGCATCCCCTTGGCCCCGGAGTGGAGGATCAGCGTCGTGCCCTCGATGCGGGGAGCCGGCGTGGACTGACGCAGGGAACCGCCGAGGATGAGGTCGATCCCCGGCACCTCCCGCGCCAGGGCGACATCCCCCTCGAGCCCGAGTTGCGTGAGCGCGATCACGAGATCGGCGGCCGGCCGCAACGCGGCGACGGCCGCGCGGGCGGCGGCGGTGGCGTCCTGAACGACCAGCGTGCGTCCCGGGAGGTCGGGCGAACCCTGCGGCTGGTTTCCCGAAAGACCGAAAATCCCCACGCGCAGCCCGCCCGCCTCCCTGACGATCCACGGCTTGAACGCAGGCTTGCCCGCGGCGTCGACGATGTTCGCCGAGAGCAGCGGGAAGGCGGCGCGCGCGACAAGCGAGCGCAGCAGCTCCGGGGCCAGCACCAGGTCGGCCCGGCCCAGGTTGAGGGCGTCGTAGCCGATCTTCCCGAGTCCCTCGACCATGGCGCCGGTCGTCAGTTCGGCCAGCGGGGCGTTGGCGGCGTCCTCGGGATTTTTCAGGAAGGCGTCGCCCGTGTCGAACAGCAGCAGGGGCGTCCCCGTCGCGCGCTCGCGTTCCACCCAGGTGGCTCGTCTGGGCAGACCGCCCAGGAGATTGGAGTGTCAGCCGCACGGCTCGAGATAACCGCTGACGTCCCCGGTGAAGGCGATCGTGAGGCGCACGGGCTGGGCTTCGCCGGCGCGGGCGGCGGGGGTTCCGGGGGCGGCGGCTGCGGCAAGCACCGCGAGCACCGCCGCAACGCGGATCATGCCGGGGGGCTTCATTGCTCGCTCTCCTCTGTCGGGTGCCGCTCGGGAGGGGACTGGCCGAGCAGGTGCATGACCTGCCGCAAATCCTTCCACGCGGCGGTCTTGTCGGCGGGCGTTCGCAGCAGATACGAAGGGTGGTACGTCGGCATCAGCGGCGTGCCGCGGTATTCGAAAAAACGTCCGCGCAATCTGCTCAGGGAGTCCGTGCGCCCGAGCAGGGCGTGGGCTGCGTGCCGGCCGAGCGAGCAGAGGACCCGTGGGCGGATCAGAGCGATCTGGGCGCGCAGGTAGGGGAGGCAGGCGGCGACCTCGTGCTCCTGCGGATCCCGGTTCCCGGGCGGACGGCACTTGAGGATGTTGGCGATGAAGACCCGCTCGCGCGGGAAACCCATCGCCCCGATCATCTTGTCGAGGAGGTGGCCGGCCGCCCCGACGAACGGACGGCCGAGCCGGTCCTCGTCGGCGCCGGGCGCCTCGCCGATGAACATGAGACGGGCCTGCGCGTCGCCTTCTCCCGGGACCGTTTTCGTGCGCGTGGCGTGCAGCGGGCACTTCGTGCAGGCGCTGACGGCCAGCGCGACCTGTTCCAGCGAGTTCCAGGGGCTGGGCTCTGCAGGCATCGGGGTCGTGACCAGGGGGGCGGCGGCGGTGATCGCCGCCGGGGCGCGGCGCGACCGCTCCGGAGCCGTCGCGGTGCGGGAGGGGTGACGCGAGGCCGCTGCCGAGGAGCGATCGGGCGAGGCGGTTCCCGCCGGAGACGATCGCGCCGCCGGCGGGTCGAACCCCGTCCAGCGGCTCTCGCGAACCTGAACGAGCAACGCGCGCGCCTGCCGGGCGATGTCGGCGACCTGGCTCCGCGGCGCGGGCGCGCTCACCGGACGTCGCGTCGCCCGAGGATGGCGACGACCTCGTCGAGGATGCGCTCCGCGACCAGGGTCTTCGGCGCGAGCGGCACGGCGATGTGGCGGCCGTCGCGAGTGAACATCTCGACCTGGTTGGTGTCGACGTCGAAACCGGCGCCCGGGCTGGTCACATCGTTGGCGACCACGAGGTCGAGGTTTTTCTCCGCGAGCTTGCGTCGGGCCGCCGCGGCCGGGTCGCCCGTCTCGGCCGCGAAACCGACGAGCACCTGCGAGCCGCGGCGGGTGCCCAGTTCGGCGAGGATGTCCGGCGTCGGCTCGAGTTCGACGACGAGCCGTCCGCGTCCTGCCTTCTTGATCTTCTCGGTGCGCGGCTCGCTCGGGCGGTAGTCGGCCACCGCCGCGGCCATGACGATCACATCGGCGTCAGCCGCGCGCGAGAGGACCGCGCGGCGCATCTGTTCGGCGGTGAGGACGGGAACCAGCTCGACCCCGGAGGGAGCGGGGAGCGCGATCGGGCCGGCGACGAGCGTCACCTCGGCCCCGCGATTGCGCGCGGCGGCTGCCACGGCGAGGCCCATCTTGCCCGAGGAGCGATTGGAGAAAAAACGCACCGGGTCGAGTGGTTCGCGCGTCGGCCCTGCGGTGACCAGCACCCGCCGGCCGGCGAGGTCTCGCGGCGAAAGAAGCAACTCGCGCGCCCACGCGTGGATCGTCGCGACCGCGGCGAGACGCCCGTAGCCGGCTTCCTCGGCCGCAAGCGCGCCGCTCTCGGCGGGCACGATGTGCACGCCGCGCGCGGCGAGGGCGGCGAGGTTCGCCTGCGTCGCGGGGTGAAGGATCATCCGGGTGTTCATCGCCGGCGCGACGAGCACCGGCGCGGTCACGGCAAGCAGGAGCGTCCCGAGAAGATCGTCGGCGATCCCGGCGGCCATCTTCGCGAGCGTGTTGGCGGTTGCCGGAGCGATGATCGTCAGCTCGGCCGCCTGGGCGAGGGCGAGGTGTTCGATCGGCGTCCCGGCACGGCAGGCCCAGAGATCGTCGGCGACCGGCCGTCCCGAGAGTGCCTGGAACGTGGCCGGGCCGACGAAGCGTTTGGCGTTTTCGGTCATCACGACCGTGACGTCGGCGTTGTCCTTTTTCAGCAGGCGCAGCAACTCCACGGCCTTGAAGGCGGCGATGCCGCCGGTGACGCCGAGGAGGATGGAGCGGTTCGCGAGCATGAGGGGATTATACGCGTTCCCGGCGCGGCCGGGCAATGAGCCGCCCCGCGGCGGAGGGTTATTCGGCTTCGTCTTTGGCGGCGTGGGCCGAGAGGCGCTGGGAGATGGTTTCGCCCTGGACCGCCGAGAGGATCACGTGATTCGAGTCGGTGACGATGATCGAGCGCGTCCGCCGCCCCTGCGTCGCATCGACGAGCCGGCCGCCTTCGCTCGCGTCGTCCTTGAGTCGCCGCGCGGGCGAGGAGCCGGGGTGCACCACCGCCACGACCCGGGCGGCCGCAACGACGTTGCCGAAGCCGATGTTGACGAGGGAGATCGCCACGGGCGTGAGCGCCTTCAGTCCGCGTGGGGGATGATCTCGCGGATGGCCTCGGTGATCTGGTTGATCTTGAAGGGCTTGTCGATCACCGCGCGGACCCCGAGCGTGCGGGCCTCCTCGATGACCGCCTTGAGCGTCTTGCCGTAACCCGTGATCATGACCACCGCGCTCTTGGGTGCGGCCTGGCCAAGCTTGACGAAAGTCTCCAGCCCGTTCATGCCGGGCATGTTCACGTCGAGGAAGACGATGTCGTAGTGGGACTCCTTCGCCTTGTGCAGCGCCTCCTCGCCGGAGTTCGCCGTCTCGGTGCGATAGCCCTCGGCGGAGAGCAGCCGGCGCATCGCGAGGGTGAGGTTCATCTCGTCGTCGACGACGAGAACGGTGATCTCGGAGCGCTTCTTCGGCTCCGCCTGCTTGGGTGCCGCGGCCGCCTTCGGTTTCCTGCCCATCACGTTCCTCCTTGCGCGTCGCCCGTCGGGCGGCACGCTACTCCAGGTTCTGGACCTGTTCCCTGACCTTTTCCAATTCCAGTTTTCCACGGATCGCCAGCTGCGCGAGCGCCCCGGTATTGGCTTTCGCCGCGGCGGTGTTCAGCTCACGGTGCATCTCCTGAAGCAGAAAGTCCATCTGCCGCCCGGCGGGGCCCCCGCCCTCGAGCGTCGCCGCGCAGGCCTCGAGATGGCCGCCGAAGCGGGTCAGCTCCTCGGTGACGTCGCTTTTCATCGCCAGCAGCGCCGCCTCCTGCTCGATCCTCTCGGGAGCCAGCCGCCCCGGACCGAAGAGCTCGGCCGCCCGGGCCGCGATGGTCTCCTTGAGCTGGCGGGCGACCGCCGGCGCAAGCGCGAGCATCTGCTGGTGCACGGAGCGCAATTCCTCGAACGAAGCCGCCAGCGCCGCGGCGAGCACCGCGCCCTCGCGCCGCCGCGCGATCGTGAGCTGCTCCAGCGCGGCGGCGAAGGCCGTCTGCGCGCCCGCGTGCAGCTCGTCGAGGTCGTCCGGAGCGGCCTCGAACCGGAAGATTTCGCGGAACTGCGAGAGCATGGCGAGGTCGAAACGGTTTTCGACGCCAAGCCGCGCGGCGGCAGCGGCGAATCCCGCCGCGGCCTGCGCGAGCAACCCTTCGTCGACCACGAAGCGACGGGCCGCCCCCTCCTGTCGTTCGAGCTGGACGGTCGCGTCGACCGCCCCGCGGCCGAAACGTTCCCGCAGCGCTGCGCGCATTTCCTGTTCTCTGGCATTCAGCTCGCGGGGGATGCGAAGCTTGACCTCGAGAAATCGGTGATTGACGCTCTTGATCTCGACCCCGACCTGGTACCGCTCGCTGCGGTACTCCCCGCGACCGTAGCCAGTCATGCTTTCCGCCATGACCACCCCCGGTGTTGTAAGAATCCTAGGTGCGCCGTGGTCGAATGTCAACGGATATTACCAAGGTGTCGGCCGGCGGTTTGACTCGCACCGCCGCATCCCCTAGCATGGGGCAGTCATGGAAGCCATCGTCCTCCAGGCCGTGACGCGCGAACTGGCGGACGAACTGCCGGCGCGCGTCCAGACCATTCAGCAGCCCTCGCCACGGGAGCTCGTGCTCGTGGTCCGCGGCGCCGCCGAGCGCCGGGTGCTCCTCTCGACCGACCCCGAGGCGCCGCGGCTGCACCTGCTCGTACAGCGCCCGGCATTCCTCCCGTCGCCGACCGCCTTCTGCCGTCTGCTGCGCAAGCGCTTGGAGGGCCGGGTGCTGGTCAGCGTCGCGTGTCCCGGCGTGGAACGCTCCGTCTCCTTCGCATTCTCAGCCCCGCGCGGCGCCCGCGCCGACCTGCTGCTGATTGCCGAGTTGATGGGCAAGCACAGCAACCTGATCCTGCTGGACGCGGCGACCGGCCTGATCATCGACTCGCTCCAGCACGTCTCCCCACCGATGAGCCGGGTGCGGACCGTGCTGCCGGGACTCCCCTACACGCCGCCACCGGCGTCGGGGCGGGTCGCCCTGGATGCGCTCGAGGCGCCAGCGTTTTCGGCGCTCTGGCGCGAAACCGGCGGCGATGCCGAGGCGCTCTTCAGCCGCGTGCTCGGCCTCGGTCCCGGGGTCCTCGCGCTCGCCGTCGGGGAGGCTCGCCTCTCTCCGGGGTTTGCCGACGACCCGGGGGCAGCCGTGCTCGCGGCGCTGCGCGAATGTGCCACGCGCGTCGCCACCGGCGCGATCCGACCGGTCTTCTACCCCGGTCGCGGGGTGCTGCTGCCGCTGCCCGTCCCCGGGTGGGAGTCCGAGCCCCGGGTGGAGGCGCCGACCATGAGCGAGGCGGCCGCCGCGTTTTATGCGCAGCGGCTCGGTCGGCGCGCCGCCGATCGACGTCGAGGCGAGCTGACCCACGAACTGGGTCGGGCCCTCAAGCGGCTGGCGGCGCAGGAAACGCTGCGGCGAAAGGAGTTCGCCGCCGAAGCCGAGGTGGCCCTGCTCCAGGCTGCGGCGGGGGCGCTCGCGGCGGCGGCGTCTGCCGTTCCCCGGGGTGCGACCGCTTTCGTGTTCGACGATCCGCGCACCGGCGTCAGTACGGAACTGCCGCTCGACCCGGCGCTCGGGCCGCGGCAGAACGCCGAGGCGCTGTTTCGTCGCGCGCGCAAGATCCGGCGCCGCGCGGCGCTGGCAGCGGAGAAACTGCCGGCGCTCGTCGCGCGCCGCCGTTTGCTCGAGGAGGAACGGGCGCTCGTCGCCGCGCTGCCTCCGGAGGCGCTCTTCGAACGCCCCTCGCGCTCGATCGCCCTGCCGGCCAGACCCTCTGCGGCAGCGGCGAAAACGACGAAGCCGCCGCAGGCACCTGCCGGCGTCAGGGAGTACCGTTCCCCCGAGGGGTGGCGTATTCTTGTCGGCAAGAGCAGCGCGGGCAACGACCAGCTCACGGGAAGGATTGCCGCACCGGAGGATTTCTGGTTCCATGTCCGGGACTACCCCGGCGCGCACGTGGTGCTCAAGGGCGCGGGCGCGCAACCGCCGGAGGAAGCGCTCGAGGCGGCGGGGGCGGTTGCGGCCTGGCACAGCGGCGCCCGCGCCGAGCGGCAGGTCGATGTGGCCTACACGAGGAGAAAGAATGTGCGCAAGGTGAAGGGCGGCCCGCCCGGGAAGGTGATTCTCGGCGAGTCGGCGACGGTGCGCGTTCGCCCCGGGGTGCCGAAGACCCTTCGGGAGTCCGCATCGTGAGTCCGGCCCCGGTAACGCACTGATGCGCCGGGCACTGATCTATCTGGTCTCGCTCGTCGGGGCGGCGTGCGCCGTCTTTCTCGCGACGTATCTGCTGGGCCGGCACCCGTCGCTCGAGGCCGAACTGGAGAGGCTGACGTCGCCCCGAACCGCGCCCGATCCCGGAAGGTCAAAGGGCATCCCTTCGCTTCAACCCGCGGAAGCTCCGGCCGAAGCGCCGGTTGCGGCGCAGGACTTGGGCGGCGAACCCCTCGGAGCGGGGATCCTGGTGAGCCGTTCGCCGCTGGAGCCCGCGGGGATGGTGATCGTTGCCGATCTGCCGGCGCTCGCCCCGGCCAACCCGGAGGACTCCCCGTCCCTTGCCGGCGGGCTCGCGGCCTTCCTCTCCCGGCCTCCCGGCGGCGTGCGGGTTGGCGTGCGCGCCCTCGGCGGCGCCGCGGGTGAATGCGAATCCACGGAGGCCCTGCTGGCACTGGGAGAGGGGGGCGGCGGCGAGGTTGCGAGGGCACTCGATTCCTCATCCGGGCGAGCGCCGGGACCGCGAAATCCCGCCCGGGCGGTTGAAGCCGCCGCGGGCGACCTCCTGGCCGTCGCGGGAGAGCGCTGCGTCGTCATCGCGACCGGGGGCGAGGTGGGGTGCAGCGCCGACCTCTGCGGCTCCGCGCCACCCCCGGGCGGCGCGGGACAGCGCATCCACGTGCTGCTGCTCGCACCCCGGCCGCACCAGGGCACCGAGCCCGGGATGCCCGACGCCGGTTCCCCGGGGACGCCCCCGCCGGTTTTCGAGCCGGCCTGGGCCGGGCCGTACCGTTGCCTGGCGGACCGCAGTGGCGGCTCGGTGGCCGTGGTTTCGTCGCCGGCCGAGTTCGAAGCCGCATTGCGCCGGATCGCCGGCACGCTGGAGTCGGCGGTGGTCGTCAGGGGGTTCCACTACACGGGCCAGGAAATCAAGGGGGTCTCTCCGGGGGGGGATGCCGGCTGGGGAGCCGCGTTGAATACAGGAACCGCCGCTGGTGCCGTTTCCCGGATATTCGAGTCGGAGATGCTCCCATCCGCGTTCGCGGTCTCCCAGGGTGTGTACGTGGTGAAGGCGCGGTATGCGGGACAGGAACGGACCGCCGCGGTCGCCGTGGCCGCCGGGGAGCGCGCGGAAGTGCGGGTCACGTTTGCGACAGGGGAGCTGTTCCTGCAGGCGCTCGACGCGGCAGGTCGGGAAATCGTCG
>Ga0315271_10000617_pt1 | contig 20225 bp, 16 predicted proteins | sample C3_top_MG_FD_204664 | JGI IMG/M metagenome (GOLD analysis project Ga0315271, IMG submission 204664) | Sediment microbial communities from Yellowstone Lake, YNP, Wyoming, USA - C3_top | ecosystem: Environmental > Aquatic > Freshwater > Lake > Sediment | place: USA: Wyoming | collected 2017-08-01
CGCACCCCCGCCAATGCCACCGACGATGACGGCGTCAACGTGGTGGCCGTCGAGGGCCTTGAGTGGGCTGCACGCGCCGTGCGCGTGGTGCAGGTCGCGATTGATCAACTCGGCCACCTCGTTGCTCACCGTGTCGACGAGGAGGAACAAGGGCGCCGAACCGAAGTGATTGAATACCGGGCTCTCGAGCCCGCGGTTCTCACGGACGGGAAAACAGACTTTCATAGCGTACCTCCGTTTATATGTGCATATGCACAATACGAGCGGGGAGACCTGTCGTCAAGTGGTTACTTGGGAAAGGCAAAGTAACCATGCTCTGCACTGATACCGAAGAGGCCCCGTTCGACCTGGTTCCTGCGCTCAGCCCACGCAGGTCCCCCCGCAACCGCAACTGCCTCCGCGGGACTTCTCGAACGTCTCCCGGCCTTCGCGCCAGGCCAGCGCAGCGATAATGAGAGCCCCGAGCGTGTCGATGTGCCGGATCCCGGTAACGAAGGACGGCTGGAACAGATCCTGCGCCAGGTCGAGAAACTCCATGACGTTCTCGAGGCACGGATGCGGCCCGAGGGTGCGAGAGAGCTTTTCGGACAGGTTGCCGCGCTCCTGGACATCGCGCACGAGCGGGAACTACGGACCGAGCCCGAGAATGACTGGGACGGGGAACGGCTAGACCGTCGCTGTGGGGACGAACTTTCTGAGGAGCGCGATCTTCAGCGTGTCGTTCACCACGAGGCAGCAGAACGCTGCATAGCCGAAGATTGCGACCACGGCCTGCCACGGCAAGGGCTCGAGCCCTGGCAGTCCAACAGAGGCAAACACGATACCCACAAGCGCATCCGCTGCAAGCGCCGCGAGGAGCGCATTTCCGGGGCGCGTCGCCCAGAAACGGCGCCGCTCGCGCGCCGACAGGATGGAAAAGATCGCGAAGGCGAGCAGGGTCAGGAAGCTATAGCTGGAGCGAGCCGCGTCATTGGCCGCGAGCCCGAAGCGGGACCAGCCGACGGCCAGCAGCAGGAGCGCCTCCGCGACCATCGCGATGCCGAGCACCGCGGAAACCGCGACGAAGCCGCCGATGTTCCAGGTCTCCGGCTTGCGGGACCAGCGCACGTTGTCCGTGGCGAGCGCGATCTTTGCAAAATCCGTCATGAAGACCAGCAGCAGCATCCCGAAGGCGGAGACCGCGAACTTGCCGGTCACGAGAAAGGCGACGGCGACGAATCCCGCCTTCATGATCGTCCGGCTGATCTTGTTGATGACCCAGGTCAGGACGCGCTGGTAGATCGTCCGCCCCTGCTCGATGAGCGACACGATGTTCGTGAGTCCCGGCTCGGTGAGCACGACGCTCGCCGCTCCCTTGGCGACATCGGTCGCACTGCTGACGGCGATGCCGACTTCGGCCTGACGCAGCGCCGGGGCGTCGTTGACGCCGTCGCCCGTCATGCCGGTGACGTGCCCCGCCGCCTGCAACTGCTGCACCACGATGTACTTGTCCTCCGGGTAGACCTCGGCGAAACCGTCGGACTGGGCGAGCAGCGCCGCCGCATCACCGCTCGACGAGCCGACCTGCTTCAGGTCCGCGATGCGGCGGATGCCGGTCAAACCGACGGTCCGCGCCACCTCGCCGGCGACCGACAGCGCATCACCGGTGAGCATTTTGACCGCGACGCCGAGTTCGCGCAGCGTGACGATGAGTTGCGCGGCCTCCGGACGCGGCGGATCGACCAGCAGCACCAGCCCGATCACCGCCGCGGCGCCCCCTTCCGGCCCCCGCGCAACCGCAAGCACCCGGCTCCCCGTGCGGCCGGCTTCCTGGACACGGGCTTCGAGCGCCTCCAGCGCCGGGCCCATCAGGCCACAGGCTTCGGCTATCGAGCGAACCGCGCCTTTCATGACCCGGATCCGCTGCCCATTCTGTTCGACCACGGCTTCCGTCCGGCGGGTCTTCGGATCGAACGGTTTGAAGGAAAGTGGCGTCGCCGGGGAGCCTGCGCCAATGACGCCCCGCTGCCGCGCCGCCGCGAGAAACGCGAGGTCGATCGGATCCTGGTTCGCCTCGCGGGACGCCAGCGCCCCGGCGAGAAGCACATCGGCCTCGGTCGCGGCCTCCTGCGGGATTACGCCGGTGACAACAAGGCTGTTCATCGTGATCGTCCCGGTCTTGTCGACGCAGAGCACGTCCATCGTGGCGGCGTCCTCCGTCGCACTCAGGCGCGTGACGAGCACGCCGCGCTTGGCCAGTTCCGCGGCCCCGACGGCCATGCCGACCGTGAACATCACCGGGAGGGCGACGGGGACCGCGCTCATCAACAGGACGAGCAGCAAGGGGAGCACTTCGAGAAGTGGAGCGCTGCGGATCAGCGACGCCGCCAGCACCACCCCGAGCAGCGCGCCGACGATCAGGAAGAGCCAGCGAACAACTCTGCCGACCACGGCCTCGATGTGAAGCCGCGGGCGCGCCATCTGCACTAGTTCCGTCGTGCGCCCGAAGAGGGTCCGCGCGCCAGTCAATATCACAACGCCGTCGCCTTCCCCCCTGCGGACGACGGAGCCGGAAGCGAGCACGCCCCCGGTCTCGCGCTCCACTTCCTGCGATTCCCCGGTCAGGGCGGACTGGTCGAGGCTCAACGCTCCGGCAAGCAGCCGCACGTCGGCCGGCACAATATCGCCCGTCCGCAGCCGGACGATATCGCCGGGAACCAGCTCCCGCGCCGGGACGACGCGCCACGTCGCGTCGCGCAGCACCCGCGCCCCGACCTGCAATCGCCGGCGCAGCGTCTCGACAACGCCCGCGGCGCGGCGCTCCTGCGTGTAGCCCAGCACGGCGTTGAGGACGAGCAGCGCGCTGACAACGATCAAATCGGTGTACTTACCCAGCACGGCGGAGAGCACGATGATCAGTTCGAGCATCCAGGCCGAGATGCCCCAGAACTTCCGCAGGAAGGCGAGCAGCGGATGTCCGGGGCGCTCTTCCACCTCGTTCGGGCCGAACCGTAGCAACCGGGCCTCGGCCTCCTCCCGGTTGAGACCTATCTCGGGCTTGACCGCCAGCTTCGCCAGCGTCTCGGGCAGAGGCGCGGAGGCCAGGTCCGGTTTCGTGGGCATGCTCATCGCGCTGTCCTCAGGCTCGGAAATACCACCCAGAGGTGCGCAAGAAATATTGCCCCTCTCATTTCATCATAGCAGGAGCAAGCCCTATCGTTGTATTCCGAATCCATGGAGGATGACGACGTGTGCTTGTCCTCGATAGGGAATGTCTTTCCCCACCACGAAACAATGCACGGGGGCCGCAATCCAGTTCGTTGTCATGCTGGAGTAGTAGCCGTAATAGCGGAGCAGGGATTCGCGCTTCTTGGAATGATGAATGTGACTGCGGCGAGCGATGCTGACCGTTGACTTTTGCAGTCTGCGGCCGGAGACTCTTGGCGGCGGCAGATCTTCCACGAAAACGCGAGGGGTGTAGCCATGGCAGGGACCTTTCGGGACGGAATATTTTCCGCAAGCCACGTTCCGAAGCAGAAACTTGCCACCGTGGTAGTAGTCCTGGCCTTGGCTTTCGGGGTCGCGCTCGCGGTGAATTATGGCACCTCCCGCTTTTTCGTGCGCCAGGCTGAAGAAGAGATCCAACACATCCTCCTCTCCCACCGGGGTTTGCACCGCTACGTCCAGTCAGTGATGCATCCCGCCTTCTTCGAAGCCCGGGAGCAGGGGTACATCAGCAAGGACTTCTATGCGCCGCAACTCTTTTCTTCTACGTACAGCGTGCGCGTCCAACATGGATTCTACAATGAAGAACTCGAGAGGTATGGCAACTCGCCGGTCTATTACAAGTTGGCGGCCGACAACCCACGCAACCCGGTGAACAAGGCCGACGAACGGGAATCCCGCCTGCTGAAGATGTTCAACGCCGACCGCAGCCTGAAGGAGTGGCGGGAAATCGCCATGATCGGCGGCAAAAACTACCTGACCTACTCGGCTCCCTTTCTGATCAACGACAAACCCTGCCTCAAGTGTCACGGTAAGCGCGAGGATGCCCCACCGGGGCTGCTGGCGATGTATCCCGGGGAGGGCGGTTTCAACGAAAAAATCGGGGTATTTCGTGCCATTGAGTCGGTCAGGGCGCCGATCGACAACGAACTTCACACCGCGTATGTGATCACTGCTTTTTTCACGATGATCCTGTTGTCCTTTTTCCTGCTTGGCAGTTTCAACTCGAGACTCAAATCCGTCGTCAGCAACCGGACCAGAGATCTGCAGCGCGAGATTGCCGAAAAGAAGCGGGCCGAAGACGATCTCCGACAACTGAACCAGCAACTGGAACAGAAGGTCGAGGAGCGTACAGGTGAATTGCGCAGGGCCAACAAGGAGTTGGAGATGTTCAGCTACTCCGTTTCGCACGACTTGCGGGCGCCGTTGCGGCACATTGATGGCTTCAGCCAGTGCCTGTTGGAAGATTATAGCGACAAGCTTGACGACGAAGGTCGCCGCCACCTGCAGAAGATTTCCGCCGGTAGCCGGCAAATGGACCGGTTGATCAATGACCTGCTGCAGTTCTCGCGTGTCGCCAGGGTGGAGCTCTCCACATTACCGGCCGATCTGTCCGAGTTGGCGAAAGAGTCGGCCGCCATGTTGCGGGAAACGGATCCGGACCGCAGCGCCAGGTTCGAGATCGAAGACGCCGTTGTTGTCGAGGGCGACAAAAATCTGCTGAAGATCGCCCTTCAGAACATGCTGGACAACGCGTGGAAGTACAGCGCCAACAATCCGCAGGCGGTCATCGCTTTCGGGCGGGCAACGGTTGACGGCAAAGAGGCCTTTTTCGTGCGCGATAATGGCGCCGGTTTCGACATGGCCTATTATGACAAGCTGTTCGGGGTGTTCCAGCGGCTTCACGGCGGCGAGTTCCCCGGGACCGGGATCGGCCTGGCTTCGGCCAAGAGAATCATCGTGCGTCACGGCGGGACCATCTGGGCTGAAGGTGTCGTCGGCGCGGGGGCAACGTTCTGGTTCACGCTTCCCGGGCGCGGGAAGGAACGGGAATGACGGCAGCGTTGACTGCTTGCCCTCAAGGATGCAGGCGCGAAGATGAGTTTCTCGCCGGGAGAACCACGCAATGATCAAGACGCAAACCGGTCGCGCCCTGTAACGATTTCAATATCCGCGACTGTTCGCGCTGTTCATAATTTAAACACACCGGCTGCCATCTGGATATCGCCTGACTCTCAATCGAAAAATCATTCATCGTCAATACCTTAGCCTAAACATTCGCGCATCTGAGTCTTCGTCTGGCCACAAAGCAAGCGTTCATAATTTAAACACCTGGCGGCGGTATTGAAATACATATGTTATTAATCAACTAGTTACGTATTGGCACCGAAGATGCAAGCCTCCTGGGCAATGCAACCAAGGGGGATTGGAAAGTGAAAAAGCATCTTCTGTTTGTCACCTGTCAGAACGAGAGTGGAGACGACGGACTAGCCTACGCCATCGATCTTGCGAAAACGCTCCAGGAAGGGCTGACCATCCTCGTGGTCAAGGCGAAGAAGCTTGGGCAGCGGTTCGAGGACATCATGTCCGCCGTTGCGTTCGCCGAGGAGAACGAGCACGAAACGGCCAGACAACTGGCTCGGGGCTCGGACGATGCCGCGGCCTATCCGGGGATGGTCGAGCAGTGCCGGGTCATGGGCATCGAGGCCGGCATGCAGACCGCGTATGGCGAGCTGGTCCCCGCCATCAGCACCGCACTGCGTAACAGCCGTGCCGTCGACATGGTGATCCTGAGCCCGTGCATTACGCGCGACGGGAACGTTTCCGCCAAGGAGTTGCAGCGCCTGGTGCGCACCGCCTCCCGGCCGGTCGTGACGATCGCGCGCAACCAGTTGGCGATCGCCTGAACGGCAAAAGGAGAGGATGAGAAAATGTTTCTGTATCTACCGGTAGCACTAACAAGCATCAATGTCCTGATCCCTGTAGGCCTCGGCCTCGCCGTCGGTCTGCTCTCGGGGCTTTTCGGCGTCGGGGGCGGCTTTCTGATGACGCCGCTGCTGATCATGTTCGGCATCCCCGCGACGGTGGCGGCCGCGACGGACTCCAACCAGATCGTCGCCGCGTCGACCTCCGGCACCTACGCGCACTGGCGGGTCGGCAACGTCGACTTCAAGATGGGCTGGCACCTTCTGATCGGCGGGTTCGTTGGCGGGCTGATCGGCGTCCAGGGGATCAAGTTCCTGCACGCGATGGGCAACGCGGATTTCGTGATCAAGATGACCTACGTGCTGATGCTCGGCGGCGTGGGCACCTACATGTTCATCGAGAGCATCCAGAGTATGCGCAAAAAGACCGCCGAAAAACCCGTGGATGCCAAGGATTCAGCCTTCACTCGCTTTCTCAAGTCCCTGCCGTTGCAGACCGAGTATAAGAAATCCGGCGTCACCCACTCGATGCTGGTGCCGATCCTCTTCGGCGGCTTCGTCGGTATCCTCGCCGCGGTCATGGGCGTCGGCGGCGGCTTCCTGATGGTCCCGGTCATGGTCTACATCCTGCGGATGCCGATGCACGTCGTAGTCGGCACGAGCCTCTTCCAGATCCTCTTCAACTGTATTGAAGTCACCTTCCTGCAGGCTTACACCAACCACAGCGTGGACTTCATCCTCGCGGTGCTGCTGCTGCTTGGCTCAACGGTCGGCGCCCAGGTCGGCGCGGTCTTCGGCAGGAAACTCAAGGGGGAGCAGCTCAAAGTCATCCTCGCGAGCATCGTGCTGGCGGTGACCATCAAGATCGTCTTCGATCTCACGCTGACCCCGTCGTTGCTGCTGGCACAGGCAGGAGGACATTGATTATGAACCGCACCCGAACCTTTATCACCGCGCTGACGGCGGGGCTATTGCTCTGCGGCGTCGGCCGCGCAGCTGCAGAGATCTCGCTCGTCGCGAACCACGATCACATCACGATCGACTTCTTCTACCACGGCAGTAGCGTCAGCGCCCGCGGCCTGGTCGAAGCCGGCACCGATGTCATCGTGAAGATCGCCGGCCCGGACGGAAAGGAGACCCTCAAGGAAAAAGGGAAGACCGCCGGAGTTCTCTGGATGAACGTCGGGACTCTGCACTTCGAGAACACGCCCAATCTCTACGAAGTCTACAGCACGCGCCCGATCGAACAGATCCTGACTCCCGAGGAGGCCGACCGCGAGGTCCTCGGCTACCGCGCCCTCGGTAAGCACCTGACGCTCGAACCGGTTACCTCGCCGGAGGATAGGGAGAAGTGGGTCGGCGAATTCATCAAGTTCAAGGAGGACTCGAAGCTCTACGGCAGCTCGGTTGGCAAAATCGCGACCGAACCGAAGGACGTCAAGCAGGAGTTCTACATCAATACCGCTTGGCCCTTCCAGGCGCCTCCCGGGGACTACACCGTTACTGCTTATGCAGTGCGCGACGGCAAGGTGATCGAGAAGATCGAGAAGCCGATCGACGTCAAGCAGGTCGGCATTGTCCAGACACTCTCGAAGATGGCCAAGAACAACGGCGCTCTCTACGGGTTGCTCTCGATCGCCATGGCGCTCGGCGCCGGGTTCGGCGTCGGGCTGATCTTCCGCAAGGGCGGGGGGGCCCACTGATCATGTACCAGAACCTGCTCGTGCCCTACGACGACTCCGATTTCAGCCGGGCAGCGCTGTTGGAGGCTGCACACTGGAGTCGCCGTCATCAGGGGAAGCTGACTATCTTGCACGCGGTTTTTTTCGATACCGAGGAGTTCGGCATTGCGCCCGAGTTACGTGATAAGCGCTGGCGCAAGGGACAGGAGTTTTGCTCCGCTGCGAAGGCTCGACTCGAAACTGAATTGGGTATCGATGCACAGGTCCTGTATCGCGAGGGCGACCCGCCGGAAGAAGTGCTGGCAGCGGCCGAGGGGACCGGCGCCGATCTCATCGTGATGGGCACGCACGGACGGCGAGGGCTCTCGCGGCTGCTGATGGGCAGCGTGACCTCCCACGTTATCGTCCGCTCCGGCGTCGACGTGCTTGTCGTCAAGAAGCCCTGTTCCACCTGCAGGGGCGCCTACACCTCGATCCTGGTTCCCTTCGACGCATCGGCGCAGAGCCGGCGCTCGCTGGAGCGGGCCTGCGCGCTGGCGAAACAGGATGCAGCAATCGTTACGATCATGTACGTCATCCCCCGCTATGAGGAGATGCTCGATTTCATGCGCACCCCCCAGATCGAGAAGAGCCTGCGCGGCGAAGCCGAGCGGATTCTTGGCGAGGGGCGGGCGCTGGCGCAGACCCTCGGCGTCGAAGCGCATGTGTCGATCGCTGAAGGACACGGCGGTGACGAGATCGCTAAAGCGGTCGTCAAGGCCGGCCATGACCTCGTGGTGATGGGCACCAGCGGCTGGCGCGGTGTGGACAAGGCGCTGCTCGGCAGCACCGCCGAGCGGGTGATACGGGATGCCCCGTGCCCGGTGCTCGTGGTGAAACAGTCATGAGGGGCTTTCGCAGGATACTTGTCGCGCTCGACGGATCAAAGGACGTCCTGGTGCGGGGACTGCAATTGGCCGGCGATGAGGGATGCTGGACCACCGTCCTCAAGGTGTTGCCCGCGAACGAAGGCGATCTGGATCTGACTGGCGTCAAGGATATCGATGCGGTACTCACGGGCAAGGAGCGGCAGGTGCGCGCCGAGGTGCGGCAATCAGCCGAAGATGCCCGCGTCCTTGTCAAGTCGCGCGTCGAGGAGGGCGGCATTTCGGAGCGGATCGTCGCGGTCGCGGCAGAGGAGCGTTGCGACCTCATCGTGATCGGCCGCGAGCGTCTTCCCTGGTATCGGCGGCTGCTTGGCCCGAGCATCGCGGAGCAGGTGGCGCGCTCGGCGCGGTGTCCGGTACTTGTTCTCTAAGCCCGTCGCCTTTCGCCACCGCCGGCGATACTTTCCGCCTCCCCGGAGTTTATAATTCCAAAAGTTCCACTCCGGGGAGGCTGGCCGCGTTCCGGCGGAAGGGAAGTGAAGGCGACATGGTGATCACGACCGGCGATCGGATCGGCTACGAAGGGTCAAAAATCCCTAAAGCGGAGTTGCGCCGCATCGAAGAGAGCCTCGACCTGAACCCGGGGTTCCCCCCTTCCGCCGGGAGGACACCTCTGGCCAAGGTACGGACCTACCTTGCCGTGCTGCGCTCGAAGCTGGCCTCGACTCGCACGGGGCTTGCGCGAGGCCGGACCGGCTTGTCCTTCATCAGGACCGGCATCGCGTTCATCGCTGTCGCCATCGCGATCCTCAAGATCTTCGGCGGCGGTTATCTGGTTCCACTGGAGATCCTGCTGCTGCTCGCCGGCGCGGCGATGATTGTCGACGGATTGCGTTGGTATCTGCCGGCGCGTCGGGCGGCGCGGGTGTTGTCGGATTTCACGCCGACCGAGCCGACCGGAGGGACGACCGTGCTCGAGGTGCGGGACACCGAAGATCAGCCAGTCTTTTTCCGCACGCCGCCCGTCCCCGGTGCTGAACAACTGCGGCGCGGCTGGAGCACGCTCTCGCCGGTGATGCGGCGCAGGTTTCTTGCCTCCGACAGGACGGACCTCGCCGAAGAGCGAACGGCTCTGGCCGGGTACCGCACGTGGATGGCGCGGGCGCGAACCGGCCTGGCCTTCACCCGCACCGGGGTCGCCCTCGCCGGTATCGGCATCGCGCTACTCAGACAGTTCCCCTCAGGTCCCTGGATGATTGGCGGTGTGCTGCTGCTGGCGATCGCGGTCGGCATGGCCGTCGAAGGGTTTCTCTGGTATGTGCCGGGCAGGCATGCCGGCACGGAAGGCGGCGCATCCGTCAAAAAGAGGACCGATACCGCGGGCATCTGGGACCTCGTCTTCCCGCCGACGCACCGCAGCCCCCTGGAGGACGCGATCGCGGTGCCGGAGGCGCTGCGCCGGGTCTCCACCCCGGGCATCTGGGGTACCTCTGGCCTCGCTTTGGAGAGGACGCTCCTCGCCGAGCGCAGAAACGTGATGGCCCGGCTGCGCACGGTGATGGCTCGCTCGAGAACCGGACTCTCTTTCGTGCGGACGGGGCTGAGCGTGTCGGCCGTCGGCACCGGGCTCCTGATCTATTTCGGAGCAGGGAGCCTGCCGTGGGCGCTCTTCGACGCGTCCCTGATCCTTGCGGGGTTCCTGTTCATCGCCGACGGGCTCTACTGGCATTTGCCGGCCGAGAAGATCCGGAGCCAGTTCCCGTATTGCACCGCCGATCTGGAGATCCCGCTTCCCGATTACGGCCGGCCGGCCGCCTGCTGGCCGAAGGCGGTCTTTTCGCATGACGACATCGTCTGACGCACCGGAGGCGGCTTCGCTCCGGGGGGCGCCCGCCTGGAAGGAGGAAGCGCTCCAGGCGCTCTCGGTGTGCTTCGACTGCCCGTCGGTGGCGTTCGACGAGCGGATGCCGATACCACCGGAGCTGCTCGCCGGATTGGACGGGCCCGAACTCTCGCGCCAGGGTTGGTTTCCGCTGATCCGGCAGGGCGAGAGGGTCGTCGTGGCAGCGGCCGACCCGCTGGACCCGGCGCTGGAGGGCGCGGTCCGCCGTGCGTGCGGAGCGCAGACGGTGGAGGTCTGGGTCTCACTGCGCGAAGACATCGACTGGTTCATCCAGGACTTCCTGCATGCGCCGGTCGGGGTCCTCATCGGCACAGAGCGTACTGGCCTCGCCGCCTGGCGCACCACCATGGCGCAGTGGCGGACGCGGCTCGCCTGTTACCGGACCGATCTCGCCCGCAGCCGCACGTTCCTGGCCGTTCTCAGGTGGGGGCTGGGATTCGTCGCGCTCGGCGACGTGCTGCTGCGGGCGCGCGGGCGAACGGCGCTGGCGTATCTCCCCGTTATGATGATCGCCGCAGGCCTCTGCCTGGCGCTCTTCGGGTTCGTGGGCTACCTGAGAATCCGGCGCTCGCGGCATCTCGCCCCGGGACACACGACCATCGTCGAGGTGACCGCGGCCACGCTGCGGTTTGTCGAAGACTACCAGCTCATCGACTGCGGCCCGACCGGTATGCCACTGAAGAAAACGATGCTCGGCAGGCTCGGTGACCAGCTCACCCGGTATTGCTCGATACTCCCGACCCCTCCCGACAGCCGCGAACGCACGCATCTGGCACGCGAACGCACCTTGCTCGCTGCCCAGCGGACCGTAGCCGGCTGCTACCGGACCCTCTTCGCGCGTTCGCGCACCGGGTTGGCGTTCATCCGCACCGGAGCCGCCTTCACTGGGCTCGGTCTCGGCCTCACGGGCTACTTTGGCCTCGGCGTCCTCTCGCTTCTCGATGGCCTGCTTATCCTCGCGGGCCTGCTGATGATCGCCGACGGCCTCGGCTGGTACCTGCCAGTACGCAAGGAGCAGTCGGAGGCACCGCGTGCCTGACCTGGAGGGAGGCACGCTCACGCCATGAAGATCGAGCAGAAGATCGTCGTTTCGATCACGTTCAATCTCGGACTGATCCTACTGATCGGGCTCTTTTCGCTCCAGGACCTGAATCTGGTGCTGACGAAGCTGCGCTTCACGGCCATCGCCGACGAACTCAACGCCTCGTTCCTCGAAATGCGGCTCTCAGAGAAAAACTACTTCCTCTACCAGGACGCAGCCGCGCTCGAGGAGATTCACGGCAACCTCGAGCGAACGATGTCCTCGATCGATTCAGCGAGCGCCGACATCGCCAGCGCCATCGGCAACCAGAACCTGAAGACCCTCAAAGTCTACGTCAACGGGTACGCGACGGTCGTCGAAGAAGTCCGGGCAAGTCGGTTGCGGGGCAGCGACGCCCAGGACCGTCTCCGGCGAGAAGGCCGGCAGCTGAAGGACTTTTCGGAATACGTGACCCGCGCGGAGCGGGACCGGGTTCAAGGCATCATTTCCAGTTCGAAGCGGTTTTTCTTCTTCTCCTTTGGCGCCGTCTTTCTGCTGGCCCTCGGCGTGAGCCACTTTATCTCCCAAAAGATCCTGCGCTCTCTGCGGGCGATCGAGACTGTGGCGAAAGCAATATCCGCGGGTAACTTCGACACCGTCGCGGGGGAATTGCCGCACGACGAAATGGGCACCGTGCTCCAGGCTGTCAACTCGATGTCGGAGGAACTCAAGAACCGCGAGGAGGCGCTGATCCAGTCGAAAAAGCTCGCCTCGATCGGCATCCTCACTGCCGGAGTAGCGCACGAGCTGACCAATCCGCTGAACAACATCTCGATGATCGCCCAGAACTATGCCGAGTATTACGACCAGCTCAGCAGGGAACAGCGGATCGACCTGATGTCGCAGGTTGACGGGCAGGCGCACCGGATCGAGGAGATCGTGAGAAACCTCCTCGACTTCTCCAAACCCAAGGAGGCCAACCTCGAGGTCTCCGACATCAACGAGACGATCCGTACGGCGCTGCGGCTGATCCGGAACACCCTGGAGATCTCGAATATCGAGCCGAAGCTCGCCCTGGCCGAGGGCCTGCCGCCGACCTTGATCGACCAGCACCAGATCGAGCAGGTGTTTCTGAACCTCGTCGTCAACGCGGTCCAGGCGATGGGCCCCGGCGGGACGCTCACCATCGCCACGGGGTTCGACGCCGTGGACGACCAGGTGCGGGTGGAGGTGACGGACACCGGCCGGGGGATCGCCCCTGAGCATCTGCCGCACATTTTCGACCCCTTTTTCAGCACCAAGGGGGTCGAGGGCACCGGGCTGGGGCTCTCGGTGAGCTACGGCATCATTCGCAACCACCAGGGCAGCATCAAGGTCAGGAGCGCGATCGGCGTCGGCACGACCTTCGTGATCGAACTGCCCCGCTACCACGAGCCGCCGCGGGCGGAGAAGGCTGGAGGATGAGATGGAACAACACCGGGTGATGATCATCGACGACGAGCGCATCGTCGGCGACATGGCGAAGATGTCCCTCGAACAGGACGGCTATCTGGTGGAGACCTTCCTCAACGGCGAGGCGGCTCTGACCCGGCTGGGCCAGGAGCGTTTCGACGTCGTGGTGACCGACCTGAAGATGAAGGGGATCGACGGGATGCAGGTCCTCAAGGCGGTGAAGACACTGCACCCGGGGACGCCGGTCATCATGATCACCGCCTTCGCCAACCTTGACACTGCGATCGCGGCGCTGCGCGGGGAGGTGCACGACTTCTTCCCGAAGCCGGTGAAAATCAAGGAACTGAAGGCCTCGATCGGGAGAGCGTTGGAAAAACGGGCATGACGGATCTGGGGCGCCGCGCCCGCACAGTACGCGACAGCATCGGCACATTCCTGCGCGGCGTTCTGCCAAAACGGGGCCGTCCCGTCGAACAGGTCTTCGCTGAGTTTCGCGCGGTGATGGCTGCCCATGACCAGGCGCTTGAGATCGTGGCCGACATCGGCGAAAAGCTCGGCGGCGAATACCTCTTCGATGTCGTGTACCTGCGCAGCTCCTACGATCTGCTGGTGGCCCGGATCGCGGCGATGATCGAAGGGTTCGATTCGCTCGTCGAGGGCAAATACCCAGGCCTCGGACAGGTCAGTGACCTGATCGACCGCGAGGTTCGCCGGCTCCTCTACGACCTGACGCCGCCCGGGAGCGCGCTGGTCCTCTCCCTCGACGAGATGACCTGGGAACGCGCCGCGGAGGTCGGCGGCAAGATCTCCCAACTCGCGGAGGTCAGGAATCATCTCGGTCTTCTGGTACCCGAGGGCTTCGGCGTGACCACCGGCGCCTTCGATGAGTTCATCCGGCACAACGGGGTCGATCAACTTCTGGAAACCGCCGGGGAGAGCGACCCGGCGGCCTGGGGGCCGGCCATCAGGGAGCGGGTTCTTCAGGGAACCTTTCCAGCGGCTTTGACCGCAGCAATCGCAGACGCGGTGGCGAAACTCGTCGACCGGTACGGGGCGGACGGCCGATTGGCTGTCAGAAGCAGCGCGGTTGAGGAGGACGGCGACTACTCGTTCGCCGGACAGTTCGAGACTGTGTTGAATGTCCCCCTCGAACTCGAGTTGGTACTGAACGCCTATCGCAGCGTGGTGGCCAGCCTCTACACCGAGGGAGCGCTGACCTACCTGCGACACCTGGGAATGAATCCGGCTGTTTCCCGCATGGCTGTCGGCTGCCTGCTGATGGTGCCGGCGCGCGCCAGCGGCGTGTTGTACACCCGCGACCCCGCCGCGCCCGGCAACCAGCTCATCATCAGCGCCGCCTGGGGCCTTGGCGCGGCTGTGGTGGAGGGGAGCGCCGAGGCCGATCTTGTCACGGTCGCGCGCGGCTCCGCGCTCTCGATCGTGGAAACCAGGATCGGCCGCAAGTCGGTCACCATGGTCCCCGATGAAGGAGGCGGCACCCGAAGCGTCGAGACCCCTGCGCTCAAGCGAGGCGTATCCTCCCTGTCGCGGGAGCAGGCGCTGGAGCTCGCTCGGCAGGCCCTCCGGATCGAGAGCCATTTTCGCAGACCCATGGACATCGAGTGGGCTCTCGACCACGCAGGGAGGTTCGTCATCCTCCAGGCTAGGCCGCTGCGGCTTCCGCAGACGGGCCCTGACGCCGAAGCGCGCGATCAGCCGGTGTTGGCGGCACCGGTGGCGCGCCTGGCGGGGACCGTCGTTCAGCGAGGAGCGGCAGCCGGCAGGGTTTTTGTGCTGCGCAGCGCGAACGACCTGGAGAAAATTCCCCACGGGGCGCTGCTCGTGGCGCGCCACGACTCGTCGGACTTCATCAGGGTCATGCCGATCGTTTCCGCAATCATCACCGATGCCGGATCGCCCACCAGCCACATGGCGGCGCTCTGCCGCGAGTTCAGGCTCCCGACGGTCGTGAACACCGGCACCGCGACCGCCGTCCTTACCGACGGTCAGGACGTGACGCTCGTCGCCGACGAGCAGGGCGCCGCCATCTACGAGGGGCTGCTCCGCGAGGTCTTGCGCACGGCGAAAGCCGCCGCCGAGATGAAAGATTTGTATGAATTCCGCCGCAAGCGTTCCGTGCTCACGTACCTGACCACGCTGACGCTCCTCGATCCCGACGATGACGACTTCTCGCCGGCCGGTTGCCGCAGCCTCCACGACATCCTCAGATTCGTGCACGAGAAGGCCCTGCTGGAGCTGCTCGAGGGCGCCAGTCGCGGCGTCCGCAGCCGGACGATGGTCCGGCTCGACCTTCCCGTGCCCGCCGGTATCCTGGCGGTTGACATCGGCGGCGGCCTCAAGCTCGACAAGGGTGCCAAGTTCGCGGGGCCGACCCAGGTGGCCTCCCGTCCGCTGCGCGCGGTTCTCGCTGGACTGCTGCACCCGGGCGCCTGGCACACCGAGTCGATTGCGCTCGGGATGGGCGAACTTTTCGGCAGCATGATGCGCATGCCTGATATCACGGACGCGGCCGCCAGCTCCAACATCGCTATCGTGTCAAAGGACTATCTCAACCTCAGCATCAAGTTCGGCTACCACTACAGCGTGCTCGACTGCTTCGCGGGTGAAACCCCGCAACAGAATCACATCTATTTCCGCTTCTCCGGCGGGGCGACCGACATGGCGAAGCGCTCCCGGCGGGTGGAACTCATAGCCTCGGTCCTCCGTGACTTCGGATTTGCGGTCAGAATCAAGGGCGACCTGCTGGTCGCGCGCCTGGACGGCGCCGGCCTCGAGCGCTCAAGCGCACTTCTCGATCAGCTCGGCAGACTCATCGCCTACACCCGCCAGCTCGACGCCGTGCTCACGAGCGACGAGAAGGCAGCGGCGTACGCGGTCAAATTCCTGGAAGGCGATTATGTTCTCTGAACACCATCGCGGCGGATAGTGACGTTCATCATGCTCGTTCACCCGCAGTTCGATCCCGTCGCCTTCACGCTCGGCCCACTCGCCGTCCACTGGTACGGCCTGATGTACGCGATCGCCTTCGTTCTCTTTATCAGCCTCGGCAAGTGGCGCGCCGGGAACGGTCCAATCCCCGGCTGGACGGGAAAGGATCTCGAAGTCCTGCTTTTCCATGGGATGCTCGGCGTGGTACTGGGCGGACGGTTGGGCTACGTTCTGTTTTACAAGTCCGGGTACTACCTTGCTCACCCTCTCGAAGTAGTTGCGGTCTGGCAGGGCGGCATGAGTTTCCATGGCGGTTTCCTCGGCGTCCTGGTCGCGCTCTGGCTCTTCGGTCGCCGAACTGAGCGCGGTCTCCTGCAGGTGGGTGACTTCGTCGCGCCGCTCGTGCCGCTGGGGCTGGCTGCCGGGCGACTGGGCAACTTTATCAACGGCGAGCTCTGGGGCCGCATTGCTTCACCCGACGCGTGGTGGGCAATGATCTTCCCGCAGGCGGCTGATGAGGATCGCGCAGCCGCGCTTGTCGACCCCACACTCATGAACCTCCTGACCCAGCATGGCGGACTGCCGCGGCACCCTTCCCAGCTCTACCAGTTCGGCCTGGAGGGCGTCACGCTTTTCGTGATTTTGTGGCTCTTCTCGCGTACGACCCGCCCGACCGGACTGATCTCGGCAGTTTTCCTGATCGGGTATGGTGGCCTGCGCTTCATCGCCGAGTTCGCGCGCCAGCCAGACGACTTTCTCGGATTGCTCGCGGGCCGGCTCTCAATGGGTCAGTGGCTTTCGCTGCCGATGATCGCGCTCGGGAGCCTTATGGCGATTTGGGCAGTCCGTCGGGCCAGCTTCAGAAAGCCGGTCTGACGGTGGAGTTGCTGCGATAATGCACATATGAAAGGTATGCGTTTCTTGTTCGCTGCACTCGCTAAGTATGATTGCATCCCGGGTTCTCTCTCTCCTCTGGGTTTCACCGGCATCATCTTAGTATTTGTGTGCCTTCTTCATGGTGTGCCCACTGGAGTCGTGGCGCAAACTCCACCGGTTGTGTCAACCCTCGCGGTCCAAACATCCATCGTGCCCGTCGACTCTTCCCGGGCGCCGACCCCGCAGACTACAGTACCCGAACAGGTCTGGCGCGACCCGAAAACGGGCATCGAGTTCGTGCATATCCCAGGTGGGGAGTTCGACATGGGCTCGAATACTTTCGCCAACGAGAAACCCGTTCACCGGATACGCATCGCGGAATTATGGCTGGCGAAGACCGAGGTTACTCAGGCGCAATGGCGCGTGGTCATGGGCAGCAACCCGTCGAAGCAACACGTATGCGATGAGTGTCCAGTCACGCAAGTGAGTTGGGAAGATGTGCAGAAGTACCTCAAGAAGTCCGCCTACCGTCTGCCTACCGAGGCGGAGTGGGAATTTGCGGCGGGCGGCGGCGCCGAACACCAGAGGTGGGCCGGGACGAGCAACGAGGCCGAGTTGGGAGAATTCGCCTGGTATCGGGGCAACTCCGGGAACAAGCCTCACCCGGTGGGTCAGAAGCGATCGAATCTGCTCGGTCTCTTCGACATGAGCGGCAATGTCTACGAATGGTGTGCCGACTGGTACGACGCTGACTACTACCGAGACTCCCCGGCCGAGAACCCTCCTGGCTCGACGTCAGGCACGCGGCGAGTCGCTCGCGGTGGCAGTTGGATTCTCGATCCCCGGATCGATGGCGTTTCGTTTCGCCTCAAGAGCCTCCCCTCGCGCCGCCGCGATTACCTCGGTTTCCGACCCGTGCTGCCCGGCGGACCGCGATAGCAGGAAGATCGGCCGATCAGCCCCGGCGGTCATCCTCCGCAGTTAACTTTTGCAGTCGCTTCGGGAGCGATTCGCTCGACCGGCTTTATTCGACAGCGATCAGGGGGTGTCCCGCAACGGCCAGGCTGCAAGATCGATCCTGGCCCGCCGCGCCATCGTAAAACTGGTTCGTAGTCCTTGAGCGAGGTCGCCACGAAACGCTGGGCTTGAAACTGGTGCAACACTTGTCGCCCGTCTTCACGGGAGTCCATGACCAGCAGCGCCTCACGCAGGCGCCGTTTCACCTCCGGGTCCAGGTCGGGGTGCACGCCGAACCCGTCGGATGGAACCTCGGCCGAGACCGCGAGCACCACGAGGTTGCGCTGAACCTCGGGATGAAGCTTGGCGTATTCCTCGTAAATCGTGTTCTTGCAGGCCCCGATGTCGGTTTCCCCGCTGAAGACCGCACAAAGTGCTGGGGGAACCCAACCGACTCGACATTGTCCTGTCGATCGGAAGGAATTCCCGTTCGGTGACAGAGATCGTCAACCTTACCAACCTGTCTCAAACTCTCGTATCTTTTCACTTGAAAGCACTTCGAACCAACTCGATTGTCAGGACAGAACGGGATGGCCCGTTCGTTTTCTATACGCTTGCCGACAAAAGCCTAGTTGATCTTCTCGGCGATCTATCACGAGCAGCTGCCCCTCTGGAGGCGTCGGAGAATCACCCCCATCACGAGCCAAAGCACCATCCAAAGGGCTTCTCGGGGGCAGGATGGCGGTCGGGGCGCGAAAGGAAAGTCCTATGAGCCTCCAGTGCCTGAAAATCCGCAATCATGGAAGGGTGTGTGGATCGCCGTCGCGTCTGCAATCCCGAGTCCCGGTACGTCCACGATCCTTCAACATGGGGGTTGAAATTCCCGCGGTCCTCGCAGGAGTCGTAGGCATCAAACTCGAAAACCCATAGATGTTGTGACCGAAAAGGCGCGACGGGATTCCTGCTGATGTATAGTGCAAAGTGACATGAAAATTCTTCTTGTTGAAGACGACCCGCGTACGGCCCGCTTCATTCAGCAGGGCCTCCGGCAGGCCGGCTTCGCCGTCGAGTACGCCGCCGATGGCGAGGCCGGGCTCCACAGCGCAACGAGCGAGACCTACGACGCCGCGGTCATCGACATCATGCTGCCCAAGCTCGACGGGCTGTCATTGGTACGCGCACTTCGTGGCACGCGGGTGGCAACGCCGGTCCTCCTCCTCAGTGCGAAAAGCTCTGTCGACGATCGTGTCAAGGGTCTGGAGGCAGGCGGCGACGATTATCTGGTCAAACCCTTCGCGTTCTCCGAGCTCCTGGCGCGCCTTCAGGCACTTATCCGCAGGGCAACCCACATCACGGAGCCTGTCTCGCTGACATTGGGCAACCTCTCCATGGAGCTCATCAAGAGGAAAGTCTATCTCGGCGAGCAGGAAATCGAGCTGCAACCCCGCGAATTCGCTTTGCTGGAATATCTCCTGCGCAATGCCGGGAGAGTTGTTTCCAAGACCATGATCATCGAGCACGTGTGGGACTACAACTTCGATCCGGAAACCAACGTCGTCGAAGTGCGGATCTCCCGCCTGCGCGACAAGATCGACCGCGGGACCGGCCCGAAGCTGATCCACACTGTGCGGGGGGCGGGCTATGTTCTGGAGGAACGCTGAGCGCCGCCCCCTGACGGTCACCTTTCGCCTCACAATCTGGTACACCGCCGCCTATACCGTTCTCTCTCTTGCAGTTTTCGCCCTGTTCAGTGTCATGCTCACCTACCGCCTGGACAGCAGGCTTGACGAAGAGCTGCAGGGGGAGATGGGTAATCTCGCCACGCTCTATGAAAAGCAGGGCACGGAGAAATTCCAGGCACAGATCGGGAGCGAAGTGGGAACCCCGGAAGACAGCACCGAATTCCTCGTGCTGCTCTCGCCACGGGACGAGATCCTGGCTTCTTCCAATCTTGCCATGTGGAAGTGGATGGATTTTTCCCCGCCTTTCATCAAGGAACTGCAACCCAACCGGATTGTCCGAAAAACGATCGCCATCCCCGGGCAGGAGTACTCCATACGCATGGTTGCTCTGAAAGTCGCTGACGGGTCCATCATCGAGCGCGGGGTCTCCCGCAAGAATGACGAGGAACTTCTGGAGGGGCTCGGCATCGTGTTTAGCGGCGGCATTGCGCTGATGTTGGCCAGCGGGAGCTTTCTCGGCTGGTTCATGACCAGACGGGCCATGGCGGGGGTCGAGCGCGTGAGCACCGCCGCGGCGCGGATCGGGGAAAAAGACCTCTCGCTTCGGGTGTCCGTAGGAGCAGAGGGCGAGGAAATCACGAAGCTGGCGCTGACCTTTAACGCCATGCTCGACAGGATAGAAACGCTGGTCCGTCAGTTTCGGGAGATGAGCGACAGCATCGCCCACGATTTGCGCAGCCCCATCACCGGCATCCGGGGCATGGCCGAGGCCATGCTCGGGGGGCAGCACACGTCGGAGGCGTTCCGCGAGATGGCGGGGCAGGTCATTTCCGAGAGCGACCGACTGGTCGGGATCATCAACACCATGCTTGAAATCACGAGAGCCGAATCCGCTCTCGTTGTCCCGATTCGTCTTGAGGTGAATATG
>Ga0315271_10000618_pt1 | contig 20217 bp, 18 predicted proteins | sample C3_top_MG_FD_204664 | JGI IMG/M metagenome (GOLD analysis project Ga0315271, IMG submission 204664) | Sediment microbial communities from Yellowstone Lake, YNP, Wyoming, USA - C3_top | ecosystem: Environmental > Aquatic > Freshwater > Lake > Sediment | place: USA: Wyoming | collected 2017-08-01
CTCTGCCCCTGCCCCTGCCTTCACCCTGCCCCTGCCCCTGCCTCTCAGTTACACGACGACCATCGCGTCGCCGTACGAGTAGAACCGGTACCCCTCGTCGATGGCGATCTGGTACGCCTTGCGCGTCAGCTCGTAGCCCGCGAACGCCGAGACCAGCATCAGCAGCGTGGACCGCGGCAGGTGGAAGTTCGTGATCAGACGGTCGGCGCTGCGCACGACCTTTGGGGGATGGATGAAGATCTTCGTCTCCCCGTCGCCGGCGTGGAACACCCGCGCGTCGTCCACGATGCTCTCGAGCGTGCGCAGCGACGTCGTGCCGACGCACCACACCTGCGCGCCGCGTGCTCGCACCGCGTTCAGCGCGTCGGCCGTCTCCGCCGTCACACGGTACCACTCCTCGTGCATCACGTGGTCGGCGAGCTCCTCGGCGTCCACCGGCTTGAACGTTCCCGCCCCCACGTGCAGCAGCACCTCATGCCGCTCGACGCCGTTGTCATCGAGCGCGGCCAGCAGCTCGGGCGTGAAGTGCAGCCCCGCCGTGGGCGCCGCCACGGAGCCGGACTGGCGCGCATACACCGTCTGGTAGCGCTCCACGTCAGCGCCGGCGTCGGCGCGCGCGATGTACGGCGGCAGCGGCACGTGCCCGTGCCGCTCGATCATTGCCATCTCGTCGCCGGCCACCACCAGCCGCACCAGGCGCGTGCGGCGCTCGGTGACGTCCTCCACCACCACATCGAAGCCGGGGGCGATGTGCACCGTGCGCCCGGGCTTCAGCTTGCCGCCGGGCTGCACCATCGCCTCCCAGCGCCCGTCGCCGTGATGGCGCAGCAGGAAGATCTCGGCCGCCGCGCCGGAGTCGCGCGTGCCCAGCAGCCGCGCGCGGAAGACGCGCGTGGTGTTCACCACCAGTGCGTCGCCGGCAGGAATCAGCGCGGCGATGTCGGCGAACGTCTTGTGTTCTATGATGCCGGTGTCGCGATGCACCACCATCAGCCGCGACTCGTCGCGCCGCGCCGCCGGCGTTTGCGCAATGCGATCGGCCGGGAGCACGAAGTCGTAGTCGCTGGTGCGACTGCCCGGCTGGCGCGTCATTGCCCGACGAGGATCGTCGTGAGGCGGCGCGTCTTCGCCCCAGTGAGCTTGTCGGTGATCTCGACCGCCAGCGTGTAGCGGCCGGCCGGCGTCTGGCGCAGCGACAGCGACAAATGGTCGAGCGTCACGTCGTGCGCCGGCGTGTCGCGGTCAAAGCTGAGCGTCACGCGCTCGTCGCCGCGCTGCGAGCCCACGAGCCCCGCAATCTGCGCCACGATGCGGCCGGTGATGGACTTGCTGCTCTTCTCGACGATCAGCCGCACGCTGTAATGCTGCGCCCCGTCCTTGGCCGTGAGCCCGTACGTCTCCCAGGCAAGGGCGATGTCGCGCGCATTCGGCAGCGCGTCGGGAGCGGGCGTGATGCGCAGCTCGTGCCATCGCGTGGCGGGCGCGCCGGCGTCAGTCGCCGACGCGGCGATGAGCACGTCGCTCATCGTCAGGCCGCCCGACGTGGGCGGTGCCGACGCAAACACGGTGCCGCGCGCCGCCGATGCGTCGGGCGTCACGGCCTCGGCGCGCGCGTACACGTCGCCGGCCGGCGCGCGCAGCTTCCACTGCACCAGTCCGCCGTCGTCGGCGCGCGACGAATCGCGCGCCACGGCGTCGGCGCCGTCGGCGAACATCCACAGCCGCGTCATGAGGCCCCGTGGCGCCACGCCGCCCACGGACATGCGCTGCAGCGGCAGCGTGGCCGAGACGAACACGGTCGGCTTGGCGCCGTCGGCGCGGAAGCGCGCCACGCGCAGCGGAATGGAGTCGATGGGCGGAACGCCCGGGATGCTCGTCCAGCTGGCGGGGGCCTGGAACTGAATGTCCTCGTTGCCGGCGATGTCGTCGATGAAGGAGAATCCGCGATTGAAGGCCGCGGCGTAGCGGACGATGAACTGCAGGCGCGGTGCATACCACCAGAACCAGCAGACACTGCTGCGGATTTCGTCGCTGCACTCCCAGTTCGTGGAGTACTTCGGGAAGCCGTACCGCACGTGCAGGTCGCCGGGATACGTGTCCACGCCGTGCAGCCCGTTCTCCTCGTCGGTGAAGCGCAGTTCCGCAAACGCCACGCGCGCCAGGTACTCGGCGCGCACCTCGTTGCCCGGTATGCTCCAGAGCGGGTCCGCGGCGGTCCAGACGAAGCGCTCGGTGCGTGCACGCTCGGCCGCGGGGAGCGCCGCGAGCGCCTTCACCGCCTTGGGGCGCATGATGCGTTCCACGCGGTCGAGGCGTCGGCGCGTGGAGTCGCTCATCTGCGCGAAGGCGCTGTCGAACGCGACCGTGGCGCCCGGGTGTGCGGCGCGATGCAGCGACAGGCCGAGCGCGAGCCAGCCATCGGGATCCCACGGGGCCACGGCCAGGCGCGCCCGCGCGACGAGCTCGAGCTCCTCCCAGCGCTGGCGGTCGGCGAGCGCCGCAAAGCGGTGCCGCCACGGCAGCGGCAGCGCAGGCGCGGCGCCGGTGGCGACCTCGAAGTAGTGCAGCGCCTTCTCGTAGGCATCCACGCCGGGCGGCGGGTTGCCGCCGACCGGCACAGAACGCTGCTCGATGGACTGGCGCACGAGGTCAGCGGACGCGCTGACGCTGCCGCCATCATCGCCGCCCGATTGCTGCACCAGGATGTCGGCAATGCCGTTGCCCGGGCCGTTGGAGAGCGCCATGCGGCGGCCGAAGAACATCTGGTAGTTCTTGAACTCCACCTGCCCGAGCTTGTCGGCCATCTCGGCGACGATCATGGAATCGCCCGTGGCGCGGGCCCGCTCGAAGGCCCGGTTCTCATAGCGCGATGCCCCGCCGCGTACTATCGCCGAACCCTGAGACCGGTAGATCGCGAAATCAGCGAGGTAGCGCGCATTGTCCATGCCGAGGGTCGCCGCACGCAGCAGCGACGAGTCGGCCACCTGGTTCAGGCGCAGCTGTTCGCGGTCCACCTTGGTGCCGATGGCGCGCTTGCCCTGCGACAGCTGCCAGGCCAGCAGGCCGCGCGCGTGCCAGGCGGCGGCGCTTTCGGGAGTGCGCGAAACCAGCCCGTCGAGGCGCGCCAGTTCCGCCAGCGAATCGGCGCGCGTGGCCATCGCGACGGGCGCAGAGAGCTGCGCGGCGCACGGCATCGCGCACACGACCAGCAATACGGCGGCCAGCCCCCGCATGCGCACCGTTGCGCCCCTACAGCAGCGACGCCTGCGCGTCGGTGCTCTGCGAGGGCGGTGTATAGCCGAAGTGCCGGTACGCGAGCGCCGTGGCCATGCGGCCGCGCGACGTGCGCTGCAGGAAGCCGTTCTGCACCAGGAAGGGCTCGTACACTTCCTCAATGGTGTCGGCATCCTCGCCGACAGCCGCCGCGATGGTCTGCACACCCACGGGGCCGCCGTCGAACTTCTCGATGATCGCGCGCAGCAGCCGCGCGTCCATCTCGTCGAGCCCGAAGTGATCGACGTCGAGCATCTCGAGCGCCTCGCGCGCCACCGCCTCGGTGACGATGCCATTGGCCCGCACCTGCGCGTAGTCGCGCACGCGCCGCAGCAGCCGGTTGGCCACGCGCGGCGTGCCGCGCGACCGCTTGGCAATCTCGCGTGCGCCGGCCGCATCCACCTCTACCTTCATCACATCCGCCGTGCGGTGCACGATGTGCTCGATCTCCTCGGCGGGGTAATAGTTGAGGCGCATCTCGATGCCGAACCGCGCGCGCAGCGGCGCGGTGAGCATGCCCAGGCGCGTGGTGGCGCCGATGAGCGTAAAGCGCTCCACCGGCATGGTGATGGTCTGCGCCTTGGGTCCCTCGCTCAGCCGGATGTCGATCTTGTAGTCCTCCATGGCCGGATAGAGGAACTCGTCAATGATCGGCCGCAGGCGGTGGATCTCGTCGATGAACAGGATGTCGCCTTCGCGCAGGTTCGTGAGCGTCCCCACCAGGTCGCCGGGCTTCTCCAGCGCGGGCCCGCTGGTGGTGCGGATGTTCACGCCGAGCTCGCGCGCCACCAGCTCGGCGAGCGTCGTCTTGCCCAGCCCGGGCGGGCCGAAGAAGAGTGCGTGGTCGAGCGGTTCCTTGCGTTCGCGCGCCGCGTCAATGTAGATGCGCAGCGCGTCCTTCACCTTGCCCTGGCCGATGAACTCCGCCAGCCGCTGCGGGCGCAGCGACAGCTCGACCACGGATTCGTCGGCAATCACTTCGGGCGTGGTGATCTCGGCGCGGGACATGGCGATAATCTAGCGCTTCGCCATGCGGGCGAGCGCGCGGCGAATGAGGCTCGCGGTGTCGAGCGCGCCCTCGTCCTCCAGCGTGGCCAGTACGGCCTTTTCCGCCTCGCTGGCCGCGTAGCCCAGCGCCACCAGCGCGCGCACCGCGTCGGCGCCCGGCCCCGCCGGCAGCGCGGCGCGTTCGCTCGCCGGCGCCGCGCCGTCCACCGCCAGCTTGTCGCGCAGTTCCAGCACCAGGCGCTCGGCGAGCTTCTTGCCCACGCGCGGCACGCGCACGAGCGTCGTGAGATCCCGGTCCTGGATGGCGCGCACCAGGCGCCCGGCGCCCAGCGTCGAGATCAGCGCCATGGCCAGCGACGGACCCACGCCGGTGGTGCCGAGCAGCCGCTGGAAGAGCGCCCGGTCGGACGCGGCGCCAAATCCGTACAGCGTCCAGCCGTCGTCGCGCACCACGAGCGCGGTGTGCAGCTCCACGGCGCCGCCGGGGCGGGGCAGGGCCTCCGCCACCGAGAGCGGAATGTGCACCTCGTACGCCACGCCCCCCGCCGTCATCACCTCGACCACGTCGAGGTTGGTGGCCACCAGCGTGCCGCTGATGCGACTGATCATCGGGCCGCCGCGATGGCGCGCGTCACGTCGGCGCGCAGCACGCACGCCAGCGCCGCCGCCACGCCGTCGGAGGCGTCGGCCGGCTGCGGTGCGCTCTTGAGCCGCAGCAGCTTGGTGACCATGAACTGCACCTGCTCCTTGGTGGCGGCGCCGCTGCCGGTGACGGCCTTCTTGATCTCGGCCGGTGGATACTCGTGAATATCCACGCCCGCCTGCTGTCCCGCGAGCAGCACGACGCCACGCGCGTGGCCCAGCACGACCGTGGTGCGGACATTCTTGGCGTAGAACACGTCCTCCACCGCCATCGCCTGCGGCTGGTGGCGCGCAATGAGCTCGCGCACGCCCTCGTAGATGTTCTCGAGCCGCGCGGCCAGCGGCTCGGAGGCCTTGGTGCGGATCACGCCGCACTCCAACAGCTCGGCGCCGCCCGCGCTCCGCGCGCGAACGACGCCGTAGCCCGTCACTGCCGTGCCGGGGTCGATGCCAAGGACGATCACGCCCCGGTCATCTCCGATTCGTCCATCTCGAAGTTCGCGTCCACCTTCTGCACGTCCTCGAGATCCTCGATCATCTCGATGAGCTTCAGCAGCGTCGCGGCGTTCTCGCCGGCCACCGCGATGCTGCTCTTCGGGATCCACGCCAGTTCCGCCTGCGAGGCAACGAGCCCGGCCTTTTCCAGGGCCGACTTCACCGCGTGCAGGTCATTGGGCGCCGTGGTGATGACAAAGGTCTCGTCCTCGCGGGCAAAGTCCTCGGCGCCCGCCTCGAGCGCCTTTTCCATGGACGCGTCCTCGTCGAGCCCGTTGGCTTCCACGAAGATCTGGCCCTTGCGGTCGAACATGAACGCCACCGAGTTCGACGTGCCCAGGTTGCCCCCGTTGCGCGACAGCTTGGCGCGAATCTCGGCGACGGTGCGCGTGGGGTTGTCGGTGAGCGCCTGGATCATCAGCGCCACGCCGCCGGGGCCGTAGGCCTCGTACACGACTTCCACGTAGTCCACGCCCTCGAGGTCGCCCGTGCCCTTGGCGACGGCGCGCTCGATGTTTTCCTTGGGCATCGACGCCGAGCGGGCGTTGTCGATGGCCGTGCGCAGGCGCGGATTGCCGTCGGGGTCGCCGCCGCCGTTCTTGGCGGAGACGGTGATTTCACGAATGAGCTTCGTGAACAGCGCGCCCCGCTTCTTGTCGGTCGCGGCCTTGTAGTGCTTCGTCGTCTTCCATTTGCTGTGACCGGCCATGACTCGGAACCCGGATGGAGATTTCGGACGGGGATACGGGTGCGGAACCCGACCCGGAATGTGATCGCTGAACGGCGTATTCTGCCTACCGGGGAATCTACCCCTTGCCCCCCGCCCGGAAAACCAGCGGGGGTGGCGAACCTCGCCACCCCCCTGGGTCCCGGCAGCTGGTGCCGCGGGTTACTTCAGCCTGATCATCAGCGACCCACGCCAGCCCGTCACGTCGGTGCTGACGCCGGTGTTTGCCGTGTCGTAGAGCTGGCCGAACTGGTAGGTGAATCCGGGCAGGATGGTCAACTGTCCGAGGTTGAAGCGCAGCCGCCCGCCGACGTTGCCGAGCATGCCCGCCTTTACGCCGTCCACCTGCCAGAAGCGCCCTTCGACGTTGGGTTCCACCAGCACGTCACCCACGTGAAGCCCGAGTGCCACCGAGCCGTCCGACACGGTCTCGGGGTTCGAGACGCCCCCGAGTTGCTCGCCCTTGGCCCGGTACAGCGTCCAGCCGCTGACGTACAGGTCGGCGCCGCTCACCGGCACGAAGACGGACGCCTGCCCGATGAACCGGTCGCCGGTGGCGTACGAGTGGTTGTCGAACTCGTCGTTGCCAAAGGAGGAGTAGGTGAGGCCGAACGACAGCCGCCCGTCGCCGACCATCCGGTCCACACCCACCCGGGCGCGCACCTCGTCCGCCGGCGTGAACGTGAGCGTCTGGAGACTGGTGCCATTCGACGCCTTGAACGCGTCGAAGGTCGTGGATTTCCGGAACGAGCTGGCAATGCCGACGTTCCAGCTGCCGAGGGTGCGGGCCAGGGCCAGTCCCCCCGTCGTGGAAAGTCCCGATCCGTACGACGACACCGGGAAGAGCAGGAAGTCGCTGCCGATCTGCCCGGCGGCTTCGGCGTCTTCCTCGGGAATCGTGTACTGGCCCGTGGGCAGGTTCAGGCCGAGGGTAATCACCGCGGCGTCGCTGCCCAGCGTCCAGTTGGCGCGCACCTGCGTATCGGTGAGGCCGCTGATGGAGCTCACCGACGCGCCATTCGTCGAGACGTCGGAGTTGGCGTACGCCGTCGCCACGTCAATGTTGAACCGCGACCCGATGGGCACCACGGCGACGAGCGGAACCGAGAGCTGCGTCACCGTCTTGGCCGACGCCCCCGTGCCGATCTTGATGGACACAAACTGCGGAATCGTGGCGAGTGTCACGCCACCGAGGCCCTGGGCCTGCGCCGGGCCGGCGACTGCGGCGAGGAGCAGGGCGGGGAGTACGAGTCGTGTGAGTCGCATGGTCACGGCTTCTTGATGACGATGGTGACCGTCCCGGTCTTCTGGGCCGGCTGGTCGGTGCCCGTCTTCTCGGCAGTGGCGTCACGGGCCGGCGGTGGCGCCGAGCCCTGCGAGCCACCGGTGCCGGTGTTGACGTTGTTGGCGGCCGACGGATTGATGTCGCCTACCGCGTTCGCCAGCGTCGAGCCAATGCCGGTGTTCGTGGTGGTGCCCGTTTCTGCGGCGCTCACGGCCGCCCCTTCGGCGCCGCGCAGTCCCGACTCGACCTTGGCGTTCGTGACGGCGGCGCCCTGCTGTGCCGCGCGTGCGGCCTGCGCCCGCTGCAGCGCCTGCGCGAACCCGGGATCGATGTTGCGGGCCTGGTCAAAAAACTTGGCGGCGTCGTCGTAACGGCCGTCATCCGACGCCACCAGGCCGTTGCTGTAGGCCAGGAAGGCCTGCAGCGAGCGCGTGGGGCGCTGCTCGAGCGCCGTCCGGTCGGCGGCGGAGAGCCGCACGCCGAGCTGGTCGAAGACGCCGAGCGCGATGTTCTTCTCCATCGCGAAGATCTGGTCGAGCACGTCGCTGGCCGTCACGTCGCGCCCTTGCTGCTGCGCCGAGGCCACGTTCAGCACGGCCGCGTTCACCGTGAGGTTGCGGGCGCCGGTCTGCGTGATGGCGCCCTGCACCACGCGGCCAGCCCGCACCAGTTTGCCGGTGCGCACGGAGGACGTGGCGTCGGTCGCGCCCGCCTTGGCCAGCGCCAGCTCGTCGACGATGGCCTGGATGCGATCGCGTTCGAGCAGCTGCACCTGTGACGACCGGGCGAGGTCGCCGATGAGCAGGTCCGTCAGGCCGCGGCCGAGCGGCGCGAGCGTCTGGTCGGTGCCGCTGAAGGTCATTGGCATCACGGCCACCTGGTTCACGTCACCGGGCTGCTGGGCGATGCGCGATTCGTTGGCGATGGCCGACTTGGCCGCCGCGTGCAGCTCCTTGCGCGACAGCGCGACGAGTCGCTTGGAGATGTCGCTGCGCACCGACCGCGTCTTGCCGACCTGCAGGTAGGTGTTGTACGCGTCCTTCGCACCGGTGAAGTCCTCCACCGCTTCGGCGGACATGCCGGCGTACAGCGCGCTGACGCCGTCCTTGGGATCAAGCCGGCGGGCGACATCGAGTGCGGTGCGGGCCTCGGCGAAGCGATTGTGCTTGTAATACCAGATGCCGAGGGACCGGTTGGCAGCGACCGAACTGGGCGTGGCCTGGCGTGCCTGTTCCAGCTTGGCGAGCGCCTTGTCGCTGGGCTGCTGCGCCGCCACGGGAACCGCGGCGCCACAGAGAACGATCAGGGCCAGAATTTTGGGTAGTCGCATATCACCGGCCTCCTACCGGTCGGGATCCAGCATGTCTTCGAATCGCATCCACTGCTTGTAGAAATACAGGTCCACATAGCCCACCTGCCCGTTCCGGTTCTTCCGGACGAGCAGTTCCGTGGCCCCTTCCACCCCGTATCCGGGGCGGTACATCTCCTCGCGGAAGATCGCGAGCACCACGTCGGCATGCTGCTTGATGGCCCCCTGCACCCCAAAATCGTCCAGCGTCGGGCGCGGGTCGGCGCGATCGGGCACGAAGTGCGGCAGCTGGCTGGTGAGCACGATCGCGATGTCGAGCTCGATGGCCAGCCCCTTGAGCACGCGCACGGCCGCCGCCAGTTCGGCGTCCTGCGCCCGGGTGCTGCCGGCCAGCCCCTGCAGGGAGTCGATGATGATGACCTGCATGTCGAGCGTCCGGCGAATCTCGGCGGCCAGCGCCTCAATCCCGCCGTCGGGCGGGAAGGCGGTGATGACCGGCAGCGACTCGCGGAAGCGCACGGCGGCGCCCCCCACGCTGGCGCGCGTGAAGTCGTCAATCGAGCCGCGACGCAGGTCATCCACCCGGGCCCGTCCCTCGATGGCGAGGGCGCGCTCCATCACCCGCTCGCCGGTCATCTCGCCGGTGAAGAAGACCGTGCTGGTGCCCTGGTGCGCCATGCGCAGCGCCATGGCCAGCGTGAGCGCGCTCTTGCCGCTCTGCACGTCGCCGCCGACCACCACGAGGTCGCCGCGGCGCAGCCCACCGCCGAGCCATTTGTCGATGCTCGGAAAGCCGGTGGCATACGTGTCATGAGCGCGGTCGCCGTCGGCGGCCGCGTCCACGCGGCGCATGAGCCGGGCGAGGGGCGAAATATCAGCGGATCGGGACACGCGTTCTCAGCGTCGAGGACGGATCATTGGCATATAGTATGGATGCTCCCCCGACCGGCACAAGCACGGGGGTCATCCACCCAGCTCGCGCAGCAGCAGGTCGAGCTCCAAACGTGCCTTCCGGTCGAGGTGTGGCGCCGTGACCTCCGTCACCTTGCCCAGGGCGGCGCGCAGGGCCGCCGGTTCGGATCCGGCCGTGGCATCCACCAGCTGGATCAGGGTCGCCCGGAGTCCCGCGGCCAGCGAAAGAGCGCCCAGCCACTGCCTGGCGGCGGCGGCCCGCGCCGCCCGCTGCGCGGCGGGGAGCGGCTCGGGACCGACAATGGATCGGGCAAGGCGGGCGGCCACCAGCGTGGCCAGCAGGCCCTCCCTCGCGCCGCCCAGCGGGGCGCGGGCGGCGGCCTGCGCCAGCGCCCGGAAGGCAAAATGGGGCTCGGCGACCGAGAACGAGGGGGTGGCGGGGGTCACACCGACGAATCTGGCCCGCTCCCGCGATGGCCGCCAGAAGCCGGCGCTAATGGCACCGGCAATTCGCGGGGACTACCTTTCACGGGATATGGCGCCTCCGGCGAAATCCGTGCTCTGGGTGGACGACGAGGCAGACCTCCTCGAGTCGCACCGGCTCTTTCTCACCGAGAAGGGCTATCGCGTGCAGATGGCCCGGAATGCGGCCGACGCCCTCGAACTGCTCCGGCAGCAGTCGTACGACCTGCTGCTCCTCGACGAGCAGATGCCGGGCATGCGCGGCAACGAGATGGTGCGCGAGGCCCGCGAACTGGCGCCGTCGCTGCCCGTGGTGATGGTGACCAAGAGCGAGGAGGACAGCACGCTGCGCGAGGCGCTGGGCCAGGACGTGGCCGAGTACCTCGTGAAGCCGGTGACGCCGCGGCAGGTGCTGAGCATCGTCACGCGCATCCTCGACGGGCCCAAGATCCGCAGCCAGGCGCTGGCGCGGCGCTTTGTCGACCGCTTTCGCGAGCTCGAGGCGGTGCGCCTGAAGGACCTCGACTGGCGCGGCTGGACGGAGCGGTTTGCGGAGCTGGTGCAGTGGGACGTGGAGCTGACGGCGGCCGGCGAGTCGGGGCTCAACGCTTCGCTGCGCGCGCTCTTCCCGGCGATGCACAAGGATTTCGCGGCCTTCGTGGGGGAGGGCTATCCCCAGTGGGTGCGGGACCTCAACGGCGACCGGCCGCCGCTGTCGGTGGATGTCGTCGGCGAGTTCCTGATGCCGGTGCTGGCGGAGCATCCGGCGGCGGTGTTCATCGTCGTCGACTGCCTGCGCCTCGACCAGTGGAAGGTGCTGGAGCCGATCATCGCCGGCGCGTTCGAGATTGACACCGCGCACTACTTCTCGCTGCTGCCCACGGCCACGCCCTACGCGCGCAACGCGCTGTTCAGCGGGCTCTTTCCCGCCGAGATCGCCGAGCGCTTTCCCGACTGGTGGGGCGGGCGCGAGGACGAGTCGCTCAACCAGCATGAGCGCGAGCTGCTGGTGGAGCAGCTGCGCTCGCTGCGCGGCGAGACGCCGGTGCGCTACCACAAGATCTCCTCGGGCTTCGACTCCGACGAGCTCGAGCGCCACCTCGCCGGCGCGTTCGCGCCCGAGGGCGTCAGCGCGTTCGTCTTCAACTTCGTGGACCTGCTGACGCACGGGCGCTCCGAGTCGGCCATCCTGTACGAGGTGGCGCGCGACGAGCTGGCCCTGCGCCAGCTCACGGAGCAGTGGTTCCGGCGGTCGGCGCTGTGGGCCGTCCTGCGTGACGCGGCGCGCCGCGGGCTGCCGGTGCTGCTCACCAGCGACCACGGCTCCATTCACTGCAACACGCCCGTCACGGTCTTCGCCAAGAAGGACGCCACCGCCAACCTGCGGTACAAGTTCGGCGAGGACCTGCGCGCCGAGCGTCCCGACCAGGCGCTGACGTTCAGCGATCCCGCGCAGCTGCGCCTGCCGCCGCTCGGCCCGCGCGTTAACACGGTGCTGGCCATCGGCGATGGCTTCTTTGTCTACCCGACCAAGCTGCGCGAGTACCAGCAGCGCTATCGCGGGTCGTTCCTGCACGGCGGGGTCTCCCCGGAAGAGGTCATCCTTCCGCTCGTCCTTCTCACGCCCCGCCGCTGATGGACCTCTACAAGCGCCTGCAGCAGTTCCTGCGCCCGTACTACGGGCGCGTCGTCGGCACGATGCTGCTGAGCGCCATCGCCAACGCGCTCAACGCGTTCTCGTACGCGCTCTTCGTGCCGTTCCTGAACACGCTGTTCAACAAGAAGCCGTTCGACGCGGGCGCCAGCTCGCGCATGAGCGGCGTGCTGGAGACGCTCGGCGCCTGGGTGCTGGACGGCCGCACCGAGATGGAGGCGCTGCGCATCGTCATCCTGGTGATCCTCGGGACGATGATGCTGAAGAACGTCTTCACCTGGCTGTCGGGGCAGATGGGGGCGGGGCTGCAGGAGCGCGTCACGCGCGACCTGCGCAACACCACGTACACGCACCTCGAGCGGCTGCCGCTCCGGTTCTTCCGCGACAACAAGACGGGGCAGCTGCTGTCGCGCGTCTTCCAGGACACGCAGTCCACGCGCCAGCTGCTCGCCGAGGTGGTCACCCGGTCGCTCAACGCGGGCACGCAGGTGGTGGTGACGGTGGCGCTGCTGTTCGTGCTCTCGCCGCGCCTGGCGCTGATGTCGCTGGTGGTGGCGCCGCTCATCATCGTCGCCTTCCAGCCGCTGCTGCGAAAGCTGCGCAAGGGCCATCGCAAGCTGGCCGCCGAGTACGGCGAGATGACCAGTGTGGTGCAGGAGACCGTGAGCGGCATTCGCCTGGTGAAGTCGTTCCGCGCCGAGGAGTACGAGGGCGCGCGGTTCACCGGCGCGTCGGACCGCTACGCCAAGGGCATGGTGCGCATGAGCCGGCTGACGCTGCTGTCGCAGCCGCTGGCCGAGATCGTGGGCACGGTGGTGGCGGTGGCGCTGCTCTGGTTCGGCGCGCGCGAGGTGCTGCTCACCAAGTCGCTGAGCGGGTCGGGCCTGGTGGCCTTCCTGGGTGCGCTCATGTCGCTGCTGCCGCCGCTCAAGCAGCTGTCGCAGATGCCGGCCGTGGCCACGCAGTCGCTGGCCGCGGCGGAGCGGCTGTTCGAGATCCTCGATCATCCCACGGAAGACGAGGCGGACGGCGGCACGCGCACCGTGACGGCGCTGAACTTCGAGCTCGCGTTCAATGGCGTGACGTTCAGCTACGGCGACGAGCCGGTGCTGAGCGACGTGACGTTCACGGCGGCGCGCGGCGACGTGGTGGCGCTGGTGGGCGCGAGCGGCGCCGGCAAGAGCACGCTGGTGGACCTGATTCCGCGGTTCATCGAGCCGACGACGGGCAGCATCCAGCTCGACGGCGTGGACACCCGCGAGATCACGCTGGCGTCGCTGCGTTCGCTCACCGGCATCGTGAGCCAGGACACGGTGCTCTTCAACGACTCGGTGCGCGCGAACATCGCGTACGGCAAGACGGGCCTGTACACCGCGGAGCAGATCGAGGCGGCCGCGCGCGCGGCCAACGCGCACGGCTTCATCAGCGAGCTGCCCGAGGGCTACGAGACCGTGCTCGGCGAGCGCGGCACGCGCCTGTCGGGCGGCCAGCGCCAGCGTATCGCCATTGCGCGCGCGCTGCTCGTGGACCCGCCGGTGCTCATCCTCGACGAGGCCACGTCGGCGCTCGACACCGAGAGCGAGCGGCTGGTGCAGGAGGCCATTGACCGGCTGCTGACGGGGCGCACGGTCTTCGTCATCGCGCACCGCCTGAGCACGGTGCAGCACGCGTCGCAGATCCTGGTGCTCGACCGCGGCCGCATTGTGGAGCGCGGCACGCACGCCGAGCTGCTGGCGCAGGGCGGCGCGTATGCGCGCCTGCACGCGCTGCAGTTCCGCGACGGCGCCACCGCCGAGTAGGCTGTGCGCGCCTGCTTCGTGGTGCGGCACGCGACGTGGTCGGGCAACGCGCGCGCCTTTGCCGACGCCGCCACCCTGCTGGCGGCGCGCGGGTACGAGACCTGCTTCGCGGTGCCCGAAGCCAGCGAGACCGCGCGCGTGCTCTCGGCCGCCGGCCACGACGTGATTGGGCTGCCGTGGACGGGCGGGTGGCTGCGCGCCGGCTGGCGCCTGCGTGGCGTCGTGGCGCGCCGGCTCAGCGAGGTGCTCTTTGTGCATGACGACCGTGAGCACCTCGAGGCCGCGGCCGCCGTGCGGCTGTCGGGACGCGGTGCCGTGGTGCGGCGCACGCCGTCCGCCGAGCGGCTCACGCTCGGGCGCGACGGCCGGTTCGCCATGCGGCTGGCCGCCACCGGCTTCGTGTTCGCGCATGCCGACGATGTGCGCGGCATGACGCCGCCGCGCGGCGCGCTGGCGGCGCACGTCGCCGTGCCGGGCGTGGCCCCGGTCGCGCCGCCGGCGGCGGACGCGGTGGCCTCCATTGGCGGCGCGGGCGTCGCGGATGACGGCAGCCTGCGCGTCGTCATCGTGGCCGGCGCCGACCGGCGCCACGAGACGCTCGTGGCGCTGCGCGCGCTCGCGCTGCTCGCGCCGCGCCTGCCCGCGCTGCGTGCGACGGTCTTCACCCCGGCCGCCGACGTTGACGCCGCGCGGCTCGAGGCGGCCGCGCTGGGCGTGGCCGATCGCATCGCATGGTGTGCCGCCGGTGCGCCGCGCGGCGACGCGCTGCGCGGGGCACGCCTCGCGTGGGTCGTGGCCTCGGCCGACGACGCGGCCTTCGCGCAGCTCGATGCGCTCGCGCACGGGGTGCCGGTGCTCGCCGAGCGCGCGCCGGTGGCCGCGCGCTTCACCGACGACGGCGTCGCCGGGCTGCTGCTGCGCCGGTCGGACGAAGCCGGCTGGGCGAGCGTCATCGCCGCCGCGCTCGCCGACACGCCCCGGCACGCCGCCATGAGCGACGCGGCACGGCGCGCGGCGGCGCGCTGGCCGTTCGATGGTGGCGTAGACGGCTGGTTGCAGGTCACCGAGGCCGCGCGCGACCGTGCGCGGTGGATCTCCTGATGCGACACCTGTTCGTCACCCAGGACTACACGCCCGACCTCGGCGGCATGGCGCGTCGCCACGTGGAGCTGTGCCGGCGATTCCCCGAGGGGACGCTCGTCTCCACCGTCGCCGCGCCGGACGCGCCATCGCTCGATGCAAACGAGCCGGTGCGCGTGCATCGCCAGCCATTCACGTTCCGTCAGGCGGGGCGACTCACCAGCCAATTGCGCTGGGCGCGCTGGCTACGCGCCGAGGCGCCCGCGTTCGACGTGGTGCACTGCGGCAATATCCGTCCATGCGGATATGCGGCGTGGTGGGCGATGCGCCGCGCCGGGGTGCCGTACCTGGTCTACGTGAATGGCGGCGACCTGCTGCGCGAACGGATCAAGGCACGGCAGGCCATCAAGCGGGTGACGGCGCGGCACATCCTGGGCGGCGCGGCCGGCATCGTCGCCAACTCCACCTGGACGGGCGAACTGGCGCGCGAGGTGATGCAGGAGGTCGGCGTGCGCGCGCTCCCGCCCGTGGCCGATTTTCCGCTGGGCACCGATCCGCAGCAGTTCTCCCCCGAACACGCGACGGCCGCCGTGCGCGCGCAGCTCGGCGTGGGCGGCGCGCCGTACCTGCTCACGGTCGCCCGTCTGGTGCCGCACAAGGGACAGGACGTGGCCATGCGCGCCTTTGCCGCGCTCGCGGCCGAGTTCCCGGCGCTGCACTACGTGATCGTGGGTGAGGGCCCCGATGCGCCGCGCCTGCGGGCGCTCGCGCAAACGCTCGGGGTGGTGTCGCGCGTAATCTTTGCGGGACCGATGCGCGACGACCTGCTGCCCGCGGTGTATGCGGGCGCGACGGTCTACGTGGGACTCTCGCGGTTGCTGCCGCCGATCAACGTCGAGGGGTTCGGCATCTCGTTCGTGGAGGCGGGCGCCAGCGGGGTGCCGTCCGTGGCCGGCGATTCGGGCGGCGTGCGGTCGGCGGTGCTCGATGGCGAGACCGGGCTGGTGGTCGCGCCGGAGGACGAAGGCATGGTGGCGCGCGCGCTGGGTCGGCTGCTTCGCGACGAGTCGCTGCGCCGGCAGATGGGTGGTGCGGCGCGCCGCGCGGCACTTGAACGCTTCAACTGGGACCGGGTGGTGCGCGACACGATTGAATTCGCAGCGGATTGCGTGCGGCGCGCCAGGACCGCGCCATGAAGCCGACCTGGAAACACTGGGCCGAGTACCTGGCGGTGCGCAGCATGATCGCCGTGCTGAGCCCGCTCGGGATCCTGCGCGCCAGCCGCGTGGGCGCGCGCATCGGGGCGCTCGGCTACTGGCCCATTGGGATTCGCCGTGGCGTGGTGACGCGCCACCTTGCGGCCTGTTTTCCCGAACTGGACGACGCGGCGCGTGCAACGCTGGCGCGCCAGTCGTACGAGCATCTCGGTCGCGTCGCGATGGAATCGGCGCTGCTCTCGCGCCTCGGGCCCGAGTCGATTCGCGACCTGCTCGAGGGCGTGGACGGCTGGGATGCCGTGGAACGCGCCCGTGCGCAGGGGAAGGGCATCGTGATCGTCGCCGGCCACCTTGGCAACTGGGAGTTGTCGGGGGCGTTCCTGGTGGCGGTGGGCGTCCCGGTGGCGGCGGTGGCCAAGCGCCAGGTGAACTCGCTGGTGGATGGGTTCGTGAATCGCACGCGGCGCCGGCTCGGCATCACGGTGGTGTTCGACGACGAGGCGGTGCGCAAGCTGCCGCGCATGCTGCGCGACGGGCTTGCCCCCGGCCTGCTCGCGGACCAGGCGGGGCTTGGGGCCGCCACCCACGCGCCGTTCTTCGGCCGGCCGGCGCGCACGCCGCGCGGTCCGGCCGTCTTTGCGCTGCGCTTTGACGCCGCGCTCATCTTTGTGAGCGCGGTGCGCCAGCCCAGCGGCCGGTTCCGGCTGATCTTCGAGGAGGTGCCGGTGCAGCGCACGGGCGACCTCGACGCCGACATCGAGGCCACCGTCGTCACCTTCACGAGCGTGATCGAGAAGTGGGTGCGCCGCTATCCCGGCCAGTATCTTTGGGCGCACCGGCGCTGGAAGCGCCAGCCCGACGACACCCCACCCGAACTGCGCGAGCCATGATCGCGTATCTCCGGACGCCATGACTTACGACGTTGAGGCGCTGCGCGCGCGCGAGTTTCCGTGGGCGGCGCGCGGTGATCGCATTTATCTCGACCATGCGGCCACCGGGCCGTTGCCCCAGCGCGCGCGCGACGTGCAGCGCGAGGCCAACGATTACCGCGCGGAGCCGTGGAACATCGGCTTCGACTACTTCTGGGACGCCATCGTCCAGGGACGCGAGCTGCCGGCCCGGCTGATCAATGCGGCGCCCGAAGAGATCGCCATCACGACCAACACGTCGCAGGGCCTGAACCTTGCGGCGCGGGCGCTGCCGTTCAAGCCGGGCGACGTGGTGGTGACCAGCGGCGGCGAGTTTCCCGCCAACGTCTATCCGTGGATGGCGCTCGAGAAGGCGCGCGGCGTCACGCTGCACATGGTGCCCATGCGCGACCGGCTGCCCGACGAGGAGGCGATCATCGCCGCCCTCGACGCGCCGCGCGTGCGCGCGCTCACCGTGAGCTGGGTCTCGTTTGCGACGGGCGCCAAGGTGGACCTGCAGCGGCTCGGCCGCGCGTGCCGCGAGCGCGGCATCTGGTTTGTCGTGGACGCTATCCAGGGCCTCGGCCCGTCCGTGCTCGACGTGAAGGCGTGCCACATCGACATCCTGTCGAGCGGCACCCAGAAGTGGCTCCTGTCGCCCTGGGGCACGGGCTTTGCGTACGTGCGCCGCGAGATCATCGCCGAGCTCGATCCGCCGTCGGTCGGATGGCTGGCGCTGCCGGCCTCCGCGGATTTCACGCGCTTTCTCGACTACGACCTCACGTACTATCCCGACGCGCGCAAGTTCGAGGTGTTCACGGCGCCGATGCACGACCTCAAGGCCATGGACGCCTCGCTCGGCCTCTTTCTCGAGCTCGGGCCGGCGGCCGTGGAGGCGCACGTGACGTCGCTCGCCGACTACATCATCGCGTGGTGCGACGGGCGCGACGACGTGCGCCTGGTGACGCCGCGCGAACACGCCCGGCGCGCAGGGCTCGTGTCGGTCGCGGTGGACGACCTCCAGGCGGCGAGTGCGCGCCTCAGCGCCGCCGGCGTGTCGCACTCGGTGCGGGAGGGGGGCGTGCGCCTGTCGCCGCACCTCTACAACACCACCGCGGAACTCGACGTCGCCCTCGCGGCGCTCGCGCCCCGATGAACGTCGCCGCCGAGGTCCGGGATGTGCGGGCCGCGCTCGAGGCCGACGCGACGGCCGAGCGCGCCGCGGCGCAGCAGGCGTACCTCAAGAGCGAGCTCGAGTTCATCGGCGCCGACCAGCCGGCCATCCGCCGGGTGGGGAAGGACCTCGCGCGCCGGGTGCAGGACGCCGACGACGAGCCGCTGCGCGCCATCGTGTCCGCCTTGTGGCGCACGCGCGTCCACGACCTGCGCTCCGTGGCCATCGCGCTGCTCGAGCTGCGGCAGTCCGTGCTCACCGCGGACGACCTGCCCCTGCTCGAGCGCCTGCTGCGCGACTCGGGCACCTGGGCCTACGTGGACTGGCTCAGCACCAAGGTGCTCGCGCCGCTGCTGCTGCGTGAGCCGGCGTTGCGCGCCACGCTGCCGCGCTGGGCCGGGGACGGGGACTTCTGGATCCGCCGCGCGGCGCTGCTCACCCTCATGCCTCCCGTTGTGCGCGGCGAGGTGCCGTTCAGCGCGTTCACCGCGCTGGCCGTGCCCATGCTCGGCGAGCAGGAGTTCTTCATCCGCAAGGCGATTGGCTGGGTGCTGCGCGAGGTGAGCAAGACGCAGCCCGCGATGGTCGCGAAATTCCTGCGCACCTACCGCGACGATGTGTCGGGCCTGACCATGCGCGAGGGCGCCAAGTACCTCAGCGCGAAGGACCGCAAGGCGCTGCTCGGCGCCTGAGACGCAGTGCGCGGGCCTTCCCGGTGGGGGAAGGCCCGAGGCTACGAGAGTTCGAGCACCGCCACGTCGCGCCCGCCCTTGCGCAGCAGGAACCAGCGGCCGTGCACGGCGCTCGCGGCCTCCACGGTTGGGGCCTCGGCCGCCATCTTGTCGCCGTTCACGGTCACCGCGCCCTGCTGGATGAGCTTGCGCGCCGCCGTCTTCGAGAGCCCGAAGGCCGCCTCCAGCGCATCGATGACGCTCACCGCCCCGTTGGTCGTACCGACCGTCGCACGCGGGATCTCGGTGGCGAGCGTGATGAACACGTCCTTGGTCAGCGCGCGGGCATCCACCTTCTTGTCGAAGATCACCTTCGACACCTCCTCGGCCAGCGAGGCGGCGACCGGACCGTGCACGGTCGTGGTGACCTCGCGCGCCAGGCGCCGCTGCGCGGCCCGCTCATGCGGCGCCGCGGCGAGGGCCGTGGCAAGCGCGTCAATGTCCTCGCGCTCGAGCAGCGTGAACATCTTGAGGTACCGCACCGCGTCGGCGTCCTCGGCGTTCACCCAGAACTGGTAGAACTGGTACGGCGAAGTGCGCGTGGCGTCGAGCCAGACGGCCCCCGCCTCGGACTTGCCGAACTTCTGCCCGCTCGTGGTGGTCACCAGCGGAAGCGTCACGCCGTGCGCCTCGCGCTGGAGCGTGCGGCGCACCAGCTCGGTGCCGGCGGTGATGTTTCCCCACTGGTCGCTGCCGCCGATCTGCAGCGTCACGCCGTACCGGCGGTTGAGCTCGAGGAAGTCGTACGCCTGCAGCAGCATGTACGAGAACTCGGTGTACGAGATGCCCGCGTCCATGCGCGCCTTCACCGACTCCTTCTGCATCATCACGTTCACCGTGAAGTGCTTGCCCACGTCGCGCATGAACTCGATGGCGTGCAGTTCGCGCAGCCACTCGGCGTTGTCCACCAGGCGCGCCGCGTGTTCGCCCGAGAAGTCGAGGAAACGCTCGAGCTGCGCGCGAATTCCGGCGACGTTCGCGTCAATCTCTTCGACGGTCAGCAGCTGGCGTTCCGACGCCTTGCCGCTCGGGTCGCCGATCATGCCCGTGCCGCCCCCCACCAGCGCCACCGGGCGGTGCCCCGCGCGCTGCAGGTGCACCAGGCCCATGATCGGCACGAGACTCCCCACGTGCAGCGACGATGCCGTCGGGTCGAAGCCGCAATACGCGGCCACCGGGCCCGCCGCGAGATGCGCGGCCGCACCCTCGGTCTGCTGGTACAGCAGCCCGCGCCACTCGAGTTCGGAGAGGAAGTCGGTCATTCAGGGAAGATATAACGGCGGACGGCGGAGGGCGAAGAGCGAACAGCGTACCGCAGCTTTACGCTGTTCGCTGTTCGCCGTCCGCCATCCGGCGAAGAAACTCATACAACGTGTCGCTCACCGCCCCAATCTCGTGCTCCCGCCGCACCACCTCCCACGCGCGCCGGGCCAGCGCCGGCCCCTCGTCCCTCGCCTCCATGCACCCGCGCAGCGCCGCATCCACCGCTGCCGGCGCGGGATCCTCGGCAAACCGGGCGCAGTCGTGCTCCCTCAGGAACC
>Ga0315271_10000620_pt1 | contig 20196 bp, 20 predicted proteins | sample C3_top_MG_FD_204664 | JGI IMG/M metagenome (GOLD analysis project Ga0315271, IMG submission 204664) | Sediment microbial communities from Yellowstone Lake, YNP, Wyoming, USA - C3_top | ecosystem: Environmental > Aquatic > Freshwater > Lake > Sediment | place: USA: Wyoming | collected 2017-08-01
AAACTTAAAAAGTTTGTTAAAGCAGACAATCCCTTCCCCTTTTGAGAGGGGGAGAGCGAAACGAGGGGGCAATTAGGATGGGGGTAGAAGTGGTGGAATTTACGCGTTTCTACCCCCTCCCTAGCCATCCCCCTGCAAGGGGGAGGGGACAATATGATCTAATAGATCATCAAGTTTAAAGATAATGCAAATGGAAACCAAATGACGATTTATTTAAACGGCGAATACATGCCCATTGCGGAAGCGAAGATCTCCGTGCTGGATCGCGGCTTCATCTTCGGTGACGGTGTGTATGAAGTCATTCCGGTTTATTCCCGCAAAGCGTTTCGTCTGGCAGAACATCTGCGCCGCCTGCAATACAGCCTTGACGGGATACGTTTGCAGAATCCGCACAGCGAGAGCGAATGGACAAACATCATCAACGAACTCATCGCGCGCAATCCGGGCGAGGATCAATATCTGTATCTGCACATCACGCGCGGCGTGGCGAAACGCGATCACGCCTTCCCGAATCCGCCGGTCAGGCCCACGGTATTCATGATGAGCAACCCTTTGTCCACGCCGCCCGCCGCGCTGTTGCAGAGCGGCGTAAGTGCGGTCACCGCGCAGGATAACCGCTGGCTGCGTTGCGACATCAAGGCCATTTCGCTGCTGCCCAACGTGCTGCTGCGCCAGATGGCGGTGGATGCCGGCTGCACGGAGACCATCTTGATTCGTGACAACGCATTCATGACCGAAGGCGCGGCCAGCAACATCTTCGTGGTGAAGAACGGCAAACTGCTCGCGCCGCCCAAAGACAATCTCATGCTGCCCGGCATCACCTACGATGTGGTCCTGGAAATCGCCGCCGCCAACAACATCCCGCATGAGGTGCGCAAGATAGCCGTCGCCGAAGTATTCGCGGCGGACGAACTGCTGCTCACCTCGTCCACCAAGGAAGTGCTGGCGATCACGCAACTCGACGGCAAGCCGGTCGGCACCGGCAAGCCGGGCGCGATGTTCGCTAGGTTGCACAAGCTGTATCAGGAATACAAACAAAAGGTGATGCGCGCATGAACGACAAACCGGAAGATAAATTCCCCGAGCACAAACTGCCGGAGCATGAATTGCAAACCAGCCTGATCGAATATCCCTGCGACTTCCCGATCAAGATATTCGGGCAGCAGCAGGCAGGCTTCGCGCAAGCCGTACTGGAAGTGGTCAACAAGCACGATCCGGCATTTCTCGCCGCCAGCATGGAAATGCGCGCCAGCAAAAACGCGCGTTACATCAGCCTGACCTGCACCGTGCGCGCCACATCGCGCGAACAGCTCGACGCGCTGTACCAGGCGTTGTGCGACCATCCATCCATCGTGATGGTGTTATGAGCAGCGAAGGGATAAAACGAGAAGGGAGAAGGGGGAAGGGAGAAGGGGAAAACCGCGCGGCTCTTCCCTACCCTTCCCCCTTCCCCTTTCCCCCTTCTCTCCGAACGCTGGGGCTCGTCGAGTACCAACCCACCTGGGACGCGATGAAGCGCTTCACCGCAGAGCGCACACGCGACACACGTGACGAAATCTGGCTGGTGCAGCATCCGCCCGTTTACACCCAAGGTCTGGCGGGCAAACCGGAACACCTGCTGCACAGCACCAACATCCCCGTCGTAAAAATAGATCGCGGCGGGCAGATCACCTATCACGGCCCCGGCCAGATCGTCGCCTACCTGCTGCTCGACATGCGCCGCTGGAAGATCACCGTGCGCGACCTGGTGCGCCTGATGGAACAGGCGGTGATCGACCTGCTCGGCGAATACGGCGTGGCGGCACAGGGCCGCGAGGAGGCGCCCGGCGTATATGTGAATGGCGCAAAGATCGCCGCGCTTGGATTAAAAATAAAAAATGGCTACTGTTATCACGGCTTGTCATTCAATGTGGACATGGACCTGACCCCATTCAACAATATCAACCCTTGCGGCTATGCCGGACTGCGCGTCACGCAAGCCTGCGAACTCGGCATCACCGTCCCAATCAACGAACTGCAAGCTGAATTGGCGCAGAACCTTATACACGGATTGCAGCGGCATTTCGAGGCTAAGCAGAATCCAGAATAGAGCCATGCCACGCTGCGCAAGGATGGGAGAGGCCTGCGGGACGGAGCCCAAATAATTCAGCATACTGCGATGGCGCCGTTTCCCATCCTGCACCTGCATAAACCTGTAAAATCGCAACCCATCAGGAGTGGCCTCCTGACAAAACCCAAAGGTATCTATGAGTAATATCGAGAAGCAAACCGGCGCGGCCAAAACTGCGCGCAACCCGATCAAGATCGTTCCGTTGCAGGAGCGCCTGCGCAAGCCGGAATGGATACGCGTAAAGTCCGGCAGCGGGCAGGGTTATCACGACGTGAAGCGCATGCTGCGCGAGCACAAGCTGCACACGGTGTGCGAAGAGGCTTCCTGCCCGAACATCGGCGAATGTTTCGGCAAGGGCACGGCGACATTCATGATCCTCGGCGATGTATGCACGCGGCGCTGCCCGTTCTGCGATGTGGCGCACGGCAAGCCGCTGGCGCCCGACGTCAACGAACCGGACAATCTGGCGCGCTCGATCGGCCTGCTCAAGCTGAAGTATGTCGTTATCACCAGCGTGGATCGTGACGATCTGCGCGACGGCGGTGCGCGGCATTTTGCCGATTGTCTGGGCGCGATCCGCGCCAGTTCGCCCGCGACGCGGCTGGAGATTCTGGTGCCGGATTTCCGCGGTCGCTTGGAAGAGGCGCTGGACGCGCTTTCCGCCAGCCTGCCCGATGTGCTGAATCACAATCTGGAGACCGTACCGCGCCTTTATAAGCTGGCGCGTCCCGGTGCGGACTATGCGCATTCGCTGAAGCTGCTGAAGGATTTCAAGGCGCGCTTCCCTGACATCCCGACAAAATCCGGGGTGATGCTGGGCTTGGGCGAGACCGACGATGAGGTGCTGGAGGTGATGCGCGACCTGCGCATGCACGATGTGAACATGCTCACCATCGGCCAATATCTGCAACCTTCCGACGGGCACTTGCCGGTGCTGCGCTATGCGCCGCTGGAGTCATTCACGATGTTCGAGCAGGCGGCCAAGGAGATGGGCTTCAGCCATGCGGCCTGCGGCCCGATGGTGCGCAGCAGTTATTTCGCCGATGAGCAGGCGCAGCTGGCGGGCGTTATTCCTGCATGAATGAAAAGGCCGGCGTGAGGCCGGCCTTGTGATTTTAGCTTTTGCGAAAATGATCTCCTAGCCGGGATTCTTCATCTTCTCGCGTTTGTGGCGCCAATATTCCGTTGCCATATCCATTTCTTCGCGCGTCACTTTGCCATCATGGTTGGCATCCATTTCGTCAAAGTGCCTATTTAACATCGGGATCTTTTTCGTTTCTTCGCGGGTCAGCATGCCGTCATGGTTGGCATCCGCTTCGTCAAAGCGCTTCTTCATGCTTTCATTCGCTGCCTCCTTGTGCCCTGCCCTCATTTCGTCCGGACTGAGTTTCCCATCGCCGTTGGTGTCCATAGCCTTGAAATGTTTGTCATGGTTGGCGTCGTATTCGGCTTTGGAAACCATGCCGTCACCGTCGGTGTCCATTTCCTTGAAATGCTGGTTTTCAATTTGCTCGTGCATTGGGCCGGCCCCGGTGGCTGCGGCGTGTGCCAGCGAAGCGCTCAGTGCAAAACAGATAACTGCTACGGGATAATGCAGGGGCTTGATCATAAATAACTCCTTGGATAAAACTTGCCGGATCATGAAAACGTTGCTCGAACCGGAATCATCGCAACTTTACGCCAGTAGTGCAATCTTACCCTCACAAAATTCAAAATCCCGGACACAGCCAAGTATCACCGACAGGGTATAATCGCACCACTTTTTTCGCCCCACCCCCAATGAACATTCTCTACGAAGAAGACGGCAGCTTCAAGGTCGGCAGCATCATGACCGACAACACCACATCGCTCCAGATCGAAAGCCTGTCCGGCAAGCGCAGCAAGATCAAGTCCGCCAATGTGATGCTGCGTTTCACCCAGCCGGCCCTGGCCGAATTCATGGCCCAGGCCGAAGCGCTAGCTGAAACCATCGATGTGGAGTTTCTCTGGGAATGCTGCCCGCCTGACGAGTTCGGTTCAGAGCAGATCGCCACCGAGTATTTTGGCCACGCACCGAGCGCGCTGGAAGCCGCTGCCACGCTGATCCGCCTGCATGGCGCGCCGATCTACTTCCACAAGAAAGGAAAGGGCCGCTATCGCGCTGCTCCCCCGGAAGTGCTCAAGGCCGCGCTGGCCGGGGCCGAGAAGAAGCGACAGCAGCTGGCGTTGCAGGCGCGCTACACCGAGCAGCTCACCCGCTTCGAATTGCCCGCCGAATTCACCGCACACCTTCCGTATCTGCTCTACAAACCGGATCGCAACACCATCGAGGTCAAGGCGCTGGAAGCCGCCTGCGCCGCGACGCACCTGTCCGCCGCGCATCTGCTGCATCGCTGCGGCGCGTTGCCGTCCACGCAGGATTACCATTTGCAAAAATTCCTGTTCGAGCATTTCCCCAAGGGCACCGGTTTCCCGTCTGTCGAACTGAACAAGTGGGACGAATTGCCGCTGGCCAGCGCGAATGCCTTCAGCATCGACGACGCGACCACCACCGAGATCGACGATGCCTTCTCGGTGGAAAAGCTGCCCAATGGCAACTGGCGCATCGGTGTGCATATCGCCGCACCCACGTTGGGAATGCCGCGCGACTCGGATGGCGACAAGATCGCCGCGCAGCGCCTGTCTACCGTGTACATGCCCGGAGCCAAGATCACGATGCTGCCGGATAGCGTGGTGGAGGCCTTCACGCTGTGCGCCGATAGAGTCTGTCCGGCACTGTCGATGTATAGCGAAATCGACGGCGAAACGCTGGCGATACTGGGGCACGAGAGCCGCGTGGAACGCATCCATATCGCGGCGAATCTACGCCATGACACGCTGGAGCCGCTGTTCAACGAGGAGACGCTGGCGGTGGGCAAGCTCGATTACCCTTATGCGAATGAACTGAAGCTGCTGTGGGACTTGGTACAGAAACTGGAAGCCGTGCGCGGCAAGCCGTCCGACAACAGCACGCAAATGGATTACAACTTCCATATCGAGAATGACCCCGCTAGCGAAAATTGCAGGGTCAGCATTTCGCAACGCCGTCGTGGCTCGCCCATCGACAAGGTGGTTGCCGAACTGATGATCCTGGTGAACAGCGAGTGGGGCAAGCATCTTGCCGAGCACGGCTTCGTCGGCATCTACCGCACCCAGCAGGGCGGCAAGGTGAAGATGAGTACGGTCGCCGCACCGCATCAGGGCTTGGGCGTGGCGCAATACATGTGGTCAAGCTCGCCGCTGCGCCGCTATGTGGACATGGTGAACCAGCGCCAGATCATCGCGATGCTGCGCGAGGGCGAACCGGCCTATCCCAAGAACGATCCCGCGCTCTACGCCACGATGCGCGACTTCGATACGATGTACGGCATCTATAACGAATTCCAGCGCAGCATGGAGCGTTACTGGTGTCTGCGCTGGCTGCAGCAGGAAAAGATCGAGCTGGTTGAAGCGTTGGTGCTACGAGAAAATCTGGTGAAGGTCGCCGACATCCCGCTGGTCTTCCGCGTACCGTCGCTGCCGGAAGCACTGCCCGCGAATACCCGTGTGCAACTGGCTATCGGCGAGATCGATCTGATCGATCTCGATGTGCAGACCCGCTTTGTCCAGGCGATCGAGGCAGTGGCTTGCTGACCGGTTCCAAAACACGATCACCAAGAGCGTCTTCGTTGATAAGACTGACGCCTTTATCTGTGTCGATGGCCTTCTCCATCGCACTGCACCTGTTCATCATGTTCGGAATCGTGCTGGTGATGCCCATCCAGCACAACACGCCAAACTTCTCCCAGCCGCTGAATGTGGTGCTGGTCAACGCCAAGTCTAAATCCAGGCCTTCCAAGGCAGATGCGCTGGCCCAGCATAATCTGGATGGCGGCGGCAATACTGCCGAAGATCGGCGTGCCAAGAGCCCGCTGCCGACGATACGCGACGATCAAAAGTTCACCCCCGAGCAACGCGCCAAGAGCGTTGCCGCGCTGGAGGAAGAATCGAAGCGTATGCTGACCAAGCTGAAGAGCGATCACACGACAGTGCAACCGGAACCGCAAAAGCAAAAGAGCAGCTCTGCCAGCAGCGGCGATGATCTGGTGCAGAGAGCATTGGAGATCGCCCGCCTCGAAGCGGAGATCAACAAGAACTGGGATGCCTACCAAAAATTGCCTCGCCGCAAATTCATCGGCGCTCGCACCCAGGAATACCGCTTTGCGCAATACATCGAGGATTGGCGAGTCAAGGTGGAGCGCATCGGCAACCTGAACTATCCAGAGCAGGCGCGCAAACAAAAGATTTATGGCAGCCTCCAGCTCAGCGTCTCGATAAACGCCGATGGCAGCGTGGAAAACCTGGAAGTGAGCAAGTCTTCAGGCCATCGCTTGCTCGATGCGGCGGCGATGCGCATCGTCAAACTCGCGGCACCCTATTCCCCACTGCCACCGACCATCACCAAGGATGTCGACATCCTGACCATCACGCGCACCTGGACGTTCACCTCATCGGACAGGCTGCAAAGCGAGTAGTGAAGCGAATAGCCTCTTGCCCTGTTTTAATTTCTTCGATAAAGTGCGCGCCCATGCGTAGCCCATTATTCACCAGACTCCTGCTGATCTTCGCCCTGCTGTTCGCACAGCTGGGCGGCTTGGTGCATGGTATATCGCATAGCCTGGCCGAACCATCACAAGGCTCAGACCAATCGCTGCCGCATAACCAGCACTGTGATCTGTGCGCGGCTTATGCGCAGATCGGCAGCGCGATCGACAGCAGCAGCATCGGCTTTATCAGCAGTGAAAATCTCGAAGCAAAGCATTCCAGTAATCCCGGTTCTTACACGTCCAGCACGTTCGTCGCATTTGCGGCGCGCGCCCCACCCTACTCCGTTTAAGACATTCAACTGCCTCGCAACCAGTGCGCGAGGTTTTGTCATGCTTTTCAGGAGTAGTTCATGTCCAGCAATATTTTTTGGCGCGCCGCTATCGCTGCGTTATTCAGCCATTCGTTAAACGTGCTCGCAGCAAGCGATGCCGACCTGCAAGCTATCCGCGAACAGGTGCGGCAACTGGAACAGCGCATCAACCAACAATCCGGCACAGCGTCAGCTCCTGTTGCGGGGAGCGGTGAAGGCGCTTTCAACCCCGCCATCTCGCTGATACTCGACGGCACTTATGGAACCTTGCATCAAGACCCGACCGTCCCGGCAACCGGTTTTGCCATGAATCCCAACCCGGGACACAAGCAAGGATTCAATCTCGGCGAATCGGAGCTGGGTATCAGCGCCAATATCGATCCGCAGTTTCGCGGCGTTGCGACATTTGCCCTGGATCCTGCGGGCGGCATCAGTGTAGAGAATGGCTTTGTACAGACCAGCGCACTGGGCAACGGACTCAATCTCAAATTTGGACGCTATTTTTCCGGCTTGGGTTATCTCAACGAGCAACACGCACACGCCTGGGATTTCGCCGACCAGCCGCTGGTATATGCAACGCTGTGGGACAACCAATTAGCCGAAGACGGCTTGCAGCTCAAGTGGCTGGCACCTACGGACACATTTATCGAAGTGGGCGGTGAGCTTGGGCGCGGACGCGGCTTCCCCGGTACTGATCGCACGAAAAACGGCGCAGGTTCCGGTGTGCTGTTCGCACACTTCGGTGATGACATCGGCATCGAACACAGTTGGCGTGCCGGGGTGTCGCTGTATGAGACCACACGCGTCGATGCCGTCAGCGATGCCGTGCCCGATCTGTCCGGCACAGCAGGCGGCGTGAGCAACAGTTTCAGCGGCGATAGCAGAACCGTCGGTCTGGACTTCGTGTGGAAGTACTCCCCGAACGGCAACACGTCCAACCGCAACTTAAAAGTACAGTGGGAATATTTCCGGCGCAAGGAAAACGGCCTGCTGACTTATGACACCGGCTCCGCAGCGGCCGCGCCTGGCCCAACCACCGACAGCTATGCCGTCACGCAAAGCGGCTGGTATCTGCAAGGCATTTACCAATTCATGCCGCATTGGCGCAGTGGTTTGCGCTATGACCGGCTCGATCCGGGAGTTGCAACAGTGGGTGCATCAAATGCGAATAACGTCATCGCCAACTACGCGTTCAATCCTTCCCGCCTCACCTGGATGGCGGACTACAACCCCAGCGAGTTTTCCCGCATACGCCTGCAACTGGTCCACGACAACTCGCGGCAGGGACAGGCAGATAACCAGCTGTTCGTGCAATACATCATGAGTCTGGGCGCGCACGGTGCGCATCAGTATTGATTTGCATGTCGGGCTAACGCCCGACCTACGTCTAACCATTTTGAAGGAACCATCATGAAAAGAATTCTTTACGCTTTTTTGTTACTGCTCATCAGCAGCAATGTCCACGCCGCGCTCAACGTGTTCGCCTGCGAACCGGAATGGGCGGCGCTTACCCAGCAACTTGCGGGCAACAAGGCCAGCATCTACACCGCCAGCGGCCCGCTGCAAGACCCTCATCAGGTGCAGGCGCGTCCCAGCCTGATCTCCAAGGCGCGTAACGCCCAATTGCTGGTGTGTACCGGTGCGGAACTGGAAGTCGGCTGGATGCCGATGGTGCTGCGCGAGTCCGCCAACAACGCCATCCAAGCGGGCAGCCCCGGCAATTTTGAAGCCGCGAGATTTGTCTCCATGCTTGAGGTTCCGGCTCGGCTGGATCGCGCCGAAGGTGATGTGCACGCTACGGGTAATCCGCACATCCAGACCGATGCGCGTAACTTTCTGCCGGTTGCGGACGCACTCAGCAAGCGCCTGATCCAGATCGATCCGGCCAACACAGGGTATTACCAACAACAATATGCCACTTTCGATAAGCAATGGCGCGCCGCGATCGCGAATTGGGAGAAACAGGCCGCACCCTTGAAAGGTATACCCGTGATCGTGCAACACCGCGGCTTCCCCTATCTGGAAAACTGGCTGGGCTTGAAACAAGTCGCCGAGCTGGAACCCAAGCCCGGCATGGAACCAAGCGCGGCGTACCTTGGCGGTGTGCTAAGCGGACTTCAACAACATCCGGCGCGGATGGTGTTGCGCGCCGCGTATCAGGATGGCCGACCATCGGAATGGATTTCGGAACGCGCACATATTCCCGCGGTGATCGTGCCGTTCAGCGTGGGCGGTACGCCGCAATCGACCGATCTGTTCACGATGTTTGACGACACGATTGCAAGATTATTAGCTGGACTGAAATAGCAACCGTCATTCCCGCGTCGGCGGGAATCCAGTCAAAACAATAACCCTCGCGCAGCGAGACAACATCTGTATTTTGTCCGCGTTGCGGGTTTTTGCAAATTGCTGGATTCCCGCTTTCGCGGGAATGACAACGTATTTTAATGATTGGATAACCCATGAACGACATCGAATTCAACATCCTGCTACCCGCGTTCATCGCGGGTCTGCTGGTGCTCGCCACCCACATCCCGCTTGGCATGAAAGTGCTGGCGCGCGGCGTGATCTTTGCCGACCTGGCTGTCGCACAGATCGCCGGGCTGGGCGTGATCATCGCTGCACTGCTGGACCTGACCGAACGTCCATTGCTGGTGCAACTGATCGCCGCCGCCAGCGCATTATGTGGTGCGGGGCTGCTGGCATGGATCGAACATCGCTTCGCCGAGGTCAAGGAAGCCTGCATCGGCCTGACTTTCGTGCTCGCTGCCAGCGGCGGCATCCTGCTGATGAGTCACGACGTTCATGCAGGCGAGCATCTCAAAGATCTGCTGGTCGGGCAGATCCTCTGGGTCAGCACCAATCAATTGATCGCCACCGCCTTGTTGACTTCCGCCGTGCTTGCGCTGTGGCACTGGACCAAGCTGAAGAACCGCAACCTCGGCTTCTACGGAATGTTCGCGCTGGCCGTCACCGCCTCTGTTCAACTGGTCGGCGTGTATCTGGTGTTCGCCAGCCTGATCGTCCCGGCGCTCGCCACGTACCGCATCAAACAGCGGCGCACGCTTTATGCCTTTGCGATAGGTATCGCCGGTTACGCCGTCGGTTTGTTTTTGTCAGCGTGGTTTGACCTGCCCAGTGGCGCAACAGTAGTGTGGGCGATGGCGGCAGTGGGCGTTGTTGCGGCCTGGTTACTGAATTCACGAAAAGTCGGCTGATTTTCTTTACAATGCGTGCAGTAAATTTACGCGCGTTCAGGGCGCCCCTGGAAATATGACTGACAAGTACGCCGTAATCGGCAACCCCATATCGCACAGCAAGTCGCCACAGATACATATGATGTTCGCCGAACAGACCGGACAGGACATCAGCTATGTAGCCATCGAAGCGCCGCCGGATGGCTTCGCCGCGACTGTGGAACGGCTGCACAAGGATGGCTACAAGGGCTGCAATGTCACAGTACCGTTCAAGTTCGAGGCATACCAACTGGCAAGAAAATACCCCGCGCATGTTTATGCAGCACAGGCAGTCAACACACTCAAGTTCGAAGGTGACACTATACTGGGCGACAACACTGATGGCACGGGCCTGGTTCGTGACATTCAATCCAATCTTCAGATTACACTGAATAACAAGCGTGTGCTGCTCATCGGTGCCGGAGGCGCTGCTTATGGCGTCGCCTTGCCTTTGAGAGATGCAGGCTCAGTTCTAAAGATAGTCAACCGCACAGCGGACAAGGCAAAGGCATTGGCTTGCGGCCTCAAATCAAACAACACCAATATTTCAGGCTGTAGTTTTGTTGAGCTAGCCGGCCATCAATTCGATGTTGTGATCAACGCCACCTCTGCCGGCCTGACTGATAGCAAGCTTCCCCTCCCACCGGCCATCTTCGCCCCCGGCGCTCTCGCCTACGACATGATGTACGGACGCGAAACGCCGTTCATGAAGTTCGCGCGCGAACACGGTGCAGCAGTCGTTACAGACGGCCTCGGCATGTTGGTCGAGCAGGCCGCCGAAGCCTTCTTCATCTGGCGCGGCGTTCGTCCCGATACCGCGCCTGTCATCAAAGCACTACGCCAGCAACAATGAAGAAATCCAACAATTGGTTTTTGCGCTGGGCTTGGCGCAGCGTGGCAATATTCTTCGCCTTGCTGTTTCTTTACCAGGTCTGGCTGTTTGCGCACGTCTGCTGGTGGATCAAATACAATCCGTCCAGCAGCGCGTTCATGGAAACGCGGCTGGAAATCATGCAGGACAAAGATCCCAAGGCGGCGCTCCAGCAGCAGTGGGTTCCCTACGCAAAGATCTCCGACAATCTGAAACGTGCGCTGATCGCCTCCGAGGACGCGAGCTTTGTCGATCACGTGGGCTTCGATTGGGAGGGCATAACAAAAGCTTATGAAAAAAACCTGAAGAAAGGCAAGATCGTCGCGGGCGGCTCCACGATCAGCCAGCAGCTTGCCAAGAACCTGTTCCTTTCCACCAAGCGCACCCCATGGCGCAAGCTGGAGGAGGCGGCGATCACCGTGATGCTTGAGGCGGTAATGGACAAGCAGCGGATCTTCGAGATCTACCTAAACGTCATCGAATGGGGCAACGGAGTGTTTGGCGCGGAAGCGGCTGCACGCCATTATTATCAGGTGAGTGCGGCGCAGCTCTCTCCGGAGCAGGCCGCGAAGCTTGCCGCGATGGTGCCCAATCCGCGCTACTATGACCGGCATCGCGAGGCGCGCGGTTTGCAGCAAAAGACCCTGATCATTCTCGTCCGCATGGACGATGTTGAAATTCCCTGAGCATCCAGCCAGCGATTTCTTTACAATAGCGCGCGATTCATAGGGTACGCGCAATGACCGACCTCAATCAGGAACATCATTACACCGAAAATGTGCAGGACAACCTCAAGCAGGTTGAATCGCTGCTGCACAAGCACGCCTTGCTGGAGGATGTGATTCGTCGGCAGGAGCTGCCGCGCGACGATCGCCACGCGCTGGTCGAGACCCTGGTACACAAGCAACACCTCGCCGAATTAAGGCACAAGCTGGACAGCCTGCACCCCGCAGACATCGCATACATTCTGGAAGCCTTGCCCATCGAACAGCGCTTGCTGGTATGGGATCTGGTCAAGGCCGAGCGCGATGGCGAAATATTGATCGAGGTATCCGATGCGGTGCGGGAATCGCTGATCGCCAGCATGAATCGCGAAGAACTGAGTGCCGCCGCCGGACAGCTCGATGCCGACGAGATCGCCGACCTGGCGCCAGACCTGCCGCAAAACGTGATGCGCGATGTGTTCAAGTCGCTGTCTATCGAAGAGCGGGAACAGCTGCGTGCCGCAATCTCCTATCCTGAGAATTCTGTCGGCGCACTGATGGATTTCAACATGATCCATATCCGCGACGATGTTTCACTCGAAGTGGTGTCGCGCTACTTGCGCCGTTTCGACGAACTTCCCGATCACACCGACCAGCTTTTTGTCGTCGACCGGGATGACCACTTCAAGGGCGTGTTGCCACTCAACCGTATCGTGGTGAACGAGCCGGAAGTACTGGTCAGCCAGTTGATGATCACGGAAACCATACAACTGGATCCGGAGGAAAAAGCCGAACAGGCTGCCCAAGCCTTTGAACGCTACGACCTCGTTTCCGCGCCAGTGGTGAACGAGGACGGCAAGCTGGTCGGGCGGGTGACGGTGAACGTGGTGCTGGACTTCATCCGCGATGAATCGGAAAGTGACTTGTTGAACCAGGCCGGTTTGCGCGAAGAGGAGGATATCTTCGCCTCGGTATGGAAGAGTGCGCAGAACCGCTGGGTATGGCTGGCACTGAATCTTTGCACCGCATTTTTCGCCTCGCGCGTGATCGGCGGTTTTGAAGGCACGATCGAAAAATTCGTTGCCTTGGCGGCACTCATGCCCATCGTCGCAGGCATTGCCGGCAACTCGGCAAACCAAACCACCACCATCATCATTCGTTCGCTGGCCCTGGGACAGATCACACAGGACAATGCGCGCAGGCTACTCGTGAAGGAGCTGGCCATCAGCGGATTGAACGGTCTGGTGTGGGGCGGTGTTGCCGGATTGTTCGCTTACTTTCTGTACCACAGTGTATCGCTGGGCATAGTGATGACCAGCGCGATGCTGCTCAACCTGGTAGTAGGTGCGCTCGTCGGCCTGGCTATCCCACTCATTATGCACAAGTTCGGGCGTGATCCAGCCATCGGATCCAGCGTCATGATCACCGCCATTACTGATAGTGGCGGATTCTTCATCTTCCTGGGATTGGCGACGATATTCCTGATTTAGCCAAAAACGCACTTGATCGCGCACAGACGCAAAGAAATACAGTTGATTTTACTTTGCGTTCTTCGCGTCTTGGCGCGAGACTACCCTTTCCAAACTTAACCGAATAGCCTATACCCACAGGGAATAATAACTGCTGCGCGGGAAATTCGTGTGATGGTCGTGCAGGATTTTGAAGGGGGAAAGAACAACCTCCCAAGCTATTACATGGGTTGTTGTTAAAACGTCAGCGATGCAAATTCTAAAGGGGCGGTGAAGCAGTCCGCCCCTCACGAGGCAAAATTACGCGCCCAAAATGCCCTTGCCTGCTGGCTTCTTGGCTGCGGCCTTTTTTGCTGCTGGCTTCTTGGCTGCTGCCTTTTTAGCTGCTGGCTTCTTTTTAGCTGCTGGCTTCTTGGCTACAGCCTTCTTCGCTGCTGGCTTTTTAGCTGCGGCTTTTTTTGCTGCCGGCTTCTTCTTTGCTGCCGGCTTCTTGGCTACAGCCTTCTTCGCTGCTGGCTTTTTAGCTACGGCTTTTTTTGCTGCCGGCTTCTTCTTTGCTGCCGGCTTCTTGGCTACAGCCTTCTTCGCTGCTGGCTTTTTAGCTGCAACTTTTTTGGCTGCTGGCTTCTTGGCTACGGCTTTTTTCGCTGCGGGTTTTTTCGTTTTGGATGTTGCCATTTTAATTCTCCATGAAATATTAGAATAATTACTACGACTACTACACACCCAAACGCCCTGTGTTTTTTGCGATAGACGCTTGCGGCATCGGTACTGTATCCACGTTTAAAAAAACGTGCAACAAATTTCGTAAAAAGTTTTTGTGAAATTTACAACATTCACGAAAGGAGTTTTTCACCCGCATACAACTGTTCTACGGTCTCGCGCTCACGAACCAGATGCACGTTCTTGCCATCCACCATCACCTCGGCGGCGCGTGGACGAGTGTTGTAATTCGAGCTCATGCTCATCCCGTATGCACCCGTGGAAAGCACAGCCAGCAAGGATTGTGGCGCAATCGACAGGTCGCGCGCATGGCCGATAAAATCACCCGTTTCGCAAATTGGCCCGACCACTTCGTAGTTCTGCACGACATGCTTTTCACGCTTGACCGGCAAAATATCATGATAGGCATCGTACAAAGCCGGACGCATCAAGTCGTTCATTGCAGCATCCAAAATGGCAAAATTCTTTTCCTCGCCATGCTTGAGATACTCCACACGCGTCAGCAAAACCCCCGCATTTCCGACCAGGACACGCCCGGGTTCGAGGACCAGCTTCTCGCTGCGACCCCGCATCACGGTCAACAAAGCGGCCACGTAATCTGCAATCGCCGGGGGATCCTCATCGTTATAGCGAATGCCCAGGCCACCGCCCAGATCGAGATGTTCCAGATGGATCCCTTCAGCCGCCAGCGCGTCGACCAGCACCAACACTTTTTCCGCTGCGGCCACGAACGGGGTGGTCTCGGTCAGTTGCGACCCGATGTGACAATCCATGCCGGTGATGCGCAGGTGCGGCAGCTCGCGTGCCTTGCGGTACAGCGCAATGGCTTCCGTGTAGGCCACGCCAAACTTGTTCTGCTTCAGCCCGGTGGAAATATAGGGGTGTGTCTTGGCATCCACATCCGGGTTCACGCGCAGGCTGATCGCCGCGACCTTGCCCATGCCTGCCGCAACTTCATTGAGCCGCTCCAGCTCCGCGGCGGACTCGACGTTGAAACACAAAATATCCGCGTCCAATGCCATGCGCATCTCCGCAACTGTCTTGCCCACACCGGAGAACACCACCTTGCGTGCATCGCCGCCTGCCGCCAGCACGCGCTTCAATTCGCCGCCGGAGACAATGTCAAATCCCGCCCCCAGGCGCGCGAACACATTCAGGATCGCCAGATTGGAATTGGCTTTCACCGCATAGCAGATCAGGTGTTCCCGCCCCTGCAACGCATTGGTGAATTGACGAAAACCAACGGTCAGTGCGGCACGCGAATAGACATGACATGGCGTGCCGTACCGTGATGCGATGTCAGACAAAGAGACACTTTCGGCAAAAAGTTCACCGTCTTGATAATGGAAATAATCACTCATGGCTGGTTGTTCTGCTTGATAGATGATGTGTCAGGTTTCGGCGGTTCAGGAACGGGTTCAACCGGGGCCTGATTCCTGGTTTGCTTTTGATTCTCGGGAAGCTTGAGCGGGCCTTTACGCCCGCAGCCCTGCAGCGAGAAAGCCAGAATCAGAATCATGATGATGCCAGAACGCATGTTGATACCCGCAATGATTTTATTCGCCGGATTATATGTCATTCCAATTCGCATTAGAAACGATCACTGTGTTGGCTGCGTCTTCGACTCCTAGCCGCACTAGGTGTGCTGTCTTCGTCGCCTCATCCTTGCCGCCTTGTGCTCCTTCCTAATGCGAATTGGAATAAGGAGACGAGAGTTGTTGTTGCCTGCGCCTGCTGGATTTTAGATTGCCGGGCAGCAACTGACGCCTGCGACTATCTGATGGCGACCGCTTTCAGTTCTTTTCGCAGCTGCACGTAGGCCGGGCACACGCTGCCCACCACATCCCAAAAAGCCGCCGAATGATTCATTTCGCGCAAATGCGCAAGCTCATGCACCACCACATAGTCAACCAGGCGCAGCGGCAGTTTGATGAGTTGAATATTCAGATGCACCGTACCGCGCACGGTGCAACAACCCCATTGTGTCTTTGCCGATGAGATTTTGATTGTGCGGGGCATGACCTCCAGCAAGGACGAGTACTGCGCAACGCGTTCCGCGAATAATCGTTTGGCCTCTTGCCGATACCAGTGCGACACAGCTTCTTCGATGTGCGCTGCCTCGCTTCCATCAGCCACGAATACCCACAAAGCTCTGCCGCGAAGATGTGCGGGAGTGGCAAATAAGCCACTCACCACACGCAAGGTAAGCAGCTCACCCAGGAAGTCGATCTGTTCGCCATTCTGCCAGAGCACTTCCTCCGGCTTGAGCATCTCCCAACCATCCAGTTTTTCTACCACCCAACGCGCCTTGTCCTGCAATACGCTGTGCAGCCATTTCTCCGATGCCCGCAACGGCACACTGACCGTCAGGCCGCGATCGTCGATGCGCAGGCCGATGCTGCGGCGTTTGCTGCTGCGCTTCAGGGTGTAAGTGATATGTTTGCCGGCAAGCAGTGCGGCGCGTTGTTCAGCGGCAGGCGGGGCGACTATATTGCGCAAACGCTTGAGCATCAATGTTCAAGATTCTGGATTTCACTTTCAATCCACGCCTCGTCGCGCGCATTGATCTCGTCCGACTTTAACCCCTTCGGGTCGATAGGCGCACCGATGCTCATGGTGATCAGGCCGGGATGTTTGCTGAATGCATTGCGCCCCCACAGCCTTCCGGCGTTATGCGCCACCGGTATCACCGGAACACCGCCGCTCGCCGCCAGCATCGCGCCGCCGATCTTGTATTTGCCGCGCTGGCCGTAGGGAATACGCGTCCCCTCCGGAAATATCACCACACAGAAACCCTGCGCCAGCCTTTCCTTGCCCTGCTTGAGCAATTGCTTCATCGCACCTTTTCCGTCGCTGCGCTTGATCGCGATGGGGCTGGTCAGCGCCAATGCCCAGCCGAAAAATGGTATCCACAACAGTTCGCGTTTCAGCACCCACACTTGCGGCGGAAAGACCGCCTGCAACGCCAAGGTCTCCCATGCGGACTGATGTTTGCACAATACGATGCACGGCTGCTTCGGCAAATTCTCGATACCGCGCACCTCATAGCGTATACCGCACACCACGCGCAGTATGGGCAGCATCATTTTTGCCCATAGTGAGATGAAGCGATAGCGCGTCAGCCGACTCAATGGAAAAGTGAGCAGGGCCAGCAGCGCAAAGGGCGGCGTGATGATGATTTGCAGCAGCAGAAAAACCAGTGAACGTATGACCAGCATATATTTTTATACCAGTTCCGTGACCACTTCTGCCAAGTTCGCGAACACCTTTGTACCTGCCGGCAAACCACCTGCCGCCTGCGTTTTCATGCCTTTTCCGGTGAGCACCAGATAGGTTTTTGCACCGAGTGCCGCCGCCGATTGCAGATCGCGCAGCGAATCCCCCACGGCAGGAATACCGGCCAGACTGACGTTATAGCGCGCCGCGATCTCCTCCATCATCCCGCTCTTGGGTTTGCGGCAGTGGCAATCGCTTTCGCTGGTGTGCGGGCAAAAGAACACCGCATCGATACGCGCGCCGACCAGCGCGCAGGCTTTGTGCATCTTGTCGTGTATCGCATTCAGCATCGGCATGTCGAACAACCCGCGCCCGATGCCGGACTGATTGGTCGCCACCACCACGCGATAGCCGGCCTGGTTCAAGCGCGCGATCGCCTCAAGGCTGCCGGGGATAGGCTTCCACTCTTCAGGACTTTTGATGAACTGGGCGGAATCGAAGTTGATGACGCCGTCGCGATCGAGAATGATTAGTTTCATTTGGAAACGGTGAAGGGTGAAGGGGGAAGGGGGAAGGGTAAAAGTCCTGTTCCGCGCTTTGCTTGTTCAATCATTACCGCTCTCCTTTCACAGTATGTTAAGCCGCCAATTTGGAAATATCCGCAACGCGATTCATCGCCCGGTGCAACTGCGCCAGCAAGGCGAGGCGGTTATTGCGCAATGCCGGGTCTTCGGCATTCACCATCACGTTATCGAAGAAGGTATCCACCGGTGCACGCAGTCCTGCCAATGCTTGCAGCGATGCCGTGTAATCCCCTTTTGCGAATGCCGCATCGGCCTTGGGTACGATCTGGCCCAACGCCTGATGCAAGGCCTGCTCGGCTGGTTCTTGCAACAGCTCGGCACTGACTTCGTCGCTCACCCCGCCCTCCACTTTCTTGAGGATGTTGCCCACGCGCTTGTTGGCGGCCGCCAACGCGGTGGCTTCGGGCAAGGCAGCGAAAGCGCGCACAGCTTCAAGTTGTTTCGGCACCAGATAGATCTGGGCGGGTTTCATGCACAACACCGCCTCCACCTCATTGGTCGAATAACCTTGCTCGCGCATCATCCCGCCGAGGCGCTCGAATGTGAATATCTCGACATCGCTTTGCGCTTGCCCCAGCAATCCATGCGGGAAAGCCGCGAAGGCGATATTGACCAGATCGAGCAAGCGCAACGGCAAATTCTTTTCAATCAGCAAACGTACTATCCCCAGGGCATGGCGACGCAACGCGAACGGGTCTTTGTCACCGGTCGGAATCTGCCCGATGCCGAACATCCCGACCAGCGTTTCCAGTTTATCTGCCAGCGCCACGCAGATGCCAACCATGTTGCGCGGCAACTCATCGCCTGCAAAGCGTGGTTTGTAGTGGTCTTCGATGGCAAATGCGATGTCGTCTGACAACCCATCATGCTGCGCGTAATAGCGCCCCATGATGCCTTGCAATTCGGGGAACTCACCCACCATGTCGGTGAGCAAGTCGGCCTTGGCCAGCAAGGCTGCCTGATCGGCCTGCGCGGCTAGCGCATCGCCACCCAATTGCTGCCCAATGGCGCGGGCGATAGCCTGCACGCGCTGCACGCGCTCACCCTGTGTGCCGAGCTTGTTGTGGTACACCACCTTTGCCAGACCGAGCACGCGGGAGTCCAGCGGCTTCTTGCGATCCTGGTCGAAGAAGAATTTCGCATCGGCCAGGCGCGGGCGCACCACGCGCTCGTTGCCACCGATCACCGCTGAAGCATCGTCCGGACGGATGTTGGACACGATCAGGAATTTATTGGTCAGCTTGCCTTTGCTGTCCAGCAGCGGGAAATATTTCTGGTTCGCCTTCATGGTGAGGATCAGGCATTCCTGCGGCACTTCGAGGAACTGCGTTTCAAATTGACACAACAGCACGTTGGGACGCTCGACCAGTGCGGTCACCTCGTCCAGCAATGCGTCATCCTCGATCGGCCTGAGATCTTCCCTGGCGGCAGCAGCACCGAGTTGCCTGACAATCTCGGCACGGCGCGCGGTGAAGCTGGCGATGACCGCACCTTCGTTTTCCATCTGGTGTGCATAGCTGTCGGCATTCTTCAGTACCACTTTAGCGACACTGGCCTCGAAGCGATGGCCTTGCGTCTCACGTCCGGACGTCAGGCCAAGTATTTCAATCGGTACGATCTCTTCGCCATGCAATGCGACCAACCCCTGCGCGGGACGCACGAACTGCACACTGCTCCAGCCATCAGCGAGTTGATAGGTCATCACTTTAGCGATCGGCAGCTTGGTGAGTGTTTCGTCGATCGCCTTTTGCAAACCTTCAGCGAGCGTCGCGCCCTTGATTACGCTGTCGAAGAACAAGGCTTCCGCCTTGCCATCCATTGCGCGTTTGAGTTGCGGGACTGCAGATGCATCTGCACCGAGGCTGGCGAGTTTCTTGAGCAAGGCAGGTGTGGCCTGACCATGTGCATCCAGACCCACAGCAACCGGCATCAGTTTTTGCGAGACAGACTTGTCAGCGGCCTGCGCTGCGACGCCAAGGACATGCAATGCAAGGCGGCGTGGTGATGCGTATGCCGTCACGGCAACATCGCCCCCCACCAAGCCCTGTGCTTTCAAACTGGCGGCCAGCACATCGGCAAAACTGTCGCCGAGTTTTTTCAGTGATTTCGGCGGCAGTTCTTCGACGAATAACTCGACCAATAAACTTTTACTGCTCATGCTAAAACCCCGTCATTCCCGCGCAGGCGGGAATCCAAATGATTGAATGGTTCCCGCAAAGCGGGACAAAACCTGATGTGCTCCGCTGCGCGGAATATTTTTCCTGCTGGATTCCCGCCTGCGCGGGAATGACGAAATACGGCGTATTCCTGCTCATGCCGCCGCCTGCTTTTCGATCTGCGCCAGCACTTCATCCGCCCACTCGCGCGG
>Ga0315271_10000621_pt1 | contig 20172 bp, 20 predicted proteins | sample C3_top_MG_FD_204664 | JGI IMG/M metagenome (GOLD analysis project Ga0315271, IMG submission 204664) | Sediment microbial communities from Yellowstone Lake, YNP, Wyoming, USA - C3_top | ecosystem: Environmental > Aquatic > Freshwater > Lake > Sediment | place: USA: Wyoming | collected 2017-08-01
GATTTTGAAAGAAACCAAGAAGAAATAATTGAGGCGGATATGTTGATCAAAAAAGAAGCGCGTCAGCGCAGAGCACGCAAAACCCGTGCACGCATTGCTGAAAAGAAATCGGTTCGTTTGGCAATAAATCGCACTAATTTACACATCTACGCGCAAGTGATATCTGCTTGCGGCAGCAAAGTGTTGGTCAGCGCATCCAGCGTTGAAGCGGATGTACGCAAGGCTATTGCGAATGGTGGCAACAAGGCCGCAGCTTCCGTAGTGGGTAAACGCATCGCCGAGAAGGCAAAAAGCGCGGGCATCACTAAAGTCGCGTTCGACCGTTCAGGTAATCGATATCATGGCCGAGTAAAGGCGTTGGCAGAAGCCGCGCGTGAAAACGGTCTGCAGTTCTAATTGGAGTTGAGCGATGGCTAAGCCGCAAGGAAAAATGCAGCAACAGGAAAAGCGTGACGACGGAATGATCGAAAAAATGATCTCCGTTAATCGTGTGACCAAAGTGGTAAAGGGCGGCCGTATCATGGGTTTCGCTGCTCTTACTGTGGTTGGTGATGGCGATGGTCGCGTAGCGATGGGCAAAGGTAAATCCAAGGAAGTTCCGGTTGCTGTGCAAAAGGCGATGGATGAAGCTCGCCGTAACATGGCCAAGGTTAGCCTGAAGAACGGCACCCTGCACCATACCGTTATCGGCAAGCATGGGGCGGCTAAGGTCCTGATGCAGCCAGCCTCCGAAGGTACAGGCATCATCGCCGGTGGCGCGATGCGCGCAGTGTTCGAGGCGGTGGGTGTACGTGATGTATTGGCGAAATGTATTGGATCGAGCAACCCATACAACGTAGTTCGTGCCACGCTGAACGGCCTGAAGGCGATGAATTCGCCATCCGAAATAGCTGCCAAGCGCGGCAAGAACGTTGAAGAAATCTTGGGGTAAATCATGACCAAAACAAAAGCTACAACCAAGACTTTAAAAGTTACGCAGATCAAAAGCCTGATTGGGACCAAGCAATCGCACCGTGACACCATACGCGGTTTGGGACTGCGCCGTATCAACCACACCGTGCAGCTGGAGGACACTCCTTGCGTGCGCGGCATGATCAACAAAGTGTTTTACATGGTTAAGTGCGAGGCATAAAAAATGCAACTCAATAAAATACAACCTGCAGAAGGCGCCAAGCATGCCAAGCGTCGCGTTGGACGTGGTATAGGTTCCGGATTGGGCAAGACCGCAGGCCGCGGTCACAAGGGACAAAAATCTCGTGCGGGCGGATTTCATAAGGTCGGTTTTGAAGGTGGTCAGATGCCGCTTCAGCGTCGCTTGCCAAAGCGTGGCTTTGTCTCGCTGACACGCAACGACACAGCACAAGTGCGTTTGTCTGATCTGCAAAAAATGCCGGTCGATAGCATTGATCTATTGTCTCTCAAGCAAGCCGGTGTGGTTCACCCTGGTGCTTTGACTGCGAAGATTATTCTGTGCGGTGAAATCACCCGTGCAGTTAAACTGCAGGGTTTGCTGGCAACCAAGGGTGCACGTACAGCGATTGAAGCCGCTGGCGGTAGCATTGCTGAGTAAGGCGAGTAAGTGAGTACAGCTACTGCTGCAACCAAGGGTAAATATGGCGATTTAAGTCAGCGCCTCTGGTTTTTGCTTGGCGCGATGGTGGTGTTTCGTATTGGGGCGCATATTCCAGTGCCGGGTATCGACCCGACAGTATTGGCGGAATTGTTCAAGTCGCAGAAAGACGGAATTTTGGGCATGTTCAACATGTTCTCGGGCGGCGCGTTGTCGCGCTTCACCATCTTTGCACTGGGCATCATGCCTTATATTTCTGCATCGATCATCATGCAGTTGGCTGCGATTGCTGTCCCGCATCTCGAGCAATTGAAAAAAGAAGGCGAAGCTGGTCGCCGCAAGATAACGCAGTACACCCGCTATGGCACACTGGGTTTAGCATTGTTTCAGGGCTTCGGAATTTCATTGGCATTGCAGTCGCAACAAGGCCTGGTTCTGAATCCTGGCATGATGTTTCAGATGACTACAGTGATTACCCTCGTAACCGGAACGATGTTCCTCATGTGGTTGGGTGAGCAGATAACTGAGCGCGGTTTGGGGAATGGTATTTCGCTGATCATATTTGCGGGCATAGCAGCTGGTCTGCCAAACGCGATCGGAAGCACTTTGGAATTGGTACGTACCGGGGCTTTTACAATTCCGTTGGTGCTGTTGCTGTTTTTTGGTGCTGTTGCTGTGACGGGATTGGTGGTATTCGTAGAACGTGGTCAACGCAAGATATTGGTGAATTATGCCAAGCGTCAAGTAGGAAATAAGGTTTATGGCGGGCAAAGCTCCCATTTGCCATTAAAACTGAACATGGCTGGCGTGATTCCGCCGATTTTCGCCTCCAGTATTATTTTGTTTCCCGCGACTATCGCGGGTTGGTTCGGAAGTGGACAAGGTATGGGTTGGTTAAAGGACATCAGCGATAAGCTGTCGCCTGGCCAGCCGATTTATGTGTTGGTGTATGCCGCTGCAATTGTGTTCTTTTGTTTCTTTTACACGGCGCTGGTGTTTAGCCCAAAGGATACGGCGGATAACCTGAAAAAAAGTGGCGCGTTTTTACCTGGAATACGCCCCGGGGAGCAAACTGCGCAGTATGTTGAAAAGATCATGTTGCGGTTGACCATGGTGGGTGCGGTATATATTACCTTGGTGTGCTTGCTACCGGAATTTTTGGTGGTGAAGTGGAATGTGCCGTTTTATTTTGGCGGAACTTCGCTGTTGATTCTGGTGGTTGTTACGATGGACTTCATGGCACAGGTACAGTCATATCTGATGACTCACCAGTATGAAAGCCTGTTGAAGAAAGCCAATTTCAAAGGCGGGTTAACACGCTAATGTCTAAAGAAGACGTGATTCAGATGGCGGGCGAAGTAGAAGAGTCGCTTCCCAATGCAACATTCAGGATCAAGCTGGAAAATGGCCATGTGGTACTAGGTCATATCTCGGGAAAGATGCGTATGCATTACATTCGTATCCTGCCCGGCGACAAGGTGACGGTAGAGTTGACACCATATGATTTGAGCAAGGCGCGAATAGTGTTCCGCGCCAAATAGTTAAGCGAGTAAGGAGATAGAAATGAGAGTTCAAGCATCGGTAAAAAAGATATGCCGCAATTGTAAGATTGTTATCCGTAAACGCGTGGTGCGCGTGATTTGTATCGAGCCACGCCATAAACAGCGCCAAGGCTGATTGAATATAGCTGGCTTTGAGTGTTATAATTTTCGACTTTCAAAAGATAGGGTAACTGCATGGCACGTATAGCAGGGGTAAATATCCCCAACCATCAGCACGCTGTGATTGCTTTGACGGCAATTTACGGTATCGGACGTACACGCTCGCTGCACATTTGTGCTGCTGCGGGTGTGAATACTGCCGCCAAAATGAAAGACCTGACCGACGCGGAAGTTGAGAAGCTGCGCGAGCAGGTCGCCAAGATCACGGTGGAAGGCGATTTGCGTCGTGAAGTGACAATGAGCATCAAGCGCTTGATGGACTTGGGTTGCTATCGCGGCGTGCGACATCGCCGTGGTTTACCGTGTCGTGGACAGCGTACTCGCACCAATGCGCGTACTCGCAAGGGCCCGCGCAAGGCAATTGCTGGTGCCAAGAAGTAATTTGCTATAACGCTTTTAAAGTTTAAAGGATTAAATAATGGTAAAGCCAAGCACGAAAGTGCGTAAAAAAGTTAAGAAGAACGTTGCGGAAGGTATTGCACACGTTCACGCTTCCTTCAATAACACGATTGTCACGATCACTGATCGTCAGGGCAATGCTTTAGCTTGGTCTACCAGTGGCGCAAATGGCTTTAAGGGCTCACGCAAAAGCACACCATTCGCAGCACAGGTTGCGGCTGAGACTGTGGGCAAGTCAGCTGTCGAATGCGGCGTTAAAAATCTCGAAGTGCGCATTAAAGGACCCGGCCCAGGCCGTGAATCCGCAGTGCGTGCATTGAATGCGGCTGGTTTTAAGATCACCAGCATTTCCGATATTACGCCGGTGCCGCACAACGGCTGCCGTCCGCCTAAAAAGCGTCGTATCTAATTAGTATCTTATTTTTAGGGAGAGCCGATCTTGGCTAGAAATCTTGATGCAAAATGCCGTCAGTGCCGCCGTGAAGGCGAAAAGCTGTTTCTGAAAGGCGAAAAGTGTTTCACCGATAAATGTGCGGTTGAGCGCAGGGCTTATCCGCCCGGCCAGCACGGACAAAAGAAAAATACTCGCTTGTCGGAGTATGGCGGGCAGTTGAGGGAAAAACAAAAAGTGCGTCGTATTTACGGCGTTCTGGAAAGGCAATTCCGTCTGACTTACAAACAAGCGGAAAGCCAGCGCGGTATCACAGGCGAAAGCTTGTTGCAGATTCTGGAATCTCGTTTGGACAATGTTTCCTACCGTATGGGTTTTGGTGCATCGCGCGCTGAAGCGCGTCAGGTGGTCCGTCACAACGGCGTGCTGGTTAATGGCCATCGCGTGAATATCCCTTCCTATCAAGTGCGCCCCGGCGACGTGGTTGAAGTAGTCGAAAAATCCAAAGCGCAATTGCGTATCAAAGCGGCGATCGCTGCAGCTGAGCAGCGCGGTTTCCCGGAATGGATTGAAATGGATACCAAGGCATTCAAGGGAACATTTAAAGCAAAGCCACAACGTGCCGAACTGCCAGCAACCATCAACGAGCATCTCGTGGTTGAGTTGTATTCCAAGTAATCCACGCGGAGTAACATATGCCTAAGAATGAATTTTTAAAGCCTCGTATCATTGACGTGCAAAGGATTTCCGACACCCAGGCCAAGGTGGTGATGGAACCTTTTGAACGCGGTTATGGACACACATTGGGTAACGCATTGCGTCGTATCCTTTTGTCTTCCATGCCCGGTGCAGCACCGACCGAAGTAAAAATGGCTGGCGTGTTGCACGAGTACGCAACAATCGACGGCGTGCAAGAAGACGTCGTGGATATTCTGTTGAACCTCAAGGGTGTGGTATTGCGCCTGCACAACTCTCCTGAAGTCGTTTTGACCCTCAAGAAAGAAGGTAAGGGCGTAGTGACTGCAGCTGACATCAGCGGCAATGCCGATGTCGAAGTGGTCAACCCTGACCATGTGATCGCGCATCTGACTGCCGGCGGCAAGTTGGACATGCAGATCAAGGTTGAGCAAGGTCGCGGTTACGTGTCGGCAATTTCCAGAGTGGCGCCGAATGAGACCCGCGCTGTGGGACATATCGCGCTAGATGCATCGTTCAGCCCAGTCAGCCGTGTCAGCTATGCAGTCGAGAGCGCGCGTGTCGAACAGCGCACCGATCTGGATAAGTTGGTCATGCATATCGAAACCAATGGCGCGATCGACCCAGAACAGGCGATTCGTAATGCAGCGCGTATCCTGGTCGATCAGTTCTCTGTATTTGCCGCGCTTGAAGGCACTGAGCCAGTCGTTGAGAAGGTTCAAACACCAAAGGTCGATCCTATCCTGTTGCGTCCGGTAGATGACCTGGAATTGACTCCGCGTTCTTCAAACTGCCTCAAGGCACAAAGCATCCATTACATCGGCGATTTGATCCAGTACACTGAAAATGATCTGCTGCGCACACCAAACTTGGGTCGCAAATCACTGAATGAGATCAAGCAGGTTCTTGCCGAGCACAATTTATCGCTGGGTATGAAGCTGGAAAACTGGCCTGTCGCTGCCGTTTAAATCGGCACAACAACAAAAGTAGTAAGAAAGGCAAATCATGCGTCATCGTTTAGGTTTAAGAAAACTCAATCGCACCAGCAGTCATCGTTTGGCGATGTTCCGTAACATGACCGTGTCGCTGTTGCGTCACGAGCTCATCAAGACCACACTGCCTAAAGCTAAGGAGCTGCGCCGTGTTGCTGAGCCTATCTTGACGCTGGGCAAGACCCCGAGTCTTGCTAACCGTCGTTTGGCCTTTGCCCGTTTGCGCGACCGTGAGATGGTCACCAAGCTGTTCGATGAACTTGGCCCGCGTTATGCAGCACGCAACGGCGGCTACTCGCGTATTCTCAAGTTCGGTTTCCGCAAGGGCGACAACGCTCCGATGGCGCTGGTTGAGCTGATGGATCGCCCGGCAGAGGCTACGCCAGTTGATGTCGAGTAAATAGTATTAAGCAGTATCAAACAAAAAGCCGGATTTATCCGGCTTTTTGCATTTTTACTTTTGCTTAATTGGTTCGTTGCTAATCGTCTACTTTTCCACGTAAAGACTTCAGTTGTCCGCGCTGAGTTTTTCCCTCTATGCGTTTTTTTATCGAGCTACGAGTTGGTTTGGTAGGGGTACGTTTCTTCTGTGTAATCGTTGCGCTTCTAAGCAACTCAGCCAACCTCTCCAGCGCATCCTCACGGTTTTTATCTTGGCTGCGATAGCGCTGTGCCTTGATGACAATAACGCCATCGCCGGAGATGCGCCGGTCGGTGATTTGGCGGAGCTTCTCCTTTAGGTCTTCGGGTAACGACGACGCATTGACATCAAAGCGCAGATGGATCGCGGTCGACACCTTGTTGACATTCTGCCCACCCGCGCCTTGTGCGCGTATCGCATTCAGTTCGATCTCGCTGTCCGGGATGCTGATGCTTCGGGTGATTTTCAGCATCGCAGTGTCGATTACTTTTCCAAAGCGTGCTTTAAATACTTTCCCGTCACGCTAAGCTTGTTTTGGGCGAGGTCCTTTGGTGAACCTTCGGCGATGATTCGTCCGCCACCGTTCCCGCCTTCCGGACCGAGGTCGATAACCCAGTCGGCAGTTTTCACCACGTCGAGATTGTGCTCGATTACAACTACGGTGTTACCTTGGTCGCGCAGCTTATGGATCACTTTTAGCAGCAGTGCGATGTCGTGAAAGTGCAGGCCGGTAGTTGGCTCATCGAGTATGTACAGCGTGCGTCCTGTGTCGCGCTTGGACAATTCGAGTGAAAGCTTTACTCGCTGTGCTTCGCCGCCGGACAATGTGGTGGCGGATTGTCCCAGCGTGATGTAACCCAGGCCGACATCAAGTAGGGTTTGCAGCTTGCGCGCGATGATAGGCACCGGTTTGAAGAAATCGTGCGCCTGCTCCACGGTCATCTGCAGGATTTGATGCACATTTTTCCCTTTGTATTGAATTTCCAGGGTCTCCCGGTTGTAGCGTTGGCTGTGGCACACGTCGCACGGCACGTAAACGTCTGGTAAAAAATGCATTTCCACCTTGATCACGCCATCGCCTTGGCAGGACTCGCAGCGGCCGCCTTTTACATTGAACGAGAAGCGTCCCGGTCCGTAGCCACGTTCGCGCGAGGATGGTACACCCGCAAACAGCTCACGAATCGGCGTGAACAGCCCGGTATATGTCGCCGGGTTGGAACGTGGTGTGCGGCCGATCGGACTTTGATCGACGTTGATCACCTTGTCGAAAAATTCCAGTCCATCGATCTCGGCATAAGGTGCGGGTTCGGTGTTGCTGTTGTATAGATGCTGCGCTACGGCGGGATAAAGCGTGTCATTGATCAGTGTTGATTTGCCGGAACCTGATACTCCAGTGACACACACCATTAGTCCGACAGGCAAGTTCAGCGTCACCTCTTTCAGATTGTTGCCGCTTGCGCGGACGATTTTCAGCATGCGTTCAGGGTCAGGCTTCAGGCATTTTGAAGGCATCGGGATGCTGCGACGACCAGTCAGATAATCGCCGGTGAGCGATGCCTGGTTTGCGCAGATTTCTTCGGGTGTACCTTGCGCCACGATCAGTCCGCCATGCTCGCCCGCGCCCGGCCCCATGTCCACTACATGATCGGCGGCGCGTATCGCTTCTTCATCATGCTCCACAACGATCACGCTGTTGCCCATGTCCCGGAGCCTTTTCAGCGTGGTCAAAAGACGGTCGTTGTCGCGCTGGTGCAGCCCGATGGAAGGCTCGTCCAGCACATACATCACGCCGGTCAGGCCAGAGCCTATCTGAGAAGCGAGCCGGATGCGCTGAGCCTCGCCACCAGACAGGGTTTCGGCAGAGCGCTCCAGTGATAGATATTCGAGCCCGACATTGTTCAAGAACGTCAAGCGATTGGCGATCTCCTGAACGATCTTTTCTGCAATCGCCTGCTTTTGACCTTGCAACTTCATCTCCTGGAAGAAAGTTAGCGCCTGCTTCAATGGAAGCGCACTAATCTCGTACAGGTTCATATTAGCGACACGCACATGGCGCGCCTCGATGCGCAAGCGAGTGCCCTTGCACTCCGGGCAGATGCAGCCGTTCTGGAATTTCGCCAACTCTTCGCGCACGGTGGGCGAGTCTGTTTCCCTGTAGCGCCGTTCCAGATTGTTGACCACGCCCTCAAAGGAATGTTCGCGAAGAGTTGGCTTGCCGCGCTCGTTGATGTACTGGAAGGCGATCTCGGTTTTTCCGCTGCCGTATAGGACCACCTGCTGAATCTTCTCCGGCAGACTCTCGAAAGATTGCTCAATATCGAAGTCGTAGTGCTTGGCGAGTCCGGCGAGCAACTGGTGATAAAACTGGTTGCGTCTGTCCCAGCCCTTGATCGCGCCGGAGCTAAGTGAAAGTGTGGGAAAAGCGACGATGCGTTTGGGATCAAAAAATGTGATGTTGCCGAGCCCGTCGCACTTCGGGCACGCGCCCATCGGGTTGTTGAACGAAAATAAACGCGGTTCTAGTTCGGGCAGCGAATAATTGCAGATCGAGCAGGCGAATTTCGCCGAGAACATGTGCTCATTGTCCGTATCCATCTCCACCGCTACCGCTCGGCCGTCAGCATGGCGCAACGCAGTTTCGAAAGATTCCGCCAAGCGCTGCTTCGCCTCTGCGCTCACCTTAAGACGATCGACCACGATCTCTACAGTGTGCTTCTTGGTCTTCTGCAAGGTTGGTAATGCATCCATCTCATATACCTTGCCGTTGATGCGCAGCCGGGTAAAGCCTTGCGCGCGCAACTCGTCGAAAAGGTCCAGCTGCTCGCCTTTACGCTCTACGACCAAGGGAGAAAGAATCATCACTTTAGTGTCTTCCGGCAGCTCCAGCACATGGTCTACCATCTGCCCCACAGACTGCGCCTGCAACACCAGATCGTGTTGCGGGCAGTATGGGTCGCCCGCGCGCGCGAACAGCAGCCGCAGGTAATCATGTATCTCGGTGACCGTACCGACCGTGGAGCGCGGGTTGTGCGAGGTCGCTTTCTGTTCAATCGCAATCGCGGGCGACAAACCCTCGATCAGATCGACATCAGGCTTTTCCATCAACTGCAAAAATTGGCGCGCGTAAGCGGAAAGCGACTCCACATAGCGCCTCTGTCCCTCTGCATACAAGGTGTCAAAGGCGAGCGAGGACTTGCCGGAACCTGACAAGCCGGTGATTACAACCAGCTTGTGGCGCGGTAGATCGAGGCTGATGTTCTTTAAATTGTGGGTGCGAGCACCGCGAATACGTATCTGTTCCATGCAATCCAACTTGGCTGTTTCTGGTTTATCGGGACGACCGGAGAGTTTACGCGATTTTGAAAGCTTTCCCAACTGGTGAATTGGGGGGCAAGCTGCCCAATTGTTTGCTTGCCGCATTACTGCGCCTTCCGTAGAATCACTCACGCAGTCATGTATGATCAAAGCAGGTTTCTGACACAAAATTTCTTTAATAAAAGAATTTAAATCGATACTTCCCTTCAACCTTAAGGAAATTCATTGTCCTATCCACGCATAATTGTCCTGACGTTACTGGCCATGATTGCGTTTGCGGGTAACTCACTGCTGTGCCGGGCCGCACTGAGACACACCACCATTGATGCCGCCAGCTTTACCACGATACGACTGATCTCAGGAGCGCTGATGCTCTGGTTCATCGTGCGTGTTAGTCGCGGCACACAGACCGGCAAGGGAAACTGGTTATCTGCATTCGCGTTGTTTGCATATGCGGCAGGTTTTTCTTTTGCCTATGTCAGTCTTCCAACGGCAACTGGTGCGCTGCTGCTCTTCGGCACAGTCCAGGCAATGATGATCGGCCATGGCATCTGGGTTGGAGAACGTCTGCAGGGATTGCAGCTTTTCGGATTTGTGCTCGCTCTCGCTGGATTGGTAGGCCTGTTGCTGCCGGGACTCTCTGCCCCGCCAGTGTTCGGCTCCCTGTTGATGCTGGGTGCAGGGGTTGCATGGGGTATCTATTCTTTGCGTGGGAAAGGGTCAGGAGATCCCACCCGGGTAACGGCGGGTAATTTCCTGCGCACTATTCCTTTTGCGGCAGTATTGAGCTTATCGATGTTGGATCGCACTTCTCTGGATAGCGCCGGATTCTGGTACGCAGTTGCGTCGGGAGCGCTAGCTTCCGGAATCGGCTATGCCATCTGGTACACCATATTACCGGTTTTGAAATCAACCAAGGCTGCGACTGTGCAACTCAGTGTGCCGGTCATAGTCGCCGTGGGCGGCATCGTTTTTCTCGGTGAGTCCTTGACGCTGCGTCTGTCATTGTCGTCTGTAGCCATACTCGGTGGCATCGCGCTGGTGATACTTGATAAGCAACTTGCGAGTGTCAGCCAGTGACGAAAGGGGCGAAGGTCGATATATCAGTTGGGGGCAAAAAGTAATTCAAGGTCAGCCTCTTTATCATTTCTTGAATTACTAATGGGCACATTGGATTTTATAATTGCCGTCCACGGCCTTGGTTTGTAAAGTCTCACGCGCTGACCTGACCCTATGTATCCGAAATCTCCGCTGAATTATCTTGCTGGCTATCCAGCTGCGCTGACAGAGCAGGTGCAGATGCTAATCGGGCAGGGCCTGCTCGGTGGCATGCTGTTGAAGAAGTATCCCTGCGCTCACAAGGTGCGTACCGATAAGGCCCTCTATGACTACGTGCTCGAATGCAAAGCCAGGCATTTACGCAACGCCGGGAAGCTGAGCCGCGTGGCGTTCGACAGCAAGCTGAATGTCATACAGAACGCGCTGGGCACCCATTCCCGCATCTCGCGGGTGCAAGGTACCAATCTCAAGACCAGTCGCGAGTTACGAGTTGCATCGGTGTTCAGGGAAATGCCACTGGAATTTCTGTGCATGATCGTCGTTCACGAGCTTGCACACATCAGGGAGCCCGAGCACAGCAAGTCCTTCTATCAACTGTGTTTGCACATGGAGCCGGATTATCACCATCTGGAATTCGACCTGCGCGCTTACCTTTGCTATCTCGATGCATCCGGATCGCCGCTGTGGGGTGGTGTTTGACCTGTTGCGAAGTATTGGCAGCCTTCATGCAGGACGCGGACAAGGTTCTGCGCGAAGCAACTGATTGCTAATCAGGATTGACTTACTTAACGAATTTGCTCTACGCTATGCTCACCTTGGCGTTTCATAACATTCCGGCGCTACCAATAAGACAAAGCAGATGATAAGGGAGAGGGTGATGGTCAGTAGAGAAACTGTATTGCAAACACTGAAATGCTTGCCGAACCAATACCCTCAGATACTTGAGGAAAAGTTTCCTCATGTCCTGGAAAAGATCGTCCAGCTTTGGAATTCGCCTGATGGTGAAACCTATATGGCTGATCTATTGCATCCCACTTATAGCGGCGGCAGATTTGATCGCAGAGGTTTCCCGGAAAAAGCTTGGCAAGAGATATTGCGATTGAGTGAGCTCTACAAAAAACCGCGTCCCAAACCGACAAAGTGACCGCTTTGCGCCCAGCCGTTTCCCCACATCGTGAATGACTGCCTAATAATGGAACATAACTGTTTGGCTCAGCACCGCAATAGCGCAGGCGACCAATAGTTATGGCGATATGCTGGTAGCGAGTCTGGGTTTTGCTTTCAGTAGTCCAACCTCATCGCTGACTATATGCACCGCTTCGTTCAATAATATATCCTTGGCGTTTTTATTTGCATTCTCGATGGCCAGGTCAGCACTGAGGTTTCGTTCGCTGGATAGCATGCCGTCGTCTTGTAGTGCATGGTTCCTGGCCTCGGCAGATGCTTTCCTCGACTCATTGTCCCCTCTGTTTTTATCACGAGACTTTTCGCGGGCATCCTGCGCTTCGCGCTCTTTTCGACGATCAGATTCATTGAGCGAGATCAGGTTTTTTTGGCGGAGTGTGTTGAACTCGGCTATATCTTCGCGTAGATACTGGAATTCTTTGTCTTGGTTTACGCGCTTGTCGTGGCTCTCTATCAGCTTGGGTACGATACTTGTCAAGTCACCTGCCTGGACATAGTCAGCCGCCTGAATCAATGTCCATGGCAAGGCATTGTCGAAGCTGGACTCACCAAATTCATCCGGGTCAGTCATCGTTGGGAAATTGATATCCGGAATCACGCCGCGTAACTGGGTGGTGCCGCCATTGATGCGGAAAAATTGGGAGACGGTCATTTTGAGTTCGCCCAATACTGGCTTATCGTTTTTCATGATTTGATCAAGATCCGCCACCGTCTGCACGGTACCTTTGCCAAAGCTGGGTTCACCGATCACAACTCCTCGACCGTAATCCTGTATCGCCGCCGCAAATATCTCAGAGGCAGATGCCGAGGCACGATTAATGAGTACACCTAGCGGCCCATTCCAGATAAGACCGGCATGAGTATCGTTCTCAACTGTTACATTACCTTCGGAGTCGCGTTGCTGTAGCACAGGGCCTTTGTCAATGAACAGGCCTGTCAGCTCGATGGCTTCATACAATGATCCGCCACCATTGTTACGCAGGTCCACCAGTACGCCATCTACCTTGTCTTTTTTTAGCTCTTCTAGCAGGCGAGATACATCCCTGGTTGCACTTTTGAATTCCTTGTCGCCTTTCTGGCGGGCAGTAAAATCCTGATAGAACCCGGGCAGTGAGATAACTCCGATGTGGCGGATTGAGCCCCCGTCTTTCACCTCGATGATTGATTTTTTGGCGGCCTGTTTATCCAGGCTGATCTTTTTCCGAATCAGGGAAATGTGCTTGAGTTTTCCGTCAGCGCCGGCTGTTGCGGGAAGCACATCAAGTCGCACCACAGAATCCTCGGCGCCACGTATCAAGGCTACAGCGTCATCAATGCGCCAGCCCATTATTTCGGTCATTTGACCACTTTCGCCCTGTCCGACCCCTACGATACGGTCCCCGACCCTCAGTTTGCCAGAAAGAGCAGCTGGGCCGCCTGCCACCAGCTCTCTAATCGTGACGTATTCATCCCTGTTATTTAGCACGGCACCGATGCCAACCAGAAATAATCTCATCGAAATATCAAATTCTTCCGAAGCGCGTACACCAAAATAACTGGTATGCGGGTCTATAGCCGTTGCATAGGCGTTCATGAAGTTTTGAAATGCGTCTTCACTTTTGATCTTGGACAGGCTGTTCAGGGAATTGCCATATCTTTTGCCCAATGTGTCGGCAATACTTTTGCCGTCCTTGCCAGCCAGCTTGAGCCGTAGCCAGTCGTTTTTAACACGCTTGCGCCACAAATCATTCAATTCGTCTTCAGAGTTTGGCCATGGCGCATCCTTGCGGGTGTATTGAAAGCTTTCATTTTTCTTGAAATCAAATTCGTTCTTCAGTAACGAACGAGCATAGGTAAAGCGCTCGGAAACCCGCTGCTGATAGAGATTGAATATGAGGAAAGGGATGCTCAAGTCCTGATTGAGTATCGCATCATCAAGCTTGGTTCGCGCATAGGCGAGCTGATCAATGTCAGCCTGCAAGAAAAACACCTTTTCGCTATCAAGTGATTTTAGATAATTGTCGAATATCTGCGAAGACAAGTCATCGTCAAGCTCAACTTGTTTGTAATGGTACCGGCTTAGGATCTTGGCGGATAAAAAGGCTGCTTTAGATTGCTGTTCAAGCGGTATAAGAAGCTGGGCAGCCTGCGTTGTATTGAGTGCGGCTAAAGTAAAAGCCAGCAGTATCCAAAGTAATTTATTTTTCATCAGCATATTTGAAATGACAGTAAGGAGTAGGGTGCATGGTATTCTTAAATAAGGATTAATACAGACAAGATAAATAGTGTCAAGTTCGATATTTTATCGATAAACATCATCTGGCGTTAGGGTGAATAGAGCAGCAGGACGCATACTGCCGTTTGTGGGCATTTCGGCTGAGAACGCATTCCACCTGAAAAATTGACGCACATAATCCGACCCCGTATATTCTTTCCCTATGCATATGCAACCGATTACTTTTGCTGCAGCAATCAACAATAAGCGACTGTGGTTGTTCTCCCTAACTCACAACCGCAGCACGTTCCTGTTTTAATCATTTGTTTAGTAACGGCAACTGCGGGTCGACCGCGTTGCTTTCGCATGAGACCCGCATTTGCCTATCACTTGGGGTTTTAGCATCATGGCAAGTCATATACGCAGTACTTCCGCTAATCGGGATGTGTTTCTTGGCGTTGTTTTCGCGCTGCTCGCGGCGGTCGGTTTTTCGGCCAAGGCGATCCTGGTGAAGCTGGCCTATCTTGACAGCGTGGATGCAGTCACGCTGCTGGCATTGCGTATGGTATTTTCGGCACCATTCTTTATCGGCGTGGCACTTTGGGCTAAACGCCAGCATGCCGAGCCGTTGAACACGCATGACCGCTTGCTGGTGCTGGGGTTGGGTTTGGTCGGTTACTATCTTTCCAGCTTTCTCGATTTTCTTGGGCTGCAATATATCTCCGCAGGTTTGGAGCGCCTGGTCTTGTTCCTCTATCCGACGATGACGGTGATGCTCGCGGCACTGATTTACAAACGCGCCATAGGCAGAAAGACGCTTTCCGCAATGGCGTTGAGCTATGCGGGAATTGCGCTGGTACTCATGCACGACGTTGGTATGAAACAAGGTGGCAGTGTTGTGCTTGGCGCTTCACTGGTGTTCGCCAGCACTTTGTCATATTCGATCTATCTGGTGGGGGCGGGACATGCCATCGCACGCATTGGCGCGATGCGATTTACTGCCTATGCGATGGTGGTCGCAAGCGCAGCCAGCCTGTTGCAGTTTGTCGTGATGCGTCCGATGGGAGCGCTCGATTTGCCGCTGCGTGTGTACGAGCTGTCCATTGCGATGGCGATTTTCTCCACAGTGTTGCCTGTGTTTATGCTGTCATTCGCGATACGTCGCATCGGTTCTGGCAGCGCGTCGTTGATCGGCACCATAGGCCCGGTCAGCACGATATTATTGGCTTACCTGATTTTGGGTGAGAGCATCTCGTTGATACAGATCATCGGTTCGTCACTGGTATTGGGCGGGGTGCTGATCATCAGCACGAGCAGCAAACGCGAGGAATAAATCCGGGGCAACGAATCAACTTCTGGATTCCATAGCGAGCCACCATCCCGGCCATTTCGTGACCATTGGTGCCGAGGCAAGCCGAGCACGCTGCTGCCCAATTGCGGCCGTTGTGATCTTCCGCTGCATGGGCCGCGCCAGCGCAAAGCGCCAGTAAGCCCAGCAGATATTTTTCAGATGATATTCCATAATTTTCCCCTCGCTGTGAAAGTTAATTGAAGAAAGAACTCACTACTGATTTTGTGTGTCCGCCCATTGAATGGGCGGGTCAATATGGTATTTTCAGTGAATAGCAAGTTTTCAACTTATGCCGCATTTAACGATAGAATACGTATCTTTACTTGAACTAACAAATCCAAATGACTGGTATCACAATCGCGCTCTCCAAAGGCCGCATCTACGAAGAAACCCTGCCGCTACTGAAGGCTGCAGGCATCACCGCGCCAGAAGACCCCGAGTCGTCGCGCAAACTGATTCTGCCGACCAATCGTGCTGATGTGCGGCTGATCATCGTACGTGCCAGCGATGTGCCGACCTACGTGCAATATGGTGCGGCGGACATTGGCGTGGCGGGCAAGGATGTGCTGGATGAACACGGCGGCACGGGTTTGTATCAGCCACTAGATCTGAACATCGCCCGCTGCCACATGATGGTGGCGGTACGCGATGATTTTGATTATGAGTCTGCGGTCAGGCAGGGCGCGCGTCTGCGCGTGGCGACCAAATACGTGCACACCGCCAGGGCGCACTTCGCTGCAAAAGGCGTGCATGTGGATCTGATCAAGCTGTATGGCTCGATGGAGTTGGCGCCGCTGGTTGGTTTGTCCGATGCGATTGTTGACTTGGTGAGCAGCGGCAACACGCTGAAGGCGAACCACCTCAAGGCAGTCGAACACATAACCGATATTTCATCGCGTTTGGTGGTGAACCAGGCCGCGCTTAAATTGAAACATGACGCGATCCAGCCGATGCTGGATGCATTTGCGCGTGCCATCAAGAAATAACAGAGCGATTCCAGAATGAAGATCAGACAACTTTCCAGTCGAGCAAGGGGCTTTGATGCAGAGCTAACCCAACTACTGGCGTTCGAGGAAACAGCGGACGACAAACTCGAGGCGACCGTAGTAGGCATCCTTGCCGATGTGCGCAAGCGCGGTGACGCGGCCTTGCTCGAATATACGCAGCGTTTTGATCGCCTCAAAATGAGTGGCGCTGCAGCGCTGGAAATAGCGAAATCCGAATTGCGCACCGCGTTCGACAGCTTGCCAGCAGAACAGCGCAACGCCCTGGAGCAGGCCGCGCAGCGCATTACTGATTATCACAAGAAGCAGGTGCAAGCTTCGTGGAGCTACACTGATGCCGACGGTACGCTGCTCGGCCAGCAGGTGACGCCGCTGGATCGCGTTGGCCTGTATGTGCCGGGTGGCAAGGCGGCTTATCCGTCCTCGGTGTTGATGAATGCTCTGCCTGCCAAGGTGGCCGGTGTGGCTGAATTGATCATGGTGGTACCGACCCCGGACGGCGTGAGGAATCATCTGGTGCTGGCGGCAGCGTATCTGGCGGGCGTAGATCGCGTTTTCACCATTGGCGGGGCGCAAGCAGTAGCAGCTCTGGCTTACGGCACGGCGACCATCCCGAAAGTGGACAAGATCGTCGGGCCCGGAAATGCCTATGTGGCAGCCGCGAAGCGCCGCGTGTTCGGCGTGTGCGGCATCGACATGATCGCCGGGCCATCGGAAATACTTGTGATCTGCGACGGGCAGACTGACCCTGACTGGATTGCGATGGACTTGTTTTCGCAAGCAGAGCACGACGAATTGGCGCAAGCCATTTTATTGTCGCCGGATGCGAAATATATCGAAGCGGTGGCGCAAAGCGCGAATCGTTTGCTGGAACAAATGTCGCGCCGCGACATAATCCGCACCGCGTTGGAAAATCGCGGTGCGCTGATCCACGTTGCTGATCTGGATGAAGCATGCGCCATCAGTAATCGCATCGCTCCTGAGCACCTGGAGTTGTCGCTGGCAGACCCGCAAGCATGGTTGCCAAAATTGAAACACGCAGGCGCGATCTTCATGGGCCGTTACACGTCCGAGGCACTTGGCGATTATTGCGCCGGGCCGAATCACGTGCTGCCGACTTCCGGGACAGCGCGTTTTTCCTCGCCATTGGGTGTGTATGATTTTCAGAAACGCAGCAGCCTGATCCAGGTATCGGCGCAAGGTGCGCAAAAGCTGGGGAAAATAGCGTCAGTGCTGGCTTTTGGTGAAGGACTGCAAGCGCACGCTCAATCGGCGTTGTTCAGGAAGTAGCCATTTCGCTTCGGTTGTCTCCGCAGCGCTCTGGTCAAGGAGGAAGTGATGAATAAGCGAACGCTGTTTGCAGCCCGGAAAATGAACGATGACGCGCGACAGCAGTTTGTCTCCGAGCTTGAGGCGCATCCCCCGCATGAAGCAGCTGCATTGATTGAAACGACAGCAGATCCGCTTGCATTCGAGGCGCTCGCCGAGCTCAACCCTTCATTTACCCAAGACATCCTTAGTGAATTGTCGGACGAACGACGCCAGACAATCATTGCAAGCGCCGTACCTGAACTCGCGCGTCAATGGGAACGCAACCAGGCATATGAGGCGGGCACTATCGGGCGTTTCATGGAGCCGACATTTGCCATGTTTCATCCCGACATGTCGGTGGATGAAGCGATTGAAAAATTGCGTGCCCTGGTTAAGGTCGCGTTCATCACTTATCCATACGTGACGGACAATGATGGCAAACTGTTGGGCCTGATCACGATGCGTGAGCTGTTATTTGCAGATGGGAAGGCGCAGCTCGTTAACGTGATGCTGCGCGACGTGTTCGTGTTGCGTCCGGAATTGTCCGTTTCGGATGCGATGAAGCTATCGACCACTCGTCATTTCCCGGTTTATCCGGTATGTGACGAGCAGGGGAAATTGCTGGGTCTGGTACGCGGTCAGGCACTCTTTGAAACAGAAGCTTTTGAAATCACTGCCCAGGCCGGTAGCATGGTCGGTGTGGACAAGGAGGAGCGCATCTCGACGCCGATGATGCGCAGCTTCATGTTTCGCCATCCGTGGTTGCAGCTTAACCTCTTGACTGCATTTCTGGCGGGAGGCGTGGTGGCCATGTTTCAGGGAACGATCGACCAGATCGTTGTCCTCGCGGTATTCCTTCCCGTCCTGGCCGGCCAATCTGGTAACACGGGCTGTCAGGCCCTGGCGGTCACGTTGCGGGGAATCACGCTGGGCGAGATAAAAAACGGCGATTCACGCATGCTGATCATCAAGGAGGGCATACTCGGTGCGATGAATGGTGCACCAGTTGGGTTGATAACGGGAGTCGCGATGTATGTCATCGCGAGCGCTCAGCATTCTCCCCATGCGCTGGTGCTGGCATTCGTGGTTTTTCTGGCGATGGTCGGAGCCTGTACCATCAGCGGTATTTCAGGAGCCCTCGTTCCGCTCACACTCAAGCGTTTCGGCACCGACCCCGCGACGGCATCGAGCATTTTTCTGACTACCGCCACCGATGTCGTTAGCATGGGCATGCTGCTTGGGCTGGCTACGATTTTGATAAAGTGAGCGATTCAGCAGGATGCCGTTGCTTGGCTGTAAAGTGCCCATTTTTAAAAGTGGGCTAAGTAGGGCGGGATATTTGCTTTGCCTCTTTCATCCGTTGTTGCAATAAAAAACGCCCGATGCGGTACATCAGGCGTTTTTATCTACCAACCTAAACCTGGGGTGAATACGACGTTTAACTGTCAACCTGATTAGGATGGTTCACAGGTCGTTTGTTATGGCTTGAGGTAAGCGTAGCCTTCACGTGACTGCAACTTGGTGATTTCAGCCACGCCAGAAGGAACAAATTTAAGGTCTGGAATGAACTGAGTCTTTTCCATCTTGCGAGACTTCAGTGTTATTTCACAAACATCAAAAGTAACGCCTTTAGAAATAAGCTTTTCAATTCCAATATTGTAAGGATTGCCATTTTTATCTTCGGCTTTATCCATCATAAAATCTACACCCTTGGAATGGGCTACCACAACAATTTTGGCAGTTGGATCAACATCAAGATGATTGCCGATATTACGCAGCAATGCGGTGGCATTTTCGCTATCATTAATATGGTAAACCACTTTATCTTCAGCAGAAGCGCTTGCGCTCCAGATCAGCGCTGCAGTTACTGCCAGTATAGATATCCCGCGTTGATATACATTTGCCATTGCTCTTCTCCTGTGGTTAGTTAACGATATACTTTTCTTTCACCTGAACTTCTATCTTCTGTTTTTCATAAACTGAAATAATTCCGTTGATGACAAGCATTGATAGATCATCTTTTGTTCCAAAATGGAGGGGTATATTAGCTTAACTCCTATTTTTCAGACAACCTGCATAGAAACCGGGTTAACTGCAGATAGCTTTCTGATGTGTTATCAATGACTTGTTGTTATTTTCGCGTAGGCATTAATAATTCGCCATTCCTTGAGCATCAAAGCTGCGCTGTATGGGCGTTCGTTGCTGCGATTAGATAATTTTGGGTAGCTACACCCACCAAAAAAACAAACCCGCCGAGAGGCGGGTTTGTTTTTAACGAAATACAGTGTTGGTTCCAAATACTCAAATTCCGTAAATACCCGAGTGTGCGCCTGCCGCCATGAAAAACAACATTGGGATGGAAAGCATGGTGTTAGTCCGCGATGCCAAGAAAGCGATGCGACGAGCTTTGGCCTTCTCTTCGTCAGTTGCCGGCTTCATGCCTAGCACCTTTTGCTGATTCGGCCAGATCAATACCCAGACGTTGAATAACATGATCGTGCCCAGCCATGCGCCAATACCGATAGCCACGAGGCCGGTATGCAAGGTGAATGCAGCAACAAAA
>Ga0315271_10000622_pt1 | contig 20153 bp, 20 predicted proteins | sample C3_top_MG_FD_204664 | JGI IMG/M metagenome (GOLD analysis project Ga0315271, IMG submission 204664) | Sediment microbial communities from Yellowstone Lake, YNP, Wyoming, USA - C3_top | ecosystem: Environmental > Aquatic > Freshwater > Lake > Sediment | place: USA: Wyoming | collected 2017-08-01
GAAAATTGGGGCCATTCTTGCAACTGGATTGTCGCTGGTGGTGTAAGACACGAACACAAATCCGTTGCTCGCGAACTTCGGGTGAAACGCCATGCCCAACAAACCTGCTTCGTTCGGCCCTGAATCGACAATATTACGCAGGTCGGCAAACAGAGTCTTGACAGCCGTTCCGCTCGTATTTACAGTAAATATCTGCCCGGACTGCTCGACCACGAACATACGGTTGGTCTCCCCGGGTGCCTGCAAGACGAGCACAGGGCTTGAAAAAGTGACCCCAGGAAAGGCATCGGTCAGCGCATATAAAACATTCTGTAACTGACGTGCCGGTGCAACACACAGTGGATTAGCCGGCCGAGTATCCAGACCCGAAACTCCGGAACCAACCGATGGCGCGGGGGAATAAGTTACACCCTTGGAACAAGCTACAAGCAGTAATAATATTGAAAAAATCGCGATTTGTTTCATTCCGTACCCCCTGTAACTGAATTAAAAAAATTCATTACCATGTTGTAACCAAACAGAAACACCGCTCTTCGCTTACGTTGCTTGTGTTTAAACCCACTCTCCACCTTAGTATGCTATGACAGAGTAAACGCATTAGACACAGGCCAAAACTAAGGGTTACCTCAACCAAGCAATCATTACCTTGAATCATTCTAATCTATATATTTGTATAAACCAACATTGACCCTGTGTCCAAAAACAAGGGCCCTGTTAAGCTCAAATTTTTTTGCATGGAGGGATATTTTGGAAAAAAGGGTAAAATGAGCGGCTTGCAAATTTAACGCGGTCGGGCAGACGCCAATCCACTCAATACAATTCGCCCCGACTCCCACATGCATAAGCACACCCCATGCTAAAACCAGAAATGCAAGCACAGATCGTCGCCGCTGCCGCCATCATTCGAAATGGTGGCGTTATTGCATTGCCCACCGAAACCGTTTACGGACTCGCTGCGGATGCCTCCAATCAGGTTGCGGTAAACCGTATTTTCGAGATCAAGGGACGGCCCGCGGATCATCCGCTGATTGTGCATATTGCGGATGAATCCCAACTCACGCACTGGGCGCGCGAGGTACCCAAATCAGCCAAACAGTTAGCCAGACAATTCTGGCCCGGTCCGCTGACGCTTATTCTGCCGCGTAGCCCGCAAGTGTCCGATAGTGTCACCGGCGGACAGGATACCGTCGGTTTGCGCGTACCTGACCACCCTGTGGCCCTCGCCCTGCTTCGGGCACTGGGGCCTGGCGGAGCCTTGGCAGCCCCCTCTGCCAATCGTTATGGCCGCATCAGCCCCACCACCGCCGCACATGTGCGCGATGAGCTTGGCGACAGCGTCGATATTATTCTTGATGGCGGACCTTGCCAGGTAGGGCTGGAAAGCACCATTGTGAGCTGTCTGGGGGATAGTGTTACCTTGCTGCGGCCGGGAGGAATTCCGCTACCTGCAATTGAAGCCGTGTTACAGCGCAAAGTTGACGTGGCTGATAGCACATCTGCCAAAATACGCGTATCCGGCAGCTTGCTATCGCACTATGCACCCCTTACGCCAACGGAACTGGTGTCGCGTGAGCGTTTTTGGCAACGCGCTAGCGAGCTTGAAGCTCAGGGTTTGCGTGTCGCCACACTGGAATGGTCTGCGCCAGATGAAGTACACTCTGAGCATGCCCTCATCGTCCGCACCGCCATGCCAGCCAACCCCGTTGCATATGGACACCTGTTGTACGCCACATTGCATCAGCTGGACAATGCGAAATTTGATCGTTTGCTGGCAGAAGACCCCCCGCACACGGCGGACTGGGCGGCGGTTAGAGATCGCTTGCAGCGCGCAAGCTATCGGGCCTGATTGATTATTTACGAAAGAAGCCAATTATTATGAGCACTCCACAGGTAGGTATCGTCATGGGCAGTTCAAGCGACTGGGAAGTGATGAAGCATGCAGCCGAAATGCTCAAGTCGCTGGGCGTTACTTTTGAAACCAAGGTTGTCTCCGCCCACCGCACACCTGACTTACTTTTTGACTATGCCGAAAAGGCCGCCAGCCGTGGCTTGGTCTGCATCATCGCCGGTGCCGGCGGTGCTGCGCATTTGCCCGGAATGCTTGCTGCCAAGACCACACTGCCCGTGCTGGGGGTACCAGTACCATCAAAGTACCTCAAAGGCATGGACTCCCTTCTGTCCATCGTGCAGATGCCCAAAGGCATACCGGTTGCCACGTTCGCGATAGGTGAAGCCGGCGCGGCGAATAGCGCACTGTTTGCCACTGCCATGATTGCAACACAAAACCCCGCTTTGACACGCAAGCTGGTTGAGTTCCGCGAAAAGCAGGAAGCCACCGTACTCGCAACGAACCTGCCGGGGGTGGAATAAAATGATTTTGCCGGAAGCAACTCTGGGTGTACTCGGTGGCGGACAGCTCGGCCGCATGTTTACGGTTGCCGCACGCACCATGGGCTATCGCGTGATTGTACTCGACCCGGACGCGAATAGCCCTGCAGCGGAGTTGGCCAACGAGCATATCTGTGCCGCTTTCGACGACCATACTGCACTGGAAAAAATTGGCCGCGCCTGCGCTGCCATCACCACAGAGTTTGAAAATGTCCCTGCAGACAGCCTGAATTTTATCGCCAAATTCTGCCCGGTCAGGCCCTCGGCCAAGGCAGTCGCCATCGCGCAAAATCGCATACGCGAAAAAACTTTTTTGCGAGACAGCGGCTTTGAAACCGCCGCCTTTGAGGCGGTGAATGCAATTGATGAACTCGCACCCGCACTGAAAAAAGTCGGCCCCTCGGCCCTGCTGAAAATCAGCCAATTTGGTTATGATGGCAAGGGACAGGCAAGCGTGAACACCCTGAGCGAAGCGGTAACCGCCTTCGAACAAATGGGGCGCAAACCCTGCGTACTGGAACAGCGCCTGCACCTGAAAACAGAAATTTCCGTGGTGGTTGCACGCAGCGCAACCGGAGAAACAATGGCCTATCCCGCTGCTGAAAACACTCATGTAAACGGCATTCTCGACCTCAGTGTGGTACCGGCACAGGTCAGCGAAAAACTGGCACAGCAGGCAACCCATGACGCGCGTGCCGTGGCCGACAAGCTGGATTATTGCGGCGTGATGGCTGTGGAATTTTTTGTGGTCGATAACGAGCGCCTGCTAATCAACGAAATCGCCCCGCGCCCGCACAACAGCGGCCACTACACCATAGATGCCTGTCTTACCTCGCAGTTTGACCAGCAGGTACGGGTGATGTGCGGCCTGCCGCTCGGAGATGCGAGATTACTTACACCGGTGGCGATGGTGAATATTCTGGGGGATGCTTGGAAAGGCGATACACCACCACCGTGGAATGCTGTGCTGGATGAACCGCGTGCGAAATTACATTTGTATGGCAAGCGCGAAGCAAGACCGGGGCGGAAGATGGGGCATTTTACCTGTATTGGGGAGAGTGTGCAGGAAGCCAGTTCACTGGCGCGTGCGTTGCAGCAGAAGTTGCAGGGATAATTACATTTATCCAACAGCTCTACGTCATAGTTAATGCGATATTGCTGTTTTATAGCAACATCATCTTATTACATTAGACAGCGACAATAAAGGGTTGCATGCGATCCATGATCTTTGACTTCGATATCAACTTTCTTAATGACGCTGCGACATTAGTCGACGCGCGCCTTGAACGTCTTGAAGGAGAGGCCAATGCAAGCTCTGATCCAGATGCATTTGGAATCTTCGATGAGATGGAATACATCACAGGGTTTGGCTTTGTCGCATGTCAAACGTATGCCACAGCAGTAGTGAGTCGGGGAATATTTAAGGGAAAGAAACATGACGCACTGGCTTTAGGCCCCAAGCATAGGACAGGCCGCTCATTTATCCAACTCATAAATGCTGCTGCCAACCATTGGAAACATAGTCCTGAATGGTCTTTCGATACACCCTCAACTCAAGCCAAGCAAACGATTGAAGTTATTTCAAGTCTCGGCATTGACATTAATCGTTCATATCCAGTAGGTAATATACTGCATAAATTACTTGCCCCACATCCAGCTCGTATCACAAATCTCATCCCGTTTTTAACACAGTGGCGCGATATACTCTCGCAATGAATAAGCAATGGCGTCAGGTCTTGCATCAATGTGCTGAACCTGTATCTCAAACTAAACCTATCCCTTTACCTTTAATCTGATCCTGTAATCGCACCGCACCCCATTTGCCGGGGGTAGCCCGGCGGCTAGTCACTTTCTTTTGCTTCGCCAAAAAGAAAGTAACCCAAGAAAAGGCGACCCCGGTTTACCGCCCCTGCGGGGTTCCCGAGAAAAATCGTAATCATGCGGGGCTGCGGAACTCGCACGATCTGCTGCGCAGCCACGTGCTCAGACAGTCCTCGCCTAAAGCTCCGCATGATTGCAATTTTTCTCGGCGGCGCACAGGGGTAATCAAGTCAACTGCAAAAGCAGTGTGCGCATAGCGCACACCAAAATCAAAAACATAAAACAAACCGTGTGGGCACAAAGTGCCCACACACGAACCACGCTTTTGAATCAGGTTTTGAATTTGTTGTTGTTTATGATTTCCGCTTTTACCTCCCCTCATCCGCCACCGAGTAGCACAGACTGGTCAGGGGATGTCGGCGAGGACTGTTTGAGCACGTGGACGCGCAGCGGATCGTGCGAGTTCCGCAGCCGCCTGACCAGGCGAGCAACGCAGGGAACCTCGAAGAGGTGGTGGATTGGGGTTCGCCTTCTTTTGGTTACTTTTAGTTCCGGCATAACATTCTACAAATGTTAGCCTGCACTGAAGCCGTAGGCTTTCTTGGCGAAGCAAGACAACGTAGTTGCGGTGGAGACTTACCTTCAGGTTAGTCGTAACCAAAAGTGACTAGCCGCCGGGCTACCCCCGGCAATCTTAAATACAAAAAAATACCCTTTAAATTCAATGTTTCCGTAACAACACACATGTAAAACGTATTGACAAATGCATTACATAATATAGAATTTGTCCATGGACATCGAATACGAACTGCATGGAATTCGCTTCAGATGGAACGACGACAAGGCCAGACTCAACATCAAAAATCATGATGGTGTTTCTTTTGAGCAGGCTGCGCAGGTTTTCTTCGATCCGTTTGTCCAGCATATTGACGCTGCTCGAAACCATGAAAAGCGAGTAGCCGCATTAGGATGCGACTTTAATTTTCGCCTGCTGTTTGTGGTACATCTTGAGATTGAAGACGATTTTATCCGCATCATTTCTGCGCGCAAAGCAGCACCATCCGAAAGGGACCATTATGAAAATTGAAACTATTAAAAAACGTTTATCGAAAAATCGCCCAATGACTTCTGTTACTTTGCGTATGCCAGAAGATGTAGTAAACGATTTAAAGAGGGTCGCACCGCTCAAAGGTTTTTCCGGGTATCAGGGATTGTTGCGCGCTTATGTCGGCGCAGGATTGCGTGAGGATTTAGAGCGTATGGAAGGTAATGCGGTTGCCCAGCTCATCGAGAAGCTTCGTGAGGATGGCGTGCCTGAAGCTACACTCAATAAAGCTGCGGCGAGTTTGAAACAAGCTGCTTAAAACGGTTTTCAATGACTTATCTGCAATTTTCAGCAAGCCACAAACCCCTCCCAACCTCCCCTTGACAGGGGAGGAGCGGCATTGGCTCTCCCCCTGTCAAGGGGGGGGTGAGGCTAAATAGATTTAAAAAAATAGCGTCTAATTTTTGTTCAAAATTAAAACAACTGAATCTGCACCACACTACCTTTTTCAACATTCCCCTGCTCCATCGGCAACACAATAAAACAGTTCGCATTGCTCATGGAACTAAGAATCCCCGACCCCTGCTCGCCGGTAGTCTGCACCTGCCAAACACCATCCTCACCCTGCGTCAAAATCCCGCGCTGAAACTCGGTACGCCCCGCAGCTTTCTTGATCGGCGTAGTACAAATCGCCTGGAAGCTGAACACCGGTTTCGGATGTTGACCCATCAGTTCCCACAGTGCATTGCGCACAAACTGCAGGAAGGTGACCATCACCGCAACAGGATTGCCGGGTAAGCCAAAGAAATGGCAATTGCCGACCTTGCCGTAAGCCAGCGGACGACCGGGTTTCATCGCGAGCTTCCAGAACACGACTTCGCCGAGCTCATCCAGCAATTCCTTGATGTAATCCGCATCACCCACCGACACACCTCCACTGGTGATGATCACATCAGCCTGACTGGAAGCCTTTTGCAGTGCGCTGCGCACAGCATTTTTGTCATCGCGGATATTGCCCATGTCGAGAATTTCCGCGCCCAGTTCAGTTAACAATCCGATCAGGGTAAAGCGGTTGCTGTCGTATATCTGCCCGCCGGCCAAAGGCTTTCCGGGTTGCACCAGTTCGTCACCGGTAGAAAATATCGCAATTTTAAGTTTGCGGAACACGCTGATTTCGGCAAAACCGAGCGACGCGAGCAAGCCCATTTCAGCCGCGTTAATACGCTGTCCCTGTGCCAGAACCACAGCGCCTTGCTGAATGTCTTCGCCAACCAAACGGATGTTTTGTCCGCGCTTGCAAGTAACGCTGAACTCGATTTGATCACCATCAACCTTGGTCTGCTCCTGCATCACCACGCTATCGCAGCCGGCAGGGATGGTTGCACCCGTCATGATGCGCACGCATTCACCCGCACCCACCGCACCCTCAAAACCATGTCCTGCAAAGGATGTGCCGATTTTTATCAGCTTGTTGCCACTGTCCGCCAGATCGGCGGCGCGAACCGCATAACCATCCATCGATGAATAGTCATGCGGCGGCACATTCAACGGCGACATTACGTCGCTTGCCAGGGTGCGATGGAATGCGTCTTGCACCTTGATCGACTCGTGTTCTGTGACGGGTGCCAGAAACTGTTTAATCAGCTGGCGCGCCTGCTCTACCGGCATCGAGTTGGGATCGTAATCCTCCATCGAAGCAAGGGTTGAGAGTGTGAGATGTTGAGATTCCATGAAGTGCTTTTGAAAAAAGTTTGATTGAGTTGGCTTGAAGGCGATCCACTACGGGGCCCTAAGCAGACATTAACGTCCTTCTATGCCCTTTTGCTCCACCGCATACAACACTGCCGCCTCCACCCTTGAAGTCAGGTGTAGCTTGGTCAGAATGTGTCGCACATGCTGTTTGACCGTGTCATTGCTGATGCCCAGGGTCTGCGCGATGGCCTTGTTACTCTCTGCACGGGACAACAGCTGCAAGATCTCGCGCTCGCGTTCAGTCAAAAGCGACATCGATGTTTTGCCCTCTTTGCCGCGCTGGCCATGCTGCAAGATGCCGATCATTTTCACCGTCATCGCGGGCGCAACCACCATCTCGCCAGCCACAACCCGGCGTATCGCATCGGCCACATCATCCGGTGCCATATCCTTAAGCAGGTAACCACGCACTCCGGCGCGTAAAGCAGTGGCAAGATCGGCCTCGGAATCGCTCATCGTCAGGATGACCACGGGCGTATCAAAATTCTCCTTGCGGATTTGCGCCAGCACGCCAAAACCATCCAGCGGCTCCATGCGCAAATCCATCACCAGCAAGTCAGGCTGATGCTCACGCAGCAACTGCGTCAACTCCTTGACCTGGGCGGTAGCACCCACAACATTGATGTCGTAGCGCAGCGTCAGAAGTTCAGTCAGTCCGCGTCGACACAAACTGTGATCATCGACCAGAACAACTTTGATCTGTTCATCCATTATTGCTTCTCCATTTAGCCGCATTTTTTATTTCAATTCCGGGGCAGTAAAATTTAATTGCACGCGCGTGCCCATTCCTTCCAGATTTTCCACTTCAACTTCTCCGCCTATTCGTAAAGCGCGTTCACGCATAATTGCCAAACCATAATGACCCTCTGGCGGAGTACCTACCCCGACCCCGCCACCGTTATCCTCGACCCTGAACTGGAATTTTCCATCGTTGCAGGCCACGATCAACCGTGCAACGCTTGCGCCAGAATGAGTAGCAATATTTACCAGCGCCTCCCTTACGATCAAAAAGATTTGTAATTCATATTCAAGCGGTAATTCCAATTCTTCCACCTGATTGTCATATTTCAGGGTGATGCTGGTTCGTGCGCCAAAGTCTTTAACCAATTTTTGCAACGCATATTTCAAACCTTTCGGATCCATTTGGCAGCGAAAATGGGTAACCAGCTCACGCACTGTTTTTTGGCTGCTTTCCAATGCCTCATCAATATCATGCGCACATTTGAATGCAAGCAGATCATTATCTGTTTTCATTGCATCCAATAACAAACTGGCGCGAATTTTTGCGTAATACAAGGTTTGCGCCAGCGAGTCATGAATTTCATTCGCGATCGATTGACGCTCAGCCAGCAGATTGATTTGATGGCTATCCTCATTCATCCAGACATTCTTCAACGCAAGATAAGTGAGTTCCGCGTATGTACTGAGTGTGCGCTTGACATCCTCCGTCACATCTTTCTCTGCCGCAAAAAACAGTGTCATCACACCTGCCGACTCGCCCTCGTCGCCCACCCCTAGCGGCACAGCGAGCAAAAATTTGCAGGCTGTACCAAAAAAATCAGCACCATACCGGCTCTTGCAGAAATCAGCATCGGATGACTCAACAGCCCGTGTACTGGCGGACTTCCCGCACACCCCGCAGCCTGCATCAACAACGCTCTCAGCCTGACAAACTTCAGTCGGTAAACCAACACTGGCTATCGTTCTCAGCTCCCCGCCATCGGGTGTCAACACTCTGACAACTCCGGCGCTGGCGTCCAGCGCTTCAAGTATCGTTGCCAAATACCCGCCGAGCAGCACCCCCGCTTCCCCGCCACGTGCGGCCAGAGTTTCGCCACTGTCATTGCCTGAGTCCGGCACTTGTTTGTTCGCCACATCATTCACAAAAGAAGAAGCGCAACCACCCACGAGATGAATTTTGGGTTTCATCAAAAAAACCTCACTTTAGCGAACCTTGTAATGCAAGCTGTATGTACTAAACGTAGTTGCACAGTAATTTTGCCGGGTTAAAACATCGAATTACATGAAAAATCACCCCCCCAACGGGGTTATATTCCCCCCCCTGAGATAGCTACTTCGACAACGGTATCAAATTGAATCTAATTGATCAAGCATCCAATTACCCACGCTAATATGAGTGGTAAATGTATCAAATAGGTTTTAAACATCCAAAAAATTTACTTAACCAGACATAGAGCTGAAAATCCAATCCCCCCCTAACTGGGCTATATTACACCACCCGATATAGTTATAGACACTAAACTAGTCAATTGCGCTTAATGTCGGGGTTAATTAATTGACAATTGTGCCGCCAATTGAGCACTAGACTCATCATCAAATACGGCAAAGAAAATTGAAAATCTGCATCGTTTCCGACAGTCATGATCGTTCCGAGCCGCTTGCTGCTGCTGTATCTGCAGCCCATGCAGCTGGAGCGAAGGCAGTTATTCATTGCGGCGATGTGATTGGTGCCCATACTTTACGCGCCTCTCTCAAGCTTGGCCTGCCAATTCATGTTGTTCATGGCAACAACCTTGGCGATACGATGGCCATCAATAAATTGATGGCCAAATCTGCCGGCAACCTCATTTACCACGGGATGGATGCCATACTTGAACTAGGCGGCAGGCGTATATTTGTAACTCACTACCCCCATTATGGCCACGGCATGGCTTGCACCGGGGATTACGATCTCATCTGTTGCGGGCACAGTCACATTGCAGAGGTCGTGACTTTCAAGACCGTTAAAGGCGGACATACCACACTGATCAATCCGGGCACCGTTGCCGGAATACACGCTCCGGGAATTATCGCGCCCTATACCTGGATCCTGGGCGATCTGGAACATATGCAATTTGAGATTCACACGCTGGAGCAACAGATTGGTTAACCGGCGTTTTTTAACGATGACTTAAAATAAAGACACAACAGCTTTGGGATTTGCGTGAACACATCCGTGCCCGATTTTATAAGATAAGGTTTTTTGGTTTATAGTATTAATGACACTTAGCGGAGAACTGATTTGACAACTTCAATCGCAACTAGCCAGACCATTCTGGTCGTCGGTGGTGGTATCAGCGGAATGACGGCCGCACTGGAAGCCGCAGAATGCGGCAAGCAGGTAATTTTGGTAGAGAAAAGTCCAACCCTGGGCGGCCGCACTTCTCTGCTCTATCGTTACTTCCCCAAACTGTGCCATCCCACCTGTGGCCTTGAAATCAACCTGCGCCGCATTAAAGGTAATCGCAATGTGCGCGTGATGACCATGACCGAAGTGGCCAGCATCACGGGCACACGTGGAAAATATTCAGTCAAGCTCAATGTCGCCCCGCGCCATGTCACGGAAAACTGCACAGCCTGCGGCGAGTGTGCCAAAGTCGTGTCTGCCGAGATACCCAATCCATCCAACTACAATCTGGACAAGATGAAAGTGGCTTACCTGCCGCATAATATGGCGTACCCGATGCGCTATGTGCTGGATGCATCTGCTTTGGGCACGTCCGATGCCGATAAGGCCAAGGCCGCCTGCAAGTACGATGCCATCGACCTGAACATGAAGCAGGAATCGATCGAGATGACGGTCGGCTCAGTAATTTGGGCAACCGGCTGGAAACCTTATGACGCTGAGAAAATTCAGCCTTACGGTTATGGCCGTTATCCAAACGTGATCACCAGCCTCGAGTTCGAGCGCCTGGCTGATACTCACGGCCCAACTGGTGGAAAAATACTGCGTCCTTCCGATGGAAAAGAAGCCAAGAATGTGGCGTTTATCCAGTGCGCCGGTTCGCGTGACGAAAACCATCTGCGCCACTGCTCACGCATTTGCTGCATGGGCTCGCTGAAACAAACCCAGTACATGCGCGAAGCTTATGGCGACGATGCAAAATCCACCATCTACTACATCGACATTCGCGCGATCGACCGTTTCGAAGATTTCTACCAGAAGGTTCAGAAAGATAAGACCGTCACCTTCGTAAAATCCAAAGTGGCAAAAATCGCCCTGGACAACAAAAACGATATTCTGACTCTGCATGGCGTAGACACTGAAGGTTATCACCGCTATGAAAACCAGCATGACCTCGTCGTACTCGCTGTCGGCATGGAGCCTTCTGTTGCAGGCATCGACATTCCTGCGGAAATTATCGCCGACTCCAGCGGCTTCCTGGAATCCGCACCCAGTGGCGGCATCTTCGCTGCGGGTTGCGCATCGGGCCCGCTTGACGTCAACCGCTCGGTACAGAATGCAACGGCAGCGGCACTGCGTGCCATACAAGTTATTCACAAGTCTGATAGTGCAGAGGTTAAATTATGAGTGAGATGAAAACAGCAGCATACGTCTGCCAGGGTTGCGGCATAGGCGAACGACTGGATACCGCGCAGATGGGAAAAGTGGCAACCCGTGAAGGAAAAATGGCGATCGTGCGCGAGCATGCCTTCCTGTGCAACGCTGAAGGTGTGCAGATGATCAAGGACGACATTGAGAAGGAAGGCGTCAATCACATTATGATTGCGGCCTGCTCGCGTCGAGCCAAAGCAGAAGCCTTTTACTTCCCCCACGTGGCAATGGCACGTGCCAATATCCGCGAAGGCGTGATCTGGTGCCAGCCCGATACAGAGGAAGCCAAAGAGTTAACGCAAGAGATGGCCGATGACTATGTACGTATGGGCTGCGCCGAACTGAAGAAAATGAATGTGCCGGAAGGCAATCCAAACATGGCGCAGAACAAGCGCATTCTGGTGGTGGGCGGCGGTGTGTCAGGCCTGACCGCAGCGCTTGAAGCAGCCGAAACAGGTTACGAAGTCGTGCTGGTGGAAAAGCAGGGTGAACTCGGCGGATGGGCAGCAAAACTGTGGAAACGCGCTCCGGCACGCACACCTTTCACCGATCCTGTCGATACCGGCATAGGCGACCTGGTTAGCCGTGCAGGCAAGCATCCGCGTATCAAGGTCTGTCTGAATTCAACGATTGCAGAAACCAGCGGCGCACCCGGAAAATTCTCGGTACAGATTGCAACTGAAAGCGGCGCAACCACAACCGAAATGGTTGGCGCGATCGTTCAATCCACCGGCTTTACCAGTTACGACATCAACAAGCTGCCGGAACTGGGCGGCGGCAAGAGCGCGAACGTGGTGGATCAGGCCGGACTGGAACGTTTGGCAGTAGATGCAGCAAGCAAGGGCCAGGCAATGCGCAGACCCTCCGATGGCGGCGAGATCAAGAGCGTGGTGTTCATCCAGTGCGCCGGTCAGCGCGATACGACGGGTACGCACCTGCCCTATTGCTCTGGACATTGCTGCAATACTAGCATCAAGCAGGCGATGTACTTCAAGGATAACAACCCCAATGTCGAAACAGTCGTGCTTTACACCGACCTGCGCACACCGGGCATGGGTGAAGACTTCTATCGCAGCGGCCAGACCAAGGGCGTGGTGTTCAGCAAGGGTGTTGCATCGGGAGTCGTCGCAAGCGGCAATAGCTGCACGGTGAATTTCAAGGATCTCATCCTCAATGAAGAGGTTAGCTTGGCTGCAGATCTGGTCGTGCTCGCTACCGGGCAAGTTCCGGTCTCGGGAGTAGACATTTCGCTGCCCGAAGACACAGAGAGTACGGTCAAGCCGATTTCAATCCTGAATCTGACCTATCGTCAGGGTAAGGATCTGCCGCAACTGAAAGACGGTTTGACCGACTCGCACTTTATCTGTTTCCCCTACGAAACAAGGCGTACCGGTATTTATGCGGCAGGCCCCGTGCGCCGTCCGATGGATATCGCACAAACAATAGAGGATGCAACAGGTGCCGCCCTTAAAGCGATACAGGCGGTTGAAAATGCTTCCGTTGGCCGCGCTGCGCATCCACGATCAGGTGACCTGTCCTTCCCTATCGTGCGTCTCGAAGGCTGTACCCAGTGCAAGCGTTGTACCGTTGAGTGTCCGTTCGGCGCGATCGACGAGGACGAGAAACGCTTCCCGGTGTTTAACGAATCGCGCTGCCGCCGCTGCGGCACCTGTATGGGTGCCTGTCCGGTTCGTGTCATTTCGTTTGAAAACTACTCGGTTGACACTGTCGCCGCACAAATCAAATCCATCGACATGCCGGACGAGTTCTCCGAAAAGCCACGTATCCTGGTACTGGCCTGCGAAAATGATGCTTATCCGGCGCTGGATATGGCCGGTATGCAGCATAATGAGTACAGCGCATTTATGCGTATCATCCCGGTACGCTGCCTCGGTTCAGTCAACACCGTGTGGATTACCGATGCCCTGAACGGTGGCTGGGACGGCGTGATGATGATGGGTTGCAAGCACGGTGACGAATATCAATGTCACTTTGTCAAAGGCTCCGAACTCGCCAACACCCGCATGTCCAAGATCGGTGACACCCTGAAAGGACTCGGACTGGAAACAGAGCGCGTGCAAACGTATGAAGTCGCCATCAGCGATATCCAGCGTGTGCCGCAGCTGATAAATGACTATGCCGCCAAGATTAAAGAAATTGGCATGAGCCCAATGAAAGGTTTTGCGTGAGGCCACTATGAGCGATCTAAATACAACTAACGTAGCAAAATACCAGAATAATTTCCTCAAGGAAGTAGAGGAGATGGTCGAAGAAGGTGAATGGGTCAAGATGTGCATGCAGTGCGGTGTATGCTCGGGTTCGTGTCCGCTGGGCTCCAGCTGGGCGCATCCGCCGCAGGAACTGTTCATGATGATACGTGCAGGCAAACGCGAGGAAGTGTTGCGTTCGGACTCCATGTGGATGTGCACCTCCTGCTACAACTGTATCGTGCGCTGTCCGCGCAAGCTTCCCATTACCCATATCATGCACGGGCTGGCAGCCTATGCGCACAAGCTCGGCATGGCGCCGAAGATGCAGCCAACACGCGATTTCTCTTTGATATTCTGGAAAAATTGCATACATACTGGCCGCGTCAACGAGTTGAAATTGACCATATCCGTTTATTTCAATGACGGCCTGATTGCCGGGCTCAAAAAAGGCTGGGCCATGAAGAATGTTGCCATCGGTCTGCTGCTGGCGAAGCGTTTAAATCCTTTCGAGCTATTCAAGAGCCACGATTGCAAAGACGTTAAAGGCATCCACGCCATGCTGGCCAAAGCGGCTGAAATCGATAACCGTCGTCACCAACATACTGCTTAAGGAATACTCATGTCGACCAAAGAATACGCATTTTATCCAGGCTGCTCTTCGCAGCTGAAAGCCTCCGCTTCAAACTACCTGGTGTCGGTTAATTCGATGTGCAAGACACTGGATATTAAAATGACAGAAATTCCCGACTGGAATTGCTGCACTGCTTCCATCAGTTATGCCGGTGGCAGCGAGTTGTCACGCCTGGTCATGAATGCCCGAAATTTTGCCCTGTCCGAAGACAGCATGCCCGGAAAAGATATCGTTGCCACCTGTGCCGCCTGCTGGCTGGGTGCACGCGAATCAAAAGAAAGACTTTCCCACAGCACACAACTGATGGACGAAACCAACGAAGCCCTGGCAGCGGCCGGCCTGAACTATAAAGGTACAGCCAATGTACGTCACATGGTTGAAGTGCTGATAGAAGACTTCGGCTACGATCAGCTAGCCTCGCACGTAGTCAAGCCCCTGGACGGCATCAAATTTGCCGGTTATGTTGGCTGCCAGACCAATCGTCCGTTCGGCATTGATGGTGAGTCTTTCGAAAACCCGATGTATCTCGACAAGCTGGTCGACACCATAGGCGGCGAAGCTTTAAACAAGTATGAACAGAAAGTAACCTGTTGCGGCGGCGCGCTGGCCTTTTCCGAGCCGGAAAAAAGCCAGAAGCAAATCAAGGATATCGTGGAATCGGCCTATGACCAGGGTGCGGACATGATCGTTACGCCCTGCCCTCTGTGCCAGGCAAACGTTGAAGTCTACCAGTCCGACATCAATAAGAAATATGGTACCAAACTGGCGATGCCGGTTACCTATTACAGCCAGTTGATGACCGTTGCATACGGTGGCAGTGCAAAAGAGGCGGGCCTGGACGGGCATATTTACAAACCGACAAAATTGCAGGAACTTGCTGCCAGAAATACTCCTGCCAAAAAGTAGTTATAGTTTGGAGCGGGGTGCGGTCAGATACATCTTGTCGGTTGGCAGCGCAGGGTTATCATAAGGGCAAGTTTTTGCCTGAAGTGATCTGGACTGCCGTTTGACAAGGAGAATTTTATGCAACACCTGACCCCACAACAGGCTTTTGATTTTTTGCAGTCCAATCCCGAAGCGGTATTTGTTGACGTGCGCAGCGAGATGGAACACATGTTTGTCGGCCATCCTGCAGGCTCAATGTTGATACCGTGGGTAGATGGCCCCAACTGGGATATTGATCCTAATTTTGTTTCTCACGTTAAAAAGGCAGCCAGCGTCAACCGGCCCGTTGTGCTGATCTGTCGCTCGGGTCGTCGTTCGGCTGATGCAGGTATGGCGCTGGAAAATGCCGGTCTGCAGGAAGTGTACAATGTACTTAACGGCTTTGAAGGAGACCTCGACGAACAGCACCACCGTAACTCGCACAATGGCTGGCGTCAAGCGGGCCTGCCATGGGCGCAAACTTAGTCTGAATATCTCATCCTGTATTGTTAACCCACCCAAGAAGTACCCACGACCGGATTCATTATGAACGCTGCAATCATCGATTTTACTGAAGCTCAACACGAATATGTGGCCAAGCTGCTGGCGCAGCGTTACGGCAAACAGGTCGATCTGCAACTGGCAGACAGTGAATTGCAACTCGATCTACTATTGGATGAGTTAACAGTATGCCCAACGCTATATTGGAGCGAGCGCGGTGCCCAGTTCGTAGTGTATAAAATAGGTGAAGACCGATATCGTTGCCAGTTTTTTTATTCGGCGACCGAGCAATTTGGCACCGGACATGATGAATATGACGACATTGAGAAATGCGTGGTGACATTATTACAAGTGCAGTCAGACCACGAGCGCCAACTGTCCAAGCTGTCCTCGGCTGCGACAACTATCGCGTCATTTGAAGGGGATGACTACCAGGGGCCCCTCGTGATATGACACTGGGGCTGATCTTATGACTTTAGACAAGGCACGCCAATTACTGCAGGTCCAGGTCGATTTTGGCGGGGGCTACAATCGGAACAGTGCGCGGCTTATACTCGCAGAGGTCGTGCGTGAACATGGGCAGAGCTGCGCCAATCAACTGATTACCGAGATGGGCCTGGAAGAGCTGTTCGGTTTTGCACCCGCCCCCATTCAGCATCACATATAGCAGCCGACCAAACCAGACGAACAAATGAACTATTTCGTAACAGGCACCGATACAGGCGTTGGCAAGACACTGATCAGTTGTGCTCTGTTATACGCATTTGCCATGCAAGGTAAAAGCGTGGCCGGCATGAAGCCCGTTGCAGCCGGCTACGACGAAGACGGGCTTAATGAAGATGTAAAAAAACTGCGCGCCGCCACCAATATTTTTGCCAGCCTGGGCCAGATCAATCCCTATAGCTTCGCTCATCCTGTAGCACCCCACATCGCCGCACGTAATTCTGGCGTGCAAATCAATCTTGAACGCATTCTGGAATCTTATAATGAACTTGCCTCGCAGGCCGAGGTGGTGATCGTTGAAGGTGTCGGTGGCTTCCAGGTGCCGTTGAATGACACCCAGGATACCGCTGATCTGGCGGTTGAGTTGGGATTGCCCGTCATCCTGGTTGTGGGTATGCGACTGGGATGCCTCAACCATGCATTGCTGACCATGCGCGCAATAACAGATTGCGGATTGAATTGCGCTGGCTGGGTGGCCAATGTACTCGATTCGAACATGACTGCATTGGACGAAAACATACTGGCACTGCAACAACGCATCAATGCACCGCTGCTGTCGGTAATAATGTTTCAAACCGCCCCGGATTCAAAAAACATCTCGACACAACTGGATCTGAATTTACTGCAAGTACGAATACATGAGCAGAATAAACTGGTCGCAGTTGATTTATAACGCGATGCGCGAAACAACGAATATATTACTTTATTCCTGCGGCTTTGTTTGAATGGCTCAAGACAATTATAATAAATTCCATGACCATTCCATTTTTTCAATCGCTTTCAGGCGCGCTTTCTTTTCAGATTACTGAAGATAATCTGCGGATTCGAGCCGACCAGATAAAAGCGCGCTTGCGCTTGTATCCGGCGATGATATTAAGCCAGTTATTTCTTGAACCCTTGTTTGTGTGGCTATTCTGGGATCACGCCGACCACATGAAACTGCTAATCTGGTTAAGTTTTATCTATACAGTCCATGCCAGTGACATCTTGCTGTGGTGGAAGTATCGCACGCAGCTCAATACCGTAATGGAGTGCAGGCGCTGGAGCAGGATATTTAAAATATTAACCGCCTGTACAGCAATGTTGTGGGGAACAATCGCACTGTGGTTTTTCCCACCAGACCTGGCTTATCAGGCATTAATGATTTGCCTGTCACTCGGCTTGGTCGCAGGCGCTGTTACACTTGATTCGGTTTATCCACCCTCCTTGTATATATATGTAGTGGGCGTTACTCTCCCCCTGCTTGCGCGTCTTGTTTTTTTCGGTGATCAGGCGCAGTGGATACTGGCAGCGATGCTGGTATTGTTTATATTCGGCGCGCTCAGCGCAGGCCGTGAGCTAAGCAATACCTTCTGGAAATCCTTGTGGCAACGTTATGAAAATGACCTTCTGATAGGGCAGCTCACCGAGCAAAAGGCCATAGCAGAGTCTGCCAACCGCGACAAATCGCGTTTCCTCGCCTCTGCCAGCCATGATTTGCGCCAGCCGCTACAGGCTCTTGTTCTATTCAGCGATTCACTGCAGGAAGTCAGCAGGGAAAAAGAGTCGCGGCATTTAGCTGAGCAGATAGGCAAATCGGTAGGCGCTCTGGTAGATATGTTTGATGAATTGCTCGACATTTCCAAATTTGATGCGGGAGTCGTGCAAGCAGTGATGCAGAACTTTAAAGTGCAGACGGTTCTTGATCGGCTACAGGCTGAATTTATGCCACTGGCAGCTGCCAAAGACCTTGAACTTGTCGTGCTAAAGACCGAATTTATCGCGTATAGCGACCCGCATTTGCTGGAACGCATCCTGCGCAATCTGATTTCAAATGCGATACGCTACACGGATTTTGGCATCGTCAAAGTGAGCTGCACGAGCGTTGGCAATATGCTTGAATTTAACGTATCAGACACCGGAATTGGCATACGCGCAAAAGTCTTGCCCCACATCTTTGAGGAATATTATCAGGTTGACAATCAGCATCGCGACAGACTCAAGGGGCTTGGATTGGGACTTGCTATCGTGCGCCGCATGGAGGTACTCCTGGGTTGCAATGTGACCGTAATTTCCAAGCCTGCACTCGGATCAATCTTCAGCTTCAGTATTCAGCATGGCGACACGGTACAGAATGATCAGCCGGTCGAGACAAATCCCTCAAAACATGACCTGCGCGGCCTCACCGTCGCACTCGTGGAAGACAATCGGGATATCCGGCAGATGGTTGCAAAATTGATGAAACAATGGGGCTGCGAGGTCCATGATGGGGAGCTACCCTATGCAGTACTCAATGCCATGGCTTTAGCCGGTAGACGTCCGGACATCCTGCTTTGCGACTACCGTTTACCCCAGGGATTGACCGCGATTGATGGCATTCAGTTGTTGCACAAGCTCTGGGGGAAAAAAATACCGACAGTGGTACTGACGGGTGAAACAGCCCCGCAGACCTTGCAGGAAATTCAGGCTAGCGGCGCATTGTTACTGAACAAGCCGATTGCGCCGGCACGCTTGCGCTCCATGGTGTATTTTGCGCTACATCGCGAAAACAGCCCTGATGCCGACCAGTCAAATTGAACAGATTACGCAATGACGCTGCCGCGGTCGCCCGCGGGGATGCTATTATGTGGAAAAAATAAACATATCGCAGGGGAAAATATGAATTTGCGTGTTTTACTGGCTGATGACCATGCGTTATTTCGCGACGGCATGCGTTATGTGTTGCAACAACTCAGTGAACAGGTTGACATACTTTGCGCCGGAAATTTTGCGGAAACACTGAGCCAGGCGGAAACGCACCCGGATATAGACCTGGCGCTGATGGATTTGAATATGCCCGGCAGCGAAGGTGTTGCATCGATCAGAATTTTCCATCACCGTTTCCCGGCTATTCCCCTGGTTGTAATATCCGGCTCTGAACAGCGCACTGAAATAGAATGTGTCATGGAGTATGGTGCGATGGGGTTTATTTCCAAAATGTCCTCGGGCAAGGTCATGGTCAGTGCCCTGCGTATGGTACTCGGCGGTGATATTTACTACCCTCCGCAACTGATGGCCCAGTCTGATACTGAGGTCAACCCCTCTGGAAACCAACAACCCGACACGGACAAAGTCGGTATGCATGCGTATAAATACGGTCTCACCAAACGTCAACTGGAAGCGTTGCAATATCTCTCCGAGGGATTGTCGAATAAGGAGATTGCCAGCAAAATGAGCCTCGCAGAGGGCACGGTTAAGGTCCATGTGGCCGGTGCCTTTCAGGTATTACAGGTAAACAGCCGCCTGGATGCTGTGCGCAAAGCGCAAAAGCTGGGAATCGTGACTGTAGTCGATGAGGATCGCAATGTTATTTGAACAAGCTTACTCAAGCTTTAAGTTTCACAAACTGGGTAGCAAAAAACAATGATTCCGCCCCGTTCCCAAGCCACATCCCCGCCTCTACCCGTAAAACTCGCAGCTTTGTTGCGCGAATCACGCTGGCTCTTGCTGGTCGCGGTGGCTGCATATCTGATTCTGATTTTATACGGCTACAACCGCAATGACCCTGCGTGGTCGCATAGTACCAGCGGCGTTATTACCCACAATCCGGGTGGCGTAGTGGGCGCCTGGCTGGCCGACGTGCTGCTGTATATTTTCGGTTTCTCGGCATGGTGGTGGATTCCATTTTTACTGCATCGTATACACGCTAGCTATCGCAACCTGCACCCGGATTATGAATCACACAAAAGCTTGTTTGATAAACGCGCTTTATGGTTAACGCTTTTGGGCTTCACCGTATTATTGCTGTCAAGCAGCTCTCTTGAAGCAATACGCATGTACAGCCTGCCAGTACAGCTGCCTAAC
>Ga0315271_10000623_pt1 | contig 20106 bp, 18 predicted proteins | sample C3_top_MG_FD_204664 | JGI IMG/M metagenome (GOLD analysis project Ga0315271, IMG submission 204664) | Sediment microbial communities from Yellowstone Lake, YNP, Wyoming, USA - C3_top | ecosystem: Environmental > Aquatic > Freshwater > Lake > Sediment | place: USA: Wyoming | collected 2017-08-01
CTGGACAAGCGCTGGGCTGACGAAAAAGGCCTGGTGGACGAACTGCTGGCGCTGCGCGCCAAACTGCGCGCCGGTATCAAGCCGGTGGAAGGCACGGGCAGCAAACTGGAAGCAGAAGCAGCAGCAGAGGCTGTGGCCGAAGGCCTGAGTGTGGAAGACAAGGAAACACAGCGCCAGGCCGATCTTGCGCAGTTGAATGCGGTGCAGGAAAAACTCACCACACTGCAGGGCGAGACCCCGCTGATTCTGCCGACAGTGGATTACCAGGCCGTGGCTGCTGTCGTTGGCGATTGGACTGGCATCCCGGTCGGGCGCATGGCGCGCAACGAAATGGAGACCATCCTCAAGGTGGCTGACAGCCTTGCGCAGCGCGTAATTGGCCAGGACCACGCGATGGCGATGATCGCTAAACGCATCCAGACGTCACGCGCCGGGCTGGACAATCCCAATAAACCGATCGGCGTGTTTATGCTCGCCGGCACTTCGGGCGTGGGCAAGACTGAGACGGCGCTGGCTCTGGCCGAAGCTTTGTACGGCGGCGAGCAAAACCTGATCACCGTCAACATGAGCGAATACCAGGAAGCGCATACCGTCAGCACACTCAAGGGCGCACCACCCGGCTACGTAGGTTACGGCGAAGGTGGCGTACTCACCGAGGCAGTGCGGCGCAAGCCCTACAGCGTAGTGCTGCTGGACGAGGTTGAAAAAGCCCATCCAGACGTGCACGAGATGTTTTTCCAGGTGTTCGACAAGGGCTTCATGGAGGATGGCGAAGGGCGCTTCATCGATTTCAAAAACACGCTGATCCTGCTGACTACCAATGCCGGCACTGACCTGATAGCCGGGCTCTGCAAGGATCCGGAACTGATGCCCGATCCAGAAGGTATGGCCAAAGCGTTGCGCGAGCCATTGCTTAAAATATTCCCACCGGCGCTGCTGGGGCGACTGGTGGCGATACCCTACTACCCGCTGTCTGATGAGATGCTGGGCAAAATCGTCATACTGCAACTGAACCGGATCAAGAAACGCGTCGAGGCACGGTACAAGATTCCGTTTGAATATGGCGAGGACGTGGTCAAGCTGGTGGTCTCACGCTGCACCGAGAGCGAGTCTGGCGGACGCATGATCGATGCGATTCTGACCAACACCATGCTGCCGGATATCTCGCGGGAATTTTTAACGCGGATGATGGAAGGAACGGCGATTGAGCGGGTTAAGGTTGGTGTTGCAGAAGGTGCGTTTGAGTATGGGTTTTGAGTGAGTATCAGAAAATTTAATCCCATTTTTTCTTTGATTTTTTTAGCCACGTGATTGAATACGTGCCAATACTTAAATAGAGGTAATAATGAACTTTTTACAGCTGACGGGAACACAATTGAATGCGCTTGGCAACTGGTCTGTTTCCGATACTTACATACTGGTATTGATGGGCAGGGTGCATATTCGCCTGGATCAGAAGCGGTTTCCGAGTGGCAATCTCAGTGAATATATTGACGGCGATTGGAATTACCGGATATCCAGTTTTCACGTCAAGATTGATGCGACCCACGAGGTTACGGTGAACACAGTCAAAATTCCCGTCACCAACGCCGAAACCGGTAAGCAGTTTTTTAAAAACAAAAAAATTAAAACAATTGATGACTGGTCTGATTATTTGTATTTCAAGTTCGTCGGGGGCGGTGTGTGGCAGCCAATTTGGGGATATGCAAAATTTGCTAGCCAGACTGGCGGTAAAGTTACGAACACGCACAAAGCAGATCTGCCTGATAGTTACTGGGGCGATTTGATGGCCTACGGCAGAAATTTTATTGGCACGTTAACAAAAGCGACCAAGACCGACCAAGGTATGGCTCACGGCCCGATTCAGGCAAGCCGGGTCAATCTGTTTAATCAACTCTGAACGTTTTGTAGCTTAGTACACGTGAATCTTATCTAGACCCGTCCTCCATTTACCCTATTTAACATTGAGGGAATGGGGCCTTACATGACTCAGGCAAGGAATTACAAATGTCCGAATTGAGCCAATTCAAAACACTAACAGAGCTGGCAGAGATTATTAAATAAGCTACGTGGTCTTGAAAAAAAACAGTTCTTTGCACGCCCCGTCAGCCGCGGAGAGCATCCAGTGCTGTATGCCAATACTACTGGAGGTGAATATCGCACGGTATGTGGAGTGCGTGCGTGTGACTATCAGTTGTCGACTGATGAACATTGGGTGGAAGCTAACGATAATATGGGATTGTCGTTTTCCGTGGACTGGCAACATTTGAAAAGCATACACAAAATGATTTCACGTTATGAAAAGAAACCTGTCGATGTGTTTTGGCTGTTGGGAGCGACTAATTTGCCGCCCGGAATGGCATTCAAACCTGATATGGCCAAAAAGGGTCATTACTTCCTGGCAGTAACCGAGCGCATGAAGTTGAGTGCATTGATCACTAATCTTGAATTGGTAGCCCATAGAATGTCCATGATAAATCACGTCACACTCAATAAATAGCTCAATGCAGGAATCGCGATGATACATTTTAAACGTTACCCTCATGTCAAAGCGCTGTTGGCTCATTATGCAGACTCGCTTAACGATAATGTCGTGCGTCAGTTACTGATTAGCGGAGTGAAAACGGAAGAGGACGCCTTCCGTCTGGCTCACTTCGTATGGGTTATGGTTGATTCCATGCGTGCAGACTGCGATGCCGGTCGAGAGGTATTAGGCCGGATGGATAATGGTGACATGCTTCCGGATGTAAGTTATGAAGTGGGCCTGTACCTGACACAGACTGGATATGAACAGATATGGAACCAAGTTTCAGATGAGGCTTGATATTTAAAGGAAATAAATAGGGGAGTGCCGTCGAGGTTTCTGAAATGATTGACTACAAATTTCCTGCAGAAAGGGAAATTCTCTTTCACTACGCAAAAAAACTGCAAGCAGATGAAGTAATAGCAATCATTAACAGGGGACATGTCGAAAATGCCGTTGAAGCGAAGCAACTGTCCGCGTTTTTCTGGCGCATGGTGGATGAGTCGGTGAAGGATGCAGAGCAAGGACTGGATGTCGCAGGTTGCCGCGATCTTCAGGCGCACACTGAGTGCATCATGCAGACGCTAAGGAGATGTTAACAAATAACTGCGACAAAATTGCCCCAGTAATTTGGCTCCTATAGGCCGGTCAATAACTTTGCAGTGTTACAGTTATTATTTTACGGCCCCTAAGATCGTATCTGATTGGCGCGGGCTACGAGAAGGAGTGGAGCGCTGATTATTAAGCTTGGCGGGAAAAACGGGGGCTTGCTCCGCATCGCATTTTTTCTAAACCCAATTGCAGTGTTCTTTGAGAGGAATTTGATCTATGCCTAGCGTTTTGAGACAGGATTTCCGCACCACCATCGTGAAATCGGGTAGCTATACCCGCCCAGGGGCAGCAATCATTGTAGGGGCGCTCGGAAACGCGCATGCACACGACGATAACAGCCCGCGCTTGCAGGATGCCCACGGTGCCAACATGGTGCCGGGGTTGGCCGGCGGTGTTGGATTCCACTATCGCCAGCCCGTCGGCACCAAGTTCATGGTGGAGATGGCCGCTGATCCCATTTCGGGAGGCAAGGTGGCGCTCTTCAGGCCGCGCGGGCAGGGGCGCGGACAAGCGGTCTACCTACCTTACTGCGACAACTACATCACCTCGTGCATCGTTCCGGCTGCCGCGCAGGGGGGCATCGACTACTTCTTCACCGACAATCTGTCCGGCTGCGCTGTTTATGTTGATCAGGTGAACGGCACCAACGACTTTATTCTCTACCACGCCAACGCGAGGGCGACGCAGGCTGCGCAGGGCGATCTTGCCGCCACCACTTTAATGGATCAAATGCATGCGGCAGCACGGACCGACTACGCCGGCTGGCTGCATGCCATGGTCACGCCGCGTGCATCCATCCAGAAGGCCCGCTACTTCGGGCAGGCCGTCACCCACTACACCCAGCGCAAGACGGGTGATGGCCGCACCAATATTCAGCTTGCTGGCGAGGGCACCAACGTCATGGGGTTCCGCCACGGCAATAGCTGGGAGTTCTGGTACCAGACCTGGGCGCTCGCCAGCTACGACCGTCCCGACAACTCCTGGGGCAAGTTGACCAAGGGGGCGCAGCAGGCCATCGCCTACGGCCAAGGAAAGATTCTGCGTGCAGAGCGTTTTTGGCCATAACCAATCTGGATCATCGGGGTATTAACCGTCCTCTGACAGAGGAAATACGCACCTCGATTTCTACAAATCTGGATCAGAAGAAATTTATATGGGTGGGATAATCGTTGGTCAAATATTTTTTCGTTCAGATGTGCACTTAGGCAAAGATACCTTTGATAAGCATCACAAGGAAAACGCCATATACTTAGAATTTCTTCAGAAGAAATCAGGAAAAAGTTGCGGAAAAATGGCAACTGAAAATGCAATAATGATCGACTAAGGGAAAACGGCGGGTTGGTGTTATTCGTTCGTTCCAAAATCCAATAATGGTCACTGTGGGTGGTCGTGCCTGTAGCAGGTTCGCATCCTGATCCAAGGAAATCATAATGTACGAAGAGATAGGGCGCTATAAAGTTGTTGGGGAGCTTGGCCGGGGCAGTATGGCTGTGGTATTCAAAGCTTACGACCCCAGCATTGATCGTACTCTGGCGATCAAGGTGCTGCGCCAGGAGCGCTGCGAAGACGCAGAGTACCGCATGCGTTTTCTGCGCGAGGCAAAGGCTGCCGGTTTTCTCTCGCATCCCAACATCGTTACCATTTACGATATCGGTGAGGTTGATAACCGCCCGTATATTGCGATGGAGTTGCTGGAAGGGGATCCGCTCGACGAGAACATGCGTTCGACATCGAATCGTTCTCTGGAAGAGACCCTCACTATCACCATCCAGCTGGCGAAGGCATTGGATTACGCTCACGAAAAGGGCGTGATCCACCGCGACATCAAGCCCAGCAATATCATCCGCGCCAAGAACGGCAGTCATATCACCATTACCGATTTCGGCATTGCCCACGTCGAAGACCCGGATGTGACACGCCACACGCAGATGGGCGAAGTGCTGGGAACGCCGCAATACATGTCGCCGGAACAGGCATTGGGAAAAAATGCGGATGCTCGCTCAGATCTGTTTTCAGTCGGCGTTATGCTGTATCAATTGCTTTCCGGCAAGAAGCCATTCCTGGGAGGAACGATCGCGAGCCTGCTGTTGGAAATCACCACCGTTGAGCCCGTGCCGATCGACAAGTTGGTTCCAGACCTGCCTCGATCGATCAAGTTGATTGTTGAGCGCTTGCTTAAAAAGCAGCCGGAAAAGCGTTTTCAAAGCGGGAAGGAGTTGGCAAGTGCATTGATCGATGCACTGGGCGAAATCCGTGAAAAAAGCCAAAAGGGCGACAAGAAGCGCATTGTCCCAATTCGTGTCAAATGGGCGTTGATCATGGCCGCCATCGTTTCAGTCACCATGATCTTGGGTGCCACCTGGCTGTATAACCGGCAAAACAAACTTATGTCGCGGCAGGTGACTGAGTACAGTAGTTCTTTGGTGCGCTTCATGGCGACGGAAAGCGCCGAGCCCATGTTGCGCGAAGATTGGATTGCGATCGAGACCTTCGCGCAGGATGCTATGGTCGGCCAGGAGTTCAGCTATATTACGGTGGTGGATAGTCACGGCATCGTGCGTGGCAGCAGCAACGGCAAAAACGGCCAAAGCTACGCGCATATTGCGGGCGGGGAGACATTCGGCAAGGTTACGGACGTGTCGATTACCCGCTATCAAGACGGAAAATCTGCTGCGTTGCTCGATTTCGATGCGCCTATTAAATTCAAAAATAAAGAAATAGGAAGAATGCATTTGGGTATGCCTTGGGGCCCCCTGGAAGCACTTGCGCAACAGACCGTCATAACCTTGATGTTGCTGATGCTCATAACGGTATTGGCAGCTGCGATTGTTGCCTATGTCCTGGCGAGTGCGGCTTCAACTCCGATACGCCTGCTGCAAAAGGCGTTGGGCGAGGTGGGCAAGGGGAATGCAGGCTACCGCATTGCGGAAGTGCGCAAAGATGAGTTTGGGCAGCTGTTCGAGTCGTTCAATGAGATGGCTGATTCGCTTCAGGAAACCAGTGAAGATACGACACCTCCAGCATCGAGCTAAGTTTGTATTGCCATTGACCCTGCTGCTGTTGGTGGGGGGGTGCGCGCAAACCTTGCCCAAGAGCGACCCAGTCACGCCTGCTGTAGCGCGCGGCAAGGAGTACGTCGTGGTCACTGCCAAGCGAGAAGACACCTTGCAGTCGCTTGCTTCCCAATACATGGGCGACAAAAGCAAGGACTGGATGCTGGCTGATTTCAACAAGACAGAGAAGGTGGTAGCAGGCCAGCAGATTGTCATTCCTTTGGTGCATCCTAATCCGGTCGGCGTGTATCCGGATGGATACCAAACGGTACCGATACTCTGTTACCACCGTTTCGGTAAAAAACGCGACAAGATGGTCGTCTCTCCGGAAATGTTCGAGACACAGATGGCCTATCTGCGAGACAACGGTTACCGGATAATTCCTTTGTCCAGCATGATTCCTTTCCTGAAAGGCGAGGCACCGTTACCACAGCGTTCGGTTGTGATCACGATAGACGATGGATATGAGTCGTCGTATGACGTCGCCTACCCGATTCTGAAAAAGTTCGGCTTTCCCGCAACCATCTTTGTCTATTCGGACTTCATGGGCAGCCGCGATGCGATGAGCTGGACCACAATGCGAAATATGAGCGCCTCGGGGCTGATCGTTTTTCAGCCGCATTCGAAAACACATCCTCATATGGCTGATCGCCAGTCGCATGAGAGTTTGGAGGCGTACCAAGCACGGATCGAAAATGAAATCAAAGCGCCAGGCCAGAAGATTCAGCAAAAGCTTGGGCTGCCGCTTGACACCTTCTCCTATCCGTATGGTGAGACCAACGATTTGGTTATCGAATTGCTAAAGGTTAACAACTATCAGCTGGGTACTACCGTACATGCCGGTGGGAACCCAGCGTTTGCTTACCCATTTCGGCTGCGGCGTACCATGATCTATGGTGACCATGATCTGGGCAGTTTTGCCAGAGCACTGGAAGTATTCAATCCGGTGAGCCTTAGGTAAACGCATGCGCCTTCAACGACTGATCACGGTGTTTAGCTTGCTGGTACTGGTGGGATGTGCCACGCCGCCAAGCCGTGCGCCAACCGCAGCTGCGCTTGCTGCAGCAACAGCTAACTCGGAACGAGAGGCGCTGGCCCGGCAACTAATTGATAAAAATCACCTCGCTGAAGCGCTAATCCAGTGGAATATATTGTGCACTATCAACCCCGAGAGCGAAAGTTATTGCAATCAAGCCCATGCACTTCATGAAAGAATCAATGCAGAAGTCGAGCATCACCTCGCTATAGGGTTGGCAGATTTAAGCCAAGGGGCATATGACTCGGCACGGTTGTCATTCTTGAAGATTTTGGCGCTGGATCCCCGGCGACGTGATGTCTTGACCTATCTGCGCGAAATTGATGAACAGCTGGAAAAAAGCAAGCCAAGCAGCGGCATGACTTACTCTTCTTACCGCAAGGGTAAGAACAAAGCCAATTCTATCTCCCGATTTCGTTAACGATGATGGGGGCCGACTCGCTCGAGACTTCTGAAAAGCAGGTCAGGCGTAAGATGGGATACTTAAGGAGTTCAATTTATGTGGAACTCCAATAGGCCGCTGACCATTATTGCGAAAGCTTATTCAAGTGCTCTTTGAGTTCAATTGCGCGCGCGCGGTTTGATTTCGCCAAACTGTTTTGAGGATCAATCTCCAGTACTTTGTCCCAATTGCTGATGGCCGCATCCATGTTTTGCTTACGATAAGCTTGCGTGGCATTGCGGTGAAAATACTCGATCACCTTCGGCCTTATTTCCTTAAGCCTGGCTTTAGCCTCCTGGTGAGCTGGAATGGCCTCAAGCACCGTAACGAACGAGTCATAGGCTTTGCCCCAGTTGCCGCTCTTGATAGCTGCCAGGCCGGTCTGGTAGGCATGCTCCACGTTGACTTGTCGTGCTAACAGCTCCGCTTGGTTACGGAGTCTCCGGTTGTCGGGGTATGCAACAAGCTCTTTTGCGATAAGGGTTTTGGCATCCGCCAGATGCCCCGAACCGGCAAGAGCGGCTGAGTAGTCCACGTAAACCGTGATCAGAAATTCCCTGAGCTCTGCGCTGGCACCATCTTCGCGCAACGTCGCTTCCAGCAAGTTGATTGCATCCTGGTATCGTTTGGATTCATATAATGCCTTGGCCTCCGACAGTTTCTCACTCGTGTCGGCTTCCCCATCATGCGCGACGGGGACATTCAAAGGGCGTTTACCGGGAATTTTGATCGTTTTTCCGACTTCCAAGTGCCCGGGTACATCAATGTCGTTGTATTTCGCGAGTATGTAAAATTTGTATGGATCGTTCAGAAAGCGTTTGGCAATTCGTGAGAGCGTATCCCCCGATTGCGTTTTGTATTGAAAGTACTCCTTGTCGAGAATTTCAGCCGGAACGGCATCAAGCTGCGGAAGTAATTTATTGCCTTCCGCATGGTCGGGGTCAATCGCCAGTAATCGATTCAGTGTGAGCTTGGCTTTGTCGGGGGCTCCCGCTTGGAGTTCTTCTATCGCTTGAACAAACAGCTCTTTTGATGTTCGTGTTTCTACCACCACCGGCTCCGGTGGTGGTAGAGTTTTGGGAGCGGGCGGAGGCAGAATTTTTTTGGGGGGCGGCGGAGTAGTAGTGCAGCCACTCAATCCACCGAACAACAGCACAAGGCCCACGTACAAAAAATGTCGCATGATGAGATTTTTTTTCAATATTATTTGCATGACTTCCTTGTTTCTTCAACGTGCTACCGAGTGCGCATTCTGTATCTTACAGAAGAACCACCTTGTTGCAGCTGCATTTTAATAGTTGATTAGCCAGTTGTAGTTCGTTATGCACGTTACCAAAATTCAAGGACTAATCGATGTTTCAACAGAAATCACCAGCACAGTGACGTTGTCGCGTGCACCTCGATCAAGTGTTTGCTGGATCAGCCGATCACATACGAGTGCGGGGGGCGCATTGCTCATTGCGGCAGCAATCTCCGAATGTTCCAATTCTTTGTACAGGCCATCGCTACAAAGAAGGAACACATCGCCGGGCCTCAGTTTTCCGGTGATGCTCTCCAGCTGCAACTCATCTTCACCGCCTACTGAACGCGTAATAATATTGGCCGACGGATGCCGCGTTGTACCGGCAGGAAGTACACCTGCACCAATTAGGTCTTCTATCAGGCTGTGATCGCGCGTCAGTTGTTCAAGCGCATCGTTGCGATAGCGGTATAGCCTGCTGTCTCCGGCCCAAAGACAACAGAAGCTGCCTTCCGCCAGCATCAGCGCAACCACCGTACTCCCGATCGTCTTTACATCGCGCCGAACAGCCTCTTCCCTCAAGGATAGGTTCGCCTCCTTCAAGCGCTGGCTGACCAGGCCGGAGAATTGAGTGAGATTGTCGGGAGCTTCGATGCTGTGGCAGAGCTCCACAATTGTTTTGCTCGCAAGCTCCCCTTGCAGGTATCCCCCCATCCCATCGGCCACCACCCACAAGGCTTGTTGAGCCAAATCGAGGCAGCTATCTTCGTTTTCCCCGCGCGCACTTCCGGGATCGCTGCGTCCGCAGGAGTGCCAACGAAATCCGAATGCCGCCGCAGAGTTTGTCGGCAAGCTGCGCCGACTCGCAACAGTATCCATTGGCTCAGAAATCGCCGACCCAGAGAGAGGTACCTGTTGTTCATCCGATCCCATGCTTAGCGTGATCGCGTAGTTGCCGAGGTACAAACAATCACCATCGCGCAAATCATATGAATTTCCCAAGCCGATAGGTGCCGAACTATCGTTCAGATAAGTGCCATTCATGCTCATGTCAGTGACAAAGAAGCCGGCATCGCGGTAAGTAATTGAAGCGTGGTTGGCGGACAAAAAGCGATCTGAGTCGGGCAAAATCCAGTCGTTTTCCGGGGCACGGCCAATAGTGCAGCCGCTAGCATCTAAAATTTTAGTTGCGTCATGGCCGAGTAGCCCTTGATTGGCGCTTGTTACGCGCATTTTCAGTCTCATAGGGGCGTTTCAAAATAATCGAAATGGGACAAGGATCGCCAATGACCGGTGGCGAAATATTTTACTTCAGACCATCGATTAGCGGCGCAAAATTTTGTCATAGACAGTGAGGTAGCCCTGGGTCATTGCTTCCATGCTGAAATTGTTCTCAATCTGTTGCCGCGCTGCTTGGCCTTGACTACTGAGCAGGTCGGGATTGTTGAAGTAATTGAGTAGTGTGCCTGCCAGCACTGTCGGTTCGGCAGGCGGAACCAGTTCCCCGGTATATCCTTCCTGAACCAGTTCAATGTTTCCGCCGACCCGAGTTGCCACGACAGGCAGGGCACAGGACATCGCTTCCAGAATAGTGTTCGAGATACCTTCGCCGAGCGAGGGAAGCACGAATAGATCCATGCAACGCATCAATTCCGGTATGTCGGAGCGCTCGCCGGGCAGCCAAGCCAGTGACTCTGCACCCGCTGCGCGCAACATGTCCAGGCATTCCTGGCGGGCGTGCCCTTCTCCAACGATCAACAGCCGCAGCCTTTTACGGCTTTCCGGATGCTGTTCCAACATTATCAGGAAAGCGCGTACCAGGCTAGCGTAGTCCTTCACCGCGACCATACGACCGACGCTACCGATGACGAAGGCATCGTCGGTAAAGAATCCATCAGGCCCGATGTCTGCTCGACGCGTGCTGCGTGGATGAAAGCGCACGCTGTTAACGCCGTTATAAATATGGCTTACTCGACTGGGGGCTGCGCCCACAGTTTCGGCCAGCCAGCCTTCCAGGTCTTTGCTGACAGCGATGTAGTGGCCTACAAAGGGACGGATCGCCTTGCGCAACAAATTGTATTTTCGGTTCTTCCCATGCAGGTCGAAAATGTCGCGGCCATGCTCTCCATGCACACGTGCACGCACCTGCGCCAGTGCGGCAATAATTTGCCCTTCAAGGGCTGCGAGGTTGCGGGTGTGCACGATGTCCGGTTGCAGACGTCTGATCGTTTTGAACAGATTCAGATAGAGCGCTGGATCATGTCCCTCGCGCTTGTCCAGCGCCACGATTTCCACATCCTGTCGGGCGATTCGTTTATGAAAATCCGAGTAACCCTTGAGGCAGATGATCGCGTGGCGGTAGCGTTCGGGTGGGATATGGTTGATCAGATTGACCAGTCCATTTTCCAGGCCACCGACACCCAGATGATGAATCACATGAACGATCAAAGGAGGAGTCATTGTCTTGGTGGGCATTAGTGTTTTTTGTTGCTGGCAAGCGCCGCTTCCAACGATGCCAGATCTGCATTCAGAAAGCCTCGCATTGCTGCTCGTGCTTCGTCGGGATTTTCGTCGTAAGGTGCGAACAGCATCACGGCTGCACCGTCATCGCCGCGCATCAGGAATTTTTCCTTGGCCTGGAGCAGTTTTGCCAGATAATCGTTCACGGTGAATTGTCCATCAATCCAGTACCAGTGCCACACCAGCATTGGCCCGGATTGGCCGTGCATGTTGGCTTCCCGGATCACCAGCGTGCGCCCCGAGATCGTTTCATGGCGCAGCGAGCTACCCGTCTGGCGCCACATAATATCGTTGTCCTCCAGCAGCCGGTTGGCGGAACTGATGAGCTCGGATCCTTGGCGCTGGTTGCGATAATACATTGCCTTCAAGCCTACCTTTTGTGAGTCATGCTGGAAGAAACGATCAAGTTCAACAGAGGCTGGATAGAAGGCTGGCTGCCACGTGGTAAATGGCGTGGTTTCCTGCCACTGGGAATGGAAACCGGACAATTCGACCGGAGCAGGATTGAATCCGGCGCGTTCGATGTAATTCGCATAGAGCGGCCATATGCCGATGCAGGCCACTGCAGCTAGTGCTGCGAAGAATATTCTGGCCGAAGACGTCGGCTGATTTGCTGTCTCAAAAGTTACTGCTGTGGCAGTGGAATCGTGCTGATCTTCGCGCCAGAAACTACCTATCCAGAACATCAGGAACATCACCAGCCCAAAGAAAACCCAGCCGTAGATCAGGTGGTCGACGCCCACTGCCAGTTTCATTCCGCTCAGGTGACCGATCATCACGATCATGTACGCGCGCATGCCGTTGGCGATGATAGGGACGACAATCGCGAGCAGCACGAACAACAACTGGCGAACGTGCGAGCGATAAGTCAAATAGGCATACAGGCAGCCGAGCGTGACTGATGCGATCAGGTAGCGCACTCCGCTGCATGCCTCAACGACTGACCAGTTACCGGATGGAATGGAGAAGTTGCTGCCTTCGCGCAGCACCGGTATCCCGGTTGCCTGCAGTGCCGTCACGGTGAAATTGGCGGTGAAGTTGATCAGCGGGTCGATGAATACTTCGCCGAACGGCACGGCCAGCAACAGGAAGCACAACGGAAATGCCATCGACCAAGAGATGCGCAGCCCAAGCACGGCAATGGCTGTGGCCGGTATCATCGCGACTAATGCATATTGTCTGACAACCTGCACATTGCCGAGGTCGGCCAGCAACCAGCCAAAGCCGCATGCAGCCAGCAACAGCAAACCCGGCCAGTAGGGTGTGGGGGACATCTGCGCGAGCGTCTTGCGTCGGCCCCAGATCAGCCACAGGCTGATTGGCAGGATGATGTAGCCGTGGGCAAAGGTCTCCGAGCTGTTCCAGATTGCGATGATCGAACGCACAGTGCCGAAGTAGATCAGAAACGGGGCGAGCAGTGCGAGCGCAATGACTAGTCGTTTGATCAAAGCTGATGAATCGTTGCGGGCAAGTGTCATAAGCATGTCATGGAGCGGATGGTAATAGCGAAGTACTTTCCGCTGTGTCGGGGACGACGCCATCAAGCAGCTCATCAACGCGCGCCAGATTGCTGCTCCAGCCATAGGCGGAGACCACTCGCGCGCGCGCGTTGCTGCCCAGTGTTGCATCGGGCTGCGTCAACAGCGTTGACACCATAGCTGAAAATTGTTCAGCATTTTCTGCGAGCATCAATTCGCGCCCAGGTTCGGCATGAATGCCCTCGAGTGCCTGCGGCGAGACGACAACGGATTTAGCCATCGCCATCGCCTCCAGCACCTTGTTCTGGATGCCGCGCGCGATGCGCAGCGGAGCCACAGCGACGCGGGCATGAGCGATATAGGGGCGAATGTCTGCAACTGAACCTGTCACACAAACTCCTGCAAGTGCCGAAAGCGCCTGCACCTGGGGCGCGGGACGGGAGCCCACGATATAAAAGCGTGCCTCCGGGATGTTGGTCAGTACGGCAGGTAGGCATTCCTTCGCGAACCACTGCACTGCATCGATATTGGGCCAGTAATCCATTGCGCCGGTGAACACGATGACCGCTTCGTTTGCCGGGTACGGGTTGGGATAGTCATTGGCGGGGGAAAAGTAATCGGTATCCACGCCATTGTTGAAGAAGCTGGTTTTATCCGCGCTCTCCGGTGCGAGTTGTTTGAACAGATCGGCTTCCGCTTGCGATACGAAAAGCGATGCGTCGAATTTGCGCGCTACGTGCCGCTCGTAGTTCAGCAAAGTGCGTCCCTCGCGGCGGTATAGCCAGCTCATCGGCCAAGATTTTTTTTCTGCATACTGCAGCCATTTGTCCGAGTCGATGTCGACAAAATCGATGATGCACCGTGCCCGATGGGCATCCGTCGCATACTGTGCCATCGCGGAAGAGAACACCAACACGCGCTCGATAGCCTGTTCGCGCAGCACCTCGTCTGTCCATTGCTGCAAACCGCTATTGCTGTAATAGGCCAGCGTAAGCGGTTGGTTCGTGGCTAGAGCGCCCAAGCTGTGCAGTTTCGCCGTGCGCGGATTCAAGGCTGCAAAATGGGTTGTTGTGCAGAATTTTTTTACTTCATCCAAGTATTGCCAGTCGTCCGGATCATCGACGAAGGTACCTAGATGTACTCGATAGCGCTGAGCCAGATGCTTCAGCAAATGGTAAGAGCGGATCTTGTCGCCTTTGTTGGGCGGGTAGGGAATGCGGTGTGTGAGATACAGAATATCCTGCATCGCACTAACCCAGATTTTTGACGATATGCGGGCCAATTGCGTTGGCCACGGACAGCGGCAAGCGCTGCCACATCTTGATGAACAGCTGGTATTTTGGATTCAGGGGGTTGGTGTCGGGCACGGTTTTGGCGCGGTGCAACTGATATTCGTAACACAGCGGCTGCGGCTCGAAGCCCCAATTCTTCTTGAAATCGAACGGTCCGGTACCGCGTTTGCTGCGGCCGTAGTCGAACACCTTGATGCCGCGCTCGCAGGCGCGTCGCATCAGCTCCCAGTACTTGAAATCGTTGGCCGCAAAATCTCGTGCCGCCAAAGTATCGCCGGCGTAGTAGGGCAGTACCTCGTCGCGGAAATAAAAACTCAGCACACTGCTCAATGCCTGTCCGTCCTTGACCACCGTCAGCACTTCACAGTCGCTGCCGAATATTTCCTGCAGCAGTGCGAAGTAGCGCTTGGGCAGTGCGGGCGTGCCATGGCGGTGGACATTGTCCGCAAACACGGAAAAAAACCGCTCCACGTTGCTATCGATTTCGCTCACCAGCTCGGCCTTGATGCCCTTGCGCACCATCGCGCGCTGCTTGCGCGGGATGGCTAGCATGTTGGCTTCGAGGTCCGGGTCTATGGCTTTGCGGAAGGTGACATACAGATCCTTGCCCGACCAGTCGGTGTGAAAAGGCACGGTGTTGCGGTATTCGAGATAGTCCACGTTCAGCTTTGCAGCCAATTTCTGCGCCGCATCGTCCAGAGCAAGGCGCGCCGTTTCCGTGCTGGCGATGATGCCGCCGTACACGCAGAACGGCAGCGATGACAACGAATGTCCGAACAGCAAGCTGTTGATTTCGGCCAGCGGCAATACGCCCTGAATGACGCCATTTTCTTCTGCCAGCAGGAAATAGGTTTTGTGACCGAAAGCGCGCTCTATTACTTCTTTCCAGCCGGCACGGTGGAAGAAGGTGGCTGCGGGGCATGCAAAAACGAACTGATCCCAGTTCGCGGCATCGGCCGCTGTCATTGAACGTACCCGTAAAGCGGTCACTGCCATATCGGGCCCGTTCATACAGTTTTATCCAAAAATATGCGATCCATGCGATCCCAGTGGAAGTCCCGCAGCAACGCTCGAATGCGTGATTCCATGCGTGTCAAATTGACGTAATGGCGGAAGCGCGTCTTGGATGAAATACCCTGCTGCTGAGGTTGATCCGGATCGAGTTCCCACGGATGGAAGTAGAAAATGCACGGCTTCCCGTCTTGCTGGTTGACGCGGCGCATCAGCCAGCGCGATGTTTTATAGGGCAGCAGTCTGAAATAGCCGCCGCCAGCCGCAGGCAGATTGCGCCCCATCATTGCCACGGTTGTGGGAGGCAATTCCAATATGCTGCCTTCGCCGCGCGGGTAGTGGGCAAAGCGTGGGGCCTCTGGCATGCCGTAATGATCGTGGCGGATCGGGTAGATACTTGAGCTGTAACGGTGGCCGCTTTCCTGTAACAGATCCAATGCCCAAAGATTGTTGGCACCAATAGAAAAACTTGGGGCGCGGTAGCCGATTACCGGTGCGCCTGAGATGTCTTCCAGTAACTTTTTAGCATGTGAAATATCCTGGCCGAATTCAGCATGGTTCTGGTCGCTGACGCGGCGATGGCCGTAGCCATGGCTGGCGAGCTCATGGCCGTTATCCACGATGCGCCGCACCATGGCCGGGTAGCGCTCGGCGATCCAACCCAGAGTGAAAAATGTGGCGTGCGCCTGTGCTTCATCCAGTAACGCCAGCGCGATGTCGATGTTGCGCTCCACGCGGCATGGCAAGCTGTCCCAATGTTCACGCGGAATGTGGGGGGCAAAAGCGGAGACCTGGAAATAATCCTCCACGTCGATGGTCATCGCATTGCGTATCACTGTCTGCATCAGCTTGTTTCTTTCTGTGTAGCATTTTTGGCATAGGTGGCAGATATAACCTGTTTGAGCAGATCTATCACAGAGATGACTGAGTATTCCATTCTGGCCAGTCGTTCATCCATTTTTTCCAGGCTGGCTGCATATTCAGCACTCTGTCCGGTTGTGGCAATATTGGCGGGAGTCTGTGCTCCAGTTTGCGCCTGGGGAAGCACAAATTCCTGTTGAATATCGCCTATCACCACATTCACCTCAGTGCTGTTGAAACTATGCATTTCTTCCAGATAGCCCATCAGAAACAGGCGATCGCACAGGGAATTTATTTTTCGCGGGATGCCACCCGAGTATTCGTGGATCGCAGCATAGGCATCTGCGCTCAAGGAAGGAGCACCGCGCCAGCCGACGGTGTGCAGCCGATGTTCCACATAGGCGCGAGTTTCTGCGGCGTCCATGGGGCCCAGGTGATACGTGGCAATCACACGCTGCCGCAATTGTTGCATGTCGCCACTGAGCAGCGTATTTCTGAATTCAGGCTGACCCAGTAGAAAGGTCTGCAGCAATGGCTTGTCATCCGATTGGAAATTCGACAGCATTCTTAATTCTTCTACAGTGCGCGAGCTCAAATTCTGTGCTTCATCCACCACCAGCAGCGCGCGTTTCCCTTGCTGTTCACATTGACGCAAAAAATGTTCAAGCTTGGTCAGCAACGCAGCCTTCGAAGCGTCTTCATAAGGCAGTCCAAACGCCGCGACGACCATGCGCAGAGTGTCATCGGAGTCAAGGTGAGTGTTGGTAATTTGCGCTGCGATAATTTTTTCCGAGGCCAGCTTGCGAAAAAGGCTGCGCACCAAAGTTGTTTTTCCTGCGCCTACTTCACCAGTGATAACGATGAAACCATCGCCCTGAGAAAGGCCGTATTCCAGATAGGACATCGCACGTTTATGGCCTTTGCTGCCGAAGAAAAAATTCGGGTCTGGCTTCAGTTGAAACGGATTGGCACTCAGGCCATAGTACGATTCATACATCTATGTGCTCCTGCTAGAATTTCATCAATAAAGAAGCCGTGACGGCATTCTCGCGATAATTGCTGCCGTTTTGGTTGGAGTCAAGCTGGACATGTCGAAATTCAACCGAGCCATTCAGCTTGGGCTGAATCCGCCTGGTCAGGCCGATTCTCGTCGTCTTGTTGTAATTCGTTAAGTCGGTCGAGAGCGATTGTGATTTTGAGTAGGCGGCTGTGATATTGGCGCTGGTGCGCGGAGAAACCCTCCAGCTCCACGACGCGTTGGCACCGATTTGTTTGGTTCTGTCATTTTGTGCCAAGTTACCTGTTCCAAGTAGTAGATTGTCCACAGTAAGTGATGTTTGGCCTTCTCGTAATACATCGAATAGGCTGAACATGAGTGTACTTTTTGCACCGTTGAACACGACGGAAGCTTGCAGACGTTTCTGCAAAAAGAATTGGTTAGTGAAATAATTGATGGGATCTGGAAAGGAGGCTGGAAGGTTATATTGACGAATTCTATCTGCAACGATTTGTTGGCACAATGACTCTGCTGCACCTGGGTTTTGCTCAAGACATAGCTTGTTGAAGTAAGCTGATGTATCGCTATTACTGGGTATCAGGAACTCAGACCGCATGCTGGTGACGTCCTCGCTATAGCTCACGCTCCACAATGTTCTGCGGCTGCGATGGTTGGCTGCGAGCATGAAAGTTTTGCCAAAATATTTTTCGCCCCTACTGGCTGCGAGGGATGTTCTTGTAGAAGGCGCCCAATAAAATCCAGCTGACCATGAGTGTCCATTCGGACTTCCAGCAATAGGCAGATAGCTATTTTTATCATAGCCACTGCTTGCAGTCAGACTGAATTTTGGGGTGATCAGCAAGCGAAAATCAGCCGCAACGGTGTCCATTTCTACAGATGGGTTGTTGGTGTAGTCAATTTTTTGTTTGCTGTAATGCAGGCCCCAACCCACCCTACGGAAGGCTGGACCGCTACGCAGATCGAACAGGATGTTGTCGGCTCGGCTATTGGATAGTCCGCTGGTGCTTGAACTCGTTCCATTAGCGGTATAGCGCAATTCGGATGTGGCTATGCCGTCGAAATGATGCCGCAGGTAGGGGCTGATGCTATAGGTTCTTACATCGGCGCGATTGCCTGTGATGTTTATATTGTTTGTTGTTTGCGCTCCAAACAATGAAATATTTTGCTGGCTAATTGAAGCATGTCCATCCAGGAAAAAAAAATTCTTTATCAACTCCGAGTTGGCACCGGCATTGAGTTGATGATGGACCGTGTCGCTGCCACTCTGATGCGCATACATAAGACCTTGCAAGGAGTAGTTCGCATTAACTTTCAAGCGCGCGCCATTCTTCAGCAAGGAAATTCCCGGGGATATCTGGGTGACAAAATCACTTGTTTGTGCACCGGGTTGTGCCAGTCGGACGTTGTCCGTATAGGTTTCCTGCAGATTAAGGCTGGGCGATATTTTCCAGTCGGCTGCTTCGGCACGCAGTGGGAGCAATGCCGCTGCTGCAACAGTGCAGGCGACCGGAAGGAAACGCTTAATAAAACCCCTGATTGATTGCCATTTTTCTTTAGTAATAACCATAATAATTGCCGCCAGGGAACACTCTAGCCTTGTTATAAATTAGGTTTACATTCTCGCATGCTTCGAGCTGATGGAGCGCTTCTTTAACTGCGTTCTGGGTTGTTTTCTCGGCCTCAACTACAAGCACAATCTGCCCCATTTGGCTGGCCAGAACTCGTGCTTCGGAGGTGAGAAGCAGGGGGGGGGAATCAAATATGACAATACGGTCAGGATAGCGGTTTGCAATTTGATCCAGCAGGTTGTTCATAGCGTGACTGGCCAGCAACTCTGTTGCGTGTTTATGGCCTTTTCCAGAAGGCAGGATGCTGAGCGTATCGACGTTGGTTTTGAGCATTACGTCTGCTAAATCAATTTTGTCGTCGAGCAGAATGTCTATCAGGCCGATTTCTGCATTCAAGCCCAAAGTGCGGAGGACAGAGGGTCTGGCAACATCTGCATCAACCAGTAGCACTGTGTGATCCATTTCCATCGCGATGCTCATGGCCAGGTTGATTGCGGAGAAGGTCTTCCCCTCTCCGGGCAAGGCACTGGTTACCATGATTAAGTTGCTGTGGTTGCGTGAGCCTGCATCCTGATTCAAGGCGATCTTGATCAATGGACGCTTAATAATCCTGAATTCCTCGGCAGCCAAGGTTTTACCTTCGCCTGGCGTGACCATACCCAATTGATGCAGCTGGCTAAGGTTGATTTCAACACGCTTGGAAATTTGGCTTTCCTTGACGTGTTCAATCGGTTTGTTGATGGCGGTTACTTTTTCACCCTTTGAGATATCAGTTGTGATTTCCGATGGGTTCGCGACGTCTTTTTTGCCTAGGCCAAGTCTGCCCGCTGCTTTTTCAATAATGCTCACATTGTCTCCTGACGATGCATTGCCGATTCGGTTCGGCATTTCTTGTGGCACTTCCATTGCTCTGCATCGGAAGTGATCAGTCGTGTGGTTGAGTTACTCATTTTAATTTTAGCAACATCATTGTTATCCCCGCACTGAAGATGATGAGCAGCATAGCGAAAGAAAGGATGAAGGCATATTGCTCCTTCTTGCGCTTAAGTTTCTCCTGATCGGTCAGATTCATCGTCACGCTACCCAGAATGTGCAGTCCGGTTATTTCATGCAGGTCGTGCTGGCTAAAAAAAGTCGGCCTGATTTGGCTCATCAGGAATGCAGCAGCTATTCCCGCCAGCAAAGCCCCGATCAATACCAAAGATGACAATTTTATGCGGTTAGGTCCGGCGGGAGTTGAAGGAACCGTCGGTGGGTCTATTACTTTGAATGTCATCATTTCAGTAGAAACATTCAAGTCACCGGACAATTTTGCTGACTCTCTGCGCTCGACGAGCTTTTCATAATTTTCTTTGTTGACTTGATAGTCACGGTTGAGCTGAGATAGCTGCTGCTCCACGGCGGGAGCCGCATTGCTCATCGATTTCAGGCGATTATTGCGCGTGGCATAT
>Ga0315271_10000624_pt1 | contig 20106 bp, 15 predicted proteins | sample C3_top_MG_FD_204664 | JGI IMG/M metagenome (GOLD analysis project Ga0315271, IMG submission 204664) | Sediment microbial communities from Yellowstone Lake, YNP, Wyoming, USA - C3_top | ecosystem: Environmental > Aquatic > Freshwater > Lake > Sediment | place: USA: Wyoming | collected 2017-08-01
TGCCGCCCGTAGAGATGCGCCTGCTGCTGCAGCCCGAGCACGCCGCGCAGGCCGACCGGCATTTCGAGGCCACACGCACGGCGCTGAAGTACTACGGGCAGTGGTACGGGGCCTATCCGTACGGGTACATCACGATCGTCGACCCTGCGTGGCAGAGCGGGGCGGGCGGGATGGAGTACCCGACGTTGTTCACCGCCGGCACGCGCTGGCTCGCGCCCGCCGGAGTCATGACGCCCGAGGGCGTGACGGTGCACGAGGCCGGCCACCAGTTCTGGTACGGCATCGTCGGCAACAACGAGTTCGAGTACGCATGGCTCGACGAGGGCTTCAACACCTTTTCGACGGGCCGGGCGATCGAGGCCAACCCCGCCTACCGCGTGAACTACGAGTCGCGCCGGTACTTCGGCGGGTTCGTGCCCTGGGTGTTCAGGGACATCCCGGTATCGCGGGAGGTGGACGAGAACGGCCTGTCGAGCTACCGTGCCTCGGCCAGGTCGGATGCCCCGTCGACGCCGTCATGGCAGTACTTCCCGTCGACCGGAGGCGGGCTGTCGTACAGCAAGACGGCGCTCTGGCTGCACACGCTGGAGCGCTACCTCGGGTGGCCGAGGCTGCAGCGGGTGATGGCCACGCACTTCGATCGCTGGAAGTTCCGCCATCCGACGCCGCAGGATTTCTTCGCATCCGTCAATGAGGTGGCCGGCCGGGACATGACGTGGTTTTTCGACCAGGTCCATCGCAGTTCGAATGTGTTCGACTACGGCATCGAGTCGGTCACCAGCGAACCGGCGCGGGGCCAGGGATTCGTCGATCGCGCCGGGAAGATCGAGTTCGACGCCGCCGGCGATCCGACGTCCCCGATCCGCAGCAGCGTGATCGTGCGGCGGTACGGCGAGGCGATCTTCCCCGTGGATGTGCTGGTGTCGTTCGCAAACGGCGAGCAGGTGCGCGAGCTCTGGAACGGCCGCGACCGCTGGATGGCCTTCACGTACGAACGCCGCGTGCCGGTCACCTCGGCCGTCGTCGATCCCGATCGCGTGCTCCTGCTCGACGTGAACCGCACCAACAACAGTGTGACCACCACGCCGATGGCCGCGCCGGCCGCGCGCAAGTGGATGCTGAAGTGGCTCGTGTGGCTCCAGGACGCGGTGGCGACGCAGAGCTTCTTTATATAGCGGCACCGGCCCGCGCGTGACGCCGGGCCCGAGGGATGAGCATGGCGAAGATCTTCACGGCCTTCCGCGACGGATGGGGACGCGTGCTCGGCGCGCCGATGGTGCTTGGCGGCGTGTTCCTGCTGACGCTGCTGGCGGTCGTTCCGTTCGGCCTCGTGCTCGAGCAGGACATCCAGGCGGGGCTTGGCACGAGCCTCGACGCGCACACCATGGCGACCGGTGTGAACAGCGAGTGGTGGGACCGGTTCAGCGAGACGGCGACGGGACTCGAGCGCACGTTCACGCCGACGATCATCGGCGGCGCGGCGGTCGTCGACAACCTCAGCCGGTTCCTCGACAACGGGCCGATGCCCCTTGCCGTCGCCGGCCTCGGCGCCGCGTACCTCCTGGTCTGGGTCTTTCTCATCGGCGGCATCCTCGATCGGTACGCGCGGATGCGGCCGTTGCGCACCGGAGGCTTCTTCGCATCGTGCGGCGTCTACTTCGTCCGCTTCATCCGCCTCGGGATCATCGCGGGACTCGGGTACGCGCTGCTGTTCTGGCACTTGCACGGCTGGCTCTTCCGGGATCTCTACGGCTGGTCCACGAAGGACTTGACCGTTGAGCGCACGGCCTTCGGGATCCGCGTGGCGTTGTACCTCGTGTTCCTCGGTCTCGTCTCGTTCTGGAACCTCGTGATGGACTACGCGAAGGTGCGGGCCGTCGTCGAGGATCGCCGCAGCATGCTCGGCGCGTTCCTCGCGGGCTGGCGGTTCGTGGTCGGCCACCCCGCGAAGACCGGCGGGCTCTACCTGCTGAACGGCGCGGCGTTCCTGCTCGTCGTTTCGGCCTACGGACTGACGGCGCCCGGTGCCGCCGGGTACGGGCGGACCGCGTGGCTGGCCTTCCTGGTCGGGCAGATCTACCTGCTGGTCCGGCTCGCCGTGAAGCTGTCGTTCTACGCGTCCGCGACGTCCCTCTTCCAGCGCTCGCTGGCGCATGCCGGCTACACGGCCGCGCCGGAAGCCCTGTGGCCCGAGTCGCCCGCCGCCGAGGCCATCGTCAACGCGGCGCCCAGGTCGGATTCGTGAGGGTTGGCCCCCCGAATCCCGAATCCCGAACCCCAAATCCCGATCTATAGTGGCATCTATGCCTTCACTTGCATCCGAAATGGCCGGCTGGCTGCGCCAGCAAGTGCACGCCGCGGGATCGCGCGGCATCGTGGTGGGATTGAGCGGCGGCGTGGACTCGGCGGTTGTCGCGCGCGTTTCGCAGTTGGCCATGCCGGCCGGCGTGATGACGGTCATCATGCCCTCGCACAGCGATCCGCGCGATGCGCAGGACGCCAGACTCGTCGCCGACGCCTTCAAGCTGCCGGTGATGACCGTCGATCTGTCGGCGCCGTACGACGCGCTGATCGACTCCGTGCAGGAGACTCTTGGCAGCGCCGTGCGCGGTCTGGCGTCGCTCGACGATCCCGCCACGCGACTGGCGATGGCCAACGTCAAGCCGCGGCTGCGCATGTCCACGCTGTACTTCGTCGCGAACCGGCTCAACTACCTCGTCGCCGGCACCGGCAACCGGAGCGAAATCGCAATCGGCTACTACACGAAGTACGGCGACGGCGGAGTGGATCTTCTGCCGCTCGGCTCGCTGGTGAAGAGCGAGGTGCGCGCCCTCGCCCGCGATCTGGGCGTGCCCGCGCCGGTCATCGACAAGGCGCCGAGCGCGGGGCTGTGGCTGGGGCAGACCGACGAAGGCGAGATGGGCTTCACGTACGCCGAGCTGGAAGATTACCTCCGCAAGGGCCCCGTGTCGGTGGCGCCGGCGGTGGCGATGAAGATCGAGCGCCTGGCCCACGCCAGCGAGCACAAGCGCCACCTCCCGCCCGTCTTCCAGCCTAGCTGAGCCCCGCGGTCGCCCCCCTGGGGTCAGCCGCGCTCTAGCGCAATTCCCCCTGGGGTCAGGTCTGAACTGAGACGTCAACTCCCCTTGGGGTCAGGTCTGGAATGCTAGATGAATGTCTCATCTCAGACCTGACCCCGTGGGGAATTAGGCTAGAGCGCGGCGAGGAGGGCGTCGGTCGTCATGCCGAAGTGCTCCCATACCTTGCGGTAGTCTTCCGACGGTGCGATCTGGGGGTCGGAGATCCCGAGATGCGCCAGCGTCACGCCGCGCGACGCCAGGTGCGAGGCGGCCAGACCGGCGAACCCGCGCAGGCCTGAGTCCGGATTCCCGATCAGCCCGTCTTCAATCGTCACGACACGGCGGTAGCGCGCCGCGACCTCGTCGAAGAACGAGCCGGGCACGGGGAAGCCGTTCACGATGATGGCGTCGGTCGGCTTGCCGCTTGCCGTGGCGAGCTCAGCGGCTTCTCCCGCGAGGAACGACGGCGCGCCGACCGCCAGGATCAGCGTCCTCGCACCGGCATGCTGCCGGAACGCGGTCGTCGGCGTCCAGGGATCGCCGGCCGCCCACAGCGGATCCGTCGTCCCGGTCTTCGTCAGCACCGGCAGGGTGTCGCGCGGGATACCGACGATGTGGCCGCCCATGTGCGCGGCGGCATCACGCACGGCGACGAACGCCGAGCGCGCGTCCGATGGCGCGTAGAAGCGGTGCAGGTACGGCAGGTAGCCGAGCCCGAGGTTGATCCAGTCCAGGCTCCAGCCCGAAAAGTGATCGCGGCCCGTGTTGGCGCCCACGTGCGCCAGGTGCAGGATGACGTTCAGCCCCTCGTTCGCGCCGGTCAGATTGCGCTGGTAGCGCCAGAACTCGAACCCCTCGCGGGCGATGCCCTCGAAGAATGCCGAGAAGGTCGCGAACACGTTGATCTGCGGCTCGCGGCTGCTGAACGCCAGGCCGTTGGCCATGAGCGACGCGGCCTGCTCCTGGATGCTCATCTCGATGCTGTGGCCCGCGGGCACGAGGGACGCCGCCTTGCCGATCTTCGTTGATGGGTTCAGATCGCACGACACGAAGAAGCACTGCTCGGGGAATCGCCTGGCGACGGCGGCATACGCCGCCTCGGACCCTGCCCGCGCGGACACGGGCTTGTCGGTGCCCGGCAGCGCGACCGCCGCCACATCCTCCAGCCCGAGCACGAGATTCGGCGTGCCCTTGGGCGCACGGGCCGTGGTGACCACCACGCGGGGCGGCTGCGCGCGCAGGCGCTGTAGCGCGCCGGACTCGTCCTCCGTCAACTGCAACATCGGACCTGCGAGCACCGCCGCGACGTCGCGCCCCTTCATGCCGCCGTCGTGATGCCCTTCGCCTCCGGGCAGGCCGTTCACGTAGAACAGGCACTCGAGCATGGCGTGCGCGTCGCGGAAGCTCATCAGCGACCCGGGAATCCAGACGTCGGTGTCGAGCGCGACGCCGTGCTTCGCCGAAAAATGCGCCGTCTCCGCCGCGATGCCGTACTGCTCGCCGAACGTCCGCACCGTGATCCGGGACCCGCCGGCTGAACGGAATCCGATCGGGTAGATGAGCGACGGCTGCCCGGCCTTCGCGAGGGCGATCGCGTCGGCGTAGGCCCGGACCAGCGCCGGACGATCGTGCAGCGACGCGATCTCAATCACGCGCATCCCCAGGCTCGACAGAATCGGCCGCGGATCGCGGTCCATGATCTTCGAGGTCGGGCCAGACCCCTGGATGCCGTTCCGGTGCATGACGAAGACCAGCGGTGCCTTGTGCAGGCTCGCCGCGATGAAGCCGTTCAGCGCCTGCCCCGACACCCACCCGGCGTCGCCGCCGTGGCAGACGACCACGGCGCCGTCGCCGTACTTCGCCTTCAGCCCCAGCGCCTGCCCCACCGCAACCGGCACGATCGCGCCGAGCCGCCCGGAACTCAGCTCAGTACCGCCGGGCACCCACGACACGTGGCCCGCGACGTCGAGACTGCGGCGGAACGCGTCGACCACCCGCGCCTCGGGCAGGAACCCTAGCGCGGCGAGCGCGGCGTAGTACCCGATGCTGGTGTGCCCGTGCTCGATCGTGAAGTGCCGCGCGCGGTAGTCGACGATGCCCAGCGTCATCAGCAGCCCGGGAATCAGCTCGAGCGCGCCGCCGAGGTGATCGATGTCCCCCGCCTTCGCCAGCGATCCGAGCGCCCTGATCGCGATGGCCGCCGCCAGCTTCTCGAGCGCGGCCAACTGCAGCGCGTCGGTGTCACCGAGCGCACCGGCGGCGGGATCGAGGCGAAACGGCAGCACCGACGACTCGATGCGCGCGCCAAGCAGGGGCGACGTTGCGACGAGTCGGGCGTTGCGAACGGACTGGGCGGCAGCGGCGGTGTTCATCGATGTCATGAGTTCCTCGTCGGAAAGCCAGCAGTCTAGCATACGGGTTCCTCGCGCCTGTCCCCTGGCGGCGCGCCCCAATTCGTTGATCATGCCGTCCAATTCGCCGGATCTGGGGTCATAATACGTGGCAGTGAGCCACACCATCACCCTCATCCCCGGAGACGGCATCGGGCCGGAGGTGTCGGCGGCCGTCGTGCGGATACTGAAGGCGTCCGGCGCCAGCATCGACTGGGAGCGCCACGATGCGGGGGTGGCGGCCCTCGAGCGCCACGGCACCACGCTGCCCCACCCGCTGCTCGACTCGATCGAGCGCAACAAGGTTGCGCTCAAGGGGCCGCTGACCACGCCCATCGGCTTGGGCTTCACCAGCGTGAACGTCGGCCTGCGCAAGGCGATGGATCTGTTCGCCAACCTGCGGCCGGTCTACAACCTGCCGGGCGTGCCGTCGCGGTTCCAGGGCGTCGATCTGATCCTGGTCCGGGAGAACACCGAGGATTTGTATGCCGGCCTCGAGCACGAGGTGGTGCCCGGGGTGGTCGAGAGCCTGAAGATCATCACCGAGAAGGCTTCCACGAGGGTGTCGCGGTTCGCCTTCGAGTACGCGAGGGCGCACGGTCGGAAGCGCGTGACCTCGGTCCACAAAGCCAACATCATGAAGCTCAGCGACGGCCTGTTCCTGGACTGCGCCCGGAACGTGTCGCGCGACTTTCTCGACATCCAGTACGACGAGCGCATCGTCGACGCCGCCTGCATGCACCTGGTGATGACGCCGGAGAAGTTCGACGTCCTCCTCATGCCGAACCTCTACGGCGATATCCTGTCGGATCTGTGCGCGGGCCTGGTCGGCGGCCTCGGCGTGGTGGGCAGCGGCAACATGGGCATCGGCGCGGCCGTGTTCGAGGCCGTGCACGGGACCGCGCCGGACATCGCCGGCAAGAACCTCGCGAACCCGATGGCGCTGCTCATGTCGGCCATCATGATGCTGCGGCACATCGGCGAGACGGACCGCGCCAACGTCGTGATGGGGGCCATGGTCGCGGTGCTCGCCGACGGCCGGGTCCGCACGCGGGATCTGGGCGGCACGGCGACGACGACCGAGTTCGCCGACGCCATCTGCCAACACGTGGAGGGCGGCGCGCCCGCCGCCGGGTAGCGTCGAGCCGATGGCCACGATTGAGACTCTCGATGCGTTGACCCGCGCCGTGCTCGAGCGCGAGGAGATGGTTCGGCTGCTCGCCGGCCGCCACGGCGAGAGCGGCCCCGACGCCGCCAAGCACGTGCACGCGTACCTGGACGAGCTGCACACGACGCAGCGCTACAAGCTGTATCGCTCGCTCCAGCACCCGCTCTACCCCATCTTCCGGAAGGTCCAGCGCATCGTCGAGCACCCGGAGATCCCGCAGGCCGCCGTGAAGGGCAGCCGCGTGATTTACGTGTCGAACCACAAGAGCCACACCGACTACCTGGTGGAGCTGCTGGTCATCGACGATCTCGGGATCCGGCCGCCGCTCATCGCGGCGGGGATCAACCTGTTCGGCGGGCCGCTGGGGCTTATCAACCGCCACGTGACCGGCGCGATCCCGATCCGCCGGAACACGAAGGACCCGATCTATCTCATCACGCTGAAGGCGTACGTCGCCGAGGTGCTGAAGCGTCACGACCTCTTCTTCTATTTCGAGGGCGGGCGCAGCTACAGCGGCGAGATCAAGGCGCCGAAGACCGGGCTGCTCCACGCCGCGATGCAGGCCGAGGTGCCCGACGCCGTGATCGTGCCCGTCGCCATTGCCTACGATATCGTGCTCGAGGATCGCGCGCTCGCGCGTCAGGGCGGCACGAAGCGGCGGCAGCGGCCGTTCGCCGCCGAACTGGCCGAGATGCTGACGCTCGCCGTCGGCTTCAAGACCCGCGTCTTCGTGACTTTCGGCGAGCCGATTCCGATGGCGGGCTACGCGCACGCGTCGCGGCGCGACGTGCTCGACCTGGCGCACCGCACCCGCGACGTCATCGGGAAGCTGTACAAGGTGCTGCCGACGGCGCTGGTCGCCTCCGCCATGCGGCCGTCGATCGAGCGGAAGGACCTCATCCTGCGCGTCGACGATCTGCTCGGGCGCCTGCGCGGGACGGGCGCCAACCTGTCGGTGCGCGACGCCCGCCACGCGGTGGACATGGGCGTGGCGTCGCTCGAGGCGCGCGACGTGCTCCACCTCGAGGGCACGAAGGTCCGCGTGCGCGATCGCAACGTCCTGCGCTACTATGCGCGGACGATCCAACACCTGATCGCTTCTCGCTAGGACTCCACGATGCTCGACGCCCTCTCGAAGTCGTTCTTTCACGCCCTGGCCAGGAGCGCGTCGCTCGAGAAGCTGGCGTCCCGCTACGGCATGTCCGGGCGGACGGGTTTCGCCCGCCGGTTTATCGCCGGGGAGACGGCCGACGAGGCGATCGCGCAGGCCCGCGAGATCCAGGCGAGTGGTCTGCTGCTCACGCTGGACCAACTCGGCGAGAGCATCACGACGCTGGGCGAAGCCGAGGCGGCGACGGCCGTCTATCTGACGCTCATCAACAAGATCCGCGCGGCGGGCATCGACCGCAATATCTCGATCAAGCCGACGCAGCTCGGCCTCGACATCGACCCGGCCGTGTGCGTGGACAACGTGAAGCGGATCCTGAGCCTCGCGCGGGAGCACGACTTCTTCGTCCGGATCGACATGGAGAACACCCCCTACATCCAGAAGACGCTGGACATGTTCTCGGCGGTCTGGAACCAGGGCTTCCGGAACACCGGCGTCGTGCTGCAGTCGGCCGTGTTTCGCTCGGAGGAGGATGCGAAGGCCGTGTCCGCCCTGGGCGCACGCGTGCGCCTCGTCAAGGGCGCCTACAAGGAGCCGGGCGCGGTGGCCTACCAGGCCAAGGCGGATGTCGATAATGCGTACGTCCGCATCATGAAATACCTTATGATGGGCGGTCACTACCCGGCTATCGCCACGCACGATCCGAAGATGATCGACGCGACCAGGGCGTTCGCCACCGAGAAGGGCATCGGGAAAGACCGGTTCGAGTTCCAGATGCTGTACGGCATCCGCCGCGACCTGCAGACCTCGCTGATGGCCGAAGGGTACCGGATGCGCGTGTACGTGCCGTTCGGAAAGCAGTGGTTCCCGTATTTCATGCGCCGGCTGGGCGAGCGTCCGGCCAACGTCGGCTTCATCCTCAAGGGCGTGTTCGGCGAACGGTAACTCGATCACCGTCTGACCAGGCCAACGCATGCTGACACCGGTAGACGTCGTCGCGGGACTCTGGCTGTCGCTCTGGTGCGCAGGGGGCGCCCCCTGCCAGTTTGCGATGCCGGCGGTGGTCGCGCCAGAACCGGCCACGTCGCCCGATCCGGTTGCCGCGCCGGCACCGCGCCCGGAGCGATCCGAGCGCCCGTCGGCCCTCCTCGAGTTGAGCGACGACGAGATCCTGAAGCGCATCGAAGCCGACCCGGCATCGATCGGATCGCTCTCGATCGGACCGCCCGGCAGTTCGCTCCTCTATAACGCCGTCGAGTTGCCCGAGAGCCCGCGCTGGTCGCGGGCGCCCAACGCCGAGTGGTGGGCGACGACCGAGACCGTGGAGGCCGTCGAGGCCGCCGTCGGAACAGTGCACGATCTGTTCCCCGACACGCAGCCCATCGTCATCGGAGACATCAGCCGCCACGACGGCGGGCGCATCCAGCGCCACGAAAGCCACCAGGGTGGCCGCGACGTCGACTTCGGCTTCTACTACAAGAACGGGTCGGTGAACTGGTGGGCGCCCGGGGCGTCGGGCAACATGGACCTGCCGCGCAACTGGGCGCTGGTTCGCGCCCTGGTCACGCGAACCGACGTCGAGGTGGTCTTCCTCGACACGCGCGTACAGCGGGTGCTCTACGCCTACGCGAAGGAGATCGGCGAGGACACCGAGTGGCTGGATCGCGTGTTCCAGTTCACCCGCGGCTACCGGAACGCCATCGTCCAGCACCTGCCCAACCACCGGACGCACTATCACGTGCGGTTCTACAGCCCCGTCGCGCAGGAACTGGCCCGGCGGGCGCACCCGATGCTGGTGCAGCTCGAGATCATGAAGCCGCCGGTCTATACGCTGAAGGTGGTGGCGCGATCCGGCCAGACGCTCGGCGCGATGGCGTCGCGTTATGGCACGTCGGTGCGGGCCATCATGCAGGCCAACGGCCTGACGTCCTCGCAGATCCGGGCGGGCCGCTCGTATCGGGTCCCGGTGCGGGCGGCGGCGCCGCCGATGGAGCCACTCCTCATGCCGCGCCGCGCGCTTCCGCCGGTCACGCCGGCCGTGCTGGCGACCGTGGACTGGCCGACGCCAGCGTCCCTGTACGGATCCGGCCAGCAGCACTGAGCCGCCGGCCGTCCCCGCCTATTTCCAGTCTGCGATGAAGACGTTCGTGTCGCCTTCCTTCGCGTCGTTCCGGTTCGACGCGAAGACCAGCGCCTTGCCGTCCGGCGAGAACATCGGGAAGCCGTCGAAGGTCGGATTGCGGGTGATCTGTTCGAGACCGGTCCCGTCCACGTTGATCAGATAGATCTCGAAGTTCCGCTTCGCTGGGTCGTTCACGTTCGACGAGAAGATGATCTTCTTCCCGTCCGGCGTGAAGTACGGCGCGAAACTCGCCGCCTTCAGGTTCGTGATCTGCCGCAGGTTCGAGCCGTCCTCGTTCATCACGTAGATTTCGAGCGAAGTTGGCCGCCAGATCGCCTTCTTCAGGAGCGCCCGATAGTCGTCGAACTCCGCACCCGACGTCAGCGCGCGGCCGCGGAAGACGATCTGCGTCCCGTCAGGCGAGTAGAACGGCCCTCCGTCAGGCCCTTCTCGGTGCGTCAGCCTCTTCACGTCGCTGCCGTCGCCGTTCATCGAGTAAATCTCCATGTCGCCGTCGCGCACGCTGGTGAAGACGATGCGGCCGTCCTTGCGGATCGTCGCTTCGGCGTCGTAGCCCGGCGTGGTCGTCAGCGGCCGGATGTGCGAGCCGTCGGCGTTCGCGATGTAGATGTCGTACGCGTCGTAGATCGGCCAGACGTAGCCCAGGTCGAACGACGGCTTCGGCGGACAGTCCATCCCGGCCTTGAACGTCGAGGCGTAGATCACGCTCTTCGCATCCGGCGTGTAGTAGGAACACGTCGTCCGGCCGCCCTTGCTGATCTGCCGCACATCGGATCCGTCCACGTTCATCGTGTAGATCTGATCGCAGGCCACACCGCCGCGCGTTGACTGGAAGGACAGGCGCTTCCCGTCGAACGAGAAGTAGGCCTCCGCATTCTCGCCGCCGAAGGTCAACTGCCGGACGTTGGCCAGGTGCGGCTCGTTCGGCAGCACGGGCACGGGCTTCGCCACGCTCCCCTGGCCCGAGACAACGGCCATCGCGGCAGCCATGACGACGAAGGAACCGAGAACGGACACAAGTCGTGTGCGCACTGGACGTCTCCTGCAGATGAATTGGGTGTGGGCCCTGGGATGTATCATCTCAACTGTGACAGACCGTGTCCAGTCGCTCCCCGCTCCTGCCCTGGCGCTCGCCCGCGCCATCGGTGACGCCGGCGGCCGCGCGCTGGTCGTGGGCGGATGGGTGCGCGACTGGCTGATCGGGATCGATTCGAAGGACGTCGATGTCGAAGCGTACGGCCTCGACAGCCCTGCGCTGTGCCGCGTGCTCGAGGGCTTCGGCCGCGTGGACGCCGTCGGTGAAGCCTTCACCGTCTACAAGGTCGCCGGCATCGACGTCTCGATGCCCAGGCGTGAATCGAAGACGGGCCGCGGCCACCGGGCGTTCGAGGTGCACGGCGACCCGCGCATGAGCCCGCCTGAGGCCGCGCGCCGCCGCGACTTCACGATCAACGCGATCATGCTCGACCCGCTGACGGGCGAACTGTTCGACCCCTTCGGGGGGCGAGGGGATCTCGAGGCCCGCGTCCTCCGCATGGTCGACGCGGCGACGTTTCCCGACGACAGCCTCCGCGTGCTGCGCGCCCTCCAGTTCGCCGCGCGGTTCGAGCTCGAGATGGACGCGGCCACGAAGGCGACCTGCCGCGCCATCGCACTGGACGACCTGCCGTCCGAACGGATTCTCGCGGAGGTTGAAAAACTCCTCCTGCGGGCGCGGCGGCCCTCGATCGGGTTCGCGCTCGGCCTCGAACTCGGCGCGGTGCGGACGCTTTTCCCGGAGATGGCGGCGCTGGTCGGCTGCCTCCAGGAGCCCGAATGGCATCCCGAGGGCGACGTCTGGGTGCACACCCTCATGGTGATCGATGAGGCGCGGCGCGCGATCGCCGACCTCGACCGCGCGCGCGGGTTGACGATCATGCTCGGCGCGGTCTGCCACGACTTCGGGAAGCCGGCGACCACCGCATTCATCGACGGGCGAATCCGCTCGCCGAACCACGAACCGGAAGGGATCGCGCCGACAATCGCGCTGCTCGATCGCCTCAACGTCCATAGCGTCGACGGCTTCGACGTCCGCCACCACGTCGTCGGCCTCACGGCCTATCACCTGGCGCCGGGCATGTGGCACAAGTCGTCGACTTCGGTGGGAGACGGCGCGTTCCGGCGGCTCGCGCAGAAGGTCGACCTCGAACTGCTGGCGCGCCTGGCGCGCGCCGACTGCCAGGGGCGAACCGGCGCCTTCGACTGTTCGGCGATGGAGTGGTTCCTCGAGCGGGCGCGGGCGCTCGGCGTGGAGCACCGCCCGCCCGCGCCCATCCTGATGGGCCGCCACCTGCTGGCGATGGGGCTGCAGCCAGGACCGGGCGTCGGCCGCATCCTGAAGTCGGTGTACGAGCAGCAGCTCGACGGCACGGTCACCACGCTGGACGAGGCGCTCGCGGCGGCGCGCCGCGCGGTGGGGTCAGAGTCGACTTGCGACTCGTGCGAAGTCGACTCTGACCCCACCGCGGGCTCTCACTGACGGATAATCGATCCACCGCATGACCCGCAACACGCTGCTCGACGTCTTCATCGATCTGGCCGCCACGCGGGGGGAATTCCTCGTCTACGACGACGGGTTCCGCATCGAGTCGCGCTCGTACGGGGACGTCGGCCGGGCCGCGCGCGCCTTCGCGGCCAGGATGGCCGACGCCGGCATCCGGCAGGGCGACCGCATCATTCTCTGGGGCGAGAACTGCCCCGAGTGGGTCGTCGCCCTGTGGGGCGCGCTCATCTCGGGCATCGTCGTCGTGCCGATCGACTACCGCAGTTCGGGCGACTTCGTCCGGACGATTCGCGCGATCGTCGACGCAAAGTTGATGCTTGCCGGCGAGGATGTGACGCTGGGCGAGTCAGGCGTGCCCATCTGGCCGTTCGCGAGCATCGACTGGCACGATCGGCGCGAGATCCCGATGGCGTCGGTCGCGGCCACCGACACCGCCGAAATCATCTTCACGTCGGGCGCGACGGCCGAGCCCAAGGGCGTCGTGCTCACGCACCGGAACATCCTGGCGAACACGGTCCCCATCGAGCAGGAGGTGCTGAAGTACCGGAAGTACGGCAGGCCGTTCTTCCCGCTCCGCTTCCTCAACCTGCTGCCGCTCAGCCATATGTTCGGCCAGGCGATGGCCACCTTCATCCCGCCGATGCTGCCCGGGACGACGATCTTCATGCAGAGCTTCAGCCCGCATGAGATCCTCCACCAGATCCGAACGCGGAGAATTTCGGTCCTCGTCTCGGTGCCGAAGATCCTCGATGTGCTGCGCGAGCACCTGCGCCACGCCGCGCCGTCGACCGGGACGATGACCGACGCTCCCATGCATTGGGTGAAGCGCTGGTGGGTGCATCGTGACGTGCATCGCCTGTTCGGTTTCAAGTTCTGGTCGTGCGTGGTCGGCGCGGCGCCGCTCGACGCGGAGCTCGAAGCCTGGTGGGGTCGGCTCGGCTTCGCCGTCATCCAGGGCTACGGCCTCACGGAGACCGCGCCGGTGGTCACGCTGAACCACCCGTTCGCGATGCGGCGCGGGTCGGTCGGCAAGCCGATCCACGGTCTGCAGGTGAAGCTCGCGGCCGACGGCGAGATTCTCGTGCGCGGCGACAACGTCACGCAGGGCTACTACAACGCGCCCGACGCGACGGCGGCGGCCTTCGAGGACGGCTGGCTGCGCACCGGCGACATCGGCGAGATGGACGACTCGGGCCGGCTCTACGTTCGCGGCCGTAAGAAGGAGATGATCGTCCGCGCCGACGGCCTCAACGTGTTCCCGGACGATGTGGAGCGCGTGCTGAACGCGGTCGCCGGCGTGCGCGATTCGGCGGTCGTGGGGCTGAGCGAGGGCGGCGACGAACGGGTGCATGCGGTGCTGGTGCTCGAGCCCGGCGCGTCGCCGGGCGACATCCTGCGCGAGGCCAATGCGCACCTGGCCGACCATCAGCGGATCCGCACCGCCGCGACGTGGCCCGGCGAGCACCTGCCGCGCACCGACGGCACGCGCAAGCTGAAGCGCGTCGAGATCCGGCGATGGGCCCAGGGCGAGCAGGTGCCGTCGACGTCCGCGCCCGGCGAGGACCCGGTCGAGACGCTGCTTGCACGATTCGCGCACGGGCGGAGCCTGAGCGCGGTGACGAGCCTCGACGACCTCGGCCTCAGTTCGCTCGAGCGCGTCGAGTTGATGGTGGCGCTCGAACAGAAGCTGCAGACGTCGGTCGATGAGGGGGCGTTCTCGTTTGCGCGCACGATCGGCGATCTGCGCGCACTCGTCGACGGAGGACGCGCCGGAGCAGTCGAGCTCCACGACGCCGTCGAATTCCCGGTGTGGGGGCGCCGCTGGCCGGCGCGCGCGATCCGCGCGATCCTGCAGACGGTCCTGGTCCTGCCGCTCACGCGCATCTTCGCGCACATCTCGGTGAGCGGCCTCGAGCACGTGCGCGGGTTGGCAGGCCCGGTCATCTTCGCCTCCAACCACCAGAGCCACATGGACACGCCGGTGATCCTGGCGGCCCTGCCCAGGGCGGTCCGGCGCCGCGTCGCGCCGGCGATGGCCAAGGAATTCTTCAAGGCCCACTTCTTCCCCGCCGGGTTCGGCTTTCGCGAGCGCTGGGTCACGAGCCTGCTCTACTACCTGTCCGTGCTCGCCTTCCACGCCTTCCCGCTGCCGCAGCGCGAAGCCGGCGCGCGCGACACGCTGAAATACATCGGCGGCCTGGCCTCCGACCGGTTCTCCATCCTGATCTTCCCGGAGGGCCAGCGAGGCGAGACCGGATCGCTCAAGCCATTCCGCCCCGGCGTGGGCATGATCGGCAGCCGGTTGAGTCTTCCGGTCGTCCCGGTCAGGCTCGATGGGGTGGACCGAGTACTCCAGACGGGCTGGCGGATGGCAAAACCGGGGCCGGTCCGGGTAACATTGGGGGCCCCGATCACCCTGACGGGCGAGGATTACGCGGCGATGGCCCGCCAAGTTGAGCAGGCCGTGAAGAATTTGCCAGGACAATGAGCGTTTTCTCGTGAAGTTGCGGTGCCTGACTCCATGTGGCACAATCTTTGATATGGCATACGAATACGAGACCGGCGGATCGTCAGAACCGGCACTTGCGCCGGCCGAGGCGACGCTCGTCCCGGAATCGTTTCCCGTCGCCGAAAGTTCCGCCGCCGTGCAGCGCTTTCAGAGCTGCCGCTGGCGCCAGAAGGCTGAAGACGGAGTGCCCGACCACTGCGCCCACCGGGACGTCCAGCCGATGACCGGCAACACCGGCTTCGCCCCCGAGGCCTGGTGCCCGGACTGCGCCCGCTACAAGGTGCGCCGCAACCCCCGCAAGCCCACGCCCCGTCTGCCCGGCAACGGGTACTACTAGGCTGGCGCCTTTATTTCCCTATTCGCAGAATTCGCGCGCCAGGTCGGCCCATTCGCCGTCAGGCGCGAGGCTGTAGTACGCGCGCCAGTGCGGCCGGGCGTCCTCAGTGCGGCCGGCCTTCTCGAGCGCGACCGCCAGATACAGGTGCGCCTCGGGGTAGGCGGGATTGAGCGTGAGCGCCTGGAGGTAGCTTCCCTCGGCCTCGTCGTAGCGGGCGAGATCGTGATGGATGTTGCCGAGATTGAAGTGGCCTTCGAAGACCTCCGGATCGAGCATCACGGCGCGTTCGTAGAGCGCCTGCGCCTCGATGAGGAACTCCCGCGCGTAGTGAATGTTCGCGAGGTTGATGAGCGCCGGGACGAGGCGCGGCTCGAGGGCGAGCGTTTGACGATAGCCTTCGGCCGCCCGCTCCTGTGTGGCCGGCGACCCATCGTCGAGCGACGAGGCGAGCGTGAAGTACTCCTCGGCGAGCGACCCGGCCGGCACCGACCAGACGCCGGTCGCAGCCTGCGCGCGATGGTCCGCCCGCGCAGTTCGCGATCCGCCGGCCTGGGGCTGCCGCAACGCAATCACCTTCGCCGGTGGCCGGTCGACGCGGAAATCCAGGGCGAGCTGGCCGTCGCGCGAGGCGAGCAGCGCCCGCAGCACGGCCTTGAACGTCGCGCCGCGCTGCAGCTCGGCGTGCACGTGGCGGATAACCACGACGTCGGCGAACGACATGACGCGACCGCCGCCCGCCACGGTGGCGGCGGCGAGGAGGCCGCATTTCTGCAGCGTCCTCAGGTGGTCGTCCCGGACGCTCGGATACAGCGCCAGCACCTCCGACAGCCGATGCAGCGGCTGCCGGACCTCGCCCGGGCTGGTGCTATCCACGGGACTTGCGGCCACTGACGTCCTCCGTCCGGATTGTAACCGGACTCAGGGCCTAATTCACCGCCGTCAGCGGGATGATCGACGGCGACTTGAAGCTCTGGATCGAGACCTGGGCCGCCGTGCGCTCGGCGACGGCCATGAACGCTTTCGCCGCCGGTGACGTGGTGTCGCTCAGCATGATCGGCCGCCCCGTGTCACCGCCCTCGCGCAACGGCTCCGAAATCGGGATGCTGCCGAGAAACACCACGCCCAGTTCCTCCGCGAGGCGCTGGCCGCCGCCGCGCCCGAAGATGTCGCTCTCGTGCGCGCACGACGGGCACGCGAAGTAGCTCATGTTCTCGATGAGGCCGATCACCGGGATGTTGAGCTTCTGGTACATCGCCGCGGCACGCCGCGTGTCGGCCAGCGCCACCTGCTGCGGCGTGGTGACCAGGATCGCGCCGGCGACATGCACGGTCTGGCTGAGGCTGAGGGCGACATCCCCGGTGCCCGGCGGCAGGTCGACGACGAGGTAGTCCAGATCCTTCCACCGCACGTCCATGAAGAACTGCTTGATGACGCCGTGCAGCATCGGTCCGCGCCAGATGACCGGCGCATCGTCGGATGTCAGGAAACCCATCGAGACGACCTGCACGCCGTACTGCTCGGGCGGCACGATCTTCTCGCCATCGGTGCCGAGCGGGCCCTTGACTCCCAGCATGATGGGCACGTTCGGGCCGTAGATATCGGCGTCGATGATACCGACGCGGCTGCCCGCATTCGCCAGCGCAAGCGCCAGGTTCACCGAGACGGTGGTCTTGCCGACGCCGCCCTTGCCCGCGCCCACCGCGATGACGTTCTTCACGCCTGGCACGGCGGCCTTGTTGAGGTCCGGCGACACCGCATGCCGCACCTGCGCGGTCATGGTCACCGCGACGTCTGTGACGCCGGGGATCTGCATCACGGCAGCCCTGGCCTGTTCCTTCAACTGTTCCTTCACCGGGCACGCGGGCGTTGTAAGCTCGATGGTGAACGCCACGCGCCCGCCATCGATCGCGACGTCCTTCACGAAGCCGAGCTTGACGATGTCCTTGTGGAGATCGGGGTCTTTAACGGCGGTTAGCGCCTGGAGAATCTGTGCCTGTTCGAGTGCCATGCTCCCAAGCTTATCAAAAAGGTGCCAGGCACCATTTCGAACCTGGCACCTTTTCCGTCATTCCCAGGGGTAGCCTGGGTGGGAAGTCAGGCGGGGATCGTCGACGGGGATGCCGACGGTGAAGTGGTAAAGGCTCTGCAGGCGGCGATCGGCAATCCCCAACAGCTCGTGCACGCCGTCGTCGAAGAAGCAGCCGATGCCGGTGCCGCGCGCGCCGGCGGCTTCGGCTTCGAGATAGAGGGCCTGGCCGATGGCGCCGGTCTCCCAGAAGAGCTCTCGGTAGCGAGGCGCGCCACCCTTGTCGAGGGCCGCATCGAACTCGGCGAGCATGCCGAGACTGAAGAAGCCGTCGGACGCGATGTCCTGCCCGCAGCTGAGCTGGCGCGCCACGCGGCCGCAGTCAACCGGCGCGAGGAGGAACAGCGGCAGGTCGCCTGGCACCGCCGCGGGCCGCAGCCAGAGAAAGTCTGGACGCATCGACTCGCGCAGGGTGTCGAGGCCCCGCGGCGTTCGCACCAGCGCGAAGATGCCAGGCTCCAGCCCGTTCACGCGATGCACGAACAGCGCGAGATGTACACGCGGTTCCGCCGCGAGCGCATCGAACGGCACGCCCGCGTCCGGCAGCAGACGCCGCATCATGACAAGGAAGCGATCGAGATCGATCGACGACTCGCCGTCCAGGGTCTGGGCGCTGCGGCGCTGCAGCAGCAGCTTCCCGGCCGTCGCCGCCGCGATTGGTGCCGAACGAACGAGCACGGACGGGTTCCGGACGTACCCGCCACCACCGTCGGCGGCGCCCACGGCTTCCACCACGCGGCTCGCGTCGGCCGCCGCGTCAATCCAGTCCCACGGGACGCGGTCACGGCTGAGCTGATTGGCGCGGCCCGTCCATCGCCCGTGGCGCGCGGCATCGGCCAGCCGCGGGTCCGCACGGGCGACGGCCGGCAGCGGGCTCGGCGACACGAGCATCAGGCACGATGGCTCCTCGGTTTCGGCACCCGCGAAATCGTCCTCGCGACTCAGCCCCATCAGCGCGGCCAGCGACTCGGACGACCAACCACGGACCACGCGAAGGTCCCAGCCCATCATCGCCGCCGCGTAGCGCATCGCGGCGACGGCGTGCCCGGTGTCGTGCTGGCAGTAGCGGAACGCGCGCTCGCCGTACTTCCAGGCCTCGCGCCAGTGGATTGCGCTCAGCGCGGCGAGAAAGGATCCCGCCGGCAGGCCGGCTGACGCGGCCTCCCAGGCCGACGTCTCAATGGCGCACCGCCGCTCGAGTGCATGGGTGTCGGACGCGTAGTGAAACACGCCGGCGTCGGCGGCCCCGCCAGCCACGTCCGGCCCGAGCGCGACGTAGCCTTCGGTCGGATGCAGGTTGCCGCTCGACGGATTCACGCGCAGTGCCCAGCGCGACGTTCCGGCCTGCTTCCAGGCGGAGAGTCCGAGGCTGTAGCGCAGGAACACGGATACGGCCGGCAGGCCAGGATTCAGGCGCGGCGAGCGCGGCCTGGCGAACAGGTCGTCGAAGCTCGCGTCTCCCCACGGTCGAAGGCCTTCAGCCGACGGGCGGGCGGCGCGCGCCGCTCGAAACGGCTCGACCAGGTCGACGGCCTCCGCTCCCGCAAACGCGCGGAACGGGTTCGGCTGGGTCGCCCAGTCGAGGTAGCCCAGCGACCGGGCGAACCGGTTGAAGTGGTGCTTGGTCTGATCGTGGTAGGCGCGGACGGTCGCGAGAGGGTCGAGGTCCGGCAAGGGCGACGCTACGCTGTCTTCTCGAGGTCCGCGAGCCGACGCTCGATCTCCACCAGCGCCGATGTCAGCTGCTGCCGGCGTGCTTCGTGCGAGATCACCTTCAACTGCCGCTGCATGTCGGCCTTTGCGAGGCGGAGCGATTCCAGCGCCCGGGCCTTCTCCGGATCGATGCGCGGACCGGTGACCCGGGCCCGACGGCGGTCCTCCTCCATCTCTTCCATCCGCTCGGCCAGCCTGGTGCTGGCGTCGACAAGTCCTTCGCCGCTATCCGACATGCGTCAACAACTCCTGCGTCAATGGGATTTGAGACCCGTCTTCGATTATAGCGGCACGGGCATGAATGCGACAGTCCTGAAGACATGGAGGGTATAGTTGATCTTTCTATGACGCTCACCCGCTCCACGGCGTTTCGCGTGATGGTCGCCAGCCTGGTCCTTTCAGCCGGGCTGCTGCTGGTGGGGTGGTACGACTACCAGAGCACCCGGCGCGAGCTGCTGACGCTGCTGGTGGATCAGGCGGCATCGCTGCGCCAGACCGTCGCGGCGGCGGCCCGCTCCGGAGAGGCCGCGACCACGCAGGTGCAGACCGTGCTGCGCGCTCGGTTGCTCGATAACGCCAGGCTGCTGCGCGAGCTGGACAGCCGCCACGGGCTCTCGCAAGCGCTGCTCAACGACATCGTTCGCACGAACCGACTGTTCCGCGTGACTATCGTGTCCCGCGACGGTCAACGCGAGTTCACCAGCGGCAGCGGCGGTCCGCCGCCTGGAGCCGGCCGCGGATTCGGCCCCGGTCCAGGTGGCGCCGGCGGTCAGGGTATGGGATTCGGCCAGGGCCGGGGGCGCGGACTTGGTGCCGGGCGCGGTGCGGGCGGCGGTGCGGGCGAGGGAGCGGGCCAGGGCGCGGCGGGTGGCACCGGAAGCGGCGCGGGCATCGGCGCCCTCGCTGATCGTCTGCTGAACGGCTCCGAGACCGAAGCGGTCAGCGACATCCACGGCTCGCGCTGGGGCACCGGCTGGCGCCTGGCCGCCGGCGTGCGCCGCACGGGCGGCGGCGCCATCGTCCTCAACGT
>Ga0315271_10000626_pt1 | contig 20087 bp, 21 predicted proteins | sample C3_top_MG_FD_204664 | JGI IMG/M metagenome (GOLD analysis project Ga0315271, IMG submission 204664) | Sediment microbial communities from Yellowstone Lake, YNP, Wyoming, USA - C3_top | ecosystem: Environmental > Aquatic > Freshwater > Lake > Sediment | place: USA: Wyoming | collected 2017-08-01
GTTGGGCGAGGGCGGCGAACAGAACGCCCCGCTGGGCCGGGCCGTGATCGGCGGGCTGGCGGTCGCCACGTTCGCCACGCTGTTTTTCGTGCCGGTCGTGTTCCGGCTGCTGCACCGGCAGGTCCCGGCGAAGAGCCCGGACCTTTTCGCCGCAGGATCCCCCGCGGCGACCACCCGATAGGAACTTTCTTTCATGAACGCACACGAGCCGAATCCCACGAAACCAGCGCCCGGGCCATCCGCCGGAGCCCTGCCACCGGGCAGGCTTTCCCGCTTCGCGGTGATCGCGGCCGTCCTCGTCCTTGCCGCGTTCGTCATTGGTATGGTGCCGCGCTGGCGCCAACGCGCCGCCGTCGCGTCCGAAACCGGGGAACTGGCTGTGCCGACCGTCACCGTGGTTTCGCCCGTGCCGGGCAAAGGGGCGGGGGCGCTGTTGCTGCCCTCAGAAGTGAAACCCTGGATCGAGGCGTCGATCTACGCCCGCGCCAGCGGCTATTTGCAAAGCTGGCTCGTGGACATGGGCGCGCGGGTTGAAGCGGGGCGGCTGCTGGCAGAGATCGCCACACCCGAGCTCGATCAGGAGCTCGACCGCGCCCGCCACGACCTCGCGCAGACGGAAGCCGCGTTGGCCTTGTCGAAGACCACGGCCGACCGCTACACCGAGCTGGTCAAGACGGCCAGCGTCAGCGAACAGGAAACCGCCGAAAAGCAGGCCGATTTCACGCTCAAGACCGCCATGGTCGAGAGTGCCCGCTCCAATGTCCGCCGCCTGGAGCAACTCCAGTCGTTCGCCCGCGTCACCGCGCCGTTCGCCGGTACCATCACGGCGCGCAAGACCGACGTGGGTGATTTGATTGCCGCCGGCGGCGCGAAGGAACTTTTCCGGCTCGCCCAGACCGACAAGCTTCGCGTTTCGGTCCGTGTTCCCCAGACAAGTGCACTCGCCATCGCCCCCGGGCAATCGGCCGAGCTGCTCATCCCCGAACTGCCCAACCGGGTCTTCACCGCGGTGGTGGCGCGCACAGCGGGTGCGATCTCCACCGACTCGCGCACCTTGCTGGTGGAACTTGAAGTGGACAACGCGCGCGGAGAAATCCTCGCAGGCAGCTTCGCCCAGGTGAAACTGGCCGAAAACAAAGGCGCGGCGCCGTTGACGCTGCCGGGCAACGCTTTCTTGTTCCGCGCCGAAGGCCCGCAGGTCGGCGTGGTCCAGCCGGACGGCAAGGTCGAGTTGCGCAGCGTGAAACTCGGCCGCGATTTTGGCCAGACCGTCGAAATTGTCGCCGGAGTCGCGGCGGCAGACCGCGTCATCCTCAATCCCTCTGATTCGCTGGTCGGCGGCACCCTCGTGCGGGTGGCCTTGCCTGCCAAACCCGTGGACGCCAAATGAACCGCGCTCCGCACATGGTTTCTCCGCCAGCCCTGCCGGGCCGCATCCTTGCCGCATCGCTGTTTCTGGTGGTGGCGGCCGGTTGTGCGGTCGGGCCGGGCTACCAGCGACCGCCTGCGGTGGCGGCGCTGCCGGACGCCTATGCCGGCGCGACCGACGAGTGGAAAGTCGCCACGCCCCGGGCCGATCAAGCCAAGGGCCCCTGGTGGGAAATCTTCGGAGACACCGAACTCAATCGACTCGAAGCGCAGGCGACCGAGGCCAATCAGGACCTCAAGGTCGCCGCCGCCCGCTTCGCCCAAGCCCGCGCCGTCGCCGATGTCTCGCGCTCCGGCTTCTTCCCGCGCATTGGCGTTTCCGCCGCGGCTGTCCAACAACACGATTCCGCCAACCGGCCGCTCAGCACCACGGGTGAAGCGGCGGGAAAGAGTTACACCTACGAAAATTTCGTCCTGCCTTTCGATCTCAGCTACGAGCTCGACCTTTGGGGCCGCGTGCGGCGGCAGGTGGAATCCTCCCGCGCCCGGGAGCAGGCCGGCGCGGCCGACCTGGAGGGCGCCCGGCTCGCCATCGCCGCCGAGGTGGCGGTCGATTATTTTACCCTCCGCGCCCTCGATGCGGAAAAGGCCGCCCTGGGCGGGAGCATCGCCGCCTACCGCAAGGCCCTCGACCTGACCCGGCAACGCCGTGCCGGCGGCCTCGTCTCCGATCTCGACGTCGTCCAGGCCGAGACCGTCTTGAAAACCGCCGAAGCCCAGCTCCCCGCCATCACCAGGGCACGCTTCCAATTTGAACATGCTCTGGCGGTGTTGACCGGCCAGCTGGCGTCGCAGTTCTCCATCCGGGAACGCCCGCTCGATTTGGTGCCACGGGTGCTCCCCCCCGGCCAGCCCTCCGCCCTGCTCGAACGCCGGCCCGACATCGCCGCGGCGGAGCGGCGCATGGCCGCCGCCAACGCCGACATCGGCGTGGCCCAGGCGGCATACTTCCCGACGATCCGTTTGAACGGTCTGGCCGGTTTTCAAAGCCTCGAGTCAGGAAGCTGGTTCGACTGGCCCAGCCGCCTGTGGGCGGTCGGACCCTCGCTTTCGCTCCCCTTGTTCGAAGGCGGTCGGACCAGTGCCAATCTCCGCGCCGCGAAGGCGGGCTACGATGAAACGGTTGCCCGCTACCGCCAGACCGTGCTCAAGGCTTTTGCCGAGGTGGAAGACAACCTTGCCGCCCAGCGTTTGCTGGCGGAGGAATACACCCAGAATTTGTCCGCCCTGCAATCGGCCCGGAAGCAACTTCAGCTCGCCGACAATCGTTATCAGGCAGGACTGGTCAGCTATCTTCAGGTGGTCGCGGCACAGACGGCGGCGCTCGATCGCGAGCGCGCCCTGGCGCGGCTTCGCGGCCAGCAGTTTGCCGCCAGCGTGGCCCTCGTCAAATCGCTCGGCGGCGGCTGGCAGGGACGCGGGACGGCCGAAGAGGAAGCGCTACGCCCATGAACAGGAGAAAATTTCCGCCTCCGAAAACGGCCCACCTGGCCGCCTGCCGCTGCCTGCTTGCAATGCCACATGAACGTTGATCCCAAAACGAAATGCACCCCATGAAAAAGAGGCCTCGCAAATCCCGCCACCAACCCGCCGCCGCGCCTGCCAGCGAGAGCCGGCAGCTCTTCGGCTACACCGCGCCGGAGGCCACCAGCGTGCTGCTGGTGGGCGACTTTACCAACTGGCAGGAAAAGCCCATCGCCCTCGCCAAAGGACCGGACGGACTCTGGCTGACCGCGGTCAACCTGCCCCCCGGCGAGTACGCCTACCGCTACCTCGTGGACGGCGAATGGCGCAACGATCCGGCCTGTTGCGTGCGTGTACCGAATCCCTATGGCGGGCAAAACTGTCTCCGCCTCGCACTCTAGGAATCAGCCGGCTGCAATCGTCGAAACTAGCTGAGTCACTCCATTCGGATCTTCGATGCGCAGTGTAAATCAACCAACGTCTAGTCACGCAGATCACGGAAGGAATCTGCCATGAGAACATCGTCTTTGACCAAACGTATGGCGGTGGTGGCTTTCGCCGTGCTTGGAAGCTGGGGAGCGCGGTGCCAGATGCGCGGCGGAGAAATGTTCGGTTCATCCCGCCCCGCCAATCTTTCTGCGTCCGGTGTGAGCAGCGTCGAACCCCGGCAATGGTCGATCTCGGCGCGCTGGGAGAACGACACGTTCGGCGGCACGGATCGTTTTTATACCGACGGCGTTTCTCTGGCGTTAATTCACACCGGTATCAGTTGGTTGGATGCCTTGGCGGATCGGCTGCCGTGGGGCGCGGGGCGCCGCACCGTGGGTTACGATTTGGGGCAGATCATGACCACGCCGGCCGACACTTCGCGCCCGATCCCCGACCCGAATGACCGGCCCTATGCGGGCATGCTTTACGCCGGAGTCTCGTTGCATGTGGATCGGGGCGACAGCTATCACGGTTTGAGATTCATTACGGGCGTGGTCGGACCCTGGTCGCTGGCCGAGCGGACGCAAAAACAGGTGCATCGCACGGCAGGTATCGCCCTGCCTCAAGGGTGGAACTACCAACTGCACAACGAACCGATTTTCAACTTCGTCTACGAGCATCGCCGCAAATATCGCCTTTCGGGTGGGAGCCCCGGACTGGGGATCGAAGCCCTGCCCTCCGCCAATGTCATGCTGGGCAATGTGCTCACCCAAGGACAGGTCGGCGGCCAGCTCCGAATCGGCTACAACATCCCCGACGATTTTGGCACCACGCTGATGCGCGGCATGGGGCACCTGCCGCCGCCGCGCCCGGCGGCCCGCGGAACGCCGACGGCTGCCTGGGGTGGCTATGTTTACGTCGGCCTTCACGCCTCGCTCGTTCTCCGCAACCTCACGCTCGACGGCAACTCCTGGTGGGATAGCCCGGGCGTGGACCGCGACGTTTATGTTCCGGCTGCCGAAGTAGGCGCCGCAGTGGTCACTCGTCAGTATATCGTGGCATTTTCCTATGTGTTCTGGGGCCGGGAATTCAACGGCCAGCCCCGCAATTCACAATTCGGCGCCTTCACGCTGACCCGTATGTTCTGATGAAAACTCCCACCCACCGCCCCGCCTCACCGCCCGAGAAGACCTCTTCGTCCTGCTGCGCCCGCCGCGCCGATGCCTCCCGCTGTCCGCGTTGCGGCGGCGAGGGCCGGCGTGTTTCCGCCGCCACGATCACCGCTATGATCAGCCCAGCGGTGAGGGCACGGCTGGCGTCGCTCGACGGCTTCCGTTTCTGCGCCGCCGCGGAATGCGACGTGGCCTATTTCCAGCCGGAGTCCGGTGAATTCGTGGTTTGTGCGGACGTGACGGTGCCGATCTTCCAGAAGAGCGCGGATCCCGCGCGGCTGGTCTGTTATTGTTTCACGCACACGGTGGCCGAGATCCAGCAGGAGGCCCGGGCTGGCGGCGGCGTTTCCCGCATCGCGGCCGACATCAAAGCGAAGTGCGCTCAAGGGCTGGACCATTGCGAACGCCACAATCCGCAAGGCGCCTGTTGCCTCGGCAATGTCCAACTCGTGTTCCGCGCGGCGGCAGCAGCAGGTCCGGCCCCGGAAACCGAAGACGGCGGCGATTGCTGCTGCCTTTGAGACCGCGTTTTTCAACCCAATTTCCGAAACTAAAAAACACTCCCATGATACACGCAGATTCATTTCTCGACCTCGGCCTGGCTTTCCACGGCCACAAATGCCCCGCCATGCCCCTGGGCCTGCGCGCTGGCGCGGCGGCCATGAACCGGCTGGGCGTGGAACGCGCTCCGGATGGACAACTCGCCGCGCTGATCGAACTGGGCGAGGGGCATTGCGGCACCTGCTTCGCCGACGGCGTGCAGGTGATCACCGGCTGCACCTTCGGCAAGGGCAACATCCGCAAACTCGACTACGGCAAATGGGCCGTCACCCTGATCGACAAAAAGACCGGGCGCTCCGTGCGCGTGGCGGTCAAGGCCGAAACAATGGCGGGCAATAAGAAAACCGAGTTCATGCAGAACTACCGGCAAAAGGGCGTGCCCGCTTCCCAAGTGCCCGCAGAGGTGGTCGATCCTTTGATCGCCAAGGTGCTGGCCGCGCCGGAGGAGCGCTTGTTCGCCATCGGCGAAATTGTGAGCCGCCCGTGGACCGAGGCGGCGCCCTCGTTCGAGAGTTTCGTGTGCGAGCGCTGCGGCGAAATGGTCGCCGAGCCCTATGGGCGGCTGCGGCAGGGCAAGATGGTCTGCGTGCCCTGTCAGACCAAAACCGGCTGAGTTCCCGCGACCCAAGGATCGATCCCATTTTTCCATGCACACAAACAAGCCATCCGGCAATGATCCCGCTCCAAGGCCCACTTCACCGCAAGGCGCGGGCCGGCACGGATGCCTGTTACCCGTGACGCTGGGCGACCTGCGCACCGGGCTCACCGTGGCCGATCTCAAGCAGTCGTTTCTGGATACGCTGTTTTGTACTTTGGGCCGCGTGCCGTCGGCGGCGACGCCGCACGATCTCTACACGGCGCTGGCGCTGGCCATCCGCGACCGCGTGCTCAAGCATGGCGTGCAAACCCTGGAGACCTACCACGAACGCGACGCCCGCGTCGTGGCCTACCTTTCCGCCGAGTATTTGCCCGGACCGCACCTGGCGAACAATCTCCTTAACCTCGGTATTTGGGAGCAAGCGCGTCAGGCCGTCGAAGAACTGGGCTGCAACCTCGATTTTCTGGTGGAACAGGAAGAGGAGCCCGGCCTGGGTAATGGTGGCCTGGGCCGGCTGGCGTCCTGCTTCATGGATTCGCTCGCTTCGCTCGAAGTGCCCGCGGTCGGCTACGGCCTGCGTTACGAATTCGGCATCTTCGATCAGGCCATTCGCGATGGCGCGCAGGTTGAGATCACCGACAAATGGCTGCGCTACGGGAATCCGTGGGAGATCGTGCGCCCCGAGCTGACCTACGAGGTCAAGTTGGGCGGACACACCGAGGCTGAGACCGACGAACAGGGCCGCTACCGCGTGCGCTGGGTGCCCGCGCGGGTCGTCCAGGGCATCGCCTACGACACGCCGATCCTGGGTTACCGCGTCGGCACCTGCAACCGCCTGCGCCTGTGGAAGGCCGAGGCCGTCGAGTCGTTCGACTTCGCCGCGTTCGACCACGGCGACTATTACCGGGCCGTCCAGGACAAGCTGGTTTCGGAAAACATCACCAAGGTGCTTTACCCGAACGACGAGGCGATTCAGGGCAAGAACCTCCGCCTCGAGCAGCAATTCTTCCTCGTGACCTGTTCGCTCCAGGACATGCTCCGCGTGCATCAGGTGCTGGGCCGCCCGCTGGATAAGTTTCACGAGAAATGGGCCGTGCAGCTCAATGACACCCATCCGTCGCTCGCCGTCGCCGAGTTGATGCGCCTGCTGGTGGACGAACACGGGCTGGACTGGGACACCGCCTGGCACGTCACCCGCCAGACCTTCGCCTACACCAACCACACGTTGCTGCCCGAGGCCCTCGAAAAATGGCCGGTGTCGCTCTTTGGCGCGCTGCTGCCCCGGCATCTCGAAATCGTTTACGAAATCAACCGTCGCTTTCTCGATGAAGTGCGCGCCCGGTTCCTGGGCGACGACGCCCGCGTGGCGCGCCTGTCGCTGATCGACGAGGGCGGCGGGCGCTACGTCCGCATGGCGCATCTGGCTGTGGTCGGCAGTCACAAGGTCAACGGCGTTGCCCGCCTGCATTCGGAGTTGCTGAAGGAAACCGTCCTGCGCGATTTCACCGCACTGTGGCCGGAGAAATTCTGCAACGTGACGAACGGCGTCACGCCCCGTCGTTTCCTGGCGTTGGCCAATCCGCCGCTGGCGCGACTGATCACCGGGCAGATCGGCGACGGCTGGATCAAAAATCTGGACCAACTGCGCGACTTGGAGCCGCTGGCCGACGATGCCGCGTTCCGGCTGGAATGGCGCGAGGTCAAACTCGCCGCGAAACAACAGCTCGCCGCGCGCATCGCCGAGCGCACCGGCGTGACGGTGGACCCCGCCTCGCTCTTCGATCTCCAGGTCAAGCGGATCCACGAATACAAGCGACAGCACCTGAACGTCCTTCACATCCTCACCCTCTATCTGCGGCTCAAGCGCGATCCGCAGACCGAGGTGCCCGCACGGACCTTCCTCTTCGCCGGCAAGGCCGCGCCGGGCTATTTCATGGCGAAATTGATCATCCGGTTGATCAACGCCGTCGCCCAAATCGTGAATTGCGACCCGGCCGTGCGCGACCGCATCAAGGTCGTGTTCTGCCCCGATTTCAACGTCAAGAATGCGCAGCACCTCTATCCGGCGGCCGACCTGAGCGAGCAGATTTCGACCGCGGGCAAGGAGGCCAGCGGGACGGGCAACATGAAGTTTGCCCTCAACGGCGCCCTGACCATCGGCACGCTCGACGGTGCCAATGTCGAGATCCGCGAAGCCGTCGGACCGGAGAACTTTTTTCTTTTCGGTCTCACCGCCGCCCAGGTGATCGAGCGACAGGCCCGCAGTTGCCAGCCCTGTGAGGTGTGCGAGCAAAACGCCGCGCTGCGCGAAGTGCTGGACTTCATCGCCAGCGGCGCGCTTGCCGACGGCGACACGAGCCTGTTTCGACCCTTGGTGGACAACCTGCGCTGGTGCGATCCCTTCCATGTTCTGCCCGACTATCAGGCCTACGTGGAATGCCAGGAACAGGTGAGCGCCCGCTGGCGCGATCCGGAAGCGTGGACGCGCCAGTCCATCCTGACCGTCGCGCGCATGGGCCGGTTTTCCTCCGACCGTTCGATCCGCGAGTATTGCGACCATGTCTGGCAGGTGCAGCCGATGCGGGTGGCGCTGGCTCCGGCCAACCCCGATGCGGATAGTACCGTCCAGCCCGGTTCATCCGCCCGATGAGCACAAACCATGCTCGGCTGGTCGGCGGCCTTTTTCTTCAACGTGGTCAGCCGGTTCTTCGACCTCCGCATCCTCAAATGGCAAAAAGTGTAACGCTCAACCTACGAACAAAACCATGACAACATCCGCTCCGATCCCTGAATCCGCACCCGTCGCCCGCATTCCGTTGATTGGCGAAGCCGCACCGGCCTTTGCGGCGCAAACGACCCAAGGCCCGATCAAGTTTCCCGAAGATTACCAGGGCAAATGGGTGATCCTGTTCAGCCACCCGGCCGACTTCACCCCGGTCTGCACCACGGAGTTCATGACTTTTGCCACCATGATGCCGGAGTTCAACGCGCTGAACTGCCGGCTCGTCGGCCTCTCGATCGACAGCCACTTCGCCCACATCGCCTGGCTGAGGACGATCAAGGAAAAGATCAAATACAAGAACATGGCCCAGGTGGAAGTGACCTTCCCGCTCATCGCCGACGTGAAAATGGACGTGGCGAAAACCTATGGCATGGTCCAGCCCGGCGCCAGCGATACCCAGGCGGTGCGGGCGGTCTTCCTCATCGACCCCAAGGCCATCATCCGCGCCGTCCTCTATTATCCGCTCTCGAACGGGCGTAATTTTCCTGAAATCAAGCGCCTCCTGATCGCGCTGCAAACCAGCGACGCCCACGGCTGCGCCACCCCCGCCGACTGGCAGCCCGGCGACGATGTCATCGTGCCGCCGCCCGGCTCCTGTGGCACGGCCAAGGACCGCATGGAGAAACCCGCCGCCGACACTTATGCGCTCGACTGGTTCATGACGTTTAAAAAGTTGCCGAAAGAAAAACTCAATCTGCCTCCGGCAGCCCGCGTTTGAGTATGACCGGCCGAAGCAACGCCATTGGGAAGGAAAGCCGTTATTGTGAGACCCGCTGAACTCCACTTCACCCACCGCGTGGGCTGGCTGCGCGCCGCGGTGCTCGGTGCCAATGACGGCATCGTTTCGACCGCCAGTTTGATTGTCGGCGTGGCCGCCGCCGAGGCCAGCCGCAGCAGCGTGCTGGTCGCCGGGGTGGCCGGGCTGGTGGCCGGGGCGATGTCCATGGCCGCCGGGGAATATGTGTCCGTCAGCTCCCAATCCGACACCGAGCGCGCCGATCTGGAGCGGGAACGGGACGAGTTGGCGACGGACGGCAAAAACGAACACGCCGAACTGGCCGCCATCTATGTTGCCCGCGGACTCGATCCCGCACTCGCCAATGAGGTGGCCGCTCAATTGATGGCCAAAGATGCCTTGGGTGCCCATGCGCGGGACGAGCTGGGTATCTCCGATACCTTGAGCGCTCGCCCGGTGCAGGCTGCATTTGCGTCGGCAGGCAGTTTCACCGTCGGCGCCGTCCTGCCGCTCCTGCTGGTTTTCTTTGTGCCGCGGACCGCGTTGACGTGGACGGTCTCCGGCGGGTCGCTTTTGTTCCTCGCGCTGTTGGGTGCCACGGCGGCCCGCGCGGGAGGTTCGCCCGTGGGAAAATCCGTCGTGCGCGTGACCTTCTGGGGCGCGCTCGCCATGGCCCTGACCGCCGCCGTGGGGGCCCTGTTCGGCACGACGCTTTGATCCAAACCAACCAGCCAGCACGAAGACCAAGAACATTATGAAAACACCATCCACCAAGTTCGGGTCGTGGCACGGCATCGCCCGTGAAACCATCCCGTGGTTTCCCACGGTCAATCAAGCCAAGTGCATCGGCTGCGAACTGTGCTTTGTCACCTGCGGACGCGGCGTCTATGACGTTCACGATCACAAGGCGTGGCCGGAACGCCAATACGACTGCATGGTCGGCTGCACGACCTGCGCGAACATTTGCCCCACGCAGGCCATCACCTTCCCGGACCGGCAGCTTGTCCAGAAGATCGAACGCGAACACAAAATCCTCGCCATCGTGCGCAAGGAAGCCGCCGCCAAGCACGCGAAGCTCGATGCCGAAAAAACGCGGGCCCTGGCTGAGGATACTGCGGCCAGCACGGTCAGCCGGGTTGCCTTCCACATTGCGGGCGAGTTTGGCGAGAAACGTTTCCTCGCGAAGCTGGAAGCGCTCATCAAGGACCGTCCGTTCGACATCGTGAACCTCAAGCTCGAAGTCCCCACGCTGAAAGGTGCGCTGGAGAAAACGCCCTCGCACATGACCTTCGAAGTCACTTCAACGGAGCAGCAGGACATCACGGAATTTCTCCACGAGCTGCGCTCGCTGGTGCGCGAAAACCAACTCGTGCTGGCGAATGAAAACCGCGCCTGACTGAGCTCGCTGAATAGAATCACCCATGTCCATCACCGTTTACATCATCAGCGCCGTTCTCGTGTTGGTGTTCTCCGGGTTCATGTCCATGGCCGGGCTGGGCGCGGCGTTTCTGTTTGTCCCGCTCTTTTATTATCTCGGGCTGCCCCTCTCCGAAGCCGTGCCGGCCGCGTTGCTGCTCAACGTCGTCAGCCTGATGTTCGCGGCGTTCAATTACTGGCGCGGCGGGTTGATCAACTGGCGGATCGGCCTGCCGGTGCTCGTCACCGCCGTCGTCCTTGCTCCCGTCGGTGCCCGGCTGACGCCGCACACCGATCCTCGGCTGCTGTTGGGCCTGTTCACCGCGTTTCTGCTCTTTGCCGGATTCATGATGCTGTTTTATCGAACCCGATTGCACGCGCGTCCCCTCGGTCGCGGCGCCGAGCTGGGTCTGGGCGCGGGCGTTGGCACGGTGGCGGGATTTCTCGGCGGCCTGCTGGGCGTGGGCGGAGGCAATTTCATCGTCCCGGTGCTGGCCTGGATGGGCATCGACACCAAAGTCGCCGCCGGCACCACGGCGCTCGTGGTGGTGTTCGCCTCGCTGACGGGATTTCTGGCTCACGCCACGATGGGCGGCCTGCGTCCGGGCTTCGTCGGGCTGATGGCGCTGATGGCCGCCGGCGGATCCATCGTCGGTTCGCAGATGATGAAAACCAAGCTCTCCAGCGCCCAGCTCAAGAAAATCATCGGCGTGCTCCTCTGGATCATCGCCGCCAAAATGGGTTACGACCTGTTCAAATAAAAGGAAACCGATGAATACCAACGAAACGATCCGCACCGCCTTGATCCCGCCCGACTGGGCGTTCGAATTCCACGGCGAACCGGTGTGTATTCCCTGCTCAGGTTACGACAAGAAGTAGGCGGACCGACCGCGCTATGATTGCTACGCTTCCACCCTCGATCGCGCCCCACCTCCATGTCTGAACACACCCACAGTCACAATCACGCGCCGGCCAGCTACGGTCGGGCGTTTGCCATCGGCATCGCGCTCAATGTCGCGTTCGTCCTGATCGAGGCCGTCTACGGCTGGCGGGCGGGGTCGCTCGCGCTGCTGGCAGACGCCGGCCACAATCTGAGCGATGTCGGCGGTCTCGTGCTCGCCTGGGCGGCACTCGCGGCCGCAAGGTTGCGACCGAACGCCCGCCACACCTACGGCTGGCGCCGGGGTTCGATTCTGGCCAGTTTCACCAACGCGGTGATTCTCCTCGTGGCAATGGGCTCCCTGGCTTGGGAGGCCATCCAGCGTTTGCAGACGCCCTCGCCGGTCGCGGCCGGCACGGTGATGGTGGTGGCCGGCATCGGCGTGATCATCAACGGCGTCACCGCCGCGCTGTTCATGGCTGGCAGTAAGGACGACCTGAACATCCGCGGTGCTTTCCTGCACATGGCGGCGGACGCACTGGTATCGGTCGGCGTCGTGCTGGCGGGTGCTTTGTATTTGTGGCGGGGTTGGACATGGATCGATCCGGTGGTGACCTTGCTCATCACCGCGGTCATCGTCGTGGGCACCTGGTCGCTCTTCCGCAAGTCGCTCCATCTGCTCTTCGATGGCGTGCCCGAAAATGTCGACGTACCGGCGGTGCGGGAGAATCTGCTGCGCCTGCCCGGCGTGACCGGGGTGCATGACCTGCATGTTTGGGCGCTGGATACATCGGAGACGGCACTCACGGCCCATCTCGTGGTCAGCGGCGAAAACCGCAATCCTGACACGCTGCTGCGCGCGGCCGCGGAGGAACTGCACGAACACTTCGAAATCCGGCACGTGACGCTGCAGCTCGAATCCGAAGCTTTCGCCCAAACCTGCGCGGTCAGTGCCCAAACCTGCGACGCGCCCAAGCAACCGGCCCCGCCGGGAGCGCACCAAACTTGACCCTCCGGCACCGCTCGGCGCCCTGCCTTCCCTCTACCCAAATATCACCATGAAAAAGATCCAAATCCTCGGAACCGGGTGCCGCAAGTGTGGCCTCCTCGCTGAAACCGCCGAGCAAGCCGCCAAGGCCCTCGGCCTTGAATACTCGCTCGAGAAAGTCACCAATCTGAACGACATCGCCGCCTACGGCGTGATGTTCACGCCCGCGCTCGTCGTCGACGGCACGGTCAAGCTCTCCGGCAAGGTGCCATCGCTCGACGAGGCCAAGAAACTCCTCGCCTGAACCAACCAATCACCCGGAGGACTTCCCTCATGAACCAACCCTGCGCTTGCCAGTGCGGCCCCGGTCCCGAAGAAACCCGTCTCGTGTTTCCGTGCTCTGGCGCGGCCGACGTCGGTGAAGTCACCGACCGCGCCGCGCGCTGGATGACGCGTGCCGGCACGGGCGACATGTATTGCCTCGCCGGCATCGGCGGTCGTGTGAGTGGCATCATGGCCTCGACCGCGGCGGCCACCAAGATCCTCGCCATCGACGGCTGCGTGCAGGAATGCGCGCGAAAGACCCTCGAGCAGGCCGGCTTCACCGGCTTCCGCCATCTCAAACTCGACGAACTCGGTCTCAAGAAACGCCACACGCCACCGACCGACGAGGTCATCCATCGCGTGGCCGAAGCCGGCGCCGTCCTTTTGAACGCCTGATCGCTCCACCCCTTCCGCATGAAAACACGTCTCATCTCCCTGCTGCTTCTCTGTATCCTAGTTTCGGGCACTGCCTCTGCGGCCGCGCCCGCCACCTCCGCCGCCCCGACCCCCGGCCGGCCCCGGCTCGTCGACCTGGGCGCCGACAAGTGCATTCCCTGTAAACTCATGGCGCCGATTCTCGAAGAATTGAAAAAGGAATACGCCGGCCGGCTCGACGTGGTCTTCATTGACGTGTGGAAGGACCGCGACGCCGGCACGCCGTACAACATCCGCGTGATCCCAACTCAGATTATCTACGACGCCGCCGGCAAGGAGCGTTTCCGCCACGAGGGATTTTTCGCGAAGCAGGACATCCTGAAGAAATTTCAGGAATTCGGCATCGACCTCAGCGGCAAAGCCGCTTCGCCCGCGGCCAAATAGCGCCACCATCAGTGCCCGTGCCGCCGGGAGCCCTGAGAGGCGAAGCGGCCCAACCCGATCAAGACCATGAAGATGCTTGCCCATTTACCGGTCCCCTTTCTGCAACGTGCTACCCGCCGTGCGGGTCGTCCGCTGCTCGTCGGCGCCGCCGCTCTCCTGAGCGCCTTCGTTGTTGTTCAAGCTGCCGTCACCAAACCGGCGGTCACCAGCGGCGACGCCCCCAAACGCGCCTTTGGGGTGTGCCCGCCCTACAAGCTGAAGGATGAAGCGGGCAAGGTTATCGACCCCGTGCACGGGGTGAACGCCACCGCCCCCTACTCGCCCCGGCAGACCTGTGGCACCACGGGCTGCCACGACTACAACAAGATCACGGAGGGCTTCCACTTCACGCAGGGCAAGGGCGAGGCGGTTCCGGCTTTCATGGCTGAGCGCTATCGATGGGTGACCTCACCCGGCAACTACGGCGGCTCCTGGTGCTCGCCGGCGCCGCTTTACCGGCAACTCGCGGCGAAGGACAACACCAGCGCCCGCACGGTGGACATGACGTCCTACGAATTTGTGACCGCCACCTGTGGCAATTGTCATCCCGGTGGCGGCCCGATGGAGTTCGACCGAGCCGGGAAACGTTACGACACCTGGATGCGCGACCCGGCCAGCGGCTTCACCTCCGGCGGCGACAACCGCTTCGACGGCGATTATTACAAGGCGCGCTGGGCGGAGACGGGCGTCATCGAGGCCGACTGCCTGCTCTGCCACCTGCCCGAATATGGTTTCAAGAAACGCAACGAGCAACTGGCGAAACTCAACTTCCGCTGGGCGGCGACGGAAGGCGCGGGCTTTGGCACCGTGACCGGCACCGTGGCCGCCAACCAGACGCCGCAGGTGGCTTATGATCTCAAGCAATTCGACGCCGACGGCAACGTGTTCGTCCACACGGTGCCGGAGCCGCGCAACGACACCTGCCTCACCTGCCACGCCAAGCCCGACTGGAAGAAGCGCGGCGCTGCGTTTTCGGCCCGGACCGACGTGCACATTGCCGCCGGCCTGCGCTGTGTCGACTGCCATGCCGCCGGCAGCCGCGCCGCCGATCCTCGCATCCACGGCCGCGAAGTCCATCAATTCGGCAAGGGCGACGATCCCTCGGGGTTCGTCCGCGACGACCTCGATGACACTGTGCGCTCCTGCCAGGACTGTCACGTCAAAGGCTGGCACAACGCCCCCCGCGCCACCCATGCCTGGCTGCCACCGCTGCACCTGGACAAGCTCTCCTGCCAGACCTGCCACATTCCGACGCGCGCCGTGAAAAGCGCGCTCGTGCAGGCCAGCGATTCGTTCAACGCGGCCCCTTACATCACGCCGCCCGGCAAGCGCATCTGGACGTTCTACGATCAGGAGATGAACTTCTGGAATCACTACGGCGAACTGGAGATGTTCACGCCCAAGGACCAGCCGACCAACTTCACTTCGCCCACGCTCGCGCTCTACAAGGGCAGGGTTTTCCCCGTGAACCGCGTGCACAGCGCCTGGGTCGGCTTCGAGGAAGAGGGCAAGCCGGGGCTGAATCAGCTTTTCATGAAGGACTTTTTCGGGATGTGGAAACAACATCGCGACAGCGGCGGCACGGCCTATCCGCAACTCGCCGCGGTGAAAGACGACAACGGCGACGGCACCTTCGAGGTCAACCGCCCGGAGGAAATCGACGCGCTGCTCGCCGCCACCAAGGAACACCTCACCAAGACGGCCTTCCCGCTGGCCGGCAAACGGCTCGTGTGGGTGAGCGATGACCGCGCCTGGTACTCGTCGAAGGAGAGCAAGGTGCTCGCCCGCCAGCCGCACGAGGCCACGCCCTACGCCTCAGTGTATAAGTTCTCTCACGACGTCGCCCCGGCTCGCGCCGCGCTCGGCGCCAGCGGCTGCACCGATTGCCATGCCGCGGACTCGCCGTTCTTCGACCGCCCCGTGCTCCTCACGGCCTTCTCGCCCGAGGACGGCAAACCCCGCTGGACCCCCAACCGTACCCTGCTCGGCTACTCGCCACTGGCGGCATCGCTGGGCGCGTTCCGGGAGGAGTCCCTCAAACCGGTGCTGTACGGGCTGCTCGCGCTCCTCGCCGGACTGGTCGTCATTCTGGGCCTCCGCGGTCTGGCGGTGCGCCACGAGGTCGTCTCGCTGCGCGCCGCGACCGGATTGGCGTGGCTGGCCGTGGCCGGTCTGGTGGCGGGCGGGATCGTGGTCCTGCGTTCGCCCGATCTGGCCGAATACATGACTGCCAGGCGCTTCACCCTCGATGCCGCTCATTTCTGGATCGGCATCGGCATCCTGCTGCTGGGCCTCGTGCTCGCCTTGCAACGCTCCCCCCAGGGGAGCGCGGCCCTCACGCCACCCCGGCTGGCGAAGATCCTCTGGGCGTTGCTCGTCTTCACCGGCGGCTGTGGCGCCCTGATGCTCGTGAAGCTCGACGCCCTCGCCACGCTGACGCGCTGGGCCTACACGGGCTTTGATTTGGGGCTGACCCTGGTGGCGCTCGTCTCCGTGGTCGCCCTGCTGTGGCGCGTGGGACGCCCAGATACGCCCCGGTCTAACGCGCAACCTCCCACCGCGTGATTGGGAGCAGCCCAGCATGACCTGCGATTCCCGACCGAAGTGCGTCGGCGGTGCCGGGGCCAGGCGCCCGCTCCGCCGCCGCCACCCGAATCCACTTTGTCCGTACAGCACACAACCAACGAAACAGGAGTCCAACGATGAACAGTGAACTCACCCGCAGAAACTTCGTCGGTGCGACGGCCACGGCCGCGCTCGCCGGCTCGTTCGCCGCCATCACCGCGGCTCGCGCCGCTTCCACCGGAGGCGCGCCCCTCAAGATCCTTGGCATCTCGTGCAGCCCACGCCAAGGCATGACCACGGCGAAGGCCGTGCAAACTGCGCTCGATGCCGCGAAGAGCGTGAATCCGCGCATCGTAGTCGAGTTAATCGACCTCGGCGGACTCAGCTTCAGCGGCTACTCGCCCACGCCGCCGAAGGACGATTTCACGGCGATTTTACCGAAACTCCAGGACCCCGCCGTGGCCGGGCTCATCATCGGCTCGCCCTCGTACTTCCGCGGACTGAGCGCCCTCTGCAAGGCCTTCATCGAACGCTGCGCGCCGTTGCGCGAACCCAAAATGCTGCTCGACGGCAAGCCCGTGGGCGTCATCGCCACCGGCGCCTTCCGCAACGGCGGCCAGGAACTCGTGATCGAACAGATTCAGGTCGCGATGCTCTGCTTCGGCATGATCCCCGTCGGTGGCCGCCCGCCCGCTTTCCAGGGAGGGACGGTGAACTCGACAAAGGACAGCATCGACGGTGACGAACTCGGCCTCACCACGGCGCGCAACACCGGCCTGCGCGTCGCGGACTTTGCGTTGCGGCTGGCGAAGTAAACCCAAGCCATGATCACTCAATCCATCGGTTTTATCGGCGGCGGACGCGTGACCCGCATCGTCCTTGGTGGTTGGAGGCAGGCCAACGCGCTGCCAGCCAAGATCGTCGTCAGCGACCCCAATGCGGAATCGCTGGCCAAGCTCCAAGCGGAGTTTCCCTCCATCGAAATCGCCCCTGGCGACATCCGCCGGGCCGCGGCGCAGGAGGTGGTTTTTCTCGCCGTGCATCCGCCAATGATGATGGCGATGCTCGGCGAACTCGGTGGCGCGGTGCCCCAGGCGACAACGGTGATCTCGCTCGTGCCGAAGTTTACGCTGGCCAAGCTGGCGGTGGCGTTGGGTGGGCACCCCAGACTGGCGCGGGTCATTCCCAATGCGCCGTCAATCATCGGTGCGGGTTACAACCCGATGGCGTTCGCTCCGGGCCTGCCGGTGACGGCAAAGGAGGAAGTGCAGGCCCTGTTCGCGCCGCTCGGCGATGGCCCCGAAGTCGCCGAGCCCAAGCTCGAAGGCTACGCGCTGCTCACGGCCATGGGACCGACCTACCTGTGGTTCCAGTTGGAAACGCTGCGCGAACTCGGCCGGGAATTCGGCCTCACCGACGACGATCTGCAACCCGCCCTCAAGCGCATGGTGTGCGGTGCGGCTCGGACGTTGCTCGGCTCCGGCCTCACGCCGGCGCAAGTGATGGACCTCATCCCGGTGAAACCGCTGGCGGAGGACGAAGCGGCCATCAAACAGGCGTACCAGACCCGCCTGCCGGCATTGTTCGCCAAGATAAAACCCTAAAACACGCCTGAGACTCTCATACCATGGAATCCCTCTTCATCCGGTTGTCGGAGGCGATGAACGGCGCTCCGCTCGTTGCGCTGGCGGCGGCGTTTGCGTGGGGCGTGCTGAGCATCGTGCTCAGCCCGTGTCACCTCGCGAGCATTCCGCTGATCGTCGGATTTCTCCAGGGTGGGAGCGCGGTCACCCCGCGGCGTGCGGCCGGGCTCTCGACGCTCTTTGCGTTGGGCATTCTGGTCTCGATCGCCCTCATCGGCGCGGTCACCGCGGCCGCCGGGCGGATGCTGGGCGATCTCGGGGTTTGGGGGAACTACGCCGTGGCGGCGGTTTTTTTCGTCTTCGGCCTGCACTTGCTTGATCTGCTGCCGATGCCGGAAGGCTGGCGGCCGGCGCCGAGTCAGCCCCGGCGGGGCGCGCTGGGGGCGTTTCTCTTTGGCCTCATTTTCGGCGTGGCGCTCGGTCCCTGCACGTTTGGTTTCATGGCGCCGGTGCTGGGGGTGACGTTTGGCATGGCGGGCACGGCGCCGGCGTTTGCGCTGGGCGTGCTCGCGCTCTTTGCCGCCGGCCACTGTGTCGTGATTGGCTTCGCCGGCTTTTCGAGCACGTGGGTGCAGCGCTGGCTCTCCTGGCAAAATGACACGCCGGGGGCCAAATGGCTGCGGCGCGCGTGCGGCCTGCTCGTGCTGCTGGCGGGAGTCTGGCTTGTGATCAATGCGGGCTGATCCGGCCTGGGTTTTTCAACTTTCAACTTGAGACTTTCAACTCGTCCCCGGCTCCGGCTCAAGCGGGGGGACTGCGCCGGAGGACGCCGTCGGTCAAAATGCGGGCACGGAGACCGCCTCGGCCCTTGAGCCAGACGTGGGCGCCGGGGCCGAGGGCGCCATCCATCCAATAGCACGGCCGGCATTCCTCGGTGCCGAAGAAGCGGATATGCTCGACGGCACACCGCTGCTGGACATCAAGCCCTACTCCTCGGCGTGTTTGGGGACGTATCTGGTCCGTTTACCACGATCAGCATCACCTGCCCCGATGTCGCCACGAAGGCGGAACAGCCGGATTGGGAGCTGACTGGGCTTCGCTTCGCTCGCAGGCGCGATCGGCTGCCCATGGGAGAATTTCAGCTCGGGTTGCTGATTACCGACGGCGGAAAATCCGAGTACATCATGACGGCGCGCCGATTGAACTTGGTCGGAGAGGGTGACGCGCTGCTGGCCGCCGGCAACTAAGCCGGTCGAGCAGCGGGCGCGGCTGCGCTGCCGGTCAGCAGGCGAGATTGCGGCGAGTCCGAGACTCGATTCGAATTTCGATGTCTTCGCGGCGGTCGAAATTCCGAAGGTTAGCATCATCACTTCAGTCGTGCAGAATCTGCTCATATCTACTGCAACGTCTGCACTTGAGGCGCGCTTCTTAGCTTGTGCACGACACGCCTCAATGCGGATAAATTATTAAATGTTGTTCGGTAGTTTGTTAACAACTTCCCCCGGACAATGGCAGAAACCTTGCGTATGCGGCGGTGATGTATTCTGCCGAAGTATTGAGTCAGGTGCGTTCGCTGAACTGGTTGACGCAGGAAATATGCCGGGTGCCGCCAGGCAGCCGTGAGCGCGCGCTTCTGCAAAGCCAGGTGGTTGAGGTTCGCGCCCGCCTGCCGGACTCGATGCTCGCTCATCACGATCGGTTGGCGAAGGAGGGAAAGCTGAGCGCAGCCCAAATCATGGGTGACGCTTGCGGCGGATGCCACTCGCCGCTGCCACCGGCTTTGCTGGCGGAGCTCGCGACACCGGGGCGGTTTGGCGTTTGCCCGAAGTGCGGAGTCTTCTCGTGGGCGGAGGAGTCTTTGGGCCCGAAATCGCAGCACGAGGGGGCGCGGCCGGCGGCCAAGGTGAGCCATGCCCAATAACGTTTCTTACGAGTTCGAAGTCACCCAGGCGCTGTGGAGGTTGAGCGCTTTGGCGAACCAAGCCGGAACCGTGATTGAAATCGCGCTGTGCCACGGCGCCGCGGTCGCTCTCGCGTATCGGATCGAAGGAGATGGGCGGCATGAGGTGCGGGCGAACGACGTCGCTCATCACCTTGCTAGGCTTGTGAGCGAAGAGCTGCGACTCCGGACCAATTGGTTGCTGACGGATGCGGCCATCTTTATCGCTGAGTCCGCAGGGGCGAAGACGTGGCAGCCGCATGCGTTCGCGCCGGGTCTCCTGCTCTCGGCTGGAGCTGCGGTTGACGTGCTCGCGCGGAAGTTGCATGTGCTGCAAACTCCGTTGCCGCCGGCCGCCACGGAC
>Ga0315271_10000627_pt1 | contig 20061 bp, 14 predicted proteins | sample C3_top_MG_FD_204664 | JGI IMG/M metagenome (GOLD analysis project Ga0315271, IMG submission 204664) | Sediment microbial communities from Yellowstone Lake, YNP, Wyoming, USA - C3_top | ecosystem: Environmental > Aquatic > Freshwater > Lake > Sediment | place: USA: Wyoming | collected 2017-08-01
TTTACAGACGGTTTTCCACCGAAAACCAAGATCCCGAACGCTAGCGGTCCTCGCGCCCTTGGGGGACGACAAGGACCGGGACTGGGGCCTGCCGCAGCACAAACTCAGTCGTATCGCCCCAGCGCCATGTATGCAATGGGCTGCGATTTTGGGCACCCAACACGAGCAAATCCGCCTTCGTCTCCGCTGCAAGCGACACGATCCGCTCGCCCGCCCGCCCCTTGCGAGCCATCACCTCAAGTTCACAGTGCGCGGTGCCGGCCTGTCCCAGCCAGGAAGATAGTTCTTGCTTGGCCTCGGCAAGTCCGCGCGAATCCCCGGGCTCAAGAATGCAGGCCGTTACCAGTCGGGCATTGAACTGTTGTGCCAGGGATGCCGCGTGCTCCAGGCTGAGCCGAGCCGTCTGGCTGAAGTTGACGGGACATAGAATTGTTCGCAGCGCCGGGACGCTTTGCGGCCCTGAGGGGTCAATGAACTCATGCTGCTTCTGGCGCACGATGAATACCGGCACGCCCGCCTGGCGAACTACGTTTTCCACCACTGAACCCAGCCAAATGCGTTTGGCACCCCCTCGGCCATGGGTTCCCATTATGATAAGATCCGCGCGGTGTCTTTTGGCGGCGTCCAACACAGCATCAACCGGGTGAGCGTCTGCCAAATCGAACTTTATCGAGAGATCATTGGCTTGCGGACCGAGGATTTTGCGCACATGCAGCCGGAGGAACTGCTTGGCTCGGTCCTGTTCCGCGCGGTGTTGACGTGTGAGCTCGGCGATCTGGCCGGGGGTGAAATAGGGAGGCAGTGTAAAGCGCTGCGCATGAAAGACGACCAGGGTGGCACTGAACGCCCGCGCGCCGCCAGCGGCGTATTTCAACGCAAGGTCCGACAGGTCGCTGAAATCGACCGGGCAAAGGATTCTCGCCGGGTGGAATGGCTTTGATGTCTTCATGGCTTTGACTAATCGAATTTCACCGCTGTTGTAATTGAGCCGCCAGTCGCTGGAAAGTTACAGAGGGGCATTTGGGCTATTGAGTCCGGATTTTCCCGCTCATCTGATTGGATCGTGTTGCTGGGGAGAACTTCCTCACCGCGTGCCAGCGGCCAGCCCTCCGGACGAAGCCAAGGATTCCAATTTGCTCTGAAGTGCCTCTCTCGCCGGCAAGCCAACCAATTTATCCACCACTTTCCCATTCTTGAAGAATATGAGCGTTGGGACCCCCTCGATTCCGAATTGCCCCGCCAGTTTGGCCGATCGGTCCACATCGACCTTGAGGAATTTTACTCTGTTCGTAAGGGGTCCCGCCAGGTCGTCCAACATTGGCGATAACCTCTTGCAGGGGCCACACCAAGTCGCAAAAAAATCAACGACTACCGGGTTGGCAGCTTGAGTGACTTCCGACTCGAACTGCTGCTCCTGGATGAGCTTTATGTTCTGATTGGACTCTGCGGAGGTCGAGCCGTTGCGACCCGAGACGGCATGAAACAGGAAGCCCAGAACCGCTCCGTAAAGCGCGCCCCTCCACCAATTGGCGGTAAGCGGACAAGTGCCAGAGGAGCATTTTCCAAAATAGCCCAAAGCGGCCCCCAACCCGCCCCCAATCAAAACACTTAAAATCAGACTCATAGCTGTATCTTCTTTTAAAAGGCCTGCACCGCCGCTATTTCCGTCTTCGTTATCATTCCTCCAGTATTGGGCCGCCAGATGGGCAAAAGTTACAGCTTTTCTCCTCGCTGGCGCGAAATCCCGAAGCCTCGATTGTTGCGTGCAAGAATAAACATTCTGTAATCAGGAAGCAGGGCAAACGTTCATTTTTGTGAGGTCTATTGTTTATGGAACGGCGATATGACAAACGCCAATCCAGAAACAAACAAAACAATAGACAGATCATTAAATATGAAACTTAAAGTAACTCTGGGAGCGATGATCGCGGGATTATTGCTTATCGCGCCGGCAAGCTTGTTCGCTCAAAATGGTCCCGGCCATGGTCCCAAAGGGTGTGGGTATGGCGGCCCACCTCAGACGGAGCAGGAGCGCGCAGCACGGCAGGCTGCTTGTCTGGAAAAGAACGGCGGCGTATGCCCGAATGGGGGCCCGCAGGTAAACTGCCCAGCCGGCGGCAAGGGACAGGGCAAAGGCGCTGGAAAGGGTTGGGGGAAGGGATTGCGCGACGGCACGGGCCCCCGCAGCGCGAACGGCACTTGCCCGTTGGCGGCCCCAAAGGCGGGGTCCAAGTAATTCCTTCGCGGAGTGCTGGGGAGAGATGGCAACGACCAGCCCGTTACTGTCTCCCTTCCGCTTCGTAAACGCTGGCCGAGGACAAGTATCGCTCCGTGCGCACAACCCAAGCCTGGCACTAATTCAACGATTTTGCGCAGTTTACCCAATGGCCACCGGCTTCTGCACTGGACGCCCTTCCCGCAAGCTCAGCATCACATAGTAAGCCGTCGGCGTCGCCACCAGCGACAGCAGCACCGAAATGCACAGCGCGCCAATCACTGCGATGGCCAGCGGCTTGAGCATCTCCGCCCCGCTCCCGATGCCGTAGGCCAGTGGCAGCATCCCGAGCGCCGCCGCCAATGAAGTCATCAGCACCGGCCGCAACCGCCGATGCCCCGAGCGCACCAGCGCCTCATCCAGCGCCACGCCCTGCGCGCGCAGATGCTCCACGTAATCCAGCATCAGAATCCCGTTCTTGGCCACGATCCCCACACCGATGATCGCCCCCAGGAACGAAACGATATTCAGCGACGTCCCGGTAATCAGCAGCGCCAGCACCGTGCCGAACAACGCCAGCACCGCCCCGAACACGATCGCCACCGGCTCGTAGAACGAGCGAAACTCAATCAGCAGCACCGTGAACACGAGGAATATCGCCATCAACAGCACCAGCAACAAATTGCGAAATGACTCCTGCTGCTGCTGGTAAAGCCCGCCGAACTCAACCACCCCCGCCGGCAGCGACGGGTCCTGCTTGAGCTTCTCGCGGATCTCGGCCATCGCGCTGCCCAGGTCCCGGGCTTCGAGACGCGCCGTGACCCCCACGAACTGCCGCAGGTCCTCGCGGCGCAACTCAACCTGGCCCGGTTCCTCCGAGACATCCGCCACCTGCGACAGTTTCACCGTCACCCCGCTCGGGGAGCGAATCGGCAAATCCCGTATGGCCGCCATTGTCCCCAATCGCGTCTTGTCCACCAGCACCCGTATGCTCACCACGCGGTCGCCCTCCAGCACGCTCGACGTCCTCTCGCCCAGCAATGCCGTGTTCACCGCCGCCGCAATGTTCTCCGCGTTCAACCCGAACCGCTGCGCCTCCAGGTGCCGCACCCGCAGGTTCATCCCGTTGCCGGTCGCCAGCAGCCCGTCGAACGTATCCACCACGCCTTTCACCTTCTTAATGCTTTCCTCGATTTCGGGCGCTTTCATTTTCAACCACGCCAGGTCCGTCGAAATCAGCTTGATCTCAATCGGCTTCGGCGACCACGTCAGGTCCCCAATCAAGTCCCCAAGAATGCCGTGCAAATCCCAGTCCACTCTCGGGATGGCTATCAGAAACTTATGCCGCAGCTCGGCCAGCACTTCGTCCGTCGAGCGCTTGCGGTCGGTCCTCAGTTTCACCAGGAAGTCCCCCGTGTGCGGCTCCGCAATGGACAGCGCCAGGCGCGCTCCCGTGCGCCGCGAATAACTTTCCACTTCCGGTGTCGCCCGCAAAATCTCCTCCGCTTGCAGCAGCTCCCGCGAGGTCTCGCTCAGGCTGGTGCCCGGCGGCGCCTTGTAGTCAATCACCATGCCCCCCTCATCCAGCGCCGGCAGAAAGTCCGAATCCAGCCGCTGATAAACAAACACGCCCAGGCCCGCCACCACGCAGCACCCCAGCAGCGTCAGCCACCGGAACCGCAGCGCCAACCGCACCGCCACTTCGTAAATCTTCACCAGCCGCACCATGAGGAAGCCGCCTTCCACGTCCTTCGGCGCATGGCCGTGGTCCAGGTGCTCCCGGTCGCGCATAAACCACGCGGCCAGCGAAGGCGTCACCGTGATCGCCAGGACCAGCGACGTCAGCAGCGACACCACCATCGTCATCGCCAGCGCCCGGAAGAATACGCCCGCCAGCCCCTCCAAAAACGCCAGCGGAATAAACACCACCACCGGCGTCAGCGTCGAGCCCACCAGCGGATAGAAAATCTCGCCAATGCCCTCCTGGATGCCTTCCAGCCGCGACCGGCCGGCGGCAATCTTTGCGTAAATCGCCTCCACCACCACGATGGCGTCATCAATCACCAGCCCAATCGCCGCCGCGATGCCGCCGAGCGTCATCAGGTTGAAGCTCATGTGGAGCAGGTTCATCGCCAGGATGGTCACCAGCACCGTCACCGGAATCACGATGATCGCCGTCAGCGTCGTCCCCCAGTTCTTCAGGAAAAAGTAGATGATTACCACCGAGAGGATCAGCCCGAAAATAATCGCCTCCCACACGCTCTTGACCGAGTCCCGCACCAGTACCGACTGGTCGTAGAAAAACGCCAGCTTCATGTCCGGCGGCAGCTCGCGCTCCAGCGACCGCAACTCCCGGCGCAGCGCGCTGGCGATGTCCAGCGTGCTCCCGTCCGGATGACTCCGGATGTTCAGCAACACCGCGTTGACGCCCTCGGCCGTCACCACGTTGAACACCGGCTCCGGCCCGCGCTCCACGCGCGCGAAGTCCTTCACCCGCACCGGGTGCTCGCCCCGTATCGCCACGACTTGGTTCTCGATGTCCTCCGCCGAATGCACCCGCCCGTCCACCGTTGTCAGGTAGAGTTGATAGTTCTCTTCGTGCATCCCCGCCGAGGCGATGAGATTGTTCTTTGCCAGTGCTTCCGACACCTGCCCCAGGTCCATGCTCGCCGCCAGCAGCTTCGCCGGGTCCACAATTACGTGATACTCCGGCGTGCGTCCGCCCACCAGGTCCACCCGCGCCACGCCCGCCATGCGCAGGAACCGCGGCTTCAGGTTGTACCGCGCCATCTCCCAAAGCGCCGTGATGTCCCGCGTCGGGCTGGTCAGGCTCACCCCGATAATCGGAAACGCCGAGAACGTCAGCCGCCAGGTCGTGGTGGTCGCCGTGGCCGGCAGCGTCGAGCGGATTTGCGCCAGCCGCCCCAGCACGTAAAGCTCCGACTGAATCATGTCCACTTGCCAGTTGAAAAACACGCTGATTTCCGCCGACCCCCGGCCCGTCGCCGACCGGATTGTCACCGCTCCGGGGATGTCCTTCATCGCCTCCTCAATGGGTCGGGTGATGATGGCCATCATTTCGTCGCCCGGCATCACGCCGTTATCCACCAGGATGACCACGCGCGGAAAGTTGGTCTGCGGAAACACCGACGAAGGCATGTGCAACGCCGCATACATGCCCGCAACGCACAGCGCCAGCGCGATAAAGACAATCGCCAGCTTGTGGTGGATCGCGAACCGGCCCAGCGACGACAGCTTCACCGGACCGGAGGGATTGCCAGGCGTAGCGCTCATTGGCCGATGACCTTGATCTTGGTTTCCTTCGGCAACCCGTAAGCCCCCACCGTCACGATCGCATCGCCTTCCTTCAGTCCCTCGCCCTCCACCTCCACCAGGTTCCCATCATGCACGCCTACCTTCACCGCTTTCTGTTTGGCCTTGTCCCCTTCGACCACGTAGATGACTTGCCCCTCGTCCGCCTTCACCACGCAATCGCGCGGCACCGCCAGCCGGCCCGCTCGTTCCTCGCTCACGATTCGCACCCGGACGTACTGCCCGGGCCGCAGCCCCGCGTCTTTCGGCAACGTCACGCGCACCAGCGCGGTCCCCGTCTTCGCATCAACCGACGGGCTCACAAACGACACGCTGCCGCTCGCCGCCGCTTTGTCGGCTCCCTCCGCAAAAACCTCTGTCGCCTGCCCGGCCTTGAGCCCGGCTGCCTCTGCGGCCGGCACGTTCGCCGTCACCACCAGCCGGCCCAGGTCCACGATCTCAGCCACCACCATGTTCGGGTCCACCGTCTGCCCAGGCTGCACATTCATCCGCGCAACAACCCCATCCACCGGAGTTGCCAACTGCACTTGTGCCAGCGCCGCTCGCGCGGAAGCCAATTCCGCCCGCGCTCCCGCCAACTGCTGTTGCGCTTCCTGAATCGCCTTCTCCGACGTCCCGTCCACGGCCTTGAGTTTCCCTTGCCGCGCCACGAGCTGCTCGGCGTATTCCACGGCGTGCCCGGCCTTGTCCACCGCCGCCTGCGCCATCCGGTCGTCGAGCCGCACAATCACATCCCCCGCTTTCACGCTTTGACCCTCCGTGGCGGCCACCGCCAGGACCACACCCGCCGCGGGCGCCGCCAGCTTCGCGCCGCCGCCCGGCCCGCCCGCTTTCGCTGGCTCCGGTTCAACCACGCCGAAGGCTTCCACTCGCGCCCGCAGGTCCGCCCTGGTCACCTTGCCGACCTGCACCGCCACCTCGGTGACGATCTTTTCCTCTCCCGCATCACCCGCCGGTTTGCAGCCGACCAGGCCGAGGGCGCTCGCTGCGGCGAGGAGGGTGAACAGTAAAAAGTGCTTTCGTTTCATGCGTCTAAATAGTTGTCCAGCGTCAGTCCTCAAATCATTTGGGATTCACTTTGTAAGTGCGCAACTCCGCCCCTTGCCTCTCTCGTTGCGGCACCGCCACAAAAACCTCTTCCAGTTCCGGCACGAACAGCGACGTCGCCGCGCCTTTCGCCGTCGGCACCCGCCCCGCAAATTCGTAATGGTCCGCGTCCACCTGCCGCACCACGTCCAGCGACCCCTCACCGCACGAGATGTAAACGCACCGCCGCTTCGCGTCGTACCAAACCCCGTCCGGCTCTGGCGCGATGTCCAGCACCGCGACCTGCTTGCCGCTGCTCGAATCCAGCACCGCCAGCTTGCCGGGCTCGCACCCGATGAATAGCCGGTGCCGCGCCCGGTCGAACCCCATCGGTATGTTCCCCTTGGCCGCTTCCACCGGCCAGGTAGCCACCACTGCCTTCTTCCGGCGGTCAATCACCGCCACGTGGTTGGCTTCCGGCACATTCACGTAAATGAAATTGCCCTCGACTTCGAACTGCTTCGGGAAATTCGCCAGCGGAATCTCCGCCGTCACGGAATCCGTCCGCGTGTCCACAATGCCAATGGCCCCAAACTTCTTTCCCACGCCGACAAACAGTTCGCCCGTCTTCGAGTCGAATCGCAGGTTGTTCGCCTTCTCCTTGAACTCGATGGTCCGCACCGGCTCGAATGTCCGCGAGTCCAGCACCCGCACCGCCCCGTTGCCGTTGGCCACGTAAAGCTTGTGTAACTCCGGCCGATACACCACCCACTTCGGCTCCTGCATCCCCGTGATTGTCCGCGCGACTGTGCCGCCGGCCAGGTCAATCACCTCCGTCGTGTTGTTGTCTTCCGCGTTCAGAAACAATCGTCGCCCCGCCAGGTCAACCGCCATCAGGTCGAATCCGCCCTTCACATCCGGCAGCGCAATAGTCTGCGCCAGTTGCGGCAAACCACCCACCACGCTCTGTGCCGCCTTTCGGGGCGAAGTCTCCCACGCCCCCTTCGGCCATTGCACCGGGCTTTGCAGCGCCTCCTCCAACTGCCCGAGCGCCTGCTGGGCCTTGGCCACCGCATCCGCCCGGGCGAGCCGCGCCGCCGCCAGTTCCACCTGGCCCGCAATGACCTCGCTCCGCGACACCTCGCCCGCCTCCAGCCGCCCGCGCAAACCCCGCTCCTGCTTCTCCAAATTCACCAGCAGCGAATCCGCTGTCGCGGATTTCTCCAGCCCCGCCCGATACGCCGCCATCCCGCGCTCGATTTCCGCCAGCACGCGCGCCTGCAGCGCATTGAATTTCGCCGCGCTCTCGCTCCGCCGCGCCTCAGCCTCCGCAATCGGCCCCTGGTTCTGGTTCAGCACCGGCAGTTCCAGCGACAGTCCCACGCCCCACTTGTTGTCGCCCTGGTCGTATTCGTAGCCGGGATTCAGATGAATGTCGGGATATTGCTTCGCCACTTCCAGCCGCAGCGCCGCTTCGCTGGCGGCATACTCGGACAAACCCGCCAGCACATCCGCCCGGTTCAAGAGTGCCTGCCGCCGCGCCGTCGGCGTGTCCAGCCCCGGCGGCACCCGATCCAGTCCCGCAAAGGAAATCTCCACCCCATCCAGCGCCCCCAGCGGAATGCCTATGGCTTCCGCTATCGCCACCCGGCTCTCCGCGCGCTGTCGCGCCGCGTCGGGCACCGCCAGCCGCGTCGTATCCAGCGCGATCCGTTCCCGCGTCACCTCGGCAGGCGACACCGCCCCGGCCCCAAGCTGCCCTTCGAGCAGCTTCACATTCTGCTCCTGCGCCGCTTGCTGCACCGCCAGCAGCCGCTGCTGTTCGCCGGCGGCATAAAAGTCCACCAACGCCCGCCGCAGCCTTCCCCGCACCTGCCACGCCGTCCCCGCGATGTTCAGCTTCGCTGCATCAGACAAATGCCCCGCCTGCGCGATCCGATGCCCGCGCTTCCCCGCCGTCTCAATCGGGATGTCCAGGTTAAACGCCGCCACCCACGGTGACGGCGTAAATGTCGTGGCATTGTATTGTGGCGACGCGCTCAGCGTCGGATTCGGCCGCTGCCCCGCCGTCCGCACCCCCGCTCGCGCCGTCCCCCATTGCGCCCGCGCCAGGTCCAGTTCCGGCGAGAAATAAAACGCCGCCAGCATCAGCGACTCCAACTCCCACCCGCCCCGCGGCCATTCGCCGCTGACGTGGTTCGTTTCCAGGAACGCTCGCAGGCCCGCATCGGTGAGCGACCGCCCTTCGAAATCCGCGGCCACCCTGCTGGCGGCCAGCGGCTTGGCGTGGTAATGCACGCACCCCACGAGCGCCGCCCCCGCCATCACGCCGGCCAGCAGCACTCCCGCCGCGCCGCGAACCCGGCGCCATCGCATATCCGAATAGTCACTGTGCATAGACAACAAAAAACTCCTACCCGCGCGCCTTGTCACCAAAGCGCGCCGGTAGGAGTCATCAGACCCGCAGCGCGGGACGGTTTACCCTCACGGAGGGATGGCAGAATCCATTGCCAGCGGTCGCTTGTCTGAATACCCGTTACGACACTTACGCGCAAGCTCTTTGTCCAGTTGATCCACGTTGAGTCAAAGCCACCGCCAACCGCCCCGGTCCCACCAAAGTGGCGCTTAGCTCGCAGCCAATGGCTCCGGCAAACGTCCGCGCGAGGGAAAGTCCCAGGCCCGCGTGCCCATCGGCCGTCCGCGCGGCGTCCTTCCGCCAGAACCGCTCGAACAGGTGCAACAGATCACGTTCTTCGATGTCGTCCGTGGTGTTCACCACGCGCAACGTCAGACGGCCATTGTCAGCAGCGGCTTCCACCTCCACCGTGCCGCCTCGCGGCGTGTAGGCGACCGCGTTGTCCACGAGATTTCTCAGGATCGAACGTAGCAGCACCGGGTCCGTTTCCGCCTGCGCCTTGGCCGGCACGTTGACCTTCAAGTCAAGCTCACGCGCCGCGGCCTTCTCCCGGAACGCGTCGCACACCTCCCGAACCAACGCCGCCAGATCCACGCGCTCGCGCGCCACCGGCAACCCACCCCGTTCCCCCCGCGCCAGGGCCAGCAGGCGCGTGAGAATGGATTCCAGATGCAGGGCGATCGCCAGCGTTTCATGGTCCGCATCGGCCGCCCGGGTGTCGGGCAGCTTGATGGCCAGCTCGGCCAGGCTGCGCAGCTCCGCCACGGGCGTGCGAAATTCATGGGCGACGTCGGAACTGAAGCGCCGTTCGCGCTCGAAGGAATCTTCCAGCCGGGCAAGCAGTTCGTTCAAGCGCGCCGCAATGGGCGCCAGTTCTCCCGGCAAGCCCTCCGTCGCGAAGCGTGCCGAGAGCGTCGCCGCGTCAATCCCTGCCGCTTCCGCCGCCAAGGTCTGCAAGGGCCTTAGCTCGCGCCGCAGCACCCACGGCACCACTAGGGCCGTGGCCGCGAGCAACAGCAGGCCGCTGCCCGCCAGCACGAGTTGGAGAGTTGCCAGAGTCCGATCCAGCTCACGCCGGACCGAGGCCACGACCAGGACCGCATCCGGAATCGAACCCTTCGTCGGCTCGTCGTCCGAGTTTTGCGGATGGAACTCGAACCCCACCGCCCGGCACCTCCGGCCCTCGGGCAGTGTCACGTTCCAAAACTCCGGCTTTTCCAGCGTGCCGTGGCGGCACGGCAGGTGTCCATCGCCCAGCGAGCGCGAATGCTCCACCGTCCGGCCGTCGGCGCTCCACAGCTCGAAAAAGTCCGCTCCCCCCTCTTCAAAACCGCGCATGTGCTCGTCGGAAAAATCCAATTCCGGTCCGCTGTCCTTTTGCCCGGTTAAGCTGGCCAGCGCCTGGGCCTTGGTGCGGAGTGCTGCGTCAAACTCGCCCTGCAATGCCGCGCGGGCACACAGATACACGATAAAGCCCACCGCCCCCAGCAGCAGCCCCACGGTGAGCAGCAGTTTCCACGTGAGTTGACGGCGGATCGTCTTCATTCCGCAGCCAGCTCGTACCCCAGCCCGCGCCGCGTGTGGATCAGCGGGGCGCCACTACGTTCGCCCAATTTTTGCCGCAGCGAACAAATGGCTGAGTCCACGGCGTTGCTCATCGGCTCCACTTCACCGCCGTAAATGTGTTCCTCGATTTCTGTGCGGGTGACGGTCTGCCCGCATCGCCGGGCAAGGTATTCCAGCAGGGCGTATTCGCGCGCCTGCAGCGTGATGGCACGCCCGGCGCGGCTTACCTTGCGGGCGGCGGTGTCAATCCCCAGGTCGCCGACCACCAGGCGAGTCTCCTTGCTCCCATACGCGCGGCGGCACAGCGCCTTCACGCGAGCCAGCAGTTCCTCCAGCGCAAACGGCTTCACCAGGTAGTCATCTGCGCCCAGTTCGAGCCCGCGCACCCGATCCGGCACCGTGTCCCTGGCCGTGAGGAGCAGCACGTGCGTGCGCTTCCCTCGCTTGCGCAACCGTTGCAACAGCGCCAGCCCATCCAGCTTCGGCAGCATGATGTCGAGCACCAGGGCGTCGTAATCGTTCGTCTCCGCCAGGTAAAGCCCCTCCTCCCCGTCGCCGCTGGCGTCCACGGCAAAACCATTCCGCCGCAGCCAGGTGCTTACTGTCTGGCGCAAACGAACCGAGTCTTCGACGACCAGAACGCGCATGCGGAGATTAAACGCGCTTTGGCGCGCCGTTTGCAACAAACAACGCGCCGGCAGCGCCCTGTTCACTGCCCTGGCGGTGCCGGAGCAGCGGCTCTCTGCAGCATGTTCCGCAGGTCCTTGTCGGCTTCCAGAAACGCCCTCCGCAGCACCGGGTCGGTCTGCGTGTAATCCTGCTGGAGATACGCCTGCGTCAGCTCATAGCGCCTGGCGATAATCTGCAAGTCCTGGGGCGTCGGGTTCTTCTTGTTGCTCAGACCGTCCGTGTTGAGGTCTTCCACCAGCTCCCGGCGGTGGTCCGGCTTGAGCGTCGTATCCAGCATGGCGCTGTGCCACAGTTCCGCCGCCTCCTGGCTGACGCCCACATAGGCCAGTCCCACCCGTGCGAGCGACTCCCGGCTGTCCGCCTCGGTGATCCGCGGGTCCTTGTAGAGCTGCCCGGCGAGCCCCACACTCTTTTCCCCGAGCGCTTGCTTCAAGTAGTTCAGCGCGCTGCGATCCACTTTGCCGTCAGCCTGCACCAGTTGCGCCTGCGCGGTGGCCGCGTAGGCCACGTCATTGAGCTGCCCCAGCACGCCAAAGAGATAGTCGCGGTCCGCTTTGCTCAGGTCGGTCCGTGCCAGCAACCCCCGCGCCGCCGCCACTGCCGCGTCGCCGTACTTGCCGGGCGCCATTTCCCCCAGCAGTTGCGTCAGGTATGCCACCTCCAGGCCCCGTCCCGACGCCGCCAGCGATTCAGCCAGGATCGCTTCCGCGTCCGCCCCCCCAATCTGCCGCACGACATCAAATAACCCGAATCGCAGCGACACCGGGGCCAGCGCCTCGGTGAGCGACTTAACATCTCGCCCTCCTTTGCCGCCGGCCGCCTCGTACACCACATCCTGGCCCGAAGCCAAAAACTCCCGCAGCGCTGGCAGCGCAGCCGGGCCGGCCTGCCTGAGCGCCTCGAACAGTGCCAGCGCCTGCCGCAGAGCCCGCCCCTGGCCGGGACCAGGCGCCATTCTCAGCGCCGCGAGCTTCTTAATCAGTTCCTGCGGGCTCGGGCTGGCGGCGGTTGCCGGCAACCGAACCGGCTCGACCCGGGGCGCATCAGCCGCCGCGCGCGCAGCGTTGGCACGTGCCCCCTCCAATTGGGCTTCCAGGTCGGCCTTCTCCGCGTCCCAAGCGGCTTGGCGCGTCGCGCGCTCGCGCTCCAAGCGCGCGGCCTGCTGGCGGTTCACAAGAAAAGCACCGGCCGCAAACGCGGTGACGGTTATCAGAGCAATGGCGACGAAACGTTTCATAAGCGGGTGTAAAATTCGCTGCGGCAAAGACAGCTACGGTTTCTTCTCAAAATGACCTTCCAGCACGTCCACCAAGTCCAAATCCAGCTGCGCGGCGAAGTGGAGCATGGGCAGGTTCTCAGTCCGAGCGGCTTCCTGCAGGCCGCGGATGGTCGATTCCATCGCATCGCGCAATCCCTTCTCGGACACCTTCGGCTTGGCGGCCTTCCACCACCCGGCTGCTTCCACAACCGTTTTCCGCATGGCGTCCCAATCGGGCTTCAGCGCGGCATCCAGGACGTGCAACTTGAAGCCCGCGTAATCCAGCAGGCTCACTTCCTTCGGCACCTCTAGCTTGGTTGCGTCCAGATTGTCGAGCAGCAGGCGAAATATTTCGACAGCGCAGACCGCCACCCCATGCGGTTCCCTGGCGGCGACAACTTTGCGCAAGGCCTGCAACTGACGATCGAACTCGCCGGCGGAGGCGGGCGCCAACGCCTCTTTCACAGCCGCACCCTGGGCTTCGGCCTTGGCCAGCGATTTCTCCACGCTCGCGAAATTCTTGGCCAGCGCATACTCCACCATGTCCTCAAATGGCGACGTCGCGCTCAACAGGGTTTCATTGGCCTTTCCGGCATCCCGCGCCCCTGCTGGCCCCAGGCAGGCCAGAAGGAGCGTAAGCGGAAAAATCAGGCGGTTCAGCTGTATGTTCATGTGTAACGTGTGACAGGAGTTCGGCCAAAGAGGCCAGACCGGCTACGCCCCGACGGACCGACTTGGCCCGCCGGGTGCGCACCGGATGAATCGCCCCCTACTTGCTGTCGTCTTCGCCGTCGTCCTTATCGTTGTCGTTATCCTTCTCGTCGTTGTCCTGGTGGTCTCCCTCATCGGCCGCCTCTATCTCGATGAGCTTGCCGTCGGCGGCAACCTTGATGTCCACCTTTTTGCCATCGGCTTTCTTCACCTCCGCCTCATAGACCACCGCATCCTTCTTGGCGCACTTTTCGACCTCCAGGATTTCGCCGCTGCCCGCGTTGTCCTTAATGGTCTTCTGCACGGCCGCAGGGCAGTCCGTCAATTTGATTTCTTCTTTCTTCTTGCCCTCCTTGCCTTCCTTGCCCTCCGCCAGGGCTGGCAGTGCCAGCGCCAGAACCACGGTTCCGGCCACTAAGCCGACTTTCATTCGATTGAGCATCTTCATAGCTGTTTCCATGGACTCTTGGTTTCGTGTCTATGATGCGTTGCCAGCCAGTCCAAACCGCCCCGCATCGCGCCAGTCATCCGACTGACGCACACAACGTAACACCCAAAGGTTATGGCAAGATTACCGCCAAAGAAAATAATGCAGCTTATGCCCCCCTCCGCGCCCGTCGCTGCTCCCCTCTGAACACCGCGCCGCAACCGCGGCAACTCGCTCCGTAAGCAACTGCACTTGTCCGGTTAGGCGCTCCACCAATGCGGACTTCTTCACCGCAGCCGACTCTGCACCCGCAACACCAACAACGCCCCCGCCGAGAACAGCACCGCGCTGTACCCGAAAGCCACGTTTGTCCCGAACGCCGTCCATAACCCGCCCACGACCAGGCTCGACACAAAATCCCCAACCCCATTCACCGTCGCCAGCACCCCGAACGCCATCCCGTGCTGGCTTTCCGCCACCAGCTCCGCGCAGAGCGAATCCTCGAGCGTTTCCTCTATGGCCACGTAAATCCCGCCGGACACAAAAATCAGCCCCAGGGTCCACACCGTGAACGGCATCGCGATGATTCCAACCGCCATCACCGCCGCCAGAAAGTATCCCCCTGCCAGAACATGATGTTTATTGAATCGGTCCGCCAGCCACCCCGCCACCAGCGAAAACGCCGCGTAAAAGACGTTGTGCAAAACATACAGCCCCACCGCAATGCTCGCCGCCTTCGCTGCACCCCAGGACGGCGCCAGCTTTTGCGTCGCCAGCAGGATCAGCAACGTATGCGCGAAATCGCCTGCGCCAAACAGGCCGACCGCCACCAGGAACCGCCGATACGCTTTAGGCAGTAGCCGCAGCCGCTCGCCAAAAGAGACGTGCGGCACCGGCATCCGCTCCTTTTCTTTGACCAGGAAGGTAATCACCACTGCGGCACCCAGCCCCGGAATAAGCGTCAGCGCAAACAGCGTTGGATAGTGATGATTCAGAGCCTGGAGCAACACGAACGCGCTCGCTGGCCCGACAATTGCCCCCAGCGTATCCATCATCCGCTCGAAGCCGAAGGCTCTACCGTAAGTCGCGGGCGTGCTGGCCGATGCCAGCAGTGCCTTCCGCACCGGCGTCCGCACCCCGCGCCCCAGCCACGCGCATGCGCGCGCGATCAGGACATGCCACGCCGCGGTTGCGAATCCGAAGGACGCGGTGCCCAGGGCCGTCACCACGTAGCCCGCCACCGCAATCGGTTTCCGCCGCCGCAGCTTGTCCGTGTAATACCCCGACCCCAGCTTCGCGAAGCTCGACAACCCGTCCGACACTCCCTCAATCAAACCCAGCCACGCGGCCGCCACCCCCATCGTCGCCAGGAACGCCGGCAGCACCGCCGTGGCAATCTCATGCGACCAATCGCTGAGCAACGATGCCAGCCCAATCCCCAACACCGTACGGTTCAGCCAAGGGACGGGGCGCTTGTTGGAATCACTCATGTCCCAGCTTCAATCGCCCGCCGCATGTCAGGTAATACAGGGCTGTGCCGATGAGCAGTCCCGCCACGTAGCCATACGGCAGGCCGAACGCCATCAATCCCACCAGCACCGCGATCATGAATTCGCTTTTCGCCCCCGCCGTGTCGCGCAGCAGCGTCAGCAACGTCCAGCCCTCGAACACCAGCAGCACGCCCAGCACCGGCAACGGAAACAAGTGGCTGAACCGCTCGAAGCCGCCGCTCAAACACAGCCCGGCCAGCGCGAAGCACGCGCCGTAGATCACTACCGACCCACCCGTGCGTCCGCCAAACGCATAGTGCCCAGCCAGGCCGCCCGACCCGTGGCACACGGGAATGCCGCTGAGGAAGGGATTGACCAGGTTCATGAAACTGTAGGTCAGCCCGATGCGCCGCACGGTGAGCGGGCGTTCCGGGAAGAAGTCCGACGCCACCTGTTTCGTCGCGAGGATGGAGTTGCCAAGCGAGAGCGGGATTTGCGGCAAGGCCAGCACCAGGAAACCCGTCCACACATCCGACCAGGTCGGCATGTGTGCCTGCGGCAACCGGAAACCGAACACCCCGCCGCCGCCGAGTTTTTCCGCGTGAAACACCAGCGCGTAGGCCAGCCCAAGTCCGATGACCCCCAGCGCCGCCGGCAACCGGCGATTTCCCGCCAGCACCAGCGCGAGCACAAACGCCGCGCCCGCCAGCGCGTAACCCCACCCACCGTCGGCGCGCACGTAGTCCTTCAGCGCCAGCGTCACTAGTTGCACCCCCAACCCAAACTGGATGCCACGCACCACGCATTTGGGCACGACCCGCGCGAGCCATTGCAGCAGTCCCGTGAGCGCCAGCACCAACATTACCACGCCGATGGCCAGACCCGCGCCGTAAATGATATTCGGCGCCAGCTTCTGGGTGATCACGAGCACCGCCACGGCCTTGAGCGGCTGCACCGCCATCGGCATCCGATACACGACGCCGGTGAAAATCTGCATCGCGCCGAACATCACCAGCACGCTGGCCGCGTCCAGTCCCGCGGCCAGGACCATGCCCACGATCAGCGGCAGGTCCGTCCCCAGGTCGCCGAACGCGCCGGCCAGTTCGTGACGGTCAAAGCGGAGATCGCGCGTGGAGCGACGCCGCCCGGATTCTTCAACTTTCCTGCGTGACGTATCTTCTGGCACTGGTCGGGGTCGCCTGTTGTTCGATTACTTCGATTCGTTCTTCCCTGCACCAGAGGCCGCGGCCTGGCCCACACCACCGATGGCGCGGCTCAAGGCGTATTGCGCTTTGTTGAACTCGGCTACGGCATTGAGGTAGTCGAGGCGGACACCGGTCAAATCCTGCTCGGCTTGGATGGTTTCAAGCACCGCCCCAACCTCGAACTCCCTGCGTTGCTGCGTCAGGCGCAGTGCTTCCTCAGCCGCTTGGACGGCACGCCGGGCGATGGACATCTGGTCGGCTGACGATTGCCAGCGCGTGAAACTCTCGCTGACTTGACGCGTCACTTCATCCTCCAACTTCTGCCCGCTTAGGTCGCTGATCTTCAATCGGGCATCGGCTGCGTGAACGCGGCTGCGGTCGAACAAGCCGCCGGGGCCGATACGCCAGCCAAGCGTGAACTGATAATCTTCCGACTCGCCGAACCGGTCGGATGAAGTGCTGCTGCCGCCGCCCAGTCCACCCGCGAATACCTGAGCGCCAACGCTCGGAACAAGCGGGCCATACACCGCACCCTTCCTTGCCTCCCGCGCCGCTCCGACCAGGAACCGGCTCTGTGCCAATTCGGGCCGGGTCGAGAACGCCTGCGCGAGGAGCGCACCCAGCGAAGAGTTGGTGGCAACCAATCCGAGCGGAGCCAGTTCGTCCTCGCTGGTGGCCAACTTCACACTCCCTTCCAGATGCAGCGTCTGCACCAGACGGGCGGTGGCCACCCCCCGCTGTTCCTGCGTCTGGCGCAACGTCAGTCGGCTCTTCTCGCTTTGGACTTGCACCCGGAGCGCGTCGCCTCTGAACGCCACTCCTGCCTCCACAGCCCGCCGGATTTGCTCTGCGTAATCCAGCGAAATCCCCACCGCTTCCTGTGCCACGGCCACCGCGGCCTGCGCCTTCGCCAGGTCGAAGTAGCCGAGTGCCGCCGCCAGAATGCTCTCCTGCCGCTGGCTTTCGACGCCGAACTCCGCCGCCTTCACCAATTGGCGCGAAGCCAGATTCCTGTAAATTGCATCACCCAAGTCCACCTGAGCGCCAATGACCGGCCCAACCGCGTAGGAGTCCTTGTGAACGTCAATAATCGCGCCCTCGGCGTTTTGAGTCAGATTGTCATGGCGGCGATAGCCGAAGCCCGGGCTCATGGATGGAAAGAATTGCCACACGGAGCCCTCATGGGCGGCCTTGGCCTCCGCGAGTTTCTCCCGTGCGATCTTAAGATCGAGGCTCCGGGCTCCACCCAGTTGCAGCGCGATGGGAAGGTCAATGAGCAGAACATTGGTGGTGCCAATGTGGTTGGTCGCAGGAACTTCCGCCCCCATGGTGTGCGTGAGCGTCGCAGCGAGAGCAAGGGACGGAAACAGCAACCGCTTCACCTGGCCTCCATCGGTTTGACGGCCTGGCCGTCGGTCAGGGCCAGTTTGCCGGGCAGGATGACGACAATTCCGGGGGCAAGTCCATCGAGAACCTCCCCGAACTTGGCGTCCCGAAAGCCGATCCTCACAGCCACTTTCTTCGCCTTGCCATCAGCCACCGTGAACACCGAAGTCTTGCCTTTCTCGAAGACCAACGCCTCGCACGGCACAAGGAGCGCTTCGGCTTTGCGTTCGACGGCCAGCTTCACCGTAGCGAACATGCCGGGCCGGAGCGTGCCCTCCGCGTTCGGGATTTCAATTTCCGTCGCCATCGTCTTCGTCGCCTCATCGAGCGCGTGGGCGTAGCGGGTGACGGTCCCCGTGAATGTCTTGCCGGCCAGTTCCTCCACTTTGATTTCGGCGACGAGGGCGTTCTGTATGAACGGCGTTTCGGGCTCCGGCACGGCCGTCTCAATCCTCACGGTGCTGAAGTCCATCAGAGTGACGATGGCGGCGCTCTGCGGCGCACTGCTGCCGGTGGCGGCCGGAATCAGCGCGCCGGGGTCAACCCACCGCTTGGTGATGACGCCGGAGAAAGGCGCGATGATTTTCGTGTAGGCCAGCAGCGTCTCGTTGCGCTTGAAGTTCGCGGCGGCCATTTCGAGTTTGGACTTGGCCGTGTCCACGGTGAGCGTCACCACCAAGTCGGGCGCCTTTTGCCGGGCTTCATTGAGGCGCTGGAAGTCCGTCTTGGCGATGTCCACTTCCGCCGCAAACTTCGACCGGTCGGCCAGCAATTCAGGCGCTTCGACTTCAGCGATGAGGTCGCCTTCCTTGACGCTGTCCCCCCGGTCCACCCGAATGGATTTGAGGTAGCCCGCTACCTTCGCATAAAGCGTGACCTGCTGCTGCGCGCGAATGGTGGCCGGCAGGTTGATGCTGCGCGTGATGGGGCCGCGCCTGGCCTGCGTGACCGCGACTTCGACCGGGGGTGGAGGTGCGGCTGATTTGGGCGGTTCGACGGCGGACGGCTTGTCGCAGCCGCAGGCCAGCATGAGCCCGAGCGCGGCGGCAGAAAGTTTCGCGAAAGACACGAGGCGTATGAGGTTCATGAAGGGAAAAGGAGCGTCAGTTCATTTCGAAGGAATGGAAGTCTCAATGGTTGGCGGCACAAACTGGCTGCTGCCGGGGTCGCGCGGGTCGAGTGACGCGGAGCGCATCGGCGCGCGGGATTGCACCAGGGCGAACACGGCCGGCAAGACGGTGAGGGTCGCCACCGTCGCCAAGGCCAACCCGCCCACCACCGCCCGCCCCAGCGGCGCGGTTTGCTCGCCGCCTTCACCGAGGCTGAGCGCCAGCGGCATCATTCCCGCGATCATCGCCGCGCTGGTCATCAGAATCGGACGGAAACGCGTCCGCGCGCCTTCGACTGCGGCGACCAGCGCCGTCGCTCCGGCGCGGCGGCTGCGTTCCGCGAAGGTGACGAGCAGAATCGCGTTCGCCACGGCCACGCCGATGGCCATGATGGCGCCCATGAACGATTGGAGGTTGAGCGAAGTGCGCGTGAGCCAGAGCGCGAGCGCCACACCCGCCAGCACCGCGGGCACCGTGGAGACCACCACACAGGGCAAACGGAGTGATTGGAAATTTGCGGCGAGCAGCAGGAAGATGACCGCGACGGCGAGCAACAGCCCGCGTTTCAGGCCTGTCAGCATCTGCTCCATCGGCTCCACTTGCCCGCGCACCGCGACACGGATCTTCGGCGGTGGCTCGCCCGCCTCCTGAATGGCTCGTTTCACCTGCGACGCCGCGCGCCCCAAGTCCGAGCCGGCAACATTCGCCGTCAGCGTCACCGTGCGCTGCATGTTGTAGCGGTGGTATTGGCCAACGGCCGTGCCATTGGTCACGGTCGCGATGCTGCGCAGCAGCACCGTCCGGCCCTCCTTGCTCGTGACTGGGATGTTTTGGATGTCTTCGAGCGAGTCCATCCCGGTTTGCGGGACCTGCACCTGCAACTGGTAGGCGACGCCGCTCACCGGGTCGGCCCAATGGATGGGGGTGGTGAAGCGGCTCGAAGCCGTGGCCGCTAACACCGAGCGCGTGGCGTCGGTGATTCTGACGCCGAGTAATCCGGCGCGTTCACGGCTCACGTTCACGTCCACCGACGGGTAATCCAGGGCCTGGCCAAATTGCAGGTCCCGCAGCGCGGGGATTAGCGCCAACCGCTCCCGCAGCTTCCCCGCGAAGGCGCGGTTGGCCTGGAGGTTCGGGCCGCTCACGGCCACTTCGATGGGCGTAGGTGAGCCAAAGCTCATCACCCGGCTCAGGAGGTCGCCCGGCTCGAACGAGAATTCGACTTGCGG
>Ga0315271_10000628_pt1 | contig 20050 bp, 22 predicted proteins | sample C3_top_MG_FD_204664 | JGI IMG/M metagenome (GOLD analysis project Ga0315271, IMG submission 204664) | Sediment microbial communities from Yellowstone Lake, YNP, Wyoming, USA - C3_top | ecosystem: Environmental > Aquatic > Freshwater > Lake > Sediment | place: USA: Wyoming | collected 2017-08-01
ACTCGCCGCGCACGCATCTCGTGTACGCGACGACGAACAACATGTGCATGGACTACGAGGCGGCGAAGGCGATGCACCTCGCCGGCACGCCGTTCATCGGCGCGAATGCGCCCTATCACGCCGGGCCCGGCGGGCACATGGGGAGCTTCCTCGCGTGGGACCCCGCCGCCGGCAAGAAGGTCTGGGAGATCCCCGAAGTCTTCCCCGCGTGGAGCGGCGCCGTCGTCACCGCCGGAGGCGTCGTCTTCTACGGCACGCTCGACGGATGGTTCAAGGCCGCGGATGCACGCACCGGGCGCGTCCTCTGGAAGACCAAGGTCGGCTCCGGTGTCGTCGGCAACCCGATCACCTTCCTCGGCGCCGACGGCCGGCAGTACGTCGCGATCTACGCCGGCATCGGCGGCGACTGGTTCCTGCTCTCGGGCGACGTCCGCTCCGATGACCCGACCGACATCCGCGAGCCCGCCGATTTCGCGAAGGATCTCGCGCGGCACACGAGTCAGGGTGGATTGGTGTGGGTGTTCGGGCTGCCGGGGGGGAGGTGAGGGTGCGCGGGCTCGGCGCTCGGCGCTCGGCGCTCGGCAGAAGGGGCTCGGCGCTCGGCGCTCGGCGCTGGGCGCTCGGCGTCATCATCCTCGCCGGACTCGGCGCGTGCCGCTCACGCAGCAGCAGTGACACCCAGCAGCCCGCTTCGCGCGCGACCTCACCTGCTTCGCCGACGGCGCGCAAGAACACGGCACCGAAGGAAGTGTACCTCGACCGGATCTATCCGGGCGGGCTCACCATCCCTTCTGAAGGGCTCTCGACGAACGGCTTTGCCGCCGACTCGAACGCCATCGGCGAGGGCGCCCGACTCTTCGTTGCCATGAACTGCGACGGCTGTCATGGCGGCGGCGCCGTCGGTTGGGTGGGTCCCAGCCTGAGCGATGGCCGCTGGCGCTACGGCGGCAGTGACGCGGAGGTCTTCCGCTCGATCTACTACGGGCAGCGCTTCGGGATGCCGGCGTACGGCGGCGTGCTGCAGCCGCCGGTGATCTGGAAGATCGTCGCGTATCTCAAATCGCTGCCGACCCCGAAGGACGTGCCGACGGAATCGTGGTGATCATGCGATACGGCCGCCGCGCGCGCTGAGCGGCGACCGTACCGGGGCGCGCTCCCGGTGTTCCGGCAACGCGCCCCGTGGTGGTGCTTAGGCCGCCGCCGCCGCGGCCGCGGCCTTCACCGCTTCGATCTCGAGCGTGATCTCGATCTTGTCGGCGACGGCGATGCCGCCGGCCTCGAGGACCATGTTCCAGACGAGGCCATAGTCCTTGCGATCGATGGCGGTCTTGGCCGAGAAGCCGGCGCGGGCGTTCCCCTGCATGTCGGTCACCTGGCCGCCGAACTCGGCGTCGAGGACGACCGGGCGGGAGACGCCGCGGATCGTGAGATCGCCGGTGACGCGGTAGTGCTCACCGGCCCGCTCGACCTTGGTGCTGGTGAAGGTGAGCTTGGGGAACTTCTCGGCGTCGAAGAAATCGGGCGAGCGGAGGTGGCCATCGCGCTGCGGCTCGCGGGTATCGATGGACGCGGCGTCGATCTCGACGGCGACCTTGGTGGCCTCGGGGCGGGCGGCATCGAAGTCGAGGGTGCCGGTCCACTTGGTGAATTCGCCGCGCACCTTCGAGACCATCATGTGGCGGACGGAGAAGCCGATCTGGGAGTGGGTGGGATCGAAGGTCCAGGGAGTGGCGGACATCGGAAGGTCTCCTGCGTTGGTGTATAGGAATATTGTGATATGTCGATATAGCGAACACACGGCGCGATCCATCCGCGCCGCGACTGAAGTGGGACCCTACGGACGCCGCGCCGGCTTGACGGCGGCCTTCCGGACCGCGCGCGCGGCCGGCGGGGACAGCCGCTCGGGCAGCGTGCCGAGCACCCCCTGGATCATCTCGCGGTTCACGGTGATGAAGTGGTGCTGCGCCTCCTTGCGCAGATTCACCACGCCGGAATCGGCGAGCAGCTTCAGGTGGTGCGAGATCGTGGGCTGGGCGAGGTGGAACCGTTCGCCGAGCTGGCCGCACGAGAGCTCACCCGAGGCGGCGATCTCCTGCACCATCCGGAAACGGGTCGGATGAGCGAGGGCCTTGAGCGCTTTGACGAGGGTGGCGTCGGTCATATATCGAAATATACGAATATATCGAATTAACGCAAGGGGTTCAGGGTCGAGGGTTCCGCGTTCAGGGAACGCCCGACCGGGAGGCCGGCTCCCGGAACCCCTCCCCCCTCCCCCCTCCCGCCTCCCGCCTCCCGGTCCCACTCCCCCCCTCGACGCCACGCCCCCGGACCCCCATAATCCCCTACAACGACGGGGGCCCCACCATGTCCACATCCGCGAAGCCCATATCCCAGGCGATCCTGGCCCGGAAGCCTCGCGACAGCGAGATCGATTGTTACGGCCTCACCCACCAGGGGAAGGTCCGCAAGACCAATAACGATCACTTCCTGCTCGCCTCGCTCCACAAGCGCACCGACATCCTCTTGACGAGCCTCCCCGGGCTCGCCGAGTCCAGCCAACACGACGAACGCGTCGCCTTCATCGCCATGGTCGCCGACGGCGTCGGCGGCAGCGAGACCGGGGAGGAAGCGAGCCGCATCACCCTCGAAACGGTCACCGACTTCCTCTCGACCAGTCTCCAGGCCTACTACGGCACCGAAGACAAGGACGATGCCCTCCAGCTCGCCCTCCAGCAGGCCGCCAACCGGTCGCACGAGAGCGTCCTCCGCCGAGCCAAGGAGCGCGCCGACTCCCGTGTCCGCGCCACGACGCTCACCCTCTTCGTCGGCGTCTGGCCCTGGACCTACATCCTCCAGGTCGGCGACTCACGCCACTACGTCTATCGCGACGGCAAGCTGACCCAGCACACCCGCGACCAGACCTTCGCCCAGGACCTCGTCGACGCCGGCGCCCTCACCGACGCCCAGGCCGCCGGCTCCCGCCTCAAGCACGTCCTCTCCAGCGCGATCGGCGGCGATACCACGCTCCCCGTCGTCACTCGTTTCCCCTCGGATTGGCGCAACGCGTACGTCATCTGCAGCGATGGTCTGACGAAGCACGTGAGCGACGACCAGATCAAACTGCGACTGGAGACGATGACCTCGTCGAAGCAGGCGGCCGAGGCACTGCTCCAGGATGCGCTGGACGCGGGTGGGACGGATAACATCACGGTCATCGTTGGAAGGACGGTTCCGGAGGACTGAGACGGGCATCGAGAGCCGATGCGGCAGTCCGAAGTCACAAGTCAGAAGTGGGTGACAAGTGGCGAGTGACTCAGCCATGCCGACCGTTGAGTGATCCAATAGGAAGGGCGCGGCGCGTGGCCGCAGGCCACGCCGCCACGCCCCTCCGCCACTTCTGACTTCTGACTTCTGACTTCTGACTGTTCTCTCGACTCACGATCCCCGCACGAACGCACGGAAACCATGCCCAACGCGATCCAGCAGTTAACTGAAGCCCTGGCCTCCCACTACCTCATCGAACGCGAGCTCGGTGCCGGGGGCATGGCCACCGTCTATCTCGCCCGCGACCGGAAGCACGACCGCTCCGTCGCGATCAAGGTCCTCCGCCCCGAACTCGCCGCCATCCTCGGCGCCGAGCGCTTCCTCAAGGAGATCCGCCTCACGGCGAATCTCCAGCACCCGCACATCCTCCCCCTTCACGATTCGGGAACGGCCGACGGGCTCGTCTACTATGTGATGCCCTTCGTCGCCGGCTAATCGCTCCGCGACCGCCTCAAGCGCGACAAGCAGCTCTCCGTCGATGAGTCCGTGCGCATCGCCCGCGAGGTCGCTTCGGCCCTCGACTACGCGCACCGCCATGGCGTCGTCCATCGCGACATCAAGCCGGAGAACATCCTCCTCCACGACGGGCAGGCGCTCGTCGCCGACTTCGGGATCGCCCTCGCCGTCTCCTCCGTCGGCGGCGAGCGCATGACGGAGACCGGCCTCTCGGTCGGCACCCCGCACTACATGAGCCCCGAGCAGGCGATGGGCGAGCGCGAGATCACGCCGCGCTCCGATGTCTACGCCCTCGGCTGCGTCACCTACGAGATGATGCTCGGCGAGCCCCCCTTCACCGGCCCGTCGGCGCAGGCGATCATCGCGCGCGTCGTCACCGAGGAACCGCGCTCGCTCATGCTCCAGCGGCGCACGATCCCCGCGCACGTCGAGGACGCCGTGCTCACGGCGCTCTCCAAGCTCCCCGCCGACCGCTTCGCCACCGCGGCCGAGTTCTCGGCGGCCCTCGGCGGCATGCCGACGACGCGCAGCAACACCGCGACGCGCCTCGCCGCGCATCGCGCCGCCCAGCCGCTCTGGAAGCGCCGCAGCACCGTCATGGCCGGCGCCGGCATCGTCGCCGCCGGTGCGGTCTTCGCCGCCGGATGGGTCAGCAACCGCGCCCCGGTCGTCACCGCACCACCGGCGATCTTCGACGTCGTCATTCCGAAGGAGGAGCGCCTCTCCGGCCCCCCCTTCAGCTCCATCGCGCTCTCCCCCGATGGCGCCACCATTATCTACGTCGGCGCCTCTCCTGTCGCCGGCAGCTTTCAGCTCTACCGACGGCGCCTCGACGAACTCAAGTCCTCGCCGATCCCGGGCACCGAGGGCGCGACCGATCCCGCCTTCTCCGCCGACGGCCGCTGGATCGCCTACAATCTCGGCTCCAGCGTCTACAAGGCGCCGCTCTCCGGCGGGGGCCCGGTGAAGGTCCTCACCCCCGAAGAGACGCTGCAGGCGTGGATCTGGGGGGATGATGACAACTTCATCGTCAGCACCGAGGAAGGCTCGCTCGCGCTCCTCAAGGCCGACGGCACCACGCAGCGCATCGCGTCGCCGGACGCCGAGAAGGGGGAACAGGAGCTCGCCCCATGGGGCGTGCTCCCCGGTGGCGCCATCCTGACGATCGCCACGATCACCGGCGCGGCGGGCCCGCTCCTCGCCATCGATGAGAAGTCGGGCACCCGGAGCGTCCTCTCGCCGACGATGGTCGCCGGCGCCGGCTATGACCGCGGCTATCTCGTCTGGGTGCAGCAGGACGGCGCGCTCTTCGCCGCCGCGTACGATCCGCGCAAGCACAAGGTGGCCGGCGCCGTGCTCTCGATCGCGTCGCAGGTCCGCGTCTCCCCCGGCGGCCCGGCGGAGATCGCCGTCTCGCGCAACGGGTCCCTCGCGTACATCCCGCCCCTCTCCACCGACCTCGTGATGGTGGACCGCCAGGGGCGCGCGATGACCATCGCGCAGAACCGCTGGCGCTTCCACAGTCCGCGCATCTCCCCCGACGGCCGCAAGATCGCGCTCAACTTCTACGAGCCGAACTACCCGGACGTCTGGCTCTTCGACCTCCAGCAGCAGAGTCTCACGCGGCTCACCCTCGAAGGGGATGGCCACGACGCGACCTGGATGCCCGGCGGCAAGCGCCTCATGTACGTCAGCGCCCGCGGGGGGACCCAGGGCGTCTTCTCGCGCAGCGCGGACGGCAGCGGCGCCGCGGAGTCGGTGCTCGTCGTCCCCGGCAGGAACATCAATCTCCAGTCCTACACCCCCGACGGCCGGACCGGCGTCGCGGCCTCCGGCGGCAATGCGGGGAACTGGGACATCGGCACCATCGCGCTCACCGGCGATCGCACGCTGAAGCCGATGCTCGAGAGCTCGTACTCCGAAGGCTGGCCCGCGCTCTCCCCCGACGGCCGCTGGCTCGCCTACGTGTCCGATGAATCGGGGCGCGCCGAGGTGTACGTGCAGCCCTTCCCGCGCGGGGGGAACAAGGTGATCGTGTCGCAGAGCGGCGGCACCGAACCGGTCTGGTCGCACAACGGCCGCGAGCTCTTCTACCGCCGCGGCTTCGGCGCGAAGGACCAGTCACTGGAAGCGGTGACCGTGGACACCCGCGGCGAGTTCAAGGTCGTCTCGCGCGAGAACCTCTTCAGCGTCGCGCCATACGAGAGCGCGAGCCCGCACGCGAACTACGACGTCATGCCGGACGGCAACGGCTTCCTCATGGTGCGGCAGGGGCAGCTCACCGATCTCGTCTTCATCCAGAATTGGACGGAGCTGGTGCGCCGGCAGGCGGAAGCCGCCGCGCGCTGAGATCAGACGACGACGTTCAGCTGCTCGGCGGAGTCGAGGATGATCTCCGGCTTCTGCTTGTAGAGCCGCACGGTGCCGTGCACGAGGACGGTCTTCCCGAGCACCGCCTTCACGTTCGGGAAGCGCTCCTGCGCCGATTCGAAGATGACGGCCGTGAACGTCTGCCCCGGATAGGCCGGTCCGAAGGTGATGAAGGTGGTGTGGCTCTTCTGGGACACGGTCACCCCGGTGACCCGCCCCTGCACCGTGACCGCCTCCCCCACGTGCTGGGCCGCCTGCTCGGGTGCGATCGGCTTGGAGCCCCCCTGAGGGCCCGCCAGGAGCACCGCGACAGCCAATAGCACCCTGAGCATGACGTTTTCCCCCTGAACGCTGACCCCTGACCCCTGACCCCTGCCGTTCTCCCCCTTCCCCTCCCCCCCAACTCCCCCGCGCACTATAATACCCCCCCCACGGTCGAATCGCCTCAGGGAGCAGCCCATGCCGTCCCGCTTGCGTTCGTCGCGCTCGCGCCGCTCGCACCACATCGCCCTCGCCGCCGCCATGTCGCTCTCGGCGCTGTTGGGCACGTCGGCCTCGGCACAGGCGCCGTCGGGCCCCCGGGCCGTGGTGGAGGAGGCCTTTGAAGCGCTGGCCGCGAAGAACTGGGACGCGGTCGCGGGCTACGCGTCGCCGCAGTTCCTCGAGGAGTTCCGGCAGAAGCAGCTCTTCTACGCCGAGGACGACGAACGGCAGCGGCTCGAGAAGAACAAGAACCCGGACAGCTACGGGCTCCCGAAGTGCGTGCAGAAGTACTTCGAGTCCCAGCAGGGCAATTTTTCCAAGCGTTTCCTCACGAACTTCGCCGGCGTGGACAATCTCCTGCAGCTGGAAGTGCTCACCCCGGCGCAGTTCTTCGGCGCCTGGCTGGCCGGCACCAAGAATCTGAAGGCGACCGACCAGGCGGCCGGTCCGCGGATCGTCATTCCCTCGCGCACCATCTTCGGCGAGGTCATCGAGGGCGATTCCGTCGCCCACGTGCTGTACCGGCGCGTCCCGTCCCCTCCCGGCGATGCTGACCAGGGGATCAAGCTGATCACTCTCCGGCGCTACGATGGCGTCTGGAAGATCTACCCTAACGACGACATGATCCTCGCGGGGCGTAGCTTCGCGTGGTGGTCGAACGCGAAATGAGCCCAACGAAGAAGCCCGCGAAGAAGCCCGCGAAAAAGCCTGCGAAGAAGCCTGCGAAGAAGCCTGCCGGGAAGAAGCCGGCGGCGAAGAAGCCGGCGGCGAAGGCGAAGGCCAAACCGGCCGCGAAGATCGCCGCGAAGCCGGCCGCCAAGGTCGTCGTGAAGGTGGCGGCGCCGAAACCGGTGCCGAAGCCGCCACCGCGCACGCTGCCCCCGATCGCGCGCCCGAATCGCACGCCGGCCGCGCGCCCGGCACCGCTCATCGGGATCATCATGGGCAGCCGCACCGATCTCGACACCCTCGCGGCGGCCACTGAACTGCTCGACGCCATGGGGATCCCGTACGAGATGCGGATCCTCTCGGCGCATCGGACGCCCGATGAGACGGCGGCCTGGGCGAAGGGCGCCGAGGCCCGCGGTCTCGAGGTGATCATCGCCGCCGCCGGCGGTGCGGCACACCTCCCCGGCGTCGTCGCGGCGCAGACCGTTCTCCCCGTGCTCGGCATCCCGGTGGATGCGACACCGCTGAACGGCCTCGACGCGCTGCTCTCCATCGTGCAGATGCCGAAGGGCGTCCCGGTGGGCACGCTCGCGATCGGGAAGCCGGGGGCCGCGAATGCGGCGCTCCTCGCGACGGCGATCCTGGCGCTGAAACGGTCGGATCTCCGCGAGAAGCTGCGTTCCTGGCGGGCGGCGAGGGTGGCGGAGGCGCTGGCGGGGGGGACGGTCTAGGGACTGCAGGGGTCAGGGGTCAGCGTTCAGGGAGGGAATGACAACTTTGAACAGCACGACGGTTGCAGTTCATGGTCTTCATGCCGCCCCTGAACCCTGAACCCTGAACCCTCAACCCTGCAGTGCAGCTGTCCTGAACCGCCCCACGATGCTCGCGACCGGCTCGATCCCCTCGATCCCCGCGACACTCCGCCCCGCCTGCCAGTAGTCCGATTTCTCGTCGAGACTCGCGTGTTTCAACTGGCGAAGCGATTTCAGTGCGTACCACGTGCGCATCCAGTGCTTCGTCTTCCGGCCGCGCAGCATCCAGCGCGCGAAGGGACCGGCTTTCGTACCCATCCGGTCGATCGTCGGCGTGCGGATCACCGCCACGGGGACCCCGGTGATCCGCTCCGTGAGCACGATCTTGTCCTCACCGGCGGCGACGATCGCGGCCTTGTACGCCTCCGATGCCTTGCACTCCGGCGTCGCGATGAAACGCGTCCCCATCTGCACGCCGGCATAGCCGAGCTTCAGCGCGCGCACGAAGTCGGGCGCGCCGCCCACGCCCCCCGCGCAGATCAGCGGGACACCCATGTCCCCCAGCTCATCCATCAGCTGCTCGGCGCTCTTCGGGCCGGCGTGGCCGCCGGCGCGCGCGTTCACCGCGATGAGCCCGTGGACGCCGCCATCGAGCCCCTTCTGCGCCCACTTCCGCTCGGTCACATCGTGATAGACGATGCCCCCGGCCGGACTCACGCGCTCCACCACCCACTTGGGGTTGCCGAGCGACGTCACGAAGAAGCGGATCCCCTCCTCGAGCGCGATCTCCACCCACTTGATCATGCGCTCGTGGTACATCTTCGATGACTGCTCGATGAGCGCGTTCATCCCGAGCGGCTTCGACGTCAGCCGCTTCATGTATTGGAGCCCGGCGCGGTATTCGTGGCCATGCACGTAGGTGAGCGAGATCGGCTGGACGATGCCGATCCCCCCCGCGTCGGACACCGCCGCGACGAGCTCGGGATTGCCGCACGGATACATCGCGCCGCCGATGATCGGCACCTCGATCCCCACCTGGCGCGTGAACGGGGTGTCGAGCAGCCCGCGCCCGCTCACTTGGCTGCTCCGCTCATGCGGCCGATCCGCCAGCGGGCGGTGCAGCGGGCCACGACCTCGCCCGCGGGGTCCTTGATCACCGCCTCCACGTCATAGTCCCGCTCCGTCGCGAGATCGACCGGCGGGGCGCTGCACTCCGACGTGAGCCGGCCGCGCGCCTTCTTCACGAACTCGATCGTGAGCCGCGTCGGGATCCCCCGTGCGTCGTCCGGCAGGCCGAAGGTCAGCGCGAGCCCCGTCGTCAGTTCCCCCAGGTTCATCAGCGCGATGGCGTGGATCGACCGCAAGTGATTGCGCACCGCCCAGCGGTCGCGCATCACGACCTTCGCGCGCCCCGCGCTCAATTCCACGACCTTCGCGCCGATCGTGCGCGTATAGGGCGCCGACCAGCCGACGAGGCGGCTGAACAGCCACTTCCCCCCGGGGAGGGGGCTGAGGCGCAGCCACAGATCGCGGATGCGCGCGTAGGGAGAACGCTGGGGATTCGCCATGCCGAACGCTATGAACGCGGCGCATCACGCGCAACCGAGCGCCGGTCTTGCCGCGCGCGGGCCCACATCGTCATCCTTCTCCAACCGCATGAGCGAAGAATCCCCCACCCCCACTCCGGTCGCCGAGGCGCCGCGCGCGCCGAAGCCCCGGTCGGCCGGCCTCTGGATCGGCGCGTGCTACAACGCCCACCTCGGCCACGAGACGCTCGACGCCGCCGAGCTCTTCGACCATCTCGTCATCACCGACGCCCCCCGCCAGAGCGACCCGTACTTCCCGGTGCTCCGCGAGCGGATCGTCATGCCCGTGCAGGACAGCGAGAACCAGCTCGCCGATGAGATCGACGACCGCTCCACCGAAGCGCTCCGCCAGCTCGCGGCGATCTGCAACGCACCGTGGGTCGCCGAGCGCGTGCAGTGCATGCGGACGCTCGACGGCAAGTACGGTCTCGACTGCGTCTTCCCGCCGCTCTATACCGAGGAGATGCGCGAGCGCTTCGCGAACAACGCGCTGAAGCTCGGCGCCGCACTGGCGCGCCCGCTCGTCTTCGAGAACGTCCCTTCCCCCTTCGCCCCCGCGACGACGGCGATGAGCGAGGGGAAGTTCCTCGGCCGCCTCCTGCAGACGTCCCGCGGCTCGCTCCAGCTCAACCTGCCGCACCTCTGGGTGAGCGCCGAGCTGCGCAAGCTCGATCCCTACGGACTGCTCCACGAGTATCCGCTCGACCGCGTCTCGGTGATCACCACCGGCGGCGTCGCCGACGACGAGGATCTCGCCGGCCCGTGGATGGCGGCGGTCCCGCCGAGCGATGAGATCATGGAGTTCACCCAGTACGCCGTGGACTGCTGCCGCGGCGTGCGCGCGGTCACCTTCGATGCCACCGGGCCCGCGCTCGATGCGCGCCTGCTCATCGGCGCCGTGACGCAGCTCCGCGAGCGGCTGGCGCGCTGACGATGAACGACGACCGCGCCTTCCAGGACTCCATCATCCGGCTCCTCGCCGACGCCCCCTTCCGCCACGCGCTCACGCACGTGGACGAAGGGAGCGCTTACGGCGGCATGACGGCGCACCAGGTGGAAGGGATCCGCGCCGGCGACGCCCGCCGCGTCGACCGCTTCGCGAAGTTCCTCGCTCGCCAGTACTACCGCGACCGGATCTTCCTCTTCCACAAGTACTCGCGCGCCCTTGCCCGCTACACCGGGCGCTCGCCGGACGCCGTCGTCCACACGCCGGAGTTCGACCACCTCCTCCCGACGGTCATCCTCGGCAGCCGCTCGACGGCGCGCGATGTCTCCCGCCTCGTGCAGGCCTACCTCGCCGATGCGCGCAACGCGCCCCCCTACGCCTCCGAGCTCGCGCGCTACGAGAACGCGCAGCTCCTCGCCGAATCCGGGCCGCGCGTGGCGCCGGTGACGCCGCCGCGCGCCCGCGCGCATCTCGCGGTGATCGTGAACCCCGACGCCGCGGTGCACCACTTCTCCTGGAACCTGCCGGCGATCTTCCAGCCGCTGCTCGAGCTCGCCGCGCTCGAGGATATCCCTAGCCGCCCGCCGGAAGCCGAGCACGCCGAGCTCTCCCTCGTCTTCGTGCGCTCGCCGCGCGGCCGCGTGACCGTGCTGCGCTGGACCGAGACGGTCGAGACGCTCACCGCCTTCTTCGACGGCGAACGCGCCCTCGGCGACGCCATCGACGCCGCCGGGCTCAACCCGCGCGACGGTCTCGAGACCGCCAGCGCCCTCCTCGACGCCGGCGTCCTGATCCCCGCCTAGCGCGGCGCGGTCCCTTCCAACCCTCGGCGCCATCCCGCTGTCCAAGCGCACGGACCCTCAACCCTCCGAGCCCGCCATGCGTGCACTGCCCGCTCTCCTGCTCCTCGCTCCGGCCCTCCTCTCAGCCCAGACGGAGAAGTTCTCCCTCCCGGGCACCGACGTCGCCATCTACAACCTCGCCGGTGAGATCCGCGCCGAGCCCGGCACGGGCGCCGACGTGACCGTCGAGGTCACCCGCGGCGGCGCCGATGCCGCGAAACTGAAGGTCGAGACCGGTGTGATCCGCTCGCGCAACACCCTCCGCGTCGTCTACCCGGACAGCCGGATCAGCTACCCCGCGATGGGGCACCACTCGAGCACGTCGCTGACCGTCAACGACGACGGCACCTTCAACGACAATTCGCACGGCCGCCGCGTCCGCATCACCGGCGACGGGAGCGGCCTCGAGGCGTCGGCGGTCGTCCGCGTCATGATCCCCGCCGGCAAGAAGGTCCGCCTCAATCTCGGCGTCGGGAAGGTGAGCGTCAGCAACGTGAACGGCGATCTCTATGTGGATGTCTCCGCCGCCGATGTCTCCACCGAGAACACCAAGGGGAGTCTCACCCTCGACACCGGCTCGGGTGAGACGCGCGTCTCGAAGGCCGAGGGCTCGCTCAACCTCGACTCCGGGTCGGGCGATGTCACGCTCACCGGCGTGCACGGCGACCTGCTGCAAGTGGACGCCGGCTCCGGCGAGCTGCGCGCCAGCGACATCGTCGTGGACCGCGCCGAGCTCGATGTCGGGTCGGGGGACGTCACGATCGGCGGCCTCCGCGCGCGCACGATCAAGCTCGACGCCGGCAGCGGCGACGTGGACCTCGGCCTCACCGGCGACGTCGAGGACATGAACGTGGACAGCGGCTCCGGCGACGTCACGATCCGCATCCCCGAGACCCTCGGCGCCCGCCTCGACGTGGACGCCGGGAGCGGCGGCGTCGAGTCGGAGATGACGATCAAGGTGACCGCCTACGAGAGCGACCGCCTGGTCGGCACGCTCGGCGACGGGAAGGGCTCGATCCGCATCGAGAGCGGTTCGGGGACCGTCCACCTGCGCAAGGCGAACTGACCGGGAGCGTCCCCGACAGCCTGTCGGGGAGCCGGGGCGTGACAATCGTCGCGGCGGGTGCCAGACTTCGGGCACCCGCCGTGACGGAGGTCCGATGGCCAGCGCGTCCCCCAACATCATCGAGCTGAGCGGCGAGGAGATCACCGCCCTCCTCGCGCGCAACCGCGTCGGGCGCATCGCGTACGCGCTGCACGACCGGGTGGACATCGAGCCGCTGCACTACGTGTACTCGGAAGGATGGATCTACGCCCGGACCTCGCGCGGTACGAAGCTCGCCACGATCGAGCGCAACAAGTGGGTCGCCTTCGAGGTGGATGAGGTCTCGTCGCTCTTCGATTGGCGGAGCGTCGTGGTGCACGGCGGCGTGTACACGCTCCCCGACGATGGCAACCCGGAATCGCGCGAGCACTTTGACAAGGCGCTCCAGCTCCTGCGCCGGCTCCTCCCGGCCACCTTCCGCGAGGACGACCCCGTTCCCTTCCGCGACGTGATCATCCGGGTCGCCGTCCAGGAAGCGAGCGGACGGCGGGCGATCGCTCCGGGCGACTGACCGTTCGGATCAGACCCCGCCGTACCATTCGTAGCCGACGTCGCTCCAGTAGCCGCCATTGCGCTGCGGCATGAACACGATGCGCGTCAGGTACTTCGTGTTCTTGTAGCCGAGCTTCACCGGCGAATGGATGCGCGCCGGCGCACCGTGGCCGACGCCGAGCCAGCGGCCATCCATCGCGTAGGCGACGAGCGTCTGCGGATGCATCGCACTCTCGAGGTCCCAGCTCTCGTGGTAGCCGTCATCGAAGCTCTGGAAGTCCACGTAGCCCGCATCGGGGGTGATCCCCGCCAGGCGCGCCAGTTCGCTCACACGCACCCCGCGCCACTCGGCGACCGCGGTCCACCCCTCCACGCAGTAGTGGTTCACCCGCTGCGAGACGCCGGGCAGTGCCGCGAGCTGCTCGAGCGTGAGCGTGAGCGGGCGTTGCACCGCGCCGGTGACCTCGAGCGTCCACGCGCCGACTAGCTTGGGATCCCACACGGGTGGCTGCTTCGAGATGTAGTACATCGGGAAGGCCGCCCCTGCCGCGCGCGCGCCCGCATCCACACGATCCATCGAGCGGTGGCGGAAGAGGCCGCGCTCGACCGTCTCGTTCCGGCGCTCCGCGAACGCGAGGAGCTTCGACGCCGAGCGCGGGCCGCGACTGTCGCACGCTTCGAGGGCCGCCGCCGCGAGCGCGAGGGACCCGGCACGGAGGAAGTCACGGCGGTCAATCGGCATTGGTCCTCCGCGGGAGCAGATGATAGAAGGGGCGCGCGTTCCGCGATTCCGGCGAGAGCGTCTCATCGTACCCGCCGGTGGTCATCGAGCGGAGCGCGTACGGGTCCACCGCGAACACCATGAAGACGTGCCCGATCGCCAATGCGACGAGCGCCGCCATGATGACGAAGTGCCAGTAGCGCGCCCAGACGTAGCCGCCGAGGAGATCGGTGAGCGGCGCGAACTGCACCGGCTTCCAGATCGCGAGGCCGGTGAGCACGGCGAACACGCCGAGCAGCGGGAGCGCGAAGTACGTCCCCTTCTGCAGCGCATTGTGCTTCCCCTGTCGCGGGTGGTCCTTCCGCTGGAAGGTGTAGAACTTGATCATCTCCCATGAGTCGCGGATGTCCCCGCGCCGCGGCACGAGGTCGCGCCACTCTCCGTGGAGATAGACGAAGGCGAGATAGGCGAGCCCGTTCAGCGCGAGCACCCACATCATCGCGAAGTGCCAGTGCCGCGCCCCGCCGAGCCACCCGCCGAAGGTGAGCCATGCCGGGAAGGCGTGATGCTCGAAGGGGTAGCAGCAGAACGTCTCCCCCCGCCGCGCGAACGCCGGATACGCATTGAAGATGCGCAGGCCACTGCCGACCATGAGGGTGAACGCCACGACGTTGATCCAGTGGGTGACGCGGACGACGGGGTGGTGGCGGGGCATGGGGGACTCCCTTCGGGTTCGGTGGCGCCACGCTAACCCCGCAGCGCCCGGCGGGGTTCCCATGGGGACAGGGTTGAGGGTTCAGGGTTCAGGGTGCAGGATGCGTCGTTCAGATGCCAACTTTCGGGAAGTGATGAGTGGCAGTCCCCGGACCCTGAACCCTGAACCCTGACCCCTGCCCCTCATGTCCGATCTCCTCATCCTCTTCGCCCTCGCGGTCGCCGTATCCCTCGTCTTCCACCGACTGAGGCTTCCCTCCGTCGTCGGCTTCCTCGTCACGGGGGTGCTCGCCGGTCCGCACGGCCTCGGCCTCATCACGGACCTCGGCCGGGTCGAGAGCCTCGCCGAGCTCGGTGTCGTACTCCTGCTGTTCACGATCGGACTCGAGTTCTCGATCAATCAGCTCGTCCGGCTCCGCACCTTCCTGCTGAGCGCCGGCTCTCTCCAGGTGGGCGCCACGCTCGTCATCACCGCGCTCCTCGCGCGGATCTTCGGGCAGTCGTGGTCCTTCGCGCTCTTCGCCGGGATGCTGGTGTCGCTCAGCAGCACCGCGATCGTCCTCCGCCTCGCGAGCGAACGCGGCGAACTGGACACCCCCGCCTCCCAGACGGCGCTCGGCATCCTCGTCTTCCAGGACCTCTGCATCGTCCCGATGATGCTCGTCCTCCCGATCCTCGCCGGGGAGACGACGGGCGCCGGCGAACTGCTCCGCGACCTGCTCTCCGCCGCCGGCTTCATCGCGGCGGCGCTGATCCTCAGCCGGCACGTGATGCCGCGCATCCTCCAGGTGGTGGTCGCGACGCGGCAGCGCGAGGTGTTCATCCTCACCATCGCCCTCTTCTGCCTCGCCGCGGCCTGGGCCTCATCGCGCATCGGCCTCTCGCTCGCCCTCGGCGCCTTCATCGCCGGCATCGTCATCTCGGATTCTCCGTACGCGCACCAGGCGCTCGGCGAGATCCTTCCCTTCCGCGAGGTCTTCAACAGCATCTTCTTCATCTCCGTCGGGATGCTCTTCGATGTGCGCCTGGTGGTGACGGCACCGTTCGTCGTCGCCGGCGTCGTGCTCGGCGTCATCGTCCTGAAGACCGTCATCACCGCCGCCGTCGCGATGGCCCTCGGCCAGACGCCGCGCATCGCCGTCACCGCGGCGCTGACGCTCGCCCAGATCGGAGAGTTCTCCTTCGTCCTCGCGGCCGCCGGCCGCCGGCACGATCTCATCGCCCCGCCCTGGAACCAGCGGCTCATCGCCGCCGCCGTGGCGACGATGGCGCTGACGCCGGCGCTCATCGCGATCGCGCCGCGCGTCGCCGCCTGGATCGAAGCGCGCCTGCCGCCGCACTGGCACGGCGGCCGCACCGGCGTCTTCACGGTGCCGCCGGCGGCCGCGGCGAGCGAGGGGCACGTGCTCATCGTCGGCTACGGCCTCAACGGGCGGAACCTCGCGCGCGTCCTCGCGCGGCAGCGGATCCCCTTCACCGTCGTCGAGATGAACGCCGAGACCGTGCGCGCCGAGCGCGCGCGCGGCGTGAACATCATCTACGGCGATGCCACGCACGCCGGCATCCTGCGGCACGCCGGTCTCGACCGCGCCCGCGTCGTCGTCGTCGCCATCTCCGACGCCGCCGCCACCCGCAGCGTCGTCGTCCATGCGCGCCACATCGATCCGCGCGTCCACATCGTGGTGCGGACCCGCTACGTGCAGGAGGTGGGGCCGCTGATGGCGCTTGGCACCTCCGAAGTGGTGCCCGAGGAGTTCGAGACGGCGGTGGAACTGCTCGCGCGCGTGCTGCGGCGCTACGAACTGCCGGAGGAGGACATCGATCGGATGGCGCGCGAGGTGCGGCAGGGAGGGTACGAGATCTTTAGAGGGGAAAGGGACGGGGTTCAGGGTTGAGGGGTCAGGGTTCAGAGTTCAGGGTTCAGGGTTCAGGGTTGAGGGTCCAGGGTGGGAGGAGTTGACGACACCGTCACGATTGCCGTATGTAGTTCCCTGTACCCTGTACCCGGAACCCGGAACCCTGAACCCCACCGAGGAGCCCCTCTCGTGCTCAAGAACTACGTCACCGAATTCATCGGGACCTTCTTCCTCGCCCTCACCGTGGGCATGACGGTCACGAGCGGCACCGCGTTCGCGCCGCTCGCCATCGGGTCATCGCTCATGATCATGGTCTATATGGGCGGACCGATCTCGGGCGGCCACTTCAATCCCGCGGTCAGCCTCGCGGTCTTCCTGCGCGGCAAGCTCCCGGGCAAGGAAGTGGCTCCCTACATGGCCGCGCAGGTCCTTGGCGCCTTCGTCGCGTCGTTCGCCGTTCACTATCTGTCGGGCCAGTCGTTCGCGCCGAATCCCGGCGCCGACATCGTCTGGCAGCAATCTCTGCTCGCCGAATTCCTCTTTACCTTCGCGCTCGCTCTCGTCGTGCTCAACACCGCGACCTCGAGCAAGAGCGCGGGCAATTCATACTTCGGGCTCGCGATCGGGTTCACGGTCGTCGTGGGCGCCCTCGCCGTCGGCGGGATCTCGGGAGGCGCGTTCAATCCGGCGATCGGCACGGGCCCGGCGCTCGCGCGGTATCTCTTCGACGGGGCCCCTCCCGTCAACATGTGGATCCACATCGTCGGGCCCTTCCTCGGCGGCGCCGCGGCGGCCTACGTCTTCAAGTTCCAGAACCCCGGCGACTGACCAGCATCGCTCCACCCCCGGCGCGCCTCACCGGCGCGCCGGGGTGAGCGGAGCCCGCTACTCCGGCGCCCGCACGAGCGGCGACCAGGCAAGTCCGTCCGGCTCGCGTCCTACGAAGATCACTGCTTCAATGTCGCGGTCCTTCAGCGACACCAGGCTCACCGCGTCCACGCCGGTGTTCGCCACCATCGCCCAGTCCGGATCCCCCGCCACCGCGAGCCCGATGGGCACGGTCTTCGTCTCGTAGCCCTCCGAGGCGGAACCGCCGTGCATCGCCGACTTCGACACCTTCATCGTGACCGACGCCGACTGCTTGTGCGTCGCGGCATCAAAGAGCTTGAGCTCGCTCGACTTCGCGAAGGTCACCAGCGCCGTGCGCCCATCGGGCGTGAAGCGCATGCGGATCGGGTAGTCGCCGCTCTCGATCGTCGTCACCACGCTCAGGTCGGTCGCCGACAGTACCGTGATGCGGTTCGCCGTGCGGCTCGACACCCACACCTCGCTCCCGTCCGGCCGCAGCGCGATCCCCTCCGCCCCCGCCGGCAGCACCGCCGTCGCCGTCGCGCGCCGCGCCGCGACATCCACCCGCGTCACGCTCGATCCGACGACGTTCGACACGAACGCCACCGCGCCGTCCGCGCTCAACGCGATCAGATGCGCCCCCGGCGTGCCGAGCGGGATCACCGACGTCACCGCGCCGCGCGGCACATCCACCGCCAGCAGGGCGCTGTCGAGCTCCGCCGTAACCAGCACCGTCTTCCCATCCGGAAGCCAGACCACGCCGTGCGGCCGCCGGTGACCGAGCGAGATCGTCCGCTCGAGCGAGCCCAGCTGGACGTCGATGAGCGTCAGCGTCGTCCCCGGCGCCTGCTCCGGACCGTAGTTCGAGACGAGCACCCAGCGACCGTCGGGCGACACCGCCGCCTCGTGCGGCCCTTCGCCGGTGGGGATGGTGTTCGTGATCGAACGCGTCGCGAGGTCCACGAGCGACACCGTCCCGTCCTTCTTGTTCACCACCACGAGCGTCCCCGTCAGCGGCTTCGTCCCGCGCACGGCGCCCGCGAGCAACACCGCCGACAGCGCGCCGATGAGCGCCACGCCCCGATGCACACGCATGCTCTTCCTCGCTTCCGTGAGTCCGCGCCGAATGTAGCGCGGCGCGCGCGCGGCCGCATCCCGCGCCGCCGCTTCCCGCCCCTCTGCTAACACCGCATATTCAACTTCGTGCCGATACTCCCGCTCCACGGACATGACGCCCTTCGCCGCCGCCTCACGCAGGCGGTGGAGCGTGGCACCCTCCCGGCGAGCCTCCTCCTCCACGGCCCGCGCGGCATCGGCAAGCAGCGCCTCGCCCTCTGGCTCGGCCAGCTCCTGCTCTGCAGCGCGGCGGCCGGGCGCCCGTGCGGCACATGTACGTCCTGCACCTACGCGCTGCAGCTCGTGCACCCGGACCTTCGTTGGTTCTTCCCGCGGCCGAAGAACGATCCGCCGGAACCCGGCCCGCGCGAAGTGCTCGACGAGTACGCCGAGGCCTGCGCCGAGCGCGCGAAGGAGAACGGACTCTACGCGCGTCCCGGCGGGATGGAAGCGCTCTATCTCAGCGTCGTCCACGGGATCGTGCAGCACGCGGGCTACACGCCGACGATGTCATCGAGGAAGGTGATCGTCGTCGGTGACGCCGAGCGCATGGTGGTCCAGGACGGCGCGGACGCCGCCGCCAATGCCTTCCTGAAGCTCCTCGAAGAGCCGCTGCCCGATACGATCATCATCCTCACGACCAGTGAACCGGGCGCCCTCCTGCCGACGATCCGCTCGCGCGTCGCCGCGCTGCGCGTCGCCCCGGTCTCCGAGCGCGACGTGCGCGCCTGGCTCGCCGACCCGGTGGTGAAGGCGGCCCTCGAGAAGGGTGGCGCGCCCAAGGGGGACGACGCGCGCGTGGACCTCGCCGCCGGCGCCCCGGGATCGCTCCTCGCCACCTCGACGCGCGACGACACGATCGCCGCCGCCCGCGCCGTGCTCGACGCCGCCACCGCCGACCGCGCGACGCAGATGCGCACCGTCTTCTCCCTTGGCGGGAAGGGGGCGCGCGGCGGCTTCTCCGATATCCTCGACGCGATGACCGCGCTGCTCCACCAGCGGTCCCGCGAAGCGGTGCTCCACAACGACCCGGCGCAGGCCGTGGCGGCGAGCCGCGCGATCGACGCCGTGCAGGAGACCCGCCAGCGCACCGGCAACAACATCAGTCCGCAGCTCCTCGGCGCCGCCTTGATGCGCCGGCTCTCGCGGGTGCTCGCATGACGAAGAAACGGCTGACGCACGTGGGTACGGACGGGGACGCGAAGATGGTGGACGTGACCGGGAAGGCGGAGACCGACCGGGTAGCACGCGCCGGGGGGTCTATCCGAATGAAGACCGAAACGCTAGCTTCGATAATCGGGAACTCCGTGGCCAAGGGAGACGTACTGTCTGTTGCCAAGGTGGCGGGGATCATGGCAGCCAAGCGGACAGCGGAGCTGATCCCCTTGTGCCACCCCCTCCTGCTTGGCGAAATTAAGGTGGTTCTAATCCCCGACCGGGCCCTCCCCGGGATCCGGTGCGAGGCCACGGTACGGACCAAGGGTCAGACCGGGGTCGAGATGGAAGCGATAACGGCTGTCGCGGTCGCCCTGATCACGGTGTACGACATGGCCAAAGCGATAGATAAAGACATGCAGATCAACGACATCTGCTTACTCGAAAAGGCTGGGGGCAGGAGCGGACACTGGCAACGAGGGCGCAGCAAGTCCTAAGCGTTGTTCTGCCCGTCAGGGCAACGGGGCGATAGTCGCCCCGTTCGTGTGTCTGGGATCCTTCCAGTTGGAGGACCTATGAAGCGCATTACTCGGGAGACGTACTCGCATCGCGGC
>Ga0315271_10000629_pt1 | contig 20029 bp, 19 predicted proteins | sample C3_top_MG_FD_204664 | JGI IMG/M metagenome (GOLD analysis project Ga0315271, IMG submission 204664) | Sediment microbial communities from Yellowstone Lake, YNP, Wyoming, USA - C3_top | ecosystem: Environmental > Aquatic > Freshwater > Lake > Sediment | place: USA: Wyoming | collected 2017-08-01
GCTGAATAGCTGCTGAGGTCCCCAACTTTGTGGCGCATCCCGGACGACGCTATCGGGGAGTCTTGTTGTCCTGTGTGCTGCTTGAGTTGATCAAAAGATTGTTCCGCATGGGTTCGAACGTCGCCTGAATCCGCAGCAAACGAATGTAGCGGCAGCAAGGCTGAACAGCCAACAGCAATCAACGCAACAATGAGCTGACGATTTTCCCCTCTCACGCGTTACCTCCTGTGTCCGCCGCTCCCACCATGGCCGCTGCCCCCTCCTCCGCCTCCTCGATGATCACCCCCACCGCTGTGTCTGCCGTCCCCAAACCCTCTTGGCGCGATCTGATTGGGCACGTGTGGAGCATGCTGGAGGTTCGGTGGATGGGCCTGATTCAACGTCGGCGGCAATGGTCTTGCCATAGATGGTTGTCCCGCCGGGGGAACGCCTGCCGTTGCCTGCGAGGGCTGTAAAAACTGCTGAAGTGCGCGAGCTGAGCGTGAGCCGAGAGCCGGAGTCTGTTGCGAGACGGGCGGGGCAGCGCTCGGTGGAGGCAAGAAGGGATTCACTTGGCGAACATCGGTCAACGTTCTCGATCCCGTCGAGGGCGGGGCGTGATGTATGCCACCTGGTTGATTGTCGATGTGATGTGGCGCCGTCGGTGTGCGGTATGTGAATTCGTTCAAGGTTCGCGGAACGACGGTTGCCGATCCCGGGGCCGGGGTGATCAGATGGCGTGGCATAGTCGGGTGTCTCATTCCCGGTACAGGAGGAAAGGGCGGTTGTGGCGGCGCCGGCGGCTGTCTCGTGCTAATCACTTGTTGCGCCACTAGGACATGCTGGCTCGTGGGGTATAAGCCCTGTGCGACGTTCAGGAGAGCCTGGATCTGGGCCAACCCCACTAAGGAGGAAGAATAGACAGCCGGAGAGACGAGCGCCCAATCCGTCCAGGCTTGCGAGACCATGGCGTTCGATTGCACCCGATTCAAGATATCTTGGCGTTGCCGGGCTGCCAGCTGTGTCTGCTCTGTGGTCGTGGCTTGCGCCAAAGCCTGATTCGCCGCATCGAGATCCTGTTGGAGTTGGTCGTTTTCCTGTTGCAGCTCAACGAGTTGCCGCCTGGCGTCCTCGTCTTCCCGCAAAGCCGCGATGGCCTGGCGGACTTCTTCTGTATCGATTTGGGCTACCAGATCCGTTCTGATAACGATGGTATCTCCATCGAGCGTCGTGTTGGTCTCTTGTTTCAGGACAAGCACCAAACCGGCGGTATAGGTGCGAATTTCGTCTTTCGTCACATCTAGACCATCCACGATGGTGATGCTTTCGAGGTAGACGGCGACCTGTTCCAGGGCGTTTCGTTTGGCCGCCTCGGTGGCCAGGCGAACGGCTTCTTCTCTGGTGTCACGGTCTCCCATCCGGTGTTCACCCTGAGCGGTCACAACCCGGACTTCTGCCAGAGTCAGTGCCGGCCAGATTGATAGGATGGCAAGGAGGATGAAGGGGCTCAGGCTCAGTGATGCGATGCGAGGGCACCGCACGCGGATGAGTGTCTGTGGAGTATGGATGTCCGGCATCGCCTTCACCTTCTGGGGTATGCCAGGGGCCGATTTGCTGACAGCCAGGAAGTTGTGAATCAGCATAACACCGCCACCGCCGTTGTGCCAGGAACCATTCAATCCGTATGAATTCGAATGGGGCGTGCAGGCGAGGCCTTGACTCGCTTGCCTTGGCGGAAAACGCCATGATAGCGTAGAAGCCCCCTTGGAACAGAATAGAAAGAACTGATCTGTGCGCACGTTATTTAGCCTTGATCGTAGGTGGTCGATTCGGATACTGGCCCTATCCCTTTTCTTCCTCTGTCTGATCCTTCCGAGAGACGGGGCGGTTGCTGCTGGATCGGCCACGGCCTCTGCCTCAATGGCTCCGACCGAGCACGTCATTCTCTTTGTCCTCGAAGGGTTCGGCCAAGGTTCCTTGAAAGGCGGCACGATGCCGACCCTCAGCCGGTTGATCAAGGAAGGGGCGGTCACCTGGTCTGCCACCGCTGTGAAGCCTGCATTGAGGCTGCCGACGATGGCGTCATTGATTACGGGAATGCCGGTCGAGAAACACGGCATTACCTGGAACACCTTTGAGTTCATCCGGGGCTATCCACGCGCTCCGAGCCTGTTCGACTACCTCGATCTCAGCGGGGGGCGCGACAGCGCAATTTTTCTCATGGATGAGTCGCTGTATCAGTTGGCGCGGCCTGAACCCTACACGGACTACCAGATGTGTGGGCCCTTGAAGCCTGAGTGCAGCACGGAACGGATCGTGTCCTATATCCGCCAATACTTCAAGAAAGCGACCAGCGGCCATGGCTACGGGCATGCCATCCTTTCGCTGCCACACTTCCTGGTTGTACATCTTCCTGAGGCGGGCCGGGTGGGCGCGTCGAAAGGCTGGGCCTCAAAGGAGTATCGCGATGCCCTTCGCAGGGTGGATGGGGCGATGCACTCTGTATTGGGTATCTACCAAGAGCATGGGTTGACCAAGCGAACGACCCTGTTCGTGACGTCGCTCAGCGCCGAAGGCAGGGATGCGAACCAGGAACAGACTGACGCGGCTGTTCCAATGGTTCCATGGATTGCCTCGGGGGTGGGGATTAAGCCTGGCCACGCGATTCACCAGCCGGTGTCCATTTTAGATACCGGTGCGACGGTGATGCGGACATTGGGATTACAGACCCATACCGAATGGGAGAGTCATGCCGTGGAAGAAATTTTTCAGGCGGCTTTTACTGCGGCTCCGCGGGGATCTTCGGAGTAGGTCAGCGATGGAATATATGAAACGGTATATGGGCTGGTGTCTGGTCGGAGGATTGCTGGGCTCCGCAACGATCATCCAGCCGGCTACAGCCGGTCAACCGGCTGCCTACAAGCAGGAGCATGCGATCACCGTCGACGCGACTACCATTACGCCTCAGTCCTGGTGGCATGTGCCCGGCGTCACCCCGTCGATTTATGCCTCGGACCCCGAGTCCCTGGATGCCTACAAGACGACTGAGTCCCCTGCCCTTAAACTGAAGCCGGGGAAGTATAAATTTGGAAGCTTCACGTTCGATTTTCCGTTCGCGGTGAACTTGGAGGGGAAGTTGGAGTTTGCCAAGTCGCTCGACCAATGTGTGGAGGGGCGAGGGACCCAGACCTTAACCGTCCGCTGCAGCCGGACCTCTCCGTATAGCGGCCAGCGCGATTACTAGGCGCCTAATATCAGTAGAGGAGCGGTACCAATGGCCCAGACACTCGACGATCTACTAGAAGCACTCGAGGATGTCGACGATGCGACCCGTGAGGAGGCGTCCAAGGCTCTCGCCGAACTCGCCGATTCCACCACGTTGGATGCGCTTGTCGGCGCCTGTGGAGACGAATATTGGGCTGTCCGAGGCCATGCAGGACGGGGCGTGGCTAGAATCGGGGGGGCTAAAGCGGTGGAAGCGCTCATCGTCCTATTTAACGATTCCATCATGGATGTGCGAAACGATGTCGTGGCGGCTATGGCCTCGATGGGAGCTGTAGTCGTTGACCGTTTGATTGTGGCATTGAAGGATGAGCGGTGGCGTGTCCGTGAATATGCCGCAAAAACATGTGGGGAAATAAAGGACCGGAGAGCCGTCGAGGCGCTCATGCTCGTCTGTCGAGACCGTGATGGGGCTGTGAAGAGTGCGGCGGCGGAGGCGCTGGGCAAGATCTGCGATCCGAGAGCGATCCCGGTTCTGAGCAAACTCTTCCGCGATCCTTCGAAAACGGTTCGAGAAACGGCCGGAACCGCACTCATCTCTATCGGCCAGCCTTCCGTCGATCCGCTGATCGAATGTCTCAAGGATAAGGATTATGTTGTCCGGTGCCACGCTGCCAGAGCACTCGGTGGAATGACGACCGACTATCAAATCGGCCGAACCTGGGTGCGGGACGCAAAAGTTGTCGACGTCTTGATTGCCGCGTTGAAAGATCCGGATCGGGCTGTGCGCGAAGACGCCACGATCGCTCTGGGCCAGATTGGCGACCCACGGGCCATCGATGCCTTGATCGAGGCGATGAAGGATGGCGTCGTGAAGCGGCATGCCATTGCGTCGCTCGGTATGATCGGCGATCCTCGCGCCTTGGCTCCGGTGCTGGACGCGTTGAAGGGCAAGGGCATTCGACAGGACGGAACCCCGACCCCGGGCTGTATTGTCAGCGAAGATGCCTTTATCAAGGAAGCGGCGGCGACGGCGCTCGGCCAGTTCCGTGACCCACGCGTCATTCCAGATTTGATCATGCTGTTGAAGGACGGCGTGTTGCGTGAGAAGGCCAGTGCCGCCCTGGCCACCATCGGCGATACGGCGATCGAGCCGTTGATTGCCTTTCTCTATGACCCGAAGGCGTCCGAAGTCATTGCCGAAGGGGAACGGGTGCTCTCTTATGCGTCGGTTCGACTCACGGCGAAAGATGCCTTACGGCAATTGGCGCTTGAAACGCTCGAAAAATTGGGCTGGATGCCTGCGCCAGAAGACATCATCGTCAATTCAAGTGTGGCCGACAATGCCAGAGTGGACATGCCTCTCGGCGATACGGGCAGGTTTGGGCCGTCGGGAGATTTTGCCTCAAGAGGCTAGCAGGCAAGGCAGGCCAAGGCTGAGGTCAAGGTTGAGCGAAGATCTGACGTTCTTATTATTAGCCTCAACCTTAGCCTGAACCTCAACCTTCTTGTCCGCGCTGGCGGACTTTTTCAGCATCCTGTTGAATCGAGGTCGGGCATGGCAGACACAGTAGCCGAACAGATTGCGGCTCTCAAGGACGAGGATTGGGCGATTCGTGAAGAGGCCGCTGCTATGCTGGGCACGCTTCGGGATCCGAGGGCTGTGGCACCCTTGGTGTCCGTACTTCGCGACGGCGATCGCGCAGTTCGCGATGCGGCTATTGGCGCCCTTTTGGCCATTGGAGAGCCGGCTGTAACGCCGCTGGGTGCCTGTCTTTCCGATCCGGAGCTCACGGTTCAGGAATTGGCCTCGTCGGTGTTGGCCAACATTGCCGATGCGCGAGTACTCGCGCCGCTCGTCAAGGCGCTCAAGAGCCCCGACTGGATTGTGCGGATGCACGCCGCCAAGGCCTTAGGCCGGATTCAAGACCCTGGAACGGTGGCGCCGCTGGTGCCGCTGCTGCAAGACAAAGTGAAGGCTGTGCGCGAGGAGGCCTCGACAGCCCTCGCGGCCATCGGGGAGGCAGCGTTATCGTCGCTACTCGGGGCATTGACCCATGCTGAATGGCTGGTGCGGTTGCATGCGGTAGAGGCCTTGGGGAAAACGAAGTTGCCTGAGGCGGTGGATCCATTGTTGTCAGCGCTCTTCAACGATCCTGACAGGGCGGTTCGCGAGGATGCAGTCCGCGCACTCGGTCAGATTGGTGATGTGCGCGCGGTGGAGTTTCTCGTGACGGTGATGAAAGAGCCGGGGCTGCGGCCGTTGGCGGTTGAGGCGCTGGGCCGGATCGGTGATCGTCGCGCCGTGCCGGTGCTCATTAACGTGCTCGAGGGATTGGAGCGACCGGAAGCTTCGCGGCCGATGGACGGCTGCGGCGATCGTTGGGATGAAGACATGCTGACGTTGGGTGCGGCCGCCAAAGCATTGGGTGCGATTCGGGACGAGACGGCTATCCCATCGCTCATGAAGGCGCTCCGTTATACGGTGACGCGAGCGGAGGCCGCCGATGCGCTGACTCGATTCGGGGGTGCTGTGATTGCGCCGTTACGGGCTCTCCTGGCACGCGAATCGGATGACAACATCCGGTACCATGTCAAAGAGACGTTGGGTAGGGTGGGCTGGCGGGCAGGGCGCGTCTAGCAGGATGCTGAAAAAGTCCGCCAGCGTCGTTCTCGCATCGCTCAGAGGCTCAACGTACCGAAGCGTACGCCTCGCCTCTTCGCTCGCTGCGGCCTTGCTGGACGGCCTTTTTGAGCATCCTGCACGCTGTACTCCTGTTATCCCAGACGTGTAGGCTAGCGCTCGATGTTGAATCCGTAACTCAGAACACAGAACTCAAAACTCAGAACTCATTGCATGCCATGCCGAAAGAAACGATCGAAACGCTGATTTCTGAGCTGGTTCACGAAGAGGACTGGCGACGGATGCGTGCGACAGCAGCCTGCTTATCGGGCGGGCCTCGTGCAGTGCAGGCGCTCATTCATACGCTGCAGGCCGGGTCGCCGGCATTGAAAGCCGAGGTGGCGGCGATGCTGGCGCGGGTCAACGATCCCCAGGCCGGCGTGCCCCTGGTCGGCTTACTCCGCGATGAGGATGAGGCTGTCCGTAAGGCCGGGGCTACAGCTTTGGAGCATATGGCGGGGGTGCTTGACGAAACGACCGCGACGGCGTTGGCCTCGCTGCTCTATGAATCAAAGGATGAGGGGGTTCGCCTGGCGGCCTCGCAGTTATTAGGAGTTATTCCGAATGCGATCGCGCCGCTCTGCGAGATGTTGGTCCATCAGGATCCGGAAGCGCAGATCATGGCTGCGAAGATGCTGGAACATCTGCTCGACCCCCGTTCGGCGGATTCGTTCATCAATGCCATGGGGCAGCCGGCCGTTTGCGACATTGCCGTGAGGACACTCAAAAAACTGAGCGCGATTCGTGAACGGATCGACGAGGTATTCGATGGGCTTCGCTCGATCGAGGAGTTGAGCGAACGGGAAGAGGCTCGTATGAGTACGGTGGTCAATCTCCTGGCCATCGGGCGTCCAAGTGTGGAGATTTTGATCGAGTATCTGGAGGATGACGATTGGGTGATCCGTGAGGCCGCCGCTGACTTACTGGGAAAGATCGGCGATGTGCGAGCCGTCGAGCCCTTGATGGAACGGTTGCGGGTCGATAAAGATACGGGTGTGAAGGAACTGGCGATGAAATCGTTGGGTCTGATCGGCGATGCCAGGCCGGCGCAACTCTATATCGAGGCCATTCCCATCCGGCCCCTGCGGGTCTATGCCATGGAAGCCTTAGCCAAAGTGAAAGATGTGGATGTGTTGCGACCGTATAAGGAACTGTTCGATCGATTGAGAACGGATCGGGACGGGTTAGTTGCGTACAACTCTGGATTGATCGCCGACAAGCTGGAAGCGCTCGATGGGACACCTGTCGGGAGTCAGGGAGGGCAGGACGACGATGAGTGACAATGTGCAGGCTGAACGGATCGAACAATTGATCGGGGCCCTGCGGGACGACAATGACGCGCTCCGTGACCATGCGATTGCCAGTTTGAGTCAGGTGGGCGAGGATGCGGTGGGGCCGCTGATCGGGCTTATGGCAGATGAAGATGTTCTCGTCCGTGAAGCGGCGACCAGCGCCATTGTGCGAATCGGTCCATCCGTCGTCGATCCGTTGATCGAGGCGTTGGCGGACGATGAGTGGACGATTCGCGAGCAGGCTGCGTCGGGATTGGGAAAACTACGAGATTCTCGGGGCGTTGATCCTCTCGTGAAGGCGCTCAAGGACAAAGACGGCGCAGTGCGGACCGCCGCCGTGTGGGCGCTGGAGCGTGTCGGTGATGCGCGCGCGGTGCCTGGGTTGGTTGAGGCGCTGACCGATCACACCGTGCGTGAGGATGTGGCGCGCGTGCTGAAGAAAATCGGCGATGCGCGGGCCGTGGACGCTCTGATCGACGGGTTGCTGGGCAGCAATTGGATGGTACGGCGTCATGCGGCCGAAGCCTTGGGCAAGATCGGCGATGCGCGTGGAATTGACCCGTTGATCGAATCGCTCAAGGATGAAGATTGGCTCGTACGGCGGAATGCGGCGGAGTCACTCGCGCGGCTCGGGGCGAAGCAGGCCATTGACCACCTGCTTCCGTTGCTCGAAGATGAGAATACGATGGTGCAGGAAACGGTCGAAGGGGTGTTGGCGAGTCTGGGATGGAAGGCAAAATCGTAATGTAACGGCTCAGGTGGATAGGCTGAAGGGGTTCAGGCTGAAGGCTTCAGCCTGACTGCCTGAGTAGTTGCACCGTAATCTTTATTTCGATGTTAAAGGATACATAATTATGGCGGATGAAGCTCCTCCAAAACTTATTCAGATCGGTCCGAAGGGCGGCGCGAAGAAAGACGGGTTCAATCTCGTTACGGAACGAGTCGTCGCGGTAAACCCTGAGGCGAAACAGCTCGAAGTCGAACTGCTGGCCTACGATGGGAAGACAGTCGTACTGGACGTCGATGATGAAGCGCTCGAAGATCTGAAGCGCATTAAGATAGGAGACGGCGCCACCATCCGTGTTGTGGAAGAAGGCGGGCGGCGTATTGCCAAGAGCTTTCGGATTCGTGCGAAGGATCCCAATGCGGCGCGCGCCGACGCGATGCTCTTGGATCTTAAAGATAGCCACTGGCTCAATCGAAAGTATGCCGCTGAAGTGCTGGGTGAACTGAAAGAAGTCCGCGCGGTGCGGCCCCTGGTCGATGCGTTGGCGGATGAAGTCGGCGATGTCCGGCAGCGCGCCTATGATTCCTTGATCAAGATCGGCGGGCCGGCGGTGTCGTCGCTCGTGCCTTTGCTGGTGTCAGAGGAAGATGAGGTCAGACAATCTGTGACGGAAATCATTCGTAAGATCGGTAAGCCTGCGGTCGAGCCGTTGGCCACGGCGCTCGCCGAGGCCGACGACCGTTTGAAGACGAAGGTGATGAAGGTGTTGGACCGGATGGGTTACAAGCCGAAAGTCAACGATGTGGCCAAGGCCGTTGAGGCACCGCGACTGACGTAACGCGCAGTTACTTAGTTGGAGACGGAGCTTTGCTGGGCCTCCCGACCGAAATGTGACGAAAGCCAAAGGCGGCGACCCGGTCCGGTTCATAGACATTGCGCAAGTCGAAGAAGATGGGCTGGCGCAAGAGCGTTTTCAGTCTGTCGAAATCGAGGGTGCGGAACTGGTTCCATTCGGTCATGAGGATCAGCGCGTCCGCTCCCTGCGCTGCATCATAGGCGTCCTTGCAGGGGACGAGACCCGACAGGGTCTGACAGGCTTCCTCAAGCGCGGCGGGATCGTAGGCGCGAACCGTCGCGCCTTGTTTTATCAGTTCCTGCGCAATCGCCAAGGCCGGCGCATCCCGCAGGTCGTTGGTATTGGGCTTGAAGGATAGGCCCAGCATCGCGAAGGTCTTTCCGTTGAGTCCCCCCACCTCTTTCGTGATCTTTTCTATCATCCGAACGCGTTGTTGTTCGTTAATGAGGGCGGCGGCGCTGGCGATCTGCATGGGGTACCCCACGCGTTCTCCGGTCTGGACGAGCGCGGCCAGATCTTTTGGAAAGCAGGATCCCCCGAAACCCGGTCCGGCATGGAGAAACTTCGATCCGATCCGGTTGTCGAGCCCCATCCCTTTCGCCACCATCTGCACGTTGGCGCCCACCCGTTCGCAAACGGTCGCGATTTCGTTGATGAACGAAATTTTGGTGGCGAGGAAGGCGTTGGAGGCATACTTGATCATCTCGGCCGTCGGGATATCGGTTACGACGAACGGTGTTTCGATGAGGTACAGCGGTCGGTAGAGGTCTTTCATGATCGCCACTGCCTGTTCGCTGTCCGCGCCGATGACGACCCGGTTCGGTCGCAAGAAGTCTTCAATGGCGGACCCCTCACGCAGGAACTCCGGGTTGGAGACAATGTCGAACCGGAATTTCCCTGATTGATTGGCGCTGATCACTTCCCGTAACTTTTCTCCTGTGCCCACCGGGACGGTCGACTTGGTGACGATGACCTTGTACCCCGTCATGTTTTTGGCGATGCCGCGGCCGACTTCTTCGACATACGACAGATCGGCCGATCCGTCCGGTCTCGGCGGGGTTCCCACCGCGATGAAGATCACGAGGGCCTTGTCGACGGCTTTGGCGATGTCGGTAGTAAAGCTGATCCGATTCTCGCGAATGCCTTTGGCCACGAGTTCCGTGATTCCCGGCTCGTAGAAGGGCACATCGCCTTTCTCAAGCCTGGCGATTCGTTTGGCGTCGGTATCCATGCAGGTCACACTGACCCCGAATTCTGAAAAACAGGCTCCGGTTACCAGCCCGACATAGCCGGTTCCTATCACGCTGATATGCATGGGTTCTATTCTCCTGTATGCGAGTACGAATTTTTCGAGTATAGCAACGGTGCAGGGAAGTGAGCAAGAATGTTATGGAGAGCCGAGTTCACGGCGAGGAATTCGCTGGGCCGTTCGTTGACAGGTGCATGAAGCCTGAGTACTATTTGCTCCCTCCATCGGACGGATCTTGTCGTATGGCGACTCAGAGTAGACCTTTTCAGCGACCTCTCGCCGTGATGATGCGCCGGGCCTTGCGCACGATCAGTCCAGACACTACGCTGTTGGAGGCGGCGACGCTGATGCGTGACACGAAGGTCGGCGCCTTATTGGTGCAAGAGGCCGGTCACTATCGTGGGATCGTCAGCGAATCGGATTTAGTTCGCAAGGGGATGGCCGAGTCCTGTCCGGCACGAGAGACGTTGGTACGTGCCGTCATGAGCAGCCCGTTGCTGTCGATCGAGATAACGAGATCGGCCCACGAGGCGAGTGAGAAGATGGCGGAACATGGGATTCGGCATTTGGCAATCTCCGAAGAGGGACAGATCGTCGGAATGATCTCCGTCCGCGACCTCCTGCGCTACTTCAAAAACTGGGGCGGTCTGTGATCGTGCTGGCTCGCTGGCCGGCGCCGGATCGCCTCCATATGCACTGCAATGTTTCTGCATGAGCGTTGTGAATCGGCCGGCTCATCCCCCTCAATGGTTTCTTCTGTTCACGGCGTTGGCGACCGGTGCGGTGGTGATGGCGCTCGAAATTTTGGGAAGCCGACTGTTAGCCCCTGTCTTCGGAAACTCCCTGTTTGTCTGGGGCGCATTGATCGGAGTGATCCTTGCTGCCATGAGTAGCGGGTATGCATTTGGAGGCTGGGTCTCTGACCGATACCCCGGTGCTCAGGTGCTGGCGGGGCTGCTGTTGTTTTCAGGAGGCTGGACCTTTCTGATCGCGTGGATTGGGCAGCTGGCGCTCTTTAAGGTCGCGGGTGTCATTGAGGATCCTCGGTGGGGGCCTTGTGCCGCCGCGGCGCTGCTGTTGGGCCCGCCAGCCTTCGGTCTGAGCGGCGTGCTGCCGGCCTTGTTGCGATTGGCCGTGTCGGATCTTGAATATTTCGGTCGGCATACCGGCCGAATGATTGCGCTCTCGACCATGGGGAGCTTGGCGGGAACGTGGGGGACGGCGTTTTTCTTTCTGTCCTGGATCGGCAGCCAGGCGCTTGTCGCGTGGCTCGGCGCCATTCAAGTGGGGCTCGGTCTCTGGTGGTTGATCAGCCGGACGACCCTGCGGCCCTTGATGATCGGCCTACTCGTCTTATGCATTGGTGGCCTGGGGGCTGGTGCTTGGTTTCCGATCCAGATGTTGAAGGCGCCGGTTTACCAGGAAGACAGTCCATATCAACAAGTACGAATTCGCGACGACGATCTTTTTCGTTACCTCGTCCTGGACCGGACCTTCCATGCGGTCATGTGGAAGGCCGATCCGATCGCCCTGTTTCTCCCCTACAGTCAACTGATGGTCGCGTCGCTGGCTTTGGTGCCGGAACCGAAACGGGGTTTAATTCTCGGTCATGGAGGCGGGTCGTTAGCGAAGTGGCTCGCCTACCGATGGCCGGAGCTCGATCTGGATGTGGTTGAGTTCGATCCCGCAGTCGTCCGTATGGCCGAGGAATATTTTTCCTATCGGCCTCCTCCCCGGCATCATGTGTATGTTCGGGACGCACGGGTTTTTCTGAACTCCACGGATCAGACGTACGATCTCATTTGGGTCGATGCATTCGCCCGGCTCATGATACCGTTTCACCTGACTACGATGGAGTTTTTCGCGGAGTTGCGCGCCCATCTTGCGCCGAACGGTATCTTGGCCGTAAATCTCGCCTCATCGGGCGAGGGTGGAGACCTGTTGCGGGCCAATGCGGTCGTGCAGACAATGAGACAATCGTTTCCCCACATCGAGTCCTTCGCGGTTAAGGGGCCGTGGAATTCTTCTCAGGCGCGATCGGAGAATCTGATCTTTTTTGCCGGAGCGCCGCTTGAAGAAAACAGGCCTTCCACCATTGCGGCCAATGTGAATAGATTGGTCGAGCAGCAGCGTCTTCCATTCGAGGCCATTGCCTTGCTGGAAACCCATCGCACGCAACCATGGGAGGTCGGTCTTGTGTTAACCGACGACTATGCGCCGTACGACCTCTTAATAGGGTCCGCGGTTCAAGAGGCGCAGCCTGAGGCAGATAAACTACTGAAATAATTAAGGTGATCCTGTTGATGCGCATGCCGTCTTGAAAGTTTCAGGAAAGGGCATGAAATAACGTTCTTGCATCCGATTTCATCGAGGTGCTATTTATAGGGTTAGATTCGAAGCTGATATATGTTGTCAGGGTATCGATGGTGGGGTAAAGGAGTCGTGCTCAGCAAAAGATCAGGGCTAAGCGGGATTGGCAGAGGTATTCACCAAACCTAATCACATCTCTTCTTCTTTATATAAGGAGGTAGGTCATGGGCAAGACGGTATTGGGGGTCTTCTTCGGCCTCATGGTGGTCGTGACTGGGACATCTACTGCATTGGCGTCCCAGGCCGGTGGAGTTGAAATGGGAGATTTGGAAACCGGGTCTGTTGTGGGCCAGTCGTTCAAGGAATTGGATATCGATGCTTCGCTGTTCGCGATTGAGATCGGGGATCTCAAAACATGGTATCCGCCTGTCACGATCATCGATTTTAAAGTTCGGCCTGGTCGTCCCGTCCTACTCAAGGTGACGAACAAAGCTACTGCCGATCATGGATTTGAGATGACCGACGCGACAAACTCCGGGGCTCCAACCGTGATGAAGGCTCAAGTGGTGCTGAAGCCTGGTGAAACCAAGTACATTGGGATTCCGACCAGTGATATGTTCTATGCGACACAGGGGAACACGCTGACCTATCGCTGCCACCTGCATCCGGGACATGTCGGCGGTAAGATTCTGATGATCAAGTAATCATTGTCATCGATGTGAGTGATCACCGCTCTCTTCGCTATACCGCGGAGGGGGCGGTGATTTTTTTAACAGGATGCTGAGAAAGCTCGCCAGCACATCTTGTTCATTTGGTTTATTGGTTTGTCTTGTTTATTTGGTTGAATGAAACCAACCAGATGGACCGAATGAACCAGACAGACCGGGCACGAACAAGGAGGCCCGGCTTCTCGTGAGAAAAGCAGGGCCTCCTATAGTTAAGCGATGAGCGATAATTAATTGCGCACGCCGCTCCAAACTTTCGCTTCATCGATGGCCTTATCCGGATTGAGTGTCTTTGCCCTTTGGAGCAGGACTTCCGTCGTTTCCGGATACAGCGGGTCAGAAATGCAGCAGTTATCGACCGGACAGACGGCAGCACACTGTGGTTCGTCGAAGTGTCCGACACACTCGGTACAACGATCGTGCGCGATCACATAAATACTATCGCCGACTCCCTGGCCATCACCCACATGATTGCCTTTCGTTTCCGCATCGCTGCGAGTTTCAAAAATCGCCTCGTTCGGACATTCGGGCAGGCAGGCTCCACAGGAGATACATTCATCGGTAATCAGCAACGCCATGACCCTCGCCTCCTTCTCACTACAATAGAGACACACACGGTTGACAAGTCTACCCCGTCGCGACCATGATGCGTGCCGCGATATGACCGCCATTCTAGTCCGCCGCTCTTTTCCAAGTCAACAGAACGGCACTTGTCCAGAAGGCCCAGATTCCCTGTATTAATGGGCCTTTGGGCCCAGATAATCGTGATGAGGAATGTTTATGGCCTCCTTGCCTGCAAGCGATCGAGGGCAGAAAAAGAAGCGTATCGTCACGCTCGCCCTCATGGCGATTTTCCTGATGAGCGCTTCGTACTTTCTCATCGAGCGAAAAGAAGAGACCATCATTATCGTCTCCTTTCCGAACGGACGTGAGATCGAGACGGAGGTGGCGGATACGCCGGAGAAGCTGCTCGTCGGTCTCGCCTTTCGGGAGGTATTGCCTGCAAATAGTGGAATGCTTTATATCTTCGAGTCGACCGGCCAGAACCATATCTGGACGAAGGAGTACCGGTTCCCGGTGGACATGATGTGGGTTGATGAAAGTCATCATATTGTTGGGTTGAAGGAAAATGTTGCTCCTTGCCGGGAAGATGACTGCCCTAAGTATAGTTCTGCTCCTGAAGCGGTGCGCTACGTGATTCAAACAGAAGCGGGTTTCATCAAGCAGGAAGGAATTACGATAGGCTTGGAGTTGAAGTATACGCTTCGGATGTAACACACGAGGGCGATTTGGTGAACAGTATGAAGAGAGGAGTCGGTACCGCATGCGAGAGGGGTTTCAATCCGTCGGTCTAGCCGACGAGCTGCCGCCTGGACAATCAAAAGTCGTCATGGTGAACAATCGGGAGATTGCGCTCTTCAATATCGGGGGAACGTATTTCGCGATTCATAATCTTTGTCCTCATGAAGGCGGCCCTTTGGGTGAAGGGCGCGTGAAGGGTTTTGTCGTAGCCTGTCCGTGGCACGATCTGGCATTCGACGTTCGGAACGGGCAGGGGACAGACGGCGGTGGTTATTGCGTGGGGAGTTATGAAGTGCTGGTGGAAGGAGCGGAGATTTTTGTCGGTCCTCGGCGAAAACCCTAGCATGATCATGCCAAGTAAGGACGATGAGTATGATATCTGGCCACGACCATAATGATGCGACACACTCGGATGGGGCCAAGGTCATTGAGGCAACTCTTGAACACCCCATCCAGATTCATCTCTGGGAAGACAGGACACGAGGGGAGCTCTGGGTTCCGACGTATGATCCCACAGGGCTTCAGTTGCTGGCCGACGACTATCTTCGCATCGCCGGGAATAATGCGGTGGATAATGGGCAGCGGACGTTCGAGTTTAAAGCGGTTAGGCCGGGAACCCATCGGGTGCTGTTCGAAAAACGCATGGGGTGGAAATTCACGGCCGAAGATCGGCGAGTTTTTGACGTGACAGCCTCGGATTCCTCGCCTCGGAGCAGTGCATAATCGTGCCGAATGTGGCCTTCATCAATGGAACGTTCGTGCCGATGGCCGAGGCGAAAGTCTCGATCGAAGATCGAGGCTTTCAGTTTGGCGACGGCGTCTACGAAGTGATCCGCACATACAAGGGACGCCCGTTCGAACTCAAAGCCCATCTGACTCGGCTGGATCGTAGCGCCACGGCGCTTGACCTGAAGCAGCCCTATTCCCACGATGACTGGGCTCGCCATATTTTGGAAGGGATCAGGCGGGCTGCTTATCCCGAAAGTAAAATCTATGTTCAGATTACCAGGGGGGTCGCTCCCCGTGATCACGCCTACTCGGATGACGCGACGCCCACGGTCGTCATGACGGTTCGTGAGTTCCACCCACTCGACCGGTCGGTGCAGGCGGCCGGCGTGGAAGCCATAACGACCGAGGATATCCGGTGGGGGCGCTGCGACATTAAGAGCGTGAATCTGTTGGCCAACGTGCTGGCGCGACAACAAGTAAAGCAGGCCCAGGTCTTCGAGGCCATTTTAGTCAATGAAGGATTGGTCACTGAAGGGGCAGTCAGCAACGTGATGGTGGTCCAGGGGAAAACAGTGGTGACAGCCCCCCAAGGGCCGCGCATTCTATCCGGGATCACGCGGACTGTGGTGTTGGATTTGGCCCGGAGCGAGGGCCTGCCGGTTCAGGAACGCTTTGTCGCTCGGGCGGATATTTATGAGGCTGATGAAGTGTTTCTCACAGGGACCACGGTCGAGGTCTTGGCCGTCATTCGTGTCGATGGGAAAGTTATTGGAGATGGACGCCCTGGCCCGATCACTCAACGACTCGCCGCACGCTTTACGCGTCGGGTCGGATAGCCCCCTTGCTTTGGCATAAGTAGCGTGCTATGGTCCCCGGCTGGAAGTGGGCTCAGGCCCACTTTTTTGTTTGATCTCTTGAATGGGCTATACCAAAGAACGGGGTGAGGGGCGTCGGTGAAGGAGTCCCGACCAGTCGTTGATCGCATCAGCGAGGTGGTGTCGCCCATCCTGTGGGCATTGGGTTTGGAATTGGTCGATGTCGTGTCTGTGGGGCAAGGTGCGCGATCAGTCGTTCGTGTGTATATCGATAAGGCGGGCGGTGTCACGGTAGAAGATTGCGGGCGTGCACATCTCGCGATCGGTCCAGCCTTGGATGTGGCTGACCCCTTCCCCCATACCTATACGCTGGAAGTCTCCTCGCCGGGTCTGGATCGGGCCTTCAAACGGATTCAGGATTATCGCCGGGCAGTGGGGAAGCAAGTGAGCGTGAAGCTCAGGCAGCCGATTGACGGACAGTGGCGTCTGGCCGGGTTGTTGACAGACGTGAGTGAACAGGGTGTTACGATCGAGGTGAATGATCGGCGTGTTGAGCGGGATGTCGTCCTTGAGTTTGACTCGATTGCCGAAGCGCGTCGCGTCGTCACGTTTTAGTCTGTACGGAGTCGATCACCGCAGTATATAAGCATACCGCTGCATTGTGGAATGTGCCTGCAAGGCAGTCACCGGAGAGTGAGCTATGAATCGAGAGTTGATTTCAGTCATTGATGAACTTGGTCGTCAAAAGGGCATCGACAAGAGCCGCGTGATCGGGGCGATCGAAGCCGCTCTTCAAATGGCTGCCAAGAAACGTTTCGGGCAGGCTGAGAATATTCAAGTCGAGATCGACTCCAAGACCGGTGAGATCTCTGTCGTGTCGAAGAAAACTATCGTCGATGCGGTCATCAATCCAAAAACCGAAGTCTCTCTTCAGGAGGCTCGCCAGTTCGACGACGAAGCAGAGGTCGGCGATGAGATCGGGTCCGTCATCGAGATGAGCGATTTGGGGCGGATCGCTGCGCAAACCGCGAAGCAGGTCATCTTCCAGAAGGTCCGGGAGGCTGAATGGGAGGCGGTTCAAAAGGAATACTCCACTCGGCAAGGGGATCTGGTCAACGGCATCATTCTCGGGGTCGAGCGCCGGAATTACCTGGTGGATCTCGGCAAGACCGAGGCGGTACTGCCGATTCAGGAGCAGATTCCGCGGGAAACCTATCGCGGTGGCGATCGGGTGAAGGCCATGCTTTTGGAAGTGCGCAGGACTCCGAAGGATGTCCAGGTCATCTTGACGCGGAGCCATCCGCAATTTGTCGCGAAACTCTTCGAGTTGGAAGTGCCTGAGGTGCTTGAAAAGATCGTTGAGATCAAGTCCATCGTGCGGGAGCCCGGTGATCGGACCAAAATCGCTGTAACCTCTCGCGAGAAGGCGGTTGATCCGGTCGGGGCCTGCGTGGGGATCAAGGGATCGCGGGTTCAGGCGGTGGTCCGCGAGCTGCGTGGAGAGAAAATCGACATTATTACCTGGACCTCCGACCCGCGCGTCTTCATCGCCGAGGCGTTGAATCCCGCAAGTATCGAGAAAGTCGGCGTCGATGAGGAAAAGAAGTCGGCGTTGGTTGTCGTCGCAGATTCCCAGTTGTCGTTAGCGATTGGAAAGAATGGACAAAATGTGCGGTTGGCTGCTCGTCTGACCGGCTGGAAGATCGACATCATCAGCGCGACGGAATACGAAAAAGAAAAGGCCGAACGGGATAAAGAAATCAAGGCGGCGTTGGCGGAGGAAACCGAAGCGCTGCATCAGCAAGAGGAAGCCCGAGCGCAGGAATTAAAGGCTCGGGCGGAATCGGAGTCGGATGCTCAATAAACCGGATCAAGCGGAGCAGGTGTCATATCCTCATGCGCGTGTATGAATTGGCTAAGCAACTCGGGATGGAAAACCGTGATCTCATCCCGGAATTGAAGCGGATGGGCATCATGGTCTCATCGCATAGCAGCGCGTTGGAAGATGACGTGGTGCAGAAGGCGTTGGAGAAGCTCGGCCCGAAACTCAAAGGTTCCACCACAACGACCGGCAAGGCGGCAGAGGCCGATGCAGGTCCTGCCGAGCGGGGTAAGGCCAGTATGGTTTCCGGTCATGCAACGGGGTCCAAGGCCGGGTCGGCCCAGGCGATTCCGGCAGCGGACGCGTCTCCCAAGTCCGATAAGCGCCGTATTCTGATCAAGCGTAAGAGAGCCGATGACGTTCCGGCGGAAGAGGCCGTATTTCTGTCCGCAGTTGAATCGGCAAGCGTAAGCGGAGCGCTCACCGATACTCTCGTGAGCAGCCCTCCACCGGCGGCGTTTCTGCAAGCCGAGACTGCAACCGTTGCGCCTGTTGATCAGACGGCGACGCCCGGTCAGCCCAATCTGACAATAGGAGCGGTGACCGCTCCGGTTTCCGCGACTCCCGTCAAGCCTGCCGTTGTGTCAAGTATCGATGTGATCACAGGAAAAAAGAAGACCCTTTCTCTTGAAGAGATGCAAGCCGAGGGTCTGAAAGAGAAGGGGAAGAAAGCTCGTAAGCCGGGCCGTACAAGGGAAGAAGAAGAGCTTCGGCTCCGTGAAGATGCGGCTCGCTGGCAGGATCTTCGTGCCATCCCGGCGCAGCAGCGCCGCGACGATCGCAGCAAGCATGTGCATCACAGCACACCGGGGGAAGTGACCAAGCCTCGGAGGAAGAGCTTCAAGCTGACGCCCGGCATGACGGTAAAGGAATTTGCCGAACTGATCGGACAGCGCCCGGCCGATATCATGCGCAAGCTGATGGATATGGGCCAGATGCTCACGTTCAATCAGACCATGAATATTGATGCAGCGGTGATCATTGCGGAAGAGAACGGGATCAAGATCGATCTTTCGACGGAGAAGGTCGGAGAAGAGTTGTTGGAGTCCGTCGTGGAGACGGAGGAAGATCTCCAGCTTGAGCCGCGGCCGCCGGTGGTCACGATCATGGGCCATGTCGATCACGGCAAGACCTCGCTGCTCGATGCCATCAGGCAAACGAAGGTGGCGGAAGGCGAGGCCGGTGGGATTACGCAGCATATCGGCGCCTACACAGTCGCGGTACGCGGGAAACAGGTGACGTTCCTGGACACGCCGGGCCACGAAGCCTTCACCGCCATGCGGGGCCGTGGCGCCAAGATTACCGACATCGTCATTCTGGTTGTAGCCGCAGACGATGGAGTGATGCCGCAAACGATCGAAGCGATCAATCATGCCAGAGCCGCGTCCGTTCCGATGATTGTGGCTATCAACAAGATCGACAAGCCCGGGGCTAATTCCGATCGTGTGAAGAATGCATTGTCTGAACATGGACTCATCTCCGAGTCCTGGGGCGGTGACACGATTATGGTGGAGGTCTCGGCCAAAGAGAAGACCGGTCTGGATACCTTGTTGGAAATGATTCTCCTGCAATCCGAAGTGCTCGAACTTAAGGCAGATCCGCATCGGTCGGCGAAGGGCGTTGTAGTGGAAGCCAAGCTGGAGCGAGGGCGTGGTCCGGTGGCGACGGTGCTGGTTCAGAGCGGGACGCTTCGCGTCGGCGACGTGTTCGTCGTCGGGATTGTGAGCGGAAAAGTTCGCGCGTTGATTACGCATACCGGAGCAAAGGTGCAAGAGGCCGGTCCGTCTATCCCGGTAGAAGTGGCGGGGCTTCCTGGTGTGCCATCCGCCGGCGATGTATTTCAGGTTGTTAAAGATGAGCGGGTCGCGCGGGAGATTGCGGAAGATCGAGCGCATAAGCAGCGAACGGCTGATTTGTCTGGGTCCGCGAAGGTCACGCTCGACGACCTGTTTGCCAAAATTAAAGAAGGATCGGTCAAGGAGCTGGCGCTGGTCATCAAGTCTGACGTCCAAGGGTCGGCTGAAGCGCTGACTTCAGGCGTCGAAAAACTTGCGACCGCCGCGGTCAAGCTACGCGTCATTCACAGCGGTGTCGGCGGGATCACCGAGTCAGACGTGTTGCTGGCCGCTGCATCGAACGCCATTGTTGTCGGGTTCAATGTCAGGCCGGAGCCGAAAGCTTCCGCCCTGGCTGAACAGCAAGGCGTCGACGTCCGCCTGTACACCATTATTTACGACGCGATGGCCGAAATTAAGGCC
>Ga0315271_10000630_pt1 | contig 20025 bp, 20 predicted proteins | sample C3_top_MG_FD_204664 | JGI IMG/M metagenome (GOLD analysis project Ga0315271, IMG submission 204664) | Sediment microbial communities from Yellowstone Lake, YNP, Wyoming, USA - C3_top | ecosystem: Environmental > Aquatic > Freshwater > Lake > Sediment | place: USA: Wyoming | collected 2017-08-01
TGCTGGGGATGCTGTTCCTAATCGGCGCAAGCGCTGCCGCAGGACTGCCGCCGTTGTCCGGATTCATCGGCAAGGTGCTCATGCTGCAAGGGTCCTTGCAGGCGCCGCTGGTTGCCTGGTTCTGGGCCGCGGTGCTGGGCAGCGGGCTTCTCGCCACGTTCGCGCTCGCGCGGGCGGGCAGCAGCGTGTTCTGGAAGACGCATGGCACGGTGACGGGGTCACCGATGGCCCCAGGCGATCGTGTGGGGATCGCCGTGCTGGCGGTTGCGGGAATCTTCCTGATCGTGTTTGCCGGAGGTGCCGCGCGCTATTCCATGGCAACGGCGCAGCAACTCGCGCAGCCGCGCATCTACACCGGTGCCGTGCTGGGCTACGCTCCCGTCTCGCCGCAGCGGAGGAGTGCGCCGTGAAGCGGCTGCTGCCGCATCCGCTGCTGTCTCTGGTGCTTTGGCTGGCGTGGCTCGCGCTCAACAACACCATTGCCCCCGCGCATGTGCTGCTCGGCGCGCTGTTGGCCTGGGTGCTGCCGCTGACGGGGTTGCATCTGGCGGATGGCACGTGGCCGCGGCTGCATCGCCCGGGCCTCGCGCTGATGCTGGCATTGCGGGTGCTGCGGGATGTCGTCGTCTCCAACGTGGAGGTGACGCGGCGCGTGCTGGGGCCCGAGTCGGCCATCCGCCCGGGCTTCCTGCGCGTCCCGCTCGACCTCACCGACGACTGGGCCATCACCACGCTTGCCGGCATCATCACAATGACGCCCGGCACACTGACCGCCGATGTGGCGGAGGACCGCTCCTACCTGCTGGTCCATGCGTTCCATGTCGACGATGCGGAGGCGATCATCGCCTCGATCAAGACGCGCTACGAGAAACCGCTCAAGGAGATCTACGGATGACCGCCACCGTCCTGCCCTGGATCGAGGCCGCCTTCGCGCTCGCGCTGCTGTGCAGCGGCTACCGACTGCTGCGGGGCCCCGGTCTTCCCGACCGCATCCTCGCCCTCGACACGCTGTACGTGAACACGATCGCGCTGCTGGTGCTCTTCGGCATCCAGCACGACACGCAGCTCTTGTTCGAGGCGGCGCTGGTCGTGGCGCTGCTGGGCTTCGTGGCAACCGTCGCGCTGGCCAAGTACGTGACCCGCGGCGACGTCATCGAATGAGCACGCTTGAGGGGTTGCCTGTGTGGGCCGACGCGCTGATCGCGATGATGCTCGTCGTGAGCGCCTTCACCGCGCTGTCGGGGTCCTTTGCGCTGGTCAGGTTCAGCGACTTCTACAAGCGGCTGCACGGCCCGACCAAGGCCACGACGCTCGGCGTGGGTGGCGTGCTGGTCGCCTCCGCCGTCTATTTCACGTTGCGTGGCCCGGGTTTCTCGGTGCACGAAATTCTGATCACCCTGTTTCTCTTCCTCACGGCGCCGGTGTCGGCGCACCTGCTGGTGAAGGCAGCGCTGCATCTGGCGCGCGGAAAAATGGGGTCAGGTTAACCTTTCGGTGACTGAAAAGTTAACCTGACCCCATTTTCCTTTCCAGCCACGTCGGCGATGCGCGCGAGCGCGAGGTCGACGGCCTGCCCAAGCGTCCAGCTCCCGCCTTGCCGCAGTGCATCGGCGGTGGCCTCCGCGCCGAGCAGCGCGACGGCGTCACCCGCGTCGCGCTCGTGAACCGCGCGATCCAGCGGCGGCCAGTGGAACTTGAAGCGCGCCCGTGCCGCATTGCACGCGGCGCGCAGGCGCGTCGCCGCTGCGGCGTCGCCGCGCATCTGCAGCGCCTCCGCCGCCATGTCGAGCGCCAGCAGCGTCTCCTCCTTCTGTTCCAGCTGCGAAAGCCGCAGGAGCCCCTGCGCAATCTGCGCGAAGCCGTCGTCGTCGCCCTGCGCGACGGCGGTGCGGCCCAGCAGCATCGTCGTCTTGGCCTGCTGCATGACGTCGCCGGTGCGCAAGGCCAGACCGTGCGCGGTGACGAAACGCGCGCGCGCGGCGGGCAACGCGCCCTGGCGCAGGTCGAGCTGTCCCAGCATCTCCTGCGCATAGACGCTGGCCGTTCCCTCTCCGCTGTCGGCCAGGACGTCCAGCGCGGCGAGCAGCCCGGCGCGGGCTGCCGGCGCATCGCCGCGGAGCATGTCGACGTTGGCCAGGTTGACGAGGCAGATTGCCTGCGGCGCCTTGGCGTCCCGGGTACGGCTGATGGCCAGCGCCTGTTCGTGGCACACGCGTGCTTCGGCAAAGGCGCCCGTCGATTGCAGCACCACGCCCAGCATGATGAGGACCGACGATTCCTCGCTCGCGCGCCCCAGCGATCGATACAGCGCGAGGCTCGCCTCGCCCAGGACCCGCGCCTCGTCGTTGTCGCCCTGGAAGCTCGCAAGGATGCCCGCCTCGAGCATCGCGCCGGCGTGGGCGCGCGGAAACTGCGCCGCGTCCGGATGGGACAGCGCGGCACGCAGGTAAGCGCGCCCCTCCGTGGCATGTCCCTGGAACCGCCAGAACGCGGCGAGCTTGACGCCGAAGCGCAGCGCCGACTCGGGGCTGTTCCCCGGTCCGCGCAGCCACGCCATCGCAGTGCGCAGGTTGTCGTGCTCGGCAGTGAGCAGTGCGCACCAGTACGGCTTGCGCAGCCCGCGGATCTCCTCGTCGGCGCGCTCGGCCAGCCCGAGAAAATGCGCGGCGTGACGGCGCGCCGTCTCCTCCGCGGTGACTGACTTCTCCAGCTGTTCCTGCGCGTAGGCCCGGATTGTCTCGAGCATCCGGTAGCGGCCCGGAAGCGCTTCGGCGTCCAGTGCAGCGGAGTCCGCGTCGGATGCCTTGTTTGTGCCGCGGGCATCGACCACCGCCATGACCAGCGACTTGTCGACGAGGCTCATCACGAGGCCGAAGACCTGGGCCTGGTCGAGTGGTGCGAAGTCGCACACGCTTTGCGCATCGTCCAGGTCGAAGCCGCCGGCGAAGATGGCCAACCGTTCGAACAGCGTTCGCTCGTTGTCGTCCAGCAGCTGGTGGGACCACGCGACCATTGCCGCCAGCGTCTGGTGCCGCGGCATCGCCGTGCGCGGCCCGCTGCCCAGCAGGCGAAAGCGGTCACGCAGGCGCTGCGCGATGTGCTCGATCGACAGCGACCGGACACGCGCGGCCGCAAGCTCGAGCGCCAGCGGGATGCCGTCCAGCTCGCGGCAGATGGTGATGACGGCCGGGAGGTTGCGGGCGTTGAGTTCGAACGCGGGCTGCTGCTCGCGCGCGCGGTCGACGAAGAGCGTGAGTCCCGGATAGTGGTGGGCGGCGTCGAGCTCGTGCTCGTCTGCGGGGGGCACGGAGAGCGGCTGCAGCTGGTACAGGCACTCTCCGGCGACGCGCAGCACCTCGCGGCTGGTGGCGAGGACGCGCAGGTGGGCAGCGCCGCGCAGCAGCGAGTCGGCCAGCGCTGCGCAGGCGTCGGGGACGTGTTCGCAGTTGTCGAGGATCAGTAACGCGTGGCGGTTCGCCAGGAAATCCGCGATCGCCGCGATGACAGGGACACCTGGCCGCTCGGCCACGCCGAGCGCCCGCGCGACCGTCTGGGGCACGAGCGCGGCATCGGACAGCGATGCCAGTTCCACGAACCACACGCCGTCGGCATGTTCGTCGAGCACGTCGGCGGCGACCTGCAGCGCGAGGCGCGTCTTGCCGATGCCGCCTGGCCCGGTGAGCGTCAGCAGCCGGTGCCGTCCGAGCAGCTCGCGCAGCTCGGCGATGGCGCCATGCCTTCCCACGAACGAGCTTGGCTGCTGCGGCAGGTTGTTCGGCGTCGAATCCAGCGAGCGCAGCGGAGGGAATTGCGCTTCCAGCGACGGATGCAGCAGCTGGTGAACCTCCTCGGGCTGGGCCAGGTCGCGCAGGCGCACGCGCCCGAGTTCACGCAGGCGCAGGTCGTCCGGCAGGCGCCCGCCGACCAGCGCGGCGACCGCCGCCGAAAGCAGCACCTGGCCGCCATGCGCGGCGCTCATGATCCTCGCCGCGCGATTCACCTCGCTGCCGTAGAAGTCGCCGTCGCGGGCCTGCGCGCCGCCGACGTGGAGGCCGCAGCGCGCGCGCAGCGGCAGCGCCACTTCCTGCGCCAGCGCAGCCAGTTCCAGCGTGAACCGCACGGCGGCGCTCACCGCGTCGACCGGGTCGTCGAACGCCGCATGGATGCCGTCGCCGGTGGTCTTGACGACCAGGCCTCCACAGCGCGCAACGACGGCGCGCGCGAGCGCGTCGTGCCGGTCGAGCGCGTCCTGCATGCGCAGCGGCTCGCTCTCCCACAGGCGCGTGCTCCCCTCGAGATCGGTGAACAGGTGGGTGACGGGCCGGTCGGTGGCTGCCATCCCGCTATCCTAGCGCGCCTGAAAAATGGGGTCAGGAAAATGGGGTCAGGTTAACTTTTCGGTGAGTGAATAGTTAACCTGACCCCATTTTCCCCATTTTCCCTATTTCGGCGGCTTGGGAGGGACGTTCGCGTCGTAGGCCGCCTGCATCCGCTTCAGCTTGAGCACGCCGTAGGCCATCGTCATCCCCATCGCGACGACGAGGACTCCCGAGAGTGCCCTTTCGACGTGATAGGCCGCCTGGCGGTTGGCGACGTAGGCGGCGACGATCAGGCTGAGGATGGCGAGATTGATGATCCAGTTCACGTTGCGGGACACGATGTAGTGAAGAGTGCCGAAGCCGGCGAGCTGGTACACCATGAACGGCAGGATCGCGACCATCGGCAGGAGCTCGGACGCGCCCAGCGTGATGTCGACGGCGCCGGGCGCCTTGGCGTGCAGCAGCGTGCTGTTCACCAGCTCATGAAACAGCGACGGGATCGCAGCCAGGAACGGAACGACGGCAAGCAGCTCGAGCACAAGCGCGCCGCTCCAGGTGCCGATCTGCGACGACACATCCGCGCCCGCGCCGTCCGACTGCGTGCCGATGAACAGGCCGCCGACGATGGCGGCCGCGCTGGCGAGCATCAGCAATTCGACGGTGATGCCGAAGCTGGCCGGCTCGCCGGCCTTGATCAGCAGCAGCGCCAGGAATCCAGGCGTGTAGAACATCACGCGCACCAGGCGCGCCCAGACCCGCGCGTCGCGTTCCGGCGGCAGGATGGGCAACGCCGACCCGTCGGCGCCGATCTTAGGTCTTTCCTTGGACATGCAATTCTCCGTCAGTGATTGAAATTGTATTCAGCCGAGCGCCGCGCGCACGCGTTCGCGCGTGAACGGCACCGTCGTCAGCCGCGCGCCGGAGGCGTCGAAGACGGCGTTCGCGAGCGCCGCGGGCACCGGCGTGGCCGACGCCTCGCCGGCGCCGAGCGGCGGCTCCTGCGGACGGCTCACGATGTCGATCAGGATTTCCGGCGCGTCGGGGAAGCGGAGGATCGGGTAGCTCGCCCAATCGACACTGGTCACGCGGGAGTGGTCGAAGGCGACTTCCTCGAACAGCGTCCGCGACAGCGTCTGCAGGATGTTGCCCTCGATCTGCGAGCGGAGTGCATCGGGGTTGATGACGAGCCCGCAGTCGTGCGCGCACGCGACGCGCCGCACGCGGATGGCCCCCGTGGCGCGGTCGACATCGACTTCCATGGCCATCGCGACGTAGCTCTCGTTGTGCTTGTAGTGCATGTACGCAAAGCCGCGGCCGCCACCCGTCGCGCCCGGCGCGGGGGAGGGACGCGGTTGCCATCCGATCAGCGCCGCCGCACGCCGGATCACCTCGACGCCGCGCGGATCGGCAAGTCCCTGCAGCCGGAACTCGACGCAGTCGCGTTTCGCGGAAGCGGCGAGCATGTCGGTGAAGCTCTCGACGGCGAAGCAGTTCGCGACCTTGCCCGGCGCGCGGAAATTCGATGGCCGCAATGGGGACGTCGGCAGCCAATGGACGACGACTTCCTGGTTCGGCACCGCGTACGGCGGATCGCCGTTCTGGCTGATGAGGCCGGTGGTGATCCCCGGCGTCTGCGCGATGCCGGCGGCGTCGAGGGCAAGCAGCGGCATGTTGGGCAGGCTCGCCGTCGCCTTGGGGATGAACATCTGCGTGCGCCACGCGGTGATCTTCCCGTCGCCGCCCAGCGCGCCTTCGAGCGTCAGCAGCTGCGGCGGTCCCTTCGGATCCCATCCGTGCTCGTCCTCGCGCGACCACTGGACGCGCACCGGCTTGCCCGTGGCCTTCGACAGCAGCGCTGCGTCGGCCGCGGCGTCGTCGTGGCCGTTCATCCCGTAGCAGCCCGAGCCGTCGAGGTAGATGACGCGCACGGCATCCTTGGGCAACTCGAGCGCGCGCGCGATCGTCTCGCGGAAGCGGTGCGTGGCCTGCGAGGCCGACCAGATCGTCGCCTTGCCGTCGCGTACGTCGGCCACCGCGCACGACGGTCCCATCGACGCGTGCGACTGCATCGGCCAGTAGAATTCGGCGGATATTTTCGTGGCGCCCGCAAGTGCCGCGGCCACGTCGCCTTTCTTCACAAGCGTCTCGTCGCCGGCGAAAGGGCCGGCGCGCAGTGCTTCCCGCACGGCCGCGGCGCCGATCAGCGGTGCTGCGTCCGACCAGCGCGTCTTCAACAGCCTGGCCGCGGAAATGGCGTCCCACTCGTTCGCGGCGACGACGCCCAGGAAATCGTTGACGCGCACGACGCGCACGCCGGGCAGGGACTTGACGGACGCCGCGTCGACGGACAGCAGTTTCGCGCCCACCGACGGCGGCCGCACGATGCGTCCGTGCAGCATGCCGTCGACCCCGAAATCGTGAACGTACACATGACGGCCGGAGACCTTGCCCGGGATGTCGGGCCGTGCGAGCGGCTTGCCGACGATCACATAGGTCGCGGGATCGCGCAACGCGGCCTTCGGGTTGACCTTGACGTCGAGGTGCTTGCCGCCGACCAGCTGGCCGAAGCCGATGCCTGCGCCACCGGATTTGAGCCGCACCTGGCCTTCGGCCGTGTCGAACTCCGCGGCCGGCTTGTTCGCGCGCGACGCCACCATCGCGATCAGCGCTTCGCGCGCCGTGGCGGCCGCCTGCCGGATCTGGACGCCGCCGCGCATGATGCCGCTGCTGCCGGCGGTCGGGCCCTGGTCCGGCGTCAGCGCGGTGTCGCCCTCGATCATGACGATGCGCGAAACGTCGATGCCCAGTTCCTCGGCGGCCATCTGCGGGATCGCGATGCGCAGCCCCTGTCCCAGGTCGACCTTGCCGGAGTAGATGGTCACGGTGCCGTCGGCATGGACGGCGACGAAGCCGTCGACCGCGGTGGTGTCGAGCGTCTTGCCGAGCGCCGCGTCGGCGCCCGGCTGCCGCTGTGCGTAGGCGTGCAGCGGAAGCGTGAAGCCGACGACGAGCGCGCCGCCGGCCTGCAGGAACTGGCGGCGGCCGGGGGACCGTTGCGCCCTCATGACGCGACCTTCTGCGATGCGCGCAGCATCGCGCGCAGGATCCGCTCGTGCGTGCCGCAGCGGCACAGGTTGCCCGCCAGCGCCTGCTGCGCTTCGTCGCGCGTGATGGAAGGCTTCCGCGCAAGCAGCGCCGCGCCGGTCATCACCAGTCCCGTGACGCAGTAGCCGCATTGCGCCGCCTGCTCGGCGACGAACGCCAGCTGCAACGGGTGCGGCTTGTCCGGCGTGCCGAGGCCCTCGATCGTCATCACCTTCTTTCCCGCCAGCGACGCAACCGGAATCAAACAGGAGCGGACCGCCTCGCCATCGACGATCACTGTGCACGATCCGCATTGCCCGAGTCCGCAGCCGTACTTGGCGCCGGTCAGCCCCAGCGCGTTGCGCAGAACGTAGAGCAGCGGTTCGCCGGGATCACGGACGTCGACGGTCCGGGTCTCGCCGTTGACGTTCAGCCTGTACTTGGGCATCGGTGTTCCCGCCAAGGATCGTGGTCAGGGAAAATCATCGCATTGGCCCGGTGCGTTGTCCACCTGTGGGACGGCCGCGCTCTGTCTCGTCTCATTCCGCAACCACCGGCCGAATTTGCTATTCTGGGAACCTGACGGGGCGCGTGCCCCCGGGAGGCGACAGATGAAGCTTTCACTGATGCGTTGCCGGAGTGCACTCGTCGTCGCGGCGCTGGCCGGATGCGCGATCGCGGCCCACGCCGCCGACATCGGCCAGGTCAAGATCGCGAAGGGCCAGGTCACCATCGAGCGGCAGGGGAAGGCGATGCCTGCGGCGGTGGGCGCAAGGCTGCAGGTCGCCGATATCGTCAAGACCGGCGCCGACGGATCGGTCGGCATCACGATGGACGACGATTCACTGCTTTCCGCGGGACCCAACAGCGCGTTGTCGCTCGACAACTATGCATTCGATTCCACCACCAATCAAGGTCGCCTCGACACATCGCTCAACAAGGGGACGCTTTCCGTCATCTCGGGGCGCATTGCGAAGCAGACGCCGGATGCGATGACCGTGCGCACGCCCAACGCGATTCTCGGCGTCCGCGGCACCGAATTCGTGGTGAGCGCCAATGACTGACCTGCCGGCGCGCCTGTGTCACGTCGCCGTCCTCACGGTCCTGTGTGCCATTCTCGGCGCTTGCGCGAGCGGCGGCACCGTGGTGCTGTTGCCGGAGAAGGACGGCCGTCAGACCGCTGTGTCGGTCAAGCAGGGCGACAAGGAGGTGATCCTCGATCAGCCGTACGCGGCCGCCCGGACGCCGTCGCAGGGACCGCGAGCCTACGTCGCCAGCCCGCAGGACGTGAACGCGCAGTTCGGTCCGGCGCTCGCCGCGCAACCGGCCCGGGCGACGAGGTTCACCTTGTATTTCGTCGAAGGCAAGGACGAGTTCACCGAGCAATCGCAGCAGGTTGTCTACAGGATACTGACCGAGATTGCGCAGCGGCCCGTGCCGGACGTCCTGGTCATCGGGCATACGGACGCGGTCGGCAGCGACCAGGCCAACGACGTGCTCGGCCAGCAGCGCGCCGACATCGTTCGCGCGGCGCTGATACGGCTCGGCGTTCCGGCCGAGGACATTCGCGCGCTGTCGCGGGGCAAGCGCAACCTGGCCGTGCCGACGGCAAGCGGCGTGGCGGAACCGCTCAACCGCCGGGTCGAAATCATCGTTCGCTGAGCGAGACGCGACGGCGGAACAGCTAGACCGCCGCGCCAGGCGCCAGCCACCGCACTGCCAGCACGGTGACGTCGTCGGCCGGAAGGGCGGTGCCGACGAACGCTCGCACGTCATCCCCTACGGCATCGACCACGGCGCGCGCCGTGGTCGCGCCCGTATTGAGACGCTCGAGCAAACTCCGCAGCCGTTCGCTGCCGTAGCGATCGCCCGCCGGGTTTTGCGCATCGGCGACGCCGTCGGTCGTGAGGCAGACGATCTCGCCGTGCTGCATCCGATGGCGGCCGGATGCATAGGCAAAGTTCTCGACCGTGCACAGCGGCGGCCCGGCGCCCTGGTCGAGGCGCGCGGGGCCCTGGTGCCCATCGAGTACATAGGGATTGTCGTGCCCGGCATTGCAGTACGAGAGCTCGCCGGTGGGGAGGTCAAGGATCGCGGCAAAAACCGTGACGAAATACATTTCCGGGTTGTCGCGCGAGACCTCGTCATTGGCGGCGCGCATCAGGTCGCTGATCGTCGCATCCGGCCGCCTCAGCGCCGCGCTCTTCAGCAGCGACTTGCTGATCGCCATGAACATGCTGGCCGACAGGCCCTTGCCGGCGACGTCACCGATGAGGAAGAACAGGCGATCCGCGTCCAGGCGAAAGAAATCGTACAGGTCCCCGCCGACTTCGCGCGCGGGCAGCATGGTCGCGGCGAGTTCGATGCGGACTTCGTCGCGCAGCGACTCCGCGCGCGGCAGGATGCCCGTCTGGATGCGCTGCGCGGCCTCGAGTTCGCCTTCGATGTAGGCCGCCTCCACGCGTTGGGTTTGCACGACGCGTTCCAGCGACTTCCTGCGCCGCGTCGCCTCGGCCAGCGTCAGCACGAGGAGCACGCTGAACAGGATCAGCAGCGCCAGGCCCGAGGTCGCCGCGTCGTACAGCTGCCGCTGCGACCGGTACATCGCCCAGGCGGCCAGCGCCGGCAGCACGACGCACGCGGTGGCGAGCAGCGCGGCGTTGCGCGGCTTCCAGCGCGGCGTGGCCCATACGAGCAGCAGGCCGAGCAGCACGAATACAATGAGTTCGAACTTCGGCGCCCAGGCGGGCCGCATGAGCCACGTCTGGTCGAACAGGTTTTCCAGCAACTGCGCGTGGATTTCGCTGCCGGGCATCGCCTCGCCGAGCGGCGTGTTCTGATAATCGGTCAGCGCCAGGCCGGTCACGCCGACCAGGACGAGCTTTCCCTGGAGGCGGAGGGGGTCCACCCGGCCTTCGAGCACGTCGAGCGCCGATACGAAACGCCTCGCGTCGCGCGGCGAGTAGTAGACACGGACAGATCCATCCTCCTCCGTCGGCGCGGTGAAGTTCCCGACGGAGACCGCGTGGACCGCGGGCCCCGCCACCTGCATTCGAAGCGACGGCGCGTGCAGTGCCACGCGCAGCATTTCGATGGACAGCGCGGGCGCCAGCGTGCCGTTGACGCTGGCGACGAGCGGAATGCGCCGGATCACGCCCTTCGCCGGATCGCTGACCGACATGAGTCCGTGGCCCGCTGCCGCGCGGTCGAGCTCGTCGATGCTGGGGAACGCCCCGCGGAATTGCCCGATGTTGGGCGCGGCGCTCGCGATTCCCTCGCGCCTGTCCGCATCGGCGACCGTGAACGGCGGCGCGCGCAGCGTCCTGTCCGTCGTGTCGGGCATCCCGACAAGCCCCAGGACAACCGGCCCGGCGCCGATGGCCGATGCCAGGTCAGCGTCATTCGACGGCAGCGAGGCCAGCCGTTCTGCGAGGACCGGATCCTGCTGTCGCGCGCGCTGCAGCAACTGGTGCGGCGACAGCCGGTCCGCGTCCGGCATCAGGATGTCGACGCCGATCGCCGATGGCTGGTACTTCTCGATGTCGCGGAGCAATTCGGCCAGTATCGTCCGCGGCCACGGCCATTGGCCCAGCGCGGCGAGGCTCTTCTCGTCGATCTCGACGACGACGGCGGGCATCGACTCGATCTTGCGCGGCGCAAGCACCTGGAACGTGTCGAACCAGTACGACTGCAGACGCGCATTCCAGCTTTGCGCCATGCCGACGAAGGGGGTCAGCAGCGCCAGCGTCAGCAGTCCGACGAGCCAGATCCGGCGAAATCCCGGCGAAGCCGGCGCGGCTTCCGCCGTATCGCTCACAACCCGATTTCCATCCCGTCGTAGGCGGCGGTGACGAGAAGCGGCTTGCCCGAGCGCGTGATCTCTTCATAGCGCCGCGTCTCCGCGAGGATGCGCTCGATGGCGGCATCGCCGTGTATGGGCTCGTGGTGAAACAGGCACAGCTGCCGCGCTCCCGCCAGCTGGCACAGCTCGACGCCGACGATGTTGCTCGAGTGGCCCCAGTCGGCCTTGACCGAGATCGTGTCGGCCAGCGAATACATGGCGTCGAAGATGACCAGGTCGGCGTCGCGGAAGAAATTGACGTAGATCCCCGTTTCCTTCGCGTCCTCGAGCGTGTGTTCCGAATCGGTCGTGTAGATGACGGACCGGCCGCCCGCGCTGAAGCGATAGCCGTACGAATCCCCGGCGTGCCGCTGCAGCATCAGGTTCACCTGCATGCCGGCGATGTCGTATTGCCTCCCCGGATGAAGGTGAACGAATTCGATGTCGGCGCCGAGTGCTGCGAATTCCACCGGGAACGATGGCGCGGCCTGCTGGCGGCGGAACGCCTGTTCCATTTCTTCGTGCCCGCCGTAGATGCGGATGCGGTTGCCAGGAATGTACGCCGGCGTGAAGAACGGGAACCCCATGATGTGGTCCCAGTGCACATGGGACATGAAGATGTGATATGTCTTCGGCGAAGCCGGGCCGTGGCGCGCGAGTGCCTTCTGGCCGAATGGACGTACTCCCGTGCCCAGGTCGCACAACACGTAATCGGGCCCGCCGGTTTCGATCTCGACACAGGAGGTGTGCCCGCCGTAGCTCCCCGCGACCGGCAGGCCGAGGCCGTCGACGAAGGATGCGAGGTCGGCGTCGGAGGCAAAGGTCTTTCCGGCTGCCGCGCGCAACGCCGCAATGACCTTGTCCCGCACGCCGGATGCGGTCAACGCGACGGGCAGGGAACCGCGCGTGCCCCAGAAGCGTATGCGCATCATGCGGCGGCCGCGTCGTAGGCCGCGAGGGCGGGGCCGGACACGTGCTCCAGCGCCGTGCGCACGTCGGGAAAGACTTCGAGGACGTGATTGAAGCGGGCGATCGCGAAGATTTCGCTGACGACCGGCTGCAGCGCCGCGACGGCGATCCGCGCGTTGCAGGCGCGCAACTGCTTGGCCGCTACCAACAGGACGCGCAGGCCCATGCTGCTGATGTAGGAAACGCGTGAAAAATCCAGGACGAGCGCGCCGAGGGAAGGGACGGTCGCGACCAGTATCGGCGCGAGCGCCTGCTTGAGCGACTCGGCGTTCGGATGGTCGATCTGGCCGACGGGCACGGCGACGACGACGTCGACAAAGCGCTGGCTGGAGAAATCCATGTCGTCTCTCCTGCTTTCGTCGCGGTTGATCGGAGATGCGGATTGCGGCGGAAGGAGTATATCGCAGCGCGCTCCCGGGCCCGGAAGCGCGGGGCAAACCCTAAAGCCGGGGGTAGCCCGGCATGTCGAACTGCGCGTCGCGGAGCGAGGCGAGCAGTGCCGCCGCGGGTCCATCGTCCATGGCGGTCAGCGGGGGCCGCACCGTGCGCCAGTCCGCATCGTGCGCCAATTCCGAGACGACACGCTTCATCGCTGGAATCATCGTTGTCGCCTGGAATATCTTGCGGATGATGTCCGCCTGCGCCTGCAACTGTTCGCCATCGGGACTGTTCCAGTTCGTGAACACGGCGTGGATGCCGGCCGGATTGACATTCACCGTGGCGCTGATGCAGCCCGCACCGCCGATCGCCAGCGCCTTCGACAGCAGTGCTTCGCTGGCTGGGAAGACATCGAAGCCGCCGCCGCCATAGTTGTCGATCATCGCCTTCGAATTGTTCCAGTCCCCCGACGAGTCTTTGGCACCGGCAATCGTCTTGGGGTAGCGCTTGAGCAGCCTCTCGATGAGGTTGAACGTGATCGGAACCTGGGTCAACAGCGGAAAGTGGTACAGGTAGATGGCCAGCCGGTCGTCGCCTACGCGCTCGATCACTTCCGAGTAGTACGCGAACACGCCATCGTCGGAGACGCCCTTGTAGTAGAACGGTGGAATCATCAGCACGCCGGCGGCGCCGTGCACGACGGCATGCCGCGTCAGCGCCACCGCGTCGGTGATCGAACAGGCGCCCGTGCCGGGCAACAGCTTCGACGCGGGAATGCCGGCGTCGAGGAGCGCATCGGTCAGCGCGATGCGCTCAGGCACGGAAAGCGACGCCGCTTCGGAGTTGGTGCCGAAGATCGCAAGGCCAGCGTGGTTGTCCACGAGCCAGCGGCAATGGGCGATGAAGCGCACGGGGTCGGGTTCGAGGCGGGCGTTGAAAGGCGTCAGCGCAGGCGCCAGGACGCCCCTCAGTCGTGCGGCCATGTCGTCTCCCTGAATCGTTGCGGCTGCGAATTCATGTCAGCACTGCGGGGTCTTGCCGACAATCGTCTGGGCACGCAGGAAGTCGAAGTCGACCCCCTTGTCGGCCTGCGTGACCGTCTGCAGGAACAGCTTGCGGAAACCGCGATCGGCCACCGGTTCGACGACGGGATGATCGCGCGCGCGCTGCGCCAGTTCCGCGTCCGGAATCAGCAGCGATATCTCGCGGCGGGACACGCTCAAGCGGATGCGGTCGCCGTTGCGCACGTGCGCGAGCGGCCCGCCGACCGCGGACTCCGGCGTGACGTGAAGCACGATCGTGCCGAACGCCGTGCCGCTCATGCGTCCGTCGGAAATGCGCACGATGTCCTTGACGCCCGCGCGCGCCAGCTTGAGCGGGATCGGAATGTAGCCGGCCTCGGGCATGCCGGGCGCGCCCTTGGGGCCGATGTTCTTCAGCACCAGGACGTCGTGCGGTGTCACGTCGAGGTCGTCCGCGTCGACGCGCGCGGCCAGGTCGGCCATGTTCTCGAAGACGACCGCGCGCCCCTCGTGTTCCATCAGCCCGGCATCGGCCGCGGATTGCTTGATGACGGCGCCGCCCGGCGCGAGGTTGCCGTGGAGCACGGCGATGCCGCCTTCGCGATAGATGGGATTGCCGATGCTGCGCACGACGTCCTGCGCGAAGCACGGACCTGCGCGATCGATCTCCTCGCCCAGCGTGCGCCCGGTGACCGTCATCGCCTCCAGTCGCAGCAGCGGCTTCAGCTCGCGCAGCAGCGTCGCCATGCCGCCGGCCCGGTGGAAGTCCTCCATGTAGTACTGCCCCGACGGCTTGAGGTCGAGCAGCACCGGCGTTTCGCGGCCCATCCGGTCCAGCGCGTGCAGGTCGAGGTCGAGCCCGACGCGGCCCGCGATCGCCGCCAAGTGGACGATGCCGTTGGTCGAGCCGCCGATGGCGAGCAGCACGCGCAGCGCATTCTCGAATGCCGCAGGCGTGAGAATCCGGTCGATGGTCAGCTTGTCGCGCGCCATCTGCACCGCCTGTGCGCCAGTCAGTTCCGCAATCCTGATGCGGTCCGCGGTGACGGCGGGCGGCGATGCGCCGCCGGGCATCGTAATGCCGAGCGCCTCGGCGATGCAGGCCATCGTGCTCGCCGTGCCCATCACCGAGCAGGTGCCCACGCTCGCGACGAGTTGATCGTTCACGGCAGCCACTTCGGCCGCGTCGATTTCGCCAGCGCGGTACTTTCCCCAATAGCGGCGGCAATCGGTGCATGCGCCAACGCGTTCGCCGCGGTGCGAGCCGGTCAGCATGGATCCGGTGACGAGCTGGATCGCCGGGATGCCCGCGGATGCCGCGCCCATCAGCTGGGCAGGCACCGTCTTGTCGCAGCCGCCGATCAGCACCACCGCATCCATCGGCTGCGCGCGGATCATTTCCTCGGTGTCCATCGACATGAGGTTGCGCAGGTACATGCTGGTTGGCGCGGCGAAGCTCTCGTGGATGGAGATCGTCGGGAACGCCATCGGCAGCCCCCCTGCAAGCATGACGCCGCGCTTGACCGCCAGGACGAGCTGCGGCGCATTGCCGTGACAGGGGTTGAAGTCGCTGCCGGTGTCGGCAATTCCGATCACAGGCCGATCCAGCGCGGCATCGGTGAATCCGGCGCCCTTGATGAATGCCTTGCGCAGGTAGAGCGAGAACGCCTCGTCGCCGTAGCTGACGAGACCGCGGCGCAGGCCGGTGGGCTCCGAATCCGGGTGCAATTCCTTGTCGTTCTGCGGAGGCTTGGGCATGGCGGGGTCTGGACGCAATGCCCGGATTATGCACGTGCGGCGGACGCGATGCGGTTGACCGTTCCCGGCGTGCCCGGGATACTCCGCGGGTCGCCACACCGCACTCGCGAAAGTTCGCTCATGCCGCAATCCGTGATCGTCCCGTCGATGTCAACCCTGGGCAATTCGATAGGCGCCCGCGCGTCGGGGCATTTGGACCTCGCCTTCCGCCATATGATGCAGAGCCAGGGCGCCGAGCTGGGCCCGCAATTCCTGCGTCTGGTGACCGGCGAACCGCATCCGCTCGGCAACGTTGCCGTGGTTTCGGACCCGGGCGATCTCGCTACCATGCACGCCGCCGTCGATCCGCTGCTCACGTGTGGATTTCCGACGTCCGTGTTGTTTCCGCAGGGCGTCTCCAGTGCCGTGGCGCAATCGCTGCTGGCATCAGGTTATTCGGATGCGGGAACGATGCCGGCAATGGCGGTGGACATCGAACACCTCGCGGCGACGGCGCTGCCGCCGGGGTACGAATGGGCGAGGATGGGCGAGGGCGACGAAGGCCGCGCGTGGGCCGATACGCTTGCGGTCGGCTACGGTCTGCCCCTCGTCCTGGCCCGCATGATGTCGCCCGAACGGCTCGGCGCCGACATGGCATCGGACGCGTCGTTGCAGTTCTTCGCGATCCGCCGCAACGGCAAGACGGTGGCGACTTCGATGCTCTATCTCGCGGACGGACTTGCGGGCATCTACTGCGTGGCGACGCGGGAGGAGGAACGCGGCAAGGGCTTCGGCGCGCACGTGACGGCCGAGCCATTGCGCGCGGCGCTAAAGCTCGGTTACCGCGTCGGCGTGCTGCAGTCTTCGCCGGCCGGCCACTCGGTCTACCTGGGATTGGGATTCGCGGACATCGGCACCGTGCCGATGTTCATCCGCATGCCGGCATAGCGTGGCCGCGGCGGCGGACACTCCGGATCAAAATTCGTACTCGGCCTGCATCCGGAAATTGCAGTCGGGCGAACCGGTCGTCAAGCCGAAGAGCAGCCCGGCGTTCCAGACGATCGCTTCCTTGCCGCCGAGATTGTATTTCCCGAAAAGCGCGGGGCCCATCCGGTGGCTTTGCTCGCTCGTCGGCAGCAGGTGGTTCCAGACACCCATGTCGCCGAATCCCTGTGCGCCGAATTCCAGCGCCTGGTGCCAGCGGTACTTGACCTGCCACTGGTAGCCGAAGTACGTGCCGTTTTCATCGACGGAGCGGGAGATGTTGGTCAGCAGCGGGTTGAAGTTGACCTGCACCTGGTCGAATTCGGTCTGGAACAGCGGCCCGAAGCGGAATTCGTTGCCTTCGCTGCGGGCGTGCGGAAACTCGAACTCCATGATGAATCCAACGTCGACCGGATACTTGCCGGTCTCGGTCAGCTGGAACTTGTTCTCCCATTCGATCGCGTCGTAAAAGCTGCGGTTGCCTTCGCGCTTGCCCTTGACGTAAAACTCGGTGAACCACCACTCGGTCGCACCGTAGCCGATGCCCAGGCTTGCCGCCTGCTGCGACGACTCATTTTTCTTCGAAGCCGCGCCGTACTTGAAGTCGAGTTCGCGTTCACCGTACGTGACGGAAGGCATGAAGACATAATCGGCGGGGCCGGCCATCGCGGTGCCGGAGACCAGCGCGGCAGTGCACGCGATGAGGGTGCGGGGCTTCAGGATGGTGCACCTTTGCGTAGAGGTTGAGAGGGCGCGCTGTTGAGCCATTTCATGCCGGCGCCGATGACGACGAAGACCAGGACGAAGAAGACGATCTGCATGCCGGCGGGGCGGTCCTCGTAGCCGACGAGGCTGCGCAGAAGCGTGCCCGGGATCGACGTCTGTGGCAGCAGAGCGGACGTGTCCCAGAGCGGCGCCGCAAGGCTCGGCAGCACGTCGGCCTGGATCAGGAAGCGCGCCGCCTGCGACGCCATGCCGGCGGCGAGGAACAGCACGAGAATGCCGGTGGCGGTGAAGAACCAGCGCAGCGGAACGCGCAGCAATCCTGCGTAGACTGCGTAGCCGACGGCGATGCCTGCGGCGATGCCCGCCGCTCCGCCCGCCAGCATCGACCACGACGCGCCGCCATCCGAGGCGGCGATGCCGTACAGGAAGAGCACGGTCTCCGATCCTTCGCGCAGCACAGCGAGCCCGACGACGATCAGCAGCACCGAGCACGCGCGCCGGCCGTCACGTATCTCGCCGCCGACGCCGCGCGCGCTGGCGGCGAGCGCGGCACCGTGCGACGACATCCACAGGTTGTGCCATGCGAGCATCACCACCGCGATGCCCAGTACCGTCGCGTTGAATATTTCCTGGCCCACACCGCTGGCCAGTTCGGCGATGCGTTCGGTGCCGAGCGCGACGAGTCCTGCGCCGGCCAGCCCGGCCGCGATGCCCGCGGCCAGCCAGCGGTTGCGACCGGGGATGGCGCGCGTGGCTGCGGCGATGATGCCGACGATGAGCGCGGCCTCGAGGACCTCGCGGAAGACGATGATGGCGGTGGCGAGCATGGTGATTGGCGGTCCGCTATTGGGCGATCACCACGCCCTGCGCGGTCTTTTCGTTGTATTCGCCGACGAACGCATACCGGCCGGGCTTGAGCGGTCCGATGAATATCGATGCCGTGGATTTGCCCGCGATCACCTTTTCGCGGTTCAGCGCGTGGCTTTCGAATTCCTCGGGGGTCGCGTCGCGGTTCTCGATGACGAGCTTGATCTTCTTGCCGGCCGGCACGACCACCTCGGCCGGCTGGAACTTGTGGCCCTCGATGACGAGCTTGAATTCGTCATCGGCCGCGCAGGCAGGCGCGCCGACGAGGAGGCCGGTGGCGAGAACAAGGGCGAAGGCTAGGCGGTTGGGGGAGGGCATGGCAGGCTCCATGGTTGGGTAGCTGATGCAAATGATAATAGTTCGCATTTGCAATTGCAAGTCCCCGGATCGCCGTCCGGATTGCCCAGAGCCCCCGGCGCCTAATCGCCCGACTTGATGCCGTTGTCCTTGATGACCTTGGCCCAGCGCGGAATTTCCTTGCGCACGAATGCATCGAGTTCGGCCGGCGTACCCGCGGTCACTTCCATGCCCTGCGCGGACAGCTTCTCGACCACGGCCGGCGACTTGGCGGCCTTGGCCAGTTCATCGGCGACGCGCTTGGCGAGCGCTGCGGGCATGTTGGCCGGGCCGAACACGCCCCACCACGTGTAGGCCTCGAATCCAGGCACGCCCTGGCTGGCGATCGTCGGCACGCCGGGCAGCTTGGGGTCGGGCTTGGCCGAGGTCACTGCAATGGCGCGCAGCCGGCCCGACGTGATGTGCGGGCTCACGAGGAACACCGAACCGATCGCCAGCGGGACCTGGTTGCCGATCGCGTCGTTCATCAGCGGGCCGCCGCCGCGATAGGGAATGTGGTTGAACTCCACGCCCAGTTGGTTGCCGAGTTGTGTCATCGTCAAGTGCCCCAGGCTACCCGCGCCGATGGTGCCGTAGGAAACGCCGCCCGGGTTGGCCTTGGCCGCGGCCACCACGTCGCGGAACGACTTGTACGGCTGCGCCACGGGTGTCACCAGCGCCATCGCGCCCGTTCCGATCAGCATCAGCGGCGTCAGGTCGCGCAGCGTGTCGAACGGCATGTTCGGGATCAGCGACGGATTCACCGCGTGGGTATCGAACACCACCCCCAGCGTGTAGCCGTCCGGGTCGGCCTTGGACAGGAGCGCCGTGCCGATGGAGCCCGATGCGCCGCCCTTGTTGTCGACGATGAACGATTGCCCGGTCTGCTCGGACAGCTGCTGCGCGAGGATGCGCGCCACCTGATCGACGGATCCGCCCGCCGGAAACACCGCGATCAGCTTGACCGGCTTCGTCGGCCAGGTTTGCGCGATGGCCACCGGTGCGATGCACAAGCCGAGCAGCAGCGCGAGGACTACGCGAATCGTCTTCATGCAGATCTCCAGGAAAATTGGCGTCGAATGGCGACGGTCATTCCGGCTCGACACCCAACGCCATGAGGAACCGCGACACCATGTTGTAGGCGGCGACGACGGCCACGATTTCCACAACCTGCCGGTGGTCGGGGAGCGCGGCGCGCACCGAGGCCATCGTCGCGGCACTGACCGTCACGTTGCGTGTCATCTCCACGGTGAGCGCCAACACCGCGCGTTCGCCGGCGTCGAATGCGCCAAGGTCGGCTTGCACTTCGCCAGCGCGACCGAGCGCGTCGAGTTGCGCCGCGGTGCCCCCGGCGCGCAGGAACTCCGGTGCGTGGTGGTGAAACTCGTAGTCGGCGTGGTTGAGCACCGCAACGACGCACATGGCCAACTCGCGCAATTTAGGCGAAACGGCGAGTTCGGTCCTGACCGCGCCCATGTAGCCGTTCCAGCCCTGTGCCAGCGGCGGGCTGTGCAGCAGCATGCGGTCGAGGTTCAGGAGCTTTCCGCCGCGACGCGCGCGGATGGCGGCGACGAGGTCGCGCGGTTCCGCAAGGTCCTGCGGCTGGTACGGGATGGCTGCCATTCTTTGCGTTCCTTGACTTGGCCCCGGGGGGCTGTTCGCTGCATGCATCGGTCGGCACTATGCCTTTCGAATTGCAATCGCGCAAACGGCGTCGCCAAATCGGCAATACCGTTGACGGTTGTCAATGCGCAAGCGAATT
>Ga0315271_10000631_pt1 | contig 20018 bp, 18 predicted proteins | sample C3_top_MG_FD_204664 | JGI IMG/M metagenome (GOLD analysis project Ga0315271, IMG submission 204664) | Sediment microbial communities from Yellowstone Lake, YNP, Wyoming, USA - C3_top | ecosystem: Environmental > Aquatic > Freshwater > Lake > Sediment | place: USA: Wyoming | collected 2017-08-01
AGATCCAGTACAGCGACAGCATCAGGACGAACGCGATCGTGAACCCAAGGAGGGGCGACGTGAACATCGGGATGAGGACCTTGTTGACGATCCCACTGGGGATGAGGGCTTGCGTCCCGACCCCGATGATGGTCGCCCCAAGAAGGCCGCCGATGAGGGCGTGGCTGCTGGAGCTCGGGAGGCCAAGCCACCAGGTGATCATGTTCCACGAGATGGCGCCGATCAGCGCCGCCGCGACGATGGTCTGTGTCGTCGTCTTGTCATCGACCAGGCCGCTGCCGATCGTCTTGGCCACCGCCGTCCCCGCGAACGCCCCGATGAAGTTGAATGCCGTGGCCATCAGGATCGCCGAGCGGGGCGAGAGCGCTCGAGTCGCGACGGACGTGGCGATCGAGTTCGCCGTGTCGTGGAACCCGTTCGTGTAGTCGAACACGACGGCCAGCAGCACGACGAAGACGAGCATGGCGGTCACGCCATCCACGGATAGGACTCCCTGGACGAATGAGACAGGGGCTCGACACGCCGCGGGACACGAACGGCGGGAGCCTCGGCAATGGTACCCGCAGCGCAGGGCGACTGTTGACGTTCGGACAAGACTCCGTTCACCTTGCGGGCCGACCATCTGAGCATGCCGATCGTCGCTCGACCGCTTGGTCCCGACTTCTGGGGGAAGTCGTGGGTCGAAGGCGACGCGGCGAACGGCACCCCGTCGCCGCCCTGGGCACTCCTCCCCATGGGCGGTCCTCCCGGACGCGTTCCGGCGTCGACGCCCCCTCGGGCGTTGGCGCTGGACGCGCTCAACCTCCTTCGTCGATATCGGGGCATGGTCGCCGCCGACGCCGCGTGGTCGGATCCTGCCTTCAGTCGCGAGGTCGAGTCGGTTCGAGCGCAGCTGGCTCCGATCCGGTCCCGTCGCGCGTTGGCGGATTCATTCGGACGCGAGGCGACCCACATCCGTGCGCCCATCCTCGTGCCCGATGGTCGTCCAGTCGACCCACCGGGACCGCTGCGGCTCGCCTACGCGATCCGCTGGCTCGAACTCGGCGATGGCGAGGCGCGCCCCGCCTGGTCGCCCACCGTCCATCGGCACGATCATGCGGGCCGCGGGATGGCGCCCCGCCGCCGTCGCCCGCGTGCGGTAACGAAGCTTCTCCGCTAGGTCTGCCGCGCCCGGCTATCCTTCCCGGATGCGACTGTCACAGCTCTTCTTCACGACGCTTCGCGACGATCCGGCCGATGTCGAGATGCCGTCCCACCGGCTGCTGCTCCGAGCCGGCTACGTCCGCCAGCTCGGGTCCGGGATCTATTCACTCCTCCCGCTCGGGAAGCGGGTCAACGACCGCGTCGAGCAGGTCATCCGCGAGGAGCAGGACCGGATCGGCGGGCAGGAGATGGAGATGCCGGTCGTCCATCCGGCCGACATCTGGCGGGCGAGCGGTCGATACGACGCGATCGGGCCGGAACTGGGCCGTTTCAAGGACCGCAACGGACGCGACATGGTCCTGGCCATGACCCACGAGGAGGTCGTCGGTCTGCTGCTGGCCGATATCGTCAAGTCCTGGCGCCAGCTGCCGATGCAGGTCTACCACTTCCAGACCAAGTGGCGCGATGAGCCCCGGGCGCGCGGTGGGCTGATCCGGGTCCGCGAGTTCGTCATGAAGGACGCCTACAGCGCGGACCGCGACCAGGCCGGTCTTGACGTGAGTTACGACGCGCAATACAAGGCGTACGTCCGCACTTTCGATCGTCTGGGCCTGGAGACCGTCGTCGTCGCGTCGGATGTCGGAATCATGGGCGGCAGCCAGGCCCACGAATTCATGGTCCTCAATCCTGCCGGCGAAGACGTCCTCGTCCTGTGCGAGACCGGCCACTACGCCGCCAACCGCCAGGTCGCGGTCATGCCCAAACAGAGCGCGACCGAGGACGAGGCCCTGCTTCCCATGGAGGAAGTCGCGACCCCGGGCACGACGACCATCGCCTCGCTCGCCGAATTCCTCGGGATCGGCCCGGAACGCACGGCCAAGGCCGGGTTCTTCGTCACCGGTGATGGACGACTCGTGACGACCGTCGTCCGCGGTGACTTCGAGGTCAACGAGACGAAGCTCGGCAACGCCGTCAAGGCGGTCGGCGGGATCCGGCCCGCGACCGTCGAGGAGATCCGCGCCGCCGGTATGGAGCCCGGCTATGGCTCGCCGGTCGGGGCCCGCGGGACCACGGTCGTCGTGGACGATCTCGTCGCGCGCTCGCCGAACCTGGTGGCCGGCGCCAATCGCGAGGGCTTCCACTACCGGAACGTCAACGTCGGTCGCGACTACGCGGCGGACGCCGTCGCCGACATCACGAACGCTCAGGCGGGTGACGCATGCCCGGTCTGTGGGGCGCCGGTCATCCTGCGCAACGGCATCGAGGTCGGCAACATCTTCAAGCTCGGGACGAAGTTCACCGACGCCGCCGGTGCCTCGTACCTCGGCGAGGACGGTCAGGCCCATCCCATCGTCATGGGCTCATACGGGATCGGTGTCGGCCGCAGCACGGCCTGCATCGTGGAGGCGCATCACGACGAGAAGGGGATCGTCTGGCCGGCGGAAGTTGCGCCCTACGCGGCGCACCTCGTCTCGATCGGGGCGGCCAAGGAGCCTCGCGTGACAGAGATCGCCGAGCGACTCCACCAGCTCGCTCTCGACTCCGGGCGCGAGATCCTGTGGGATGACCGCGACGAGTCGCCCGGCGTGAAGTTCACCGATGCCGAGCTTCTCGGGATGCCCTGGATCCTGACGGTCAGCCCGCGCTCACTCGCTGCCGGTGGCGTGGAGGTCACGGAACGGGCGACGGGCGAGCGGGCGACGCGCCCGATCGACGAGGTCGAGGCCCTCCTCAGAGGCGGTTGATGTCCTCCGGGACCTCGTTCGCGAAGGCGTTGCGCACCTCTGCGATCTGCTCGTCACTCAGGGTCGTGCCGTCGAGCGAGATGACCGCCTCGCCCTGGGCCTGCTCCTCCACGAGCTCCTCGGACGACAGCTCGGTGCCGGTCACCGTCTCTTCGGGGACATCGATGCGACCGATCGCGAAGGTCACCCCCGGCGGGATGGACGCGGCGATCGAGATCTCGTTGATTCGGTACGGGGAGCGCTTCTCACGAAGCGACGAGTTGGTCATCTCCTGGAGGGCGGTCGCCTTGATGATGAGATCGGCCAGGACCCCTGGGTCGATCCGCTCCACGACGGTGGAGACGCCACGCCGGGCGGCGCCCATGGCCGCGCGCGCCTGCTGGCCGAGCTTCTCCTGGGTCGCCGGGTCAGCCGCGGTCCGGCTCGCCATGCCCGCGGCCTGCTGGGCCTGCTCGGCGGCCGACTCGGCCATCTCCCGGGCGCGCTTCATGAAGCTCACCGACGGAGTCTAGCGGGCGCGCGGCCCGCTGACCACTATACGGCCGCCGACCACCAGGATTGCCAGTGCCACCTCGTCAACCGATCCCCGCCGACGATCTCTATGCCCGGCTTGAGATCTCCATCGACGCGAGTTCTGAGGCGATCGAGGTCGCATGGAGGGCACTCCTTCGCCGGCATCATCCGGACATCGCCGGACCATCCGGTCTGGAGCGGTCGAAGCGGATCAATGTCGCCCACGACTGGCTGAGCGACTTGGACCTGCGCACGCGATACGACCACGAGCGGGGCATCCGACGATCGGTGCGTGACACGGCGGGTCGAGACCCACGTCGGTCGGGACACGGTGAGGCCGGCGGCCCCGGCGGTCCCGGCGCCCCCGGCGGCCCCGGCGGTCCCGGCGGTCCCGGCGCCCCCGGCGGCCCCGGCAGTCCTGGCGGCCCCGGCGCCTCGAGCGCGGCCCGACGTCGGCCGCTCGACCCGGCCGAGGCGCTGGCCCTCTTTCTGGAACGAGTGGGGCTGCTCGAAGCAGACGAGATCGATCGGCTGGCGTGCGCCGAGCCGCCGCCGATCGCATTCGGTGCGACGATCGCTCGCTTCCTCCCACCAGATCGACTGGCCGCCCTGGAGGCGATGGAGGGGGCGGTGGATGCACGTCTGGATCCGGTCGCCGCCGGGCGTCCGGGCGTCCGCGACGCCGTCGAGGGCTACGGGACCGAACTCGTCCTGGGGTCCTTCCTTGACGACCTCCTCAGCGAGCCGTTCCGCGAGCGGACCCGTGAGCGACTGACACGCGGCTGGGAGGCTGCCGTCGGGCAGCCGCGCTACGGTCCGAACGGCGATGCGGTGCGGGCCCTCATCGGACGATTGACCGACCTTGACGCTGCCGGCGTGACGGCCCTCGCGCGTGTTGCCGAGCTGATCCGACGCGAAGGCCAGACCGATGATCCGTGGCCGCCTGGGGCCTCGCCGGACGACGATGAGGCACTGCGTGTCTCGTCTGTCCTTGCAGCGCGGGACGCATCGGCGTCGATCCCGGCCGGCCTGACCGATCGGGTGACGCTTGGCCGTGCTCGCCGATCCGCACAGCGTCTGGCGCATCTCGTCGTCCTTCGCACGGCGTTCGCTCCGGCGGCCTTCGACTCGCTGACGAGACCCTGGCGGCCGCGCTTCTTCCCGGACGACCGGCCCGGGCCGCAAGTCCGTCACCGCTTCCGCCGGGACTGACGCTGCTGTGCGATGCTCCCGCCGTGGAGGCATGGTTGGTCGCGATCGGAGCGGTGCTGGGCTTCGGCCTGGTCGCCATCGTGGCGATGCGCGAACGTCGGACGCTTGGCCGGATCGCCAACGTGGTCGGAGCGCGGCCGGGAGGTGACCCGCTGTCGGCCGCCACGGCGCTGCGCGAGCGGGCCACCCAAGCTGAGGCGGCGAAGGTCGCCGGCGCCCAGGACCGACTCCAGCTTCTCGAGTCGCTCGTCCAGGGCGTCCTGACGGTCGACGACGGTCTTCGTGTCGTGGAAGCGAACGGCGCCGCGCACGGACTGCTGGAGCGCGCTCCAGGCGGTCTTGTCGGCCGGTCGCTGATCGAGATCTTCCAGGACACGGCCGTCGAGTTCATCGCGCACACGGCGCTCGATGGGCGCTCGGCGACGGGCGAGATCGCCGTCGCCGGTCCCGACGGCCTCAAGGTCGTGGTCCGAGCGAGACGAACGCCGACGGGAGGCCTGTGGGTCGTCCTCGAGGACGTCTCGGAACTGCGTCGTCTCCAGCAGATCCGAACCCAGTTCATCGACAACCTGTCACATGAGCTGCGAACACCGCTGACCACGGTCAGCCTGCTTGCCGAGACGCTCGCCCGTGACGCCGATTCCGCGGGCGACGCTGTGCCCCCGAAGATGCGCGACCGGATCGGCAAGATCGAGGTCGAGACCGGGCACCTCGTCCAGATGGTCAGCGAACTGCTCGACCTTTCGCGGATCGAGAGCGGCAGCGCGCTCGGTGTGCTGGATCTGCTCGACTTGGGCGCGGTCGCGACCGGGACGACGGAGCGCCTTCGGCTCTTCGCCGAGCGTCAGGGCGTGGACCTTCACGTCGACATCGCGATGCCCATCCCGCCGGTCCGCGGTGACGAAGACCGTCTCGGGCAGGTCCTGGTCAACCTGCTCCACAACGCCGTGAAGTTCAGCCCGGACGGCGGCGACGTGCTTGTCACTGTCCGGGCGGTCGCCCCGGACGTAGTCGTCGCCGTAACGGATCACGGCGTGGGCATCCCGGACGCCGCCCAGGCTCGGATCTTCGAGCGTTTCTACAAGGTGGATCGGGCCAGGGTCCGTGGCGAGACGGCCGGGACGGGGCTCGGTCTCGCCATCGCCCGTCATATCATCGAACAGCACGGGGGCCGGATCTGGGTCGAATCCAGAGAGGGGACCGGCAGCACATTCTTCTTCTCGCTGCCGATCGCCGAGCCGGCGGCCTGACAACCGATCCGCCCGCCGACACATCCAGGAGACCGATGGACCGCCTGCACGTCGCCACCCTGAACATCCTGAACCTGGCCGATCGCTGGTTCGAGCGCCTGCCACTCCTGCTTGCCGACATGGCCGCGTTGCAGCCCGACCTGCTCGGTCTCCAGGAAGTCGTCTACGTGATGCAGCAGGACCGGCTCATCGGAGCGGCGGGAGAGGGCCGGTATCAGGCCACGCGGGGTTGGGCGGGCCGCCCGGAATACGGCAACAGCCTGCTCGTCCGGGAGCCGCTCGTGGCGACCGACGGGGACCGTCTGGAACTGGGCCTGAACCGTTGTGCGCTGCGTGCGGTCGTCGCCCTGCCCGGCGGGGCCCGCGTCCTGGTCGTCGTCACGCATCTCCACCACCTCGGGCCGGACGAGGCGGCCCGCGATGGGCAGGCGGCCGCGATCGTGATCTGGCTTCAGGACGCCCCGGCAGCCGATGCGACGATCCTGATGGGCGACTTCAACGCCGATCCAGCGGAGCCCGCCCCGGGCCGTTTGCGTGCTGCCGGGTTCCGATCCGCCTATCTCGAAGCGAATGGGGCTGAGCCGGCCGTCACATGGCCGTCCGGTCTGCAGGCCCCCGCGATGGACACCGACGGAGCGCCCGAGTGTCTCGACTACATCTGGGTCCGAGGCGCCGTTGGCGTCGAGTCCGCCCGCCTCGTCTTCGACCGGCCGCATCCGGACGACCCGACCCTCTACCCGAGCGACCACATCGGTATCGCCACGATCCTCGAGATCGGGTAGAGGAGTCGTGGCCGTCCGCACCCTCCGTCTCGCCCATCGAGGTGATTCGCGATACGCGCGGGAGAACTCGCTCGCTGCGTTCGCCGCTGCCCTGGCGGTGCCCGGATGCGACGGCCTGGAGATCGACGTCCGACTCTCGGCAGACGGCGTGCTGGTCGCCTACCACGACGCGACGCTGGAGCGCGTCCATGGACGACCGGAGCGGGTTGATGCCCTCTCAGCCGACGTCCTCGAGGGGTGGGAGGTCCCGTCCCTTGCTGACCTCCTTGCCACGGTCGGTCGACGCGCGTTCCTCGACATCGAGCTGAAAGGCGACCCCGGGCCGGCGATCGTCGAGGTGCTTGCCGCCGGACGTGGGCCGTCATTGATGAACGCGGTCGTGTCCTCCTTCGAACCGGCCGCCCTCAACCGAGTGGCCCATCTCGCCCCGACCTGGCCGCGTTGGCTCAACAGCGGAACCCTCGACGCGACGACAGTCGCCCTGGCCCTCGATCTTGGATGCAGGGCCGTCGCGGTCGATTGGCACGCGCTGGACGACGTCTCAGTCGGCCTGGCCCGGGCGGCGGGACTGGACGTCGCGGCATACACCGTCCGCAGCCGCAAGACCTACGAGCGCCTCGAGGGCCTGGGCGTCGTCGCGATCTGCGTGGAGGCCCAGGCCCTCGACGGGTGAGCGCGACAGTCGAGTGGCCGACGGGGTCCGGCAGGCGAACGGGGTCCGGCAGGCGGACGGGGTCGGGCAGGCGGACGGGGTCGGGCAGGCGGTGGGGGTCGGGCAGGCGGACGGGGTCGGGCAGGCGGAGCGGGTCGGGCAGGCGGAGGGGGTCGAAATATTCCCCGGAGTCTTACGGCTTGGCGAAGCCGGGCCATAGCGATGCCGGAATCCGTCGTCTGGCGCTCGAAGCGCCTGATCGTGAGCGTGGCAGGGTTCCCGTCAGGCTCGATGAGCCCTCGGATGTCGGCTTGATAGGACTCGGGAGACTATCCAGCGCCACAACCAAGCCCGAGTCTGAAGGGTAGGCCGCCATCGCCCCGGACAGGCCGAGCCTCGAGCGAGCGAAGGCAGCCGCCGCCCGGATCGCCGCCCGGATCAGCCGCCCGGATCAGCCGCCCGGATCAGCAGCAGCCCGTCCCGCCGCAGCACGCGGCGTTCTCGACCACAGGCAGGCCCATGATCGGCTTCGGGAGGTCGATCGGGTGGATGTCCGCGGCTGACCAGCCGACCGGCTTCGTGGCCCGGATGATCGCGCCGTGGAGCCCGTCGCCGACGCTGTGCGTGGCCGTGACCGCGACCTCGGTGAGACCGACGGCCGCCAGACCCGCCTGATACTCGGAGAATGACAGGGCTCCCGCGATGCAGCCGGCGAAGTCGCCGCGCTCTGCTCGCTCGGTCGGGGAGAGGGTGTCGTCCGCGACGACGTCGCTCACCCCCATCCGGCCACCCGGTCGAAGGACCCGGGCGATCTCGGCGAGGACCGCGGCCTTGTCGGTCGACAGATTGATGACGCAGTTGCTGATGACGACATCCACGGACGCATCGGCCAGGGGGATGGATTCCATCCGACCCTTCCGGAATTCGACGTTCGTCGCGCCGGCCTCCGTGGCATTGCGGCGCGCGAGTGTGAGCATCTCATCGGTCATGTCGAGTCCGTATGCGAACCCGGTCGGGCCGACCCGCTGGGCGGAAAGCAGGACATCGATCCCGCCGCCGGAGCCGAGGTCGAGGACGATCTCGCCCGCACGAAGTTCCGCGACGGCGGTCGGGTTGCCGCAGCCGAGGCTGGCCAGGACGGCGGCGTCCGGTAGTGATGCGCGGTCTGCGGTCTCGTACAACAGCCCGCCGAAGATCGCCTCGCCGGATGGGCTACAACAACTGGCAGACGCCTCGGCCGGTGTCAGGTCGCCGCCGAGGATGGCCCTGGCCGTCCCTGCGTAGTGCTCCCTGACCCGTTCGACGAGTGGGTCGTCAGCGGAGGTTTCGAGGGTGTGGATGCTGGTCGTGGTCATCTTGTTCTCCGAGGCTGGATGGTGGGGGATCGAACCGTTGCGGTGAGACTACGCCCGATGGGCGGTCATGCGGATGTGCAGCACGCCAGGGGTATCGAGCGAGCTGACCGTCCTGGGATGACCCGAGTGATCCAACCTTGCAGTGTGCTTCCGGTGCGCTCGCGTCGCGACGCCGCGCGGACTTCCTGACGGACTTCCCGAAGGGCCGCCCGATGCCTCCGGTCTCGCCCTTTGGGGCCGTCCTCGTCAAAGAGTCGTCCGCCCCCGACCGTCCAACTGTAGAGCGACTGTTCCATGGTTCCTGACTCCTGTGCTCGGATATCGATGGATGTCAATATACCAGTCATATCGACCCTTGTCAATATCGAATGCTGACGATATGCTACGGAAATGGCACGCACCCGAACCACCGACCTGGACCCAGAGATCCGGCTCCTGTCCGCTCTCGCCGACCCGACTCGTCTGGCGATCGTGCGGCAGCTCGCTGCAGACGTCGAGACCTGCGCCTGCGACTTCACGTCCTGCTGCGACGTCGGCCAGCCGACCGTGTCCCATCATCTGCGGGTCCTTCGGGAGGCGGGGATCGTGACCTCGGAACGCCGCGGTCAATGGATCTTCTACCGACTCTCCCCGGAAACGGCAGACCGGCTCGGGGCGATCGCCCGCAGCGTGGTGCCCGGCGGATTGCTCACGGTCGGCGATCTCCGAGCAAGCCGCGGTGAAGGCTTGACACGAAACGCGAGGACTCCGGCCGGCCTCTAACCGAACGTCCCTGTCATCTCATCGCGGCGTCGCCTCAGCCGCCCGCCGCCGGTCGGCAGTGACCCGATCCAGACCGGCCCGGTCGACGGGCGGCAGCGCCGCCCACCGGGATGACTGGCGGGTTCGCGAAATGGAAGCGCCCTGCATCGCGCCATTCCGCGACGCAGGGCGATGGGCCCGAGGGTCGAAGACCCGCTACTTGCAGGCAGGCGGCGCCTTCGCGGCGGCGACACCGGCGCAGAGCTTGGCCTTGGTGATCCAACCCGCGTCGATGACCACGTTGAGGTTGTCCTTGGTGATCGGGATCGGCTTGAGCAGGTTCGCCGTCACGGTCTTGCCACCCGGGGTCGTGAACGTCTTCGTGTTGGCGACCTTCGTGACATCCTTGTCCTTGCACAGCGCGAGGGCTGCCTCACCGGCGGCCGTGCCGAGCTCCGATGTGTTCTTCCAGACGCTGACGGCCTGGTTGCCGAGGGCCACGTTGTTGAGGGCGGCCTCATCGCCGTCCTGGCCTCCGACGATGACCTTGCCGGCCAGTCCCTGAGCCTTCAGCGCCGCGATGACACCACCGGCCATGCCGTCGTTCTCCGAGAGCACGGCGTCGATCTTGTTGTTGTTGGCGGAGAGGATCTGGTCCATCTGGGTCTGCGCGATCGCCGGCTTCCAACTGTCGGTGAACAGATCGGCACCGGCGGGGATGGTGACGGCCTTGGAGGCCAGGACGGGGGCCAGGATCTCCTGGAAGCCGTCATTCAGGAAGCGCGCGTTCGGGTTGGCCTTGTCGCCCTTCATGATGGCGAAGTTGCCCGTCGGCTGCTGCTTGAGAACCTCGCGCGCGATCATCCGACCGACTTCGACGTTGTCGTGGGTCAGGTAGAGGACCCTCGGGTCCTCGATCAGGCGGTCATAGGCGATGACCGGGATCCCGGCCGAGATCGCGGCGGCGACGGACGGCAGGATGGCCTTGTCATCCTTCGCGTCGATCAGGAGGACGTTGACGCCCGATGTGATCAGGGACTCGACGTCCGTGGCCTGGGTCGCAGCGGAATCCTTGCCGTCGCTCGAGGTGTATGTGCCGCCACCCTTCTCGATGGCTGCCTTGAGTGCAGGCTCGTCCCTGTTCTTGTAGCGCTCTTCCTGGAAGGTGAACCAGGACATGCCGACCTTGCAGCCGGCTGCCGCCGTGCTTGGTGCCACGCTGGCTGCTGCGCTCGGCTTGGTGGACGCAGCACCGCCGCCGCTGCTGCAGGCAGCAAATGCCATGGCAGCGATCGACATGACCGCGGCCGCCTTTCGAATGTTCATCGTTTCGCTTCTCCTCCTGGGTTTCGTCGATCATGTGATCGTCGGGAATCCACTCGCGGCGCCCTATGCCGCAACGGGCCCATGAATGTCACCCAGCGATACCGGATGACTCGCCGTGGTCCTATGGGTCCTCCTTTCCGCGTGGTCGTTCAGACCGTGGCAAGTTCGAGACCCTCCTCGCCCGCCGACGAGCCGCCGAGCACAGCACGATCGCAACCGGCCTGAACCATGTCGTCTGCGTAGGAGGCGAGCGCGTCGTCGTCTCGGGCTGAGGCCGGCAGGAACTCCATCGTCCGCGCAACCCCGAGCTCCCGGAATCGGGCGAGTCGATCGATGCGCTCGGCGCCCGACGCCACCTTGTCGTGGCGCGAGATGTGGACCGAGACTCTGAGCGAGGCTGGGTCGCGTCCGATCTCGTCGCATCGCGAATGGATGACCGGGAGCGCCTTCGCCACATCGCCGGGCAGCATCTTGTCTAGGTTTATCTCGTCGGCGAACCTCGCGGCGAGTCGCCAGGTCACGTTCGGACCGTTGCCGCCGACCAGGATCGGCAGCCGCTCCTGGAGCGGCTTCGGCACATTGATCGCGTCCTCGACGCTCGAATACCGGCCGGCAAAGGAGGCACGGACCGAACGTCCCGGCGCCAGCATCCGGGTGATGACTTCGAGGTTGTCGCCGAGACGTGCGAGACGCTCCGATGTCTCGGGAAAGCCGTAGCCATACGCGAGGAACTCGTCGCGCTTCCAGCCGGCGCCGATCCCGAGTTCCATCCGGCCGCCGCTCATGACGTCCATCGTCGACAGCATCTTCGCGACGAGCGCGGGGTTCCGAAACCCGGCGCAGACGACCATCTGCCCGAGGCGGACTCGTGAGGTGCTCGCAGCCAGGACCGACAACGCGGTGAATGACTCGAACGTGATCTCATCCGTCGGGTCCGGGAATGTCTGGAAGTGGTCGAACAACCAGATCGACTCGAAGCCCAATCCCTCCGCTTGCCGCGCGACATGCACCGTTCGCCGCCAGGCGACCTGTGGATCCCAGCCGTCATACTCGCCCGTCCAACCCTGCGGGACGATGACCCCGACCTTCATCGTGCGCTCCTCGTCATGTCAGGCCGCCGACCCTCGTCATTCTCCACCGAACTGGTCATACCGGTTAGACCACTGATACGATGGTGCCACGTCCGGTAACGTGGCGTCAATCACCTGTTTCAGGGGGATCGGGAACCGTGAGCGATCAACCAGGGCAACCATCCCGCTCGGTCCAGTCGGGTCGTCACGGCGGCCACATCGCGGAGTCCCCGCGACACTCCGGCGACACGATCGCGCTCAACCTGGAGGAACGTGTCCTGTCGGGCGAGCTTGCGGCCGGCGATCGCCTTTCCTCAGAGCGTCAGCTGGCCCTGGAATTCGGAGCGAGCCGCCCGATGGTCCGTGAGGCTCTCCGCTCGCTCATCGAACGCGGCCTGATCGAGGTCGAACCGGGCCGCGGGGCATTCGTCCGCAGAGATACGGGGCCCCGCCGGTTCCAGCCGCTCGACCTGGAGTATCGGCGCCGCGGCACGACGGCCCGCCAGCTGGCAGAGGCCCGGTTGATGCTCGAGACTGAGGCCGTGGCGCTCGCGACGGCCCACGCGGACGCCGGCGACCTGGCGGCCATCGCGGTCGCCCTGGAGCGTCTGGAGTCCAGTCCGACGCCGCTCGATCGCATCCGCAATGACCTGGCCTTCCACGCGGCACTCGTCGCAGCCTCGCACAACCCCTTGATAGAGACGATGTTCGTGTCCATCCAGGGATTGAGTGTCGAACTGATGGTGCGAAGCGAGGGCGACCCGGAGATCGTTCGGAAGGGCGCGCCGTATCACCGGATCGCATACGAGGCGATCCGGGATCGGGACCCGATCGCCGCCCGCGCAGCGATCCAGGCACACCTGAGCGTCCCAGCGTCGACCTTCGGCGATGACTACGATCGAAGCCTCGACACGACGGCCGCGCGAGCGCTGCGGTTGATCGGTTCCGGGGAAGGCATGCAGGAGTTCCTCCGCGCCGTGCTCCCGGACAGGTCAGGCTTCTGATCGCCGCTGCCGCGGGGGAGCAGATGGACTGAAGGGCGATGTAGCCCATCTCGCGCCGAACGGTCTCGCCCCGATGCCGGTGATAAGCTCGCATGAAAGGGCCACCGGTCGTGACATCGGTCCGAGCTGGCGCAGGGAGGATCCAACGTTGAGCGCGGACTTCTTCACGGATGTATCGGAGCGGATCCCCTTCGGTGGCCTCGATTCGACGGACCCGCTCTCGTTCAAGGTCTACGAGCCGGATCGCCTTGTGCTCGGCAAGCGGATGGAGGATCACCTCCGGATCGCGGTCTGTCTGTGGCACTCGTTCGCCTGGCCCGGTTCCGACGTGTTCGGGTCCGGCACGTTCGATCGACCGTGGCTCGACCCGCGGCTCGATCCGATGATCGCGGCCGCGGCGAAGCTCGATGCGGCATTCGAATTCGTCGAAAAGCTCGGCGTTCCCTTCTACTGTTTCCACGACCGCGACATCGCCCCTGAAGGTCGGACATTCGCGGAGACGCACGCGAACCTCGACGCGATGGTCGAACGGGCAGCGGCGCACATGGCCCGCACCGGCATCCGGCTGCTGTGGGGGACCGCCAACCTGTTCAGTCACCCGCGCTATGCCGCCGGCGCCGCCACCAACCCCGATCCGGAGGTCTTCGCCTACGCGGCCGCGCAGGTCAAGACGATGCTCGAGGTGACCAAGCGGCTCGATGGCGCCAACTACGTCCTGTGGGGCGGCCGGGAAGGCTACGAGACCCTGCTCAACACGGACCTGGTCCGCGAAGAGGCGCAGCTCGCGCGGTTCCTCGCCATGGTGGCCGAGCACAAGCACAGGATCGGGTTCAAGGGCCTGCTCCTCATCGAGCCCAAACCCCAGGAGCCGACGAAGCACCAGTACGACTACGACAGCGCAACCGTCCACGGCTTCCTGGTCCGCCACGGTCTTGACGGCGAATACCGGGTGAATCTCGAGGCCAACCACGCCACATTGGCCGGGCACAGCTTCCACCACGAGGTGGCATATGCGGTGGCGAACGGGATCTTCGGCAGCATCGACGCCAACCGCGGCGACTACCAGAATGGCTGGGATACCGACCAGTTCCCCAACTCGGTGGATGAGCTCTCGCTGGCGGTCTACGAGATCGTCCGGGCCGGCGGGTTCACCAGCGGCGGGTTCAACTTCGACACCAAGCTGCGCCGCCAGAGCATGGATCGGACCGACCTGTTCCACGCCCACATCGGTGGGATCGACACGCTGGCGAGGTCCCTCCTGGTCGCCGCCGACATGATCGAGCGAGGCACATTGGAGGCGATGCGCGCCGACCGCTATGCCGGCTGGACCGGTGACATGGGCAGGGGCATCCTGTCGGGCGATATCCCGCTTGAGGTCCTTGCCGGGCAAGTCGCGGTGGGCGAGATCGACCCGCGCCCGGTCTCCGGCCGGCAGGAGCAACTTGAAAACGTGGTCAACCAGAGCATCTGGTCCGTGGAGCGTCGATAGCGGAGCGCGAGCGAGACGGTCGCCGAGCGCTGAAGCGATGCCCCACGTCCTCGGGATCGACGTCTCGACCACCGCGACAAAGGCCGTCCTGATCGACGGATCGGGGCGGGTCGTCGGGGTCGCGGCGTCGGCCTACGGGTTCGATGTCCCGCAGCCTCTCTGGAGCGAGCAGGACCCGGCTCTCTGGTGGGAGGGCGCGGTCTCGGCGATCCGTTCGGTCCTCATCTCCACGGGCGTTCCCGGGGACGACGTGGTCGCGATCGGCCTCACGGGGCAGATGCACGGGGCGGTCCTGCTCGATGCCGCCGGCGACGTGCTCCGGCCGGCGATCCTGTGGAACGATCAGCGGACCGCCGCAGAGTGCGACGTCATCCGCCAAGCGCTCGGCCCCGAGCGACTCATCGCGATCACCGGCAACGATGCCCTCACGGGGTTCACCGCACCCAAGCTCGTCTGGGTCCGCGATCATGAGGCGGACGTCTGGCGGCGGATCGCCCACGTGCTGCTCCCCAAGGACTATCTCCGCCTGCGCCTGACCGGCGAGTACGCCCTTGACAAGGCGGACGGCGCCGGGACCCTGCTGTTCGACCTGGCCGCGCGCGACTGGTCGCCCGAGGTCCTCGACGCCCTCAAGATCGATCCGGCCTGGATGCCCGCGACCTGGGAGGGACCGGAGATCACGGGCACGGTCACGGCCGCCGCGGCCGCCGCGACGGGACTGCGGATCGGCACACCGGTCGTCGCGGGCGGCGGCGATCAGTCGGCCAACGCCGTCGGTGTCGGGGCGGTCACGGCGGGAACCATGGCGCTCTCCCTGGGGACCTCCGGCGTCATCTTCGCGACGACGGATCGGCCGTTGTACGAACCGCACGGCCGCGTCCACGCCTTCTGTCACGCCGTGCCCGGCCGGTGGCACATGATGTCCGTGATGCTGTCGGCGGCCGGTAGCCTGCGCTGGTTTCGCGACGCGCTGGCGCCCGGGGTGGAGTTCGAGGCCCTGGTGGACGCCGCAACTGAAGTCCCGGCTGGGAGCGCGGGACTGCTCTTCCTGCCCTACCTGTCTGGTGAACGCAGCCCGCATCCCGATCCACTCGCCCGCGGTGCCTTCGTCGGGCTCACCCTGACCCACGACCGGCGTCATCTGACGCGAGCCGTGCTCGAGGGGGTCGCCTTCGGGTTGCGTGATGGGCTGGACCTGATGATCTCGGCCGGCACGCCGGTCCCGGCCCAGATCCGGGCGTCCGGCGGTGGAACGGAGAGCCCACTCTGGCGGCAGATCCTGGCCGACGTGCTCGGTGCCGAGATCGCCACGGTCAGCACGTCGGAAGGCGCGGCCTACGGCGCTGGCGTCCTGGCGGCAGTCGGCGCGGGCTGGTACCCGAGCGTCGAGACGGCCTCAGCCGCCCTGGTCAGTGCTACCCCGGTCGCGGCCCCGGGTGCCGATGCCGCCGCATATGCCGACGCCCACGCGAGATACCGGGATCTCTATCCCGCGCTGGCGCCGTCGTTTCACAGGATGTAGGGGCCCGCCCGGCCCGACGCTCAACCGACGAGTTCGGCCATCTCGGTCCGTGTCACTTCACTGGGCAGTTTCCCGATGATGATCATCCCGAGGACCTCGTCCTTCGTCACCTTGTTCTTGTCCACGGTCCCGACGAGCTTGCCTTGCAGCATCACGCTGATCCGGTCGGCCAGGTCGAAGACGTCGTGGATGTCGTGGCTGATCAGGAAGATGCCGATCCCCTCGTTCTTGAGCTGGGTCACGAGCTCGCGCACCTGCGCGGTCTCGGCCGGGCCGAGGGCTGCGGTCGGTTCGTCCATGATCAGGATCTTGGCGTTGAAATGGACCGCGCGGGCGATCGCCACGGATTGACGCTGACCACCCGACAGTGACTTGACGGGTGTCTTGAAGTTCTTGAACTTCGGGTTGAGCCGGCCCATGATCTGGCGCGTGGCGGACTCCATCGCGGCGTCGTCGAGCGAGCCGAAGCGGGTCGTCAATTCACGGCCGAGGAACATGTTCGCCGCTGCGTCCACGTTGTCCGCAAGGGCGAGCTGCTGGTAGATGGTCTCGATCCCGTAGGACTTGGCGTCCCGGGGGTTCTTGATCGTCGCCAGCTCGCCGTTGATCCGGATCTCCCCGCCATCCGCCGGTCGGGCGCCGGACAAGGTGCGGATCAGGGTCGACTTGCCCGCGCCGTTCCCGCCGACGAGGCCGACGACCTCGCCCGGATAGAGATCGACGCTGACCCCGTCGACGGCGTGGACGCCGCCGAAGGAGACGCGGATGTCCCGCAAGTCGACGAGTGGGACGCGCCCGGCATTCGTGCCGGCGCCAGTGTTCGCGACCTCAGTCATGCTCATGGTCGTCCTTCCTTCCGCTCATCGCGCCCGGCGACGAAGTGCCGCGTCCGTGCCGACCGCGGCGACCAGGACGAAACCTACGACGATGTCCTGGATCGGCGAGTCGACCTTGAGCAGGACCATGCCCGATTGCAGCGACTGCATGACGACGGCGCCGAGTACGGCGCCGGGGATCGTTCCGATGCCACCGGCGAACGACGTTCCGCCGATGACCGCGGCGGCGATCACATACAGCTCACTCTGCGTCCCGAGACCGGTCACCGCAGCGTTCAGTCGGGCGCTCAGGACAGCCCCACTGATGGCAGCGAGCGTGCTCATGATGACGAACGTCAGCATGAGCGTCCGGCGCGTATTGATGCCGCCGAGTTCGGCCGCCTCCGGGTTGCCGCCGATCGCGAACACATATCGCCCGAAGCGCCGCCGTGTGGCGATGATCGTCATCACCATGGCGACCCCGAGGGCGAGAAGGACCGGATTGGCGATGCCGACCGGCGTGTCCAGGCCCTTGCCATATTGCTCCGCAAGAGCCTCCGGCCAGTAGTAGGTGTTCGCCACCCAGACGGCGCCCAGGATCGCGGCGCAGCCGAGGATGCCGATGGTCGCCTCCGCCCACTGTGGGCGGACCGGGAACCCGTAGCGCCGGCGTCGACGCCGGGCGGCGATCAAGGAGTAGACGATCCCGATGGAGGCAAGGATCCCGACCAGCCAGCTGGCGATCTCGCCGATCGAGCCGACCGGGCCACCGCCGAACAACTGGAACGTGGTGTCCAGTGGCGAGATCGTTCGGCCGGAGGCTTCCTCGAACGCGAAGCCTGCCCAGATGAGCAGCCCGCCGAGGGTGACGATGAAGGACGGTACTCCAAGGTATGCGACGATGAACCCCTGGAGGGCGCCGATCGCGGCCCCGAGGGCGAGGCCCACGGCGAGTGCGATCACCCAGGTGTAGGGCTGGCCCTGCATCGCAACCGGGAGCCACTCGGTCTGGATCATCGCCATGGTCATGGCGGTCAGGGTCAGAACGGATCCGACCGAGAGGTCGATGTTGCGCGAGACGATGATCAGGACCATGCCGGTCGCCATGATCGCGACGGACGCGCTCTGGACGGACAGATTCCAGAGGTTGCGCGAGGTCAGGAACAGGCCGCCGGACAGGATGTTGAAGCCGATCCAGATGACCGCCATCGCGACGATCAAGCCGAGCAGGCGCGCGTCCACCTCCATGCGCAGGAGGATGGAACTCAGAGAACGGTTCGTGCCTCGACTGGCGTCCGTCGGGACGGGGGATGCCGCAGCCATCGGTTTGCCTCGCTAAGACCGGCTCGTGGATACGGAAAGCGCCCTGCGCCGCGGGTCACGCGGCGCAGGGCGCAAGAGCTTCGAAGGGGTCGAAGACTCGCTACTTGCAGTCGGCCGGCGCCTTCGCGGCGTCGACTCCGGCGCAGAGCTTCTCCTTGGTGATCCACCCGGCGTCGAGGACCTGCTTGAGCGTGTCCTTGGTGACCGGATGCGGCGCGATGATGGTCGAGCTCACGGTGTTGCCACCGGGGGTCGTGAACGGCGCGGTGCCGGTCACCTTCGTGACGTCCTTGTCCTTGCAGAGCTGGACCGCGGCGTCGCCGGCGGCCTTGCCGAGCTCCCGAGCGTCCTTCCAGACGCTCACCAGCTGGTTGCCGAGCGCCACGTTGTTGAGGGCGGCGAGGTCGCCGTCCTGACCCGTGACCGGGACCTTGCCGGCAAGACCCTGGGCCTTGAGGGCCGCGATCACGCCACCGGCCATGCCGTCGTTCTGGGAGAGGACCGCGTCAACTTTGTTGTTGTTCGCGGTGAGGAACTGCTCCATGTTCTTCTGGGCGTTCGCCGGCTTCCAGTCGTCCGTGTAGCTCTCGCCGACGATCTTGATGTCGCCTGTCGCGGAAGCCGCGTCCTTCGGGATGCCCGCTTCGGTCATGCCGGCTCGCAGGAAGTCCGCGTTGGCGTCGGCCTTGTTGCCCTTGATGATCACGTAGTTGCCCTTGGGCACGACCTTCAGGATCTCGGTCGCCATCATCTTGCCGACACCCTTGTTGTCGAACGTGATGTAAAGAGCCTTCGGGTCCTCGATCAGGCGGTCGTAGCCGATGACCGGGATGCCCTGGTCTGTCGCACTCTTGACGGAGGTCTTGATCGCTGTCCCGTCCTGGGCCAGGATGATGAGGACCTTCGCACCTTGCGAGATGAGCTGGTCGATGTTGGTCGCCTGGGTGGCGGCACTCGACTTGGCGTCGTTCGAGAGGTACTCCGCGCCACCGGCCGCGAGGGCCGCCTTGATCGCGGGCTCGTCCCACTTCGCCCAGCGCTCTTCGGTGTAGTTGTTCCACGCCACGCCGACCTTGCAGCCCGCTGCTGCCCCGCCGCCTGCGGCGGTGCTCGGCTTGGTACTCGCCGTGCTGCTCGAGCAGGCGGTCAGGACGATGGCGGCCACTCCGACGAGGGCGGCCAGTTTCCGGTTGATGATCACTCTCACTTGCCTCCATGTAGGTGCGACGGGCGTCGCTGTCAGGATTCCTCCCGCGAGATGCTACCACCCTTGGCAACACCGTTCATCCACGACCTGCCCGTGGGTGAGCGAGGTGTGGGATGGTACAACGGTGACGACGCTTCGCTGGGGGATCCTTGGACCGGGCCGCATCGCACCCCGCCTGGTCCGGGCGGTCGCCGGCTGCGTTCGCGGCGAGTTGGTCGCCGTGGCCAGCCGTGACCACGATCGGGCTGCCGCATTTGCGGTCACCCACGCTGTCCCCCAGGCCTTCGGGTCGTATCAGGCGATGCTGGCCGCGCCAGACGTTGACGTCGTCTACATCGCCCTGCCCAACCACCTCCATGCCGAGTGGACGATCCGGGCGCTGGAAGCCGGCAAGCACGTCCTGTGCGAGAAGCCGCTCGCGCTGGCGGTGGCGGATGTCGATGCCATCGCTGAAACCGCCGAGCGGACCGGCCGGATCGCCGTTGAAGCGTTCATGTACCTCCATCATCCGCAGATCCTGCAGGCGGTCGAGCTCGCCCGTGGCGGTGCGCTCGGACGACTGGAACTGGTGAATGGGACCTTCTCGTTCTTCCTGACGTACCCGGACGACCCTCGCGTCGACCCGGCGAAGGGCGGCGGCTCGCTCTGGGATGTCGGCTGCTACCCGGTCAGTCTTGCCCGGCGGATCTCGGGCGACGAGCCGGATCGTGTCGGGGCACTTGCGCGGTTCGACGAGCGCGGCGTAGATCGCACCTTCATCGGTCAGCTGCGGTTCCCGGCCGGCCTGCTCGCCCAGTTCGACTGCGGCTTCGCGGCACCGGATCGCCAGCGTGTGGAGATCGTGGGCAGCGACGCGACCCTGGTCCTGG